>Ga0070661_100003164_pt1 | contig 11331 bp, 9 predicted proteins | sample KBSC43metaG_FD_64663 | JGI IMG/M metagenome (GOLD analysis project Ga0070661, IMG submission 64663) | Corn rhizosphere microbial communities from Kellogg Biological Station, Michigan, USA - KBS C4-3 metaG | ecosystem: Host-associated > Plants > Roots > Rhizosphere > Soil ...
ACGATGGCATCGATGCCCTGGGCTTTGGCGATGGAGACGGTGCGTTCTGCATCGGCGGCCTTCACGAACAGCGCGAATCCCGCACCCATGTTGAGGGTGCTGTAGGCCTCGAGGTCGTCTTGTTTTGCATGCTGCTGGATGAACTGGAGCACAGGCGTCACCGGAGGCACGGTGTGGATGCGGTAGGTGTGCGTGGCGGGGTGGCGCAGCAGCTTGCGCCAGCCGTGACCGGTGATGTTGGCGCAGTAGTTGGGGATGATGCCGGCCTTGTAGAGCGCTTCGGTCACAGGCGAATACAACACGGTGGGGGCCAGCAGCGCTTCGCCGTAGGTCAGGCCGGGCTGAACTTCGGTGAGGTAGCCCTGCGGCAGGCGTTCGACGAGCTTGCGTGCCAGGCTCAGGCCGTTGGCATGGATGCCGCTCGAGGCGAGCAGCACGATGGCATCGCCGGGAGCAAGTTTGTCGCCCACCGACAGGCGCTCCTTGGGGTTGATGAGGCCGGTGCAGCTGGCGGCGAGGTCGATGCGGCCGTCGGCCACGATGCCGGCCAGTGCGGGAGTTTCGCCACCGCCCCAGGCCACGCTGCAGACGTCGCAGGCGCGTTTCCATCCGGCCACGAGCGCCTGCGCGCGCTGGGCATCTCCGAACCAGTCGGAGCCGCCGGCCGCCCAGTAGGCCTGCACCACGAGCGGGGTGGCGCCCACGGTGATGAGGTCGTTGATGGCCATCGCGATGGTGTCCTGCGCGATGCCGTCGTAGTAGCTCTTGCCCGTCAGGGCTTTCATTTCATCGGCCACCAGGGCTTTCGAGCCGAGGCATTCGACGATGGAGGCGATGTAGAACGGGCCCACGTCGACGACGTAGGCCGACTCGCCGCGCGAGGCTTCCACTTCGCGAAAGCCGTGGGCAGCCAGATGGGCGCCCGTGGCCTTGGCGGCGCGCTGGGCCGCGACTTTCAACGGGTCGATCAGGTCGTAGTTGACGCCGGCCTGCTCGTAGCTGAGCGTGTCGTTGGCGGAAGGCGAGGTGGGCTTGGAATTCATGAGCGGATGTCGACGTCGGCGCCAGCGGACTGGCCAAACCCGGATTATCGGCCAGGCGCATGGAACGGTTGCGTCGCGACCGTAGAATCGCCGGATGTCCTACCTCGTTCTGGCTCGCAAATACCGCTCCCGTGATTTCGAATCGCTGGTGGGCCAGGAGCATGTCGTCCAGGCGTTGAGCAACGCGCTGACGCAGCAGCGCCTGCACCATGCCTACCTGTTCACCGGAACCCGGGGCGTGGGCAAGACCTCCGTCTCGCGCATCCTCGCCAAGGCGCTGAACTGCACAGGTGCCGACGGGCAAGGCGGCATCACCGCCCATCCGTGCGGTGTGTGCGATGCCTGCCGCGACATCGATGCGGGCCGGTTCGTCGACTATGTGGAGCTCGATGCGGCGTCCAACCGCGGTGTCGATGAGATCTCGCAGTTGCTCGACCAGGCCGTCTACAAGCCGGTGATGGGGCGCTTCAAGGTCTACATGATCGACGAAGTGCACATGTTGACCACCACGGCGTTCAACGCGATGCTCAAGACGCTCGAGGAGCCGCCCGAGTACCTGAAGTTCGTTCTGGCCACGACCGACCCGCAGAAGGTGCCGCCGACCGTGTTGTCGCGCTGCCTTCAGTTCAACCTGCGCCCCATGGCGCCGCAGACGGTGCTCGAGCACCTGGGCACGGTGCTGGGGGCCGAGCAGATCACCGCCGAACCCGGTGCGTTGCGCCTGCTGGCACGGGCGGCCCGGGGCTCGATGCGCGATGCATTGTCCCTCACGGACCAGGCCATTGCTTTCGGTGCGGGCGCGTTGACCGAAGCGGGTGTGCGCCAGATGCTCGGTGCGGTGGACCGCACGCATGCCGTGCGCCTCATCCAGGCGCTTGCCGCAGGGCAGGGCGCGGAGATCGTCGCGGCCGTCAATGATTTGCGCGGCCTGGGCCTGTCGGCCACCGGTACGCTCGAAGAAATGGCGGTGTTGCTGCAGCAGATGGCGGTGGTGCAGGCCGTGCCGGATGCGCTGGACGCCGACGACCCCGATTCGGCCGCCGCGGTGCGTCTGGCGGATCGGTTGCCGGCTGATGAGACGCAGCTGCTCTACAGCATCGTGCTGCATGGCCGTGCCGAGCTTGCACTCGCGCCCGACGAGTACAGCGGTCTGGTGATGGTGCTGCTGCGCATGCTGGCGTTCCGGCCTCAGGGCGCCAACGCATCGGCGCCCGCGCGTCCAGCCGGTGTCTCGTCGGGACCGGCAAGCGCTCCGGCGCCCGCCCCGGTCGCGGCGCCGGCGACCGTGCATGTTGCGCCAGCGCCAGCGCCTGTGCCCGCGCCCCGTGAACCGGTGCGTCCTGCCATGGCGACTCCTCCAGCAGCAGCGCGCGTCCCGGTGCGCCAGGCGGAACCCCCCGCATGGGTCGACGAGCAGCCGTTCGATGGCGAACCCACCGGCCATGCCGCGATCAGCCTGGAAGAGGCCGAATCGGCCCCGGAAGCGCCTGTCGTGGCACCGGTGGCCCGTCGCCCGCTGCCTGCGGACGCACCGGCCCCGGCGCTGGTGCCCACCGAATTCGGCAGTCGCTGGAACGATCTCGTCATGCAGATGTGTGCGGCCGGTGCCATCACGGCGCTCGCCCGCGAGATGGCGATGCAGGCACAGTGCCTGTCCATCGAGACCGAGGCGGGCACGTCCGTCTGGCGGCTGCGGGTGGAGCGCGAGATGTTGCGTGCCCCTGCGCAGCGTGACAAGGTGCAAGCCGCGCTCGCCGATCTCCTGAAGCAGCCTGTGCGCCTGGAGGTGGAAGGCTCGGGCGCTGCCACCGACACGCCGGCCCTGCGGGCGGCCGCGGAGCGGCTGCGCCGGCAAGCGGAGGCCGAACAGATCATCCACAACGACCCGCTGGTGCAGACATTGATGCAGCAGTTCAAGACGGCGCGAATCGTGCCCGGCTCGGTCAAATTTCACTGAACCCTGGAGGAACACACCATGATGAAGAACCAGATCGCCGGCTTGATGAAGCAAGCCCAAGCGATGCAGGAAAACCTGAAGAAGGCGCAGGAAGAACTCGGCACGATCGAGGTGGAGGGGCAATCCGGCGCCGGGCTCGTGAAGGTGACGATGACGTGCAAGCACGACGTCAAGCGCGTGGTGATCGACCCCAGTTTGCTGGCCGACGACAAGGACATGCTGGAAGACCTGGTGGCCGCCGCCTTCAACGACGGCATCCGGCGCGCCGAGGAAGTTTCGCAGGAAAAGATGGGCAAGCTCACCGCCGGCATGCCGTTGCCTGGCGGCTTGAAATTCCCGTTCTGAGGCTCACCCGCCTGTGGCCGTATCTGCCCTCGAGGCATTGATCAGCGCCCTCCAGCTCTTGCCGGGGGTGGGGCAGAAATCGGCCCAGCGCATGGCGTTTCACCTGCTGCAGCACGATCGGGTGGGCGCCGAACGCATTGCGATGGCGCTCGACACGGCGTTGCACGACGTACGCCATTGCGAGCGCTGTCACACGTTCACCGAGGCCACGGTGTGCAGCACCTGCCTCGATCCCACGCGCGATCCGGCCTTGCTTTGCGTGGTGGAAACGCCGGCCGACCAGGCCGCGATGGAGCGCACCGGCAGCTACAAGGGCTTGTACTTCGTGCTGATGGGGCGCCTGAGCCCGCTCGATGGCATCGGGGTGGGCGACATCGGGCTGCAAGCCTTGATGGACCGCGCGGCCGATGGCGTTGTGCAGGAGGTCATCGTTGCCACCAATTTCACTGCGGAAGGCGAGGCGACGTCACATGTGATCGCTGAGGCACTGAAGGCGCGAGGTGTGCGGGTGACTCGCCTGGCGCGAGGGGTGCCCATCGGCAGTGAGCTCGAGTACGTGGATCTCGGGACCATCGCACATGCGCTGGTCGACAGGCGCTGAGCGAAACCAGGATCGCGGGTGCTTCGAGGACGAGTTCGCTCGCTGACGAACATGAGTCTTCCGCACACACTCTACAAATGCGATCGATGCCGGTTTGATCTTGCGTCTGGGCCAGATCGGTATGACAACGGCAGCCAGATGCTCTGGGGCCGTCTTTGCGCATGCGCCACTTGCGGTGAACTGCATCTGATTGCCCAGGCCTACGGTGCCGATGCGCGTTCACACATGCTGTACGCGAGGGATTTTTCTCGCGTCCCATGGCCGGGGTGGCTCACGACGGAGCAGGCCTGTGAGCTGCTTCCCTGGTACGCAACGGGCCAGGAACGACGCGCCGAACTGGTCGATACGACGAGGGTTTCGTGTGTCGCGTGCGGCGCGCCCGAGCTGAAGTTGTGGCTCTATCACGGGATGGCCTGCCCACGCTGCAAGGACGGCCTGCTGCTGGAATCGTTCACCGGGTAGTTGGCCGCCCTCCCATGGAGGGCGCGAAGGAGAGCACCCTCGATCAGCGCTTCTTCTTTTTGACCGCTTCTTTGGCCGGTGCCGATTTCCGCGATGCGGCGGCCTTCTTTTTCGTCTCCTTGGCTTTCGATGGGTGAGTTGCCTTGGCGCTGCTCGCGTGTTTGCCGTGGGCCGACGGGCGGGACGCGTGTGCGGAGGTGCCGCGGCGTGCAGCCTTCTGGGCCAGGAACACAACAATGGTTTCGCCCGGACGGAACTTGGCGGACGCGCTGGTCTTGTTCCACTGCGCCACCTGGTGTGGCGTGACGTGGTAGCGCCGGGCCACGGTGGCCACGGTGTCGCGCTTGCCGGCGCGCAGGGCGACGCGGCGCAGCGGGGGCACGTCGGGGGTCAGTGAGAGGGCGGCGTTGTCGGCGAGCTCGGGGGAGACGTCTTGCTTGAGCGATTGGGCGCGGGGCACGAGCAGCGTGGAGCCGGCTTTCACGAGCATCGATGGCGGGATCTTGTTGATCTCGCGCAGTTCCGATTCCTGCATGCCGACGCGCTTGGCGGCCTCGGCCGGATGCAGCGTGCTCGGGGCGACCCAGGCGGTCCAGGTGGCAAGCGGGCCCCGGTGCAGGCCGACGTTGCGGATGAACTGGCTCGCGTTGTCGTACGGCAGCAGCAGTTGCGGCGTGCCTGCGGCAAGAATCACCGGCTTGTTCATCTGCGGGTTCAGCGTGTGGAACTCTTCACGTGAGACGCCGGCCAATGCGATGGCGAGCGCCACATCGATGTCGCGTTCGATCGGCACGCTCAGGAAATACGGATGGTTCTCGAGCGGGGGCAGCGTGATGCCGTAGTCGGCCGGTCGCGCGATGATGTTCTTGACCGCCTGCAGCTTGGGCACGTAGTACTGCGTCTCGTCGGGCATGCGCAGGCTCATGTAGTCGGTGGGCAGGCCCATGCGCTGGTTGCGCTTGATGGCCCGCTGCACGCTGCCTTCACCCCAGTTGTAGGCGGCGAGCGCGAGCTGCCAGTCGCCGAACATGCCGTACAGCTTGCCAAGGTAGTCGAGCGCCGCGCGGGTGGAGGCGAGCACGTCTCGGCGATCGTCGCGGAACACGTTCTGGCGCAGTTCGAAGTATTTGCCGGTGGCGGGCATGAATTGCCACATGCCCGATGCCTTGGCCGACGAAACCGCCTGCGGATTGAACGCACTTTCAATGAAGGGCAGCAGGGCGAGTTCGGTGGGCATGCCGCGGCGCTCCACTTCTTCGACGATGTGGAACAGGTAGCGGCTGCCGCGGGTGGTCATGCGCTGCACGTAGTCCGGCCGGGAGGCATACCACTGCTCGCCTTTCTGGACGAGCGGCGTGTCGAGGTCGGGGATCGCGAAGCCGCGGCGCACCCGGGTCCACAGGTCGGCATTGGCCGCGGCAGCGTTCAGGTCGACCTTTTCCCCGGGGCGCAGCGGGTCCATCGGCGTGGAGGCCACCTGGGACGATTGGCCGGCGGCCGCGGAGGCGGGCGGTGCCGCCGCGGCTGCGGCCGATGCGGCGGATTCTGCTGCACGGACGATGTCGGAGACATCGTCCGCAGGGCCGGTGGGTGGCGGTTCCATGGAGGCACACCCGGCCAGACCCAGAGACAGGAGGAGGATGGCGCAGGCGGCGGGGCGCCGCAGGACGGAGAAAAGTGTCATTGGAATTCGTTTTTCCATTGGCGGAGGGCGGCCAGCACATCGGCCCCGTTGCAGCTTGCCGCACCATGGCGGTGGGCGGCTTCCACGACGGCCGGCTGGTCGCAGCGGAGGAACGGGTTGATGAGACGTTCCTGGCCGATGGAACCGGGCAAGGTGGGCAAGCCCTGGCTGCGCAAGTCTTCGCAGCGGGACGTGTAGGCGAGCAGGTCGGTATTGTGAGGTTCGACCGCGCGGGCGAATTTCAGGTTGGACAGGGTGTATTCGTGGGCACAGCAGACCCGAGTGTCGGCCGGCAGCCGAGCCAGGCCCGTGAGGGACTGGTGCATCTGCGCCGGCGTGCCTTCGAACAGGCGGCCGCAGCCGCCGGAGAACAGCGTGTCGCCGCAAAAGAGGAGCGGTGCGGCGTCCGCCGGATGGTGCACGTAGGCGATGTGTCCGGCGGTGTGGCCGGGCACATCGAGCACCTCGAATGACATGCCCAGCGCCTCCACGGTGTCGCCCCCCGACACCGCGGTGTGCGGACCGGGAATGGTTTCGCGCGCAGGCGCGAACACGGGGCCGCGAAGGCGTGCGCGGAGGCCGGCGAGGCCGCCGACATGATCGTTGTGGTGATGAGTCACTAGAATCGCTGCGAGGACCAACCCGTGGGCATCCAGCGCCTGATGCACTGGGGCGGCGTCGCCCGGATCGACGACGAGCGCCTGCCGGCCATCGTGGAGCATCCAGATGTAGTTGTCGGCAAAAGCAGGCAGTGCAAGCAGGTTCATGACAGAACTCGTCATTATAAGTTTGGCGCAATGGCTCGAGACGCCCCCCGGCCGGTATTTGCTGGCCTGGGAGCAGGCGCAGCTTGACCGCAGTGTGGCCGACATTTTCGGGTTTCATGCGCTGCAGCTCGGTTTTCCGGAGCTCGATGCCCTGAGGGACAACCGCATGCCCCACCGTTGGCTGGCGGCCGGGGCACCCCAGACGCCGCCAGTGGAGCCCGGGAACCGGGCCGAAGTTCCCGACGGAGGGAGCGGTCGCGGGCATGCCCGTGCGCAAGTGGTGCTTCAATGCGATTTCGATGCCCTGCCGTTCGACAGCCAGAGTCTCGATCTCGTGGTGCTGCCGCATGCGCTCGAGCTCGCCCGCGACCCTCATCTGGCATTGCGCGAAGTGGAGCGGGTGCTGATGCCGGAGGGCAAGGTGGTGATCCTCGGCTTCAATCCGCGCAGCCTCTGGGGCGTTCGGCAGTGGCTGGGGCGCTGCTGGCGGCAGATGGGGTTTCGCCCACGGGAGGCCCTGTTTCTGCCGAGGCAAGGCGAATTCATCGGCTACCGCCGCATGCGGGACTGGCTGCGCCTGCTCAGCTTCGAGGTCGAGGCGGGGCGTTTCGGGTGCTATGCGCCGCCGTTGCGCTCGCAACGCTGGCTGGCCCGGTTCGCCTGGATGGAGCGCGTGGGCGAGCGCTGGTGGCCGGTGTTCGGGGCGGTCTATTGCGTCGTGGCCGTCAAGCGGGTGCGTGGCATGCGGCTCGTGGGCCTCGTGCGACAGCACCGGATGGCGGTCAAGGCGGCGCAGACCGTGGTGAGCCATCGGCAGTCCGGCGAACCGCACGCGGGTCTTGCTGACAGCCCCTGACGGCGTCTTCGGCGACACTCGAACATCGTCCTTCGCAGCGAAGGACCTTTTTTCTTTCTGAACACGGGATTTAGACACGATGAAATGGGTCGCTTACACAGACGGGGCCTGCGCGCCTTCCAATCCGGGACCGGCGGGCTGGGGTGCGGTGGTCATCGCGCCGGACGGCCACACGGAGACCGATCATTTCGGGTTCATCGGGCCAGGCACCAATCAGATCGCCGAACTGACGGCGGCGTTGGAGGGTCTCAACCGGGTGCCGGTGGGCGAGGCGGTCGAACTGGTCTCTGACAGCCAGTACGTGCTCAAGGGTTTGACCGAATGGCGGTCCGGCTGGGAGCGCAAGGGCTTCAGGAATTCGAAGGGGGAGCAGGTGGCCAACCTGGCCCTGTGGAAGCAGTTGTTCGCAGCGGCCGACGCGAGGACGGTCACCACGCGCTGGGTTCGCGGCCACAACGGCGATGTGTTCAACGAGCGTGCCGATGCGCTGGCGAACAAGGCGTTGGCCACGCGATCCCGCAGCGGGGGGTGAGCATCGTCCTCCGGCGGATGGTCGGGCGTCCTGTTGAAGTGACGCCGGAGCGGTTTGTCGATGAGGATCAAGCGGTTGCATGCCCTCGTGGCGGTGGTAGGGCTTGCGGGCATCAGCGCCGCGGCCTGGGTTTACCAGCGCCAGGACGGTGTCGCGCGGCCGGCCGCGGCGCCAGCCGCTACCGCTGACGGGCCGGCTGCGGTCGAGGTGGCGCGTGCCGCATCCATGCGCCTGCTTGACCAAACGCAGGCGGTGGGCTCGCTGAGGTCCCGGCAGGGAGTGATGCTTCGGCCGGAGACGAGCGGCCGCGTCGCCCGACTCGGCTTTGCCGATGGCGCCCCGGTGCACCGGGGCCAGATGCTCGTGCAGCTCGACGACACGCTGCAGCGGGCGCAGCTCGCGCAGGCACGGGCACAGGCGAGCATCGCCCGCACCAACCTCGAGCGCAACCGCGACCTTGCGGCACAGAACTTCGTCAGCCGCAGCGCCGTGGACCAGAGTGCCGCCGCCTTGGAGGTGGCCGACGCGCAGGTGGCGCTTGCGCGGGCCCAGGTGGATCGCATGCGGGTGCTGGCGCCGTTCGACGGCGTCGCGGGCATCCGCCTCGTCAACGTCGGCGACTATGTGAAAGACGGCGCGGACCTGGTGAGCCTGGACGACGTGGCCGCCATGTATGTGGACTTCCGCTTGCCGGAGGGTGTGCTGTCCCGGCTCAAGGCCGGCCAGGGCGTGGAGGTCACGCTCGATGCGCTGCCCGGACGAGCGTTCCAGGGGCGCGTCGAGGCGTTCGATTCGCAACTTGATGCGAACGGCCGCTCGCTGCTTGTGCGCGCGAGCATCCCGAATGACGAAGGCGTGTTGCGCGCGGGCATGTTCGCGCGTGCCCGGCTGGTGTTTTCGGTGCGAGAAGGTGCCATCGTGGTGCCGGAGGAAGCGCTGGTACCGCAAGGCGGACGGCAGTTCCTCGTCAAGGTGGTGGAGGGCCCTGACGGTCTCAGAAGCCAGCGGCTGGAAGCCCGGCCTGGTTTGCGCGTGCCCGGCAAGGTCGAAATCCTGCAAGGCCTGCGCGCCGGTGACCTGGTGGTCACGGCAGGCCAGGGGCGCCTGATGCGAAGTGATGGCCTGCCCGTGCAGGTGGTCTCGGCGGGCGAGGCGGCGGCCTCCGTACCGGGGTAGGCGGGCACACGGCGGCGCTGACGGGACCATGAAGATCGTCGACGTCTCCATCCGGCGCCCGGTGCTGGCCACCGTGATGTCGCTGCTCATCGTCCTGGTGGGCGCGGTATCGTTTTTTCAGATGCAGGTGCGGGAGTACCCGCGCATTGACGAACCGGTCGTCAATGTCACCACACGGCTGACGGGTGCGTCGTCGGAGGTCATCGAATCGCAGGTCACGAAGACGCTCGAGGATTCCATCGCGGGTGTGGAGGGCGTGGACATCATCACGTCGATTTCCCGCAGCGAGCAGAGCCAGATCACTGCACGCTTCAAGCTCACCAAGAGCCCCGAGGATGCGGCCGCCGATGTGCGCGACCGCGTCTCACGGGTGCGCGCCAGGCTGCCCGATGACATCGATGAGCCGGTCATCACGAAGGTGGAGGCCGATGCCACGCCGACCATCTGGCTCGCGTTCAGCAGCGATTCACTGTCGCCGCTCGTCATCACCGACCTGGTGAACCGGATCGTCAAGCCCCGGCTTCAAACGGTGCCGGGCGTGGCCGATGTGCAGATCAACGGTGACCGCAAGTTCTCGATGCGGGTGTGGGTGGACCCGGACAAGCTCGCTTCGTACCGCTTGACGGTGCAGGACGTGGAAGATGCGCTGCGCCGCCAGAACCTCGAGGTGCCCGCAGGACGCATCGAGAGCGTGCAGCGCGAATTCACCGTGACGGCCCAGACGGACCTCACCACGCCTGCGCAGTTCGCGGAAGTGACGCTCAAGACCGTCAACGGGTATTCGGTGCGCCTGCGCGATGTGGCGCGTGTCGAGGAGGCCGCGGCCAGTGAACGCTCCAGCGTGCGCCTGAACGGCACGCCGGCGGTGGCCATGGGGGTGATCCGCCAGGCCACGGCCAATCCGCTCGAGGTGTCGGCCGGGGTGTACGAGGTGGTCCCGAAGATCCGGGAGGCGTTGCCCGAGGCGGTGAAGGTGCAACTCGCCAATGACAATTCAGTGTTCATCGACCGCTCGGTCAAGTCGGTGTATCGCACGATTGTCGAAGCGGTGTTGCTGGTCGCGCTGGTGGTGTTCGTGTTCCTCGGGACGCTGCGGGCATCGATCATTCCGCTGGTCACCATCCCGGTGAGCCTCATCGGGGTGTTCGGGATGATGGCGCTGGCCGGGTTCACGATCAACACGCTCACGCTGCTCGCGCTGGTGCTGGCGATCGGCCTGGTCGTGGACGATGCCATCGTGATGCTGGAGAACGTCTTTCGCCACATCGAGACCGGGTTGCCACCATTGAAGGCCTCGCTGACAGGCTCGAAGGAGGTGGCCTTCGCGGTGCTGGCGATGACGATGACGCTTGCCGCCGTGTTCGCGCCGCTGGCGTTCACCCCCGGGCGCACCGGGCGGCTCTTCGTCGAATTCGCGCTGACGCTGGCCGGTGCGGTGATCGTCTCGGGCTTCACGGCGCTGACGCTCACGCCCATGATGTGCAGCAAGCTGCTGCGCCGCGACCCGCATTCGAGCCGTCTGGACCGCCTCATGGCCTCGTGGCTTTCGCACCTGACGGCCCGCTACGAGCAAGGGCTGCGCTGGGCGCTTGCCCATCGCTGGCTGGTGCTGCTGGTGATGGCAGGCTCGGCGCTCGCGAGCGCCTGGCTGTTTACCACCGCCAAGCGCGAACTGGCGCCGCTCGAGGATCGTGGCGTCATCCTCGCCACCGTCAATGCCCCGGACGGTGCCACGATGGCCTACACGGACCGCTACATGCGCGAGATCGAGAAGATGGGGATGGGCTACCCGGAATTCGATCGGGTGTTCATCGTCACCGGCAATCCCACGGTGTCCCAGGGCGTCGCGTTCATGCGCACCACCGACTGGCGCGAGCGCACCCGAAGCACCCAGCGGCTTGCCCGCGA
>Ga0070661_100003167_pt1 | contig 11326 bp, 10 predicted proteins | sample KBSC43metaG_FD_64663 | JGI IMG/M metagenome (GOLD analysis project Ga0070661, IMG submission 64663) | Corn rhizosphere microbial communities from Kellogg Biological Station, Michigan, USA - KBS C4-3 metaG | ecosystem: Host-associated > Plants > Roots > Rhizosphere > Soil ...
CGTCTCGCCGATCGTTGCGCGGATACTCGACGAGCGGCTCGCCGACGGCGGATGGAACTGCGAGGCCGAGAACGGTTCCGTGCGTTCCTCGTTCGATACGACGATCGACGTGCTCGACGGGCTGCTGGCGTACGAGCGCGCGACGGGCGGTTCCGAGGCGGTACGCGAGGCGCGGCGCGGCGGGGAGGAGTACCTGCTCGAGCGCGGCCTGTTCCGGCGCAGGAGCACCGGCGAGGTCGTGCAACCCGGGTACCTCGACTTCGCGTTCCCGTACTACTGGCACTACGACGTGCTGCGCGCGCTGGACTACTTCCGCCGCACCGGAGCGCAGCCGGATCCACGGATGGCGGAGGCCGTCGAGGTGGTCCGCGGGAAGCGACAGCCCGACGGCCGCTGGCCGCTCGACCGCGTGCATCCCGGTCGCGTCCACTTCGCCCTCGACGACGGCGTGGGGGAGCCGAGCCGCTGGAACACCTTGCGTTCCTTGCGTGTGCTCCACTGGTGGGACGGCCCCAGGGCGACCTGACCGGCGACTGAAAAGTTGTCTCGGCCGTTGTCGATGTCGCCACGTCGACACAGCGGCGCGGACCGACCGCCGGAGTCACCGACGCCTTCCTCGACTCCTGGGACCTGGGTTCGTCCAGGGCCGGCACCCGGGCCGGGCGTGGACCTCGACCGGGCCGAACCTGCCGCCGGTGACCCTCGCGTCGCCCGCGTACACCACGGCCGTCGAGCGCATCGACATCGATGCGCAGGTCGTCCTCGTGGCGGCGGGCGGCGGTACCCCGGGCCGGCCGGGTCTACCGGTCGGCCGGGAGGCGGTACACCGAGACGTGGGACGGCGAATCGGCGGTGAACTCCGCGCCGCTCCAGTCGGCGTGCCGGGACTCCAGCTCGAATCCGGCCAGCTGACCCATGAGGTCGAGTTCGGCCGGCCAGACGTAGCGGTGCGGGCTGCGGTGCACCCGGGCCCGCCCGCTGTCGTCGTACGAGACGTGATGCGACACGCACTGCTGCCGCAGCACGTCGTAGCTGTCCACGCCGATCTTGCCGGGCCGGAACTCGAAGACCACGGCGCGCCGCCCGGGCGGGAGCGTGCGCAGTTCGGGTACCCACAGCTCGATCACGAACCGGCCGCCGGGCACGAGGTGGCGGGCGGCGTTGCGGAAGCAGGCCACCTGTTCGGCCTGGGTCTGCAGGTTCGAGATGGTGTTGAAGACGACGTAGACGAGCGTGAACTCACCGGGCGCGACGGTGGTGGCCATGTCGCCGAGGATGACCGGTACCGCCGCCTCGTCCGCCTTCTCGCGCAGCCGGTCGACCATCGGGCGGGACAGTTCGATGCCGGTGACGGGTACCCCGCGTTCTGCCAGGGGGATGCCGACCCGTCCGGTACCGATGGCGAACTCCAGCGCCCGTCCGCCCGCCGCGAGCCCGGCGAGCCGGTCCACCGTCGGCCCGAGCACCTCGGGTGCGAACATTCCGGTACCGGGCGTGTCATAGCCCGCGGCGGCCGCCTCGTTCCAGATGTCCTCCTGTCGCATCCCGACGACGATCGTCGGGATGCGACAGGTTGTCCATCGATTTCAGGAGCTGGTGCACGCCACGTTCGTGGGTACCGCGTTCGTCGTGTTGTTCCAACTGCCGAGGAACCCGAAGTTGGTCGTGGTGCCGGCCGCGAGCGCGCCGTTGGAGCTCAGGTTCGTCGCGGTCACGCCGGACCCGCTCTGCGTCAGGCTCGTGCTCCAGAACTGGCTGACCGTCTGTCCATTCGCGAACGTCCAGGTGACCCGCCAGCCGTTGATGGCCGCGGTACCGGCCGTCACGTTCACCGACGCCTGGAAGCCGCCCGGCCACTGGTTCACGATGCTGTAGGCGGCCGTGCAGCCGCCGCTACCACCCTGCGACGCCGACGGGGACGGCGAGACGCTGCGCGACGGCGACACCGACGGGGACGGTGAGGTACTGCGCGACGGCGACACCGACGGCGAAGGCGAGACGCTGCGAGACGGCGACACCGACGGCGACGGCGAGATGGACGGGGAGACCGACGGCGAAACCGAAGGCGACACCGTCGGCGATGTCGAGCTCTGGCTGGGCTGGTTGCCCCAGACCTGGGTGGTGCCGTCGAACAGCACGATGTTGTTGACGGTGACCGGTGTCGCGTTGACCGCGGTCGGCATGCCCTGGAACGACCAGTCCTTCGTGTAGTCGTGCGTCGCCGGGAAGGTGAGGCGGAACTGCGACTCGCGGTGGAACGCGGACTGCCCGGCCGGCGCGATGTCCTGGCCGACGCAGCTGATCGTGATGTAGTAGGTGCTGCCGGAGAACTGCGTGGGTCCGGTCGGCGCCGAGCACTGGTTGTACGGCGAGGTGAGCGTGACCTGGCTGGCCGTCTCGCCCGGATCCAGCGTGAAGTAGTACCGGAACGAGCCGTTGGTCAGGTGCCGCGCCGGCCAGCCGGACTTGTTCACGGTCTGGGTCTTGATCTCCACGAAGTTGGTACCGGTCTGGTTCAGCGACGCCTGCATGAACTCCTCCGGCCCGTCCGGTGTCTCGGTCGGCGGGAAGTTGGCGCGCGGCGTACCGCCGAACTCGCTCGTCAGTTCGGCCAGTGCTCCGGAGAACAGCGAGTTGTAGTCCAGCGCGCCCTCGGTCTGCTGGTAGTTCTGGCGGTCGTCGGTGAACCCGTCGCCCGAGGTGGGGCCGCCCACGAGCAGACCGAAGTCCAGGTGCCGGGTGTTCGGCGGGTCGGTCATGCTCTGGTCCCAGGAGCCGTGCGCGGCGCGGCTGTGGATGTTCTGCGGCCACGAGGTGTTGCGGCCGCCGTTGGTGAAGCCCACCTCGTAGCTCATGTGGTTCGGGTTGTCGCCGAGGATGTAGTTCAGCTGCGACACCGCGAAGTCGTGGTACGTCTTCTGCCGCGTGGGGTCGGTACCCTGCGACTTGAGCCAGTTGCTGAACTCCAGCGCGAGGTAGGCCTCGTTGGCCGCGTAGCGCGCGGTACCCCAGACGTCCACCTGAGCCTCGCCGCCCGGCGACATGTTCACGTGCTGGCCGTTGACCCCGGTGGTGAACCAGTCGAGGTTGCGCTCGGCGTCCGCCACGTACTGCTGGTCACCGGTCAACTGGGCGAGCAGGATGTACGACGCGTACGTCGAGTCGTCCCAGCTGATCGTCCACGCGTACTTCGGCGTACCGTCCTGGGTCGCGCCCAGGTTCGGCACGTAGGACACCGCCTTGGTCAGGTACGAGCTGTCCCCGGTCGCCTTGTACAGCCACAGCGCGCCCCACACCAGTTCGTCCCAGTACCCGCTGAACGAGGTGTAGAAGCCGGAGGCGCCGGTGATGCACTTGTCGTACGTGCCGCGGAAGCTGTCGGCGAAGGTGTACAGGGTCTTCGCGTGCGACAGCAGGGTCGCGCTGTAGCTGGCGTCGCTCGACTTGAACAGGATCGACGAGGCGGCCATCGCGGCGGCGGCCTGCCCGGCCAGGTCCGAGCCGGGGCAGGAGGAGGTGATCGCGGCGGACGGGCGCGTCGACGGGTTCACCTCGGGCGGTCCCCAGAAGGAGTGGTCGGAGTTGCCGTCGCCGACCTGGCCGTAGAACACGTTCGCGGACGGGTGCGCCTTGATGATGTAGTCGTCGCCCCATCGCAGGTTGCGCAGCAGGTACTGCATCTGCCCGGCGGCGTTGTATCCGGCCGCGTTGTCGATGCCGCCCCACGCGAGCGTGGTCATCGCGTACGCCTCGGGAAGCCCGAACTTCACCTCGTCGCCGGCGTCGTGGTACCCGCCGGTGAGGTCGATGTTGTTGTCCTTGCCGTCGGTCAGGTCGGAGTCGCCACGCCACTTCACCCGGTTGTCCGCGGGCAGCGGGCCGGAGCGCTGGGACTCGAAGAAGAGCATGGAGTCCTGCAACGCCTCGGCGTAGTTGAACTCGCCGGTTGAGGATGGGGCGGCGAAGGCCACCCGCACCGCGGTCACCGCGCCGACCGCAACCAACATGCCGAGTACTGTCACTATCGCCGCGGTGCGGCGCGACCTCCGGCGCCGGACCGGCAGGGAATTGGTACGCATAGCCGCGTCGCTCCTGTCTCAGGGTGTGTCCGTCATCGAATCGCACCCTTACTGACCTGCGAAAGCCGGCGTACCGGCCGGCAGCCCTCAGCAGGGCGCCGGGCGGTTCGGTAATGAAAGTTACCCGTCTCGATGCTCGGTTTCGTCGCGCCGGGGACGGCCCGGTCCGCGCATCTGTTTGGCGTGGCCGGGCAGCCGGCCGGCGTCGGCCAGCGCGCGGCGCAGCAGGAACTCGATCTGCGCGTTCGTACTGCGCAGATCGTCCGCGGCCCACTTGGCCAACGCGTCGTGTACCGCGGGGTCCAGCCGCAGCAGCACGCCCTTGCGTTCGGTCATCACCGCTCCCTGAGAGCCGGTCGTCGACGGTCCGTCCCTGACAACATCCCGTCCTTGACAGCCTGGATATCGCGATCCTAGCATTCTGATATCAGTTTTTCTAGTCGAACGGTGGGATCCACGATGGGCAACAGCACAGCCCTGTCGGTCCACGGTCTGGGCAAGCGCTTCGGCGACCGGGTCGCCTTCGAGGACGTCTCCTTCGAGATCGCCCGCGGCGAGGTGTTCGGCTTCCTCGGACCCAACGGGGCCGGCAAGACGACAACGGTACGGACGCTCGGCACCCTGATCGCGCCGACGTCGGGCTCGGCGGAGGTCGCCGGGCTCCCGCTCACGCCACGCAACGGCGTGGCCATCCGCAAGCGCATCGCCGTCATGCCCGAGGCGCCCGGGCTGTACCTGCGGCTGAGCGTGGCCGAGAACCTCGCCTGCTTCGCGGACCTCTACGAGGTACCCGACCCGGCCGGCCGCATCGACGCGGCGCTGCGCGCCGTCAACCTGGCCGATCGCGCCCGCGACACGTGCGGCACGCTGTCCAAGGGCCTGCGCCAGCGGGTCGCGCTGGCCCGGGCGTTGCTCAGCGACCCCGAGGTGCTGTTCCTCGACGAGCCGACCTCGGGGCTGGATCCCGAGGCCGCCCGCGAGGTCCTCGAGCTGATCGACGGGCTGCGCCAGCGCGGGGTGACCATCTTCCTCACCACGCACCGCCTCGACGAGGCCGAGCGCGTGTGCGACCGGATCGCGATCCTCAACACCACCCTGCGCACCATCGGCCGCCCGGACGAGCTGCGCGAGCGGCTGTTCGCCAGGACGCTCACGGTCCGCGCGCTGGACCCGATGCCCGATCCGGACCGGGTCTTCGCCGGCCTGCCCGCCGTCGACGGCTGGCGCGCGGACGGCTCCGGCGGCTACGTCCTGACCGTGAGCGACCCGAGGGTCGCGGCGCCGGCCGTCACCCGGGCGCTGGTCGCGGCGGATGCCGACGTGCTGTCGATCGGCGAGTCGCGGCACTCGCTCGAAGACGTCTATCTCCAGATCGTCAACTCGGAGGCCGAGGTGGCACGCTCATGAACATCAGTCGCAGGCGGGTACGGGCCATCTTCCGCAAGGAGCTGCGGGACTTCCGGCGCAACCGCTCGGTCGTGTGGGCCATGGCGGTCATCCCGCTGGTCTTCCTGATCCAACCGGTGGTGCTCGTCAAGAAGTTGTCCGCGACGGATGCGAGTTTTCTCCTCCATTCCCATGTGCTGCTGTACATGCTGGCGATCCCGGCCCTCGTGCCGGCCCTCGTGGCCGCGTTCGCCGTGGTCGGCGAGCGCATGCAGGCCACCCTCGAACCGGTGCTGACCACCCCGATCCGCCGCGAGGAGCTGCTGCTGGGCAAGGCGCTGGCGGCGTTCGTGCCGGCGGTCGGCGTCGCCTACGTCGTCTACGCCGGGTTCCTCGGGTACGTCAAACTGTTCGCCGATCCGGCCGTGGCGTCCGCCCTCGTGCGAGGACCGGACATCATCGCCCAGGTGATCTTCACGCCGCTGGTGGCCGCCTGGTCCATCTGGCTCGGCATCGGCATCTCGACCCGGTTGTCCGACACCAGGGCCGCCCAGCAGCTCGGCATGCTCGCGAGCCTCCCGACGGTCGTGGTCACGTCGCTGACCGCCTTCGACGTGATCCACCCGTCGCTGGGGCTGGCCATCGGGGCCGCCGCCCTGCTGCTGCTCCTCGACGTGTCGGGCTGGCGGCTGGTGTCGCTGCTCCTCGACCGCGAACGGCTCATCACCGGTACCCGGTGAGCCGCGCGATGGCCGCGTCGGTCTCCGTCTCCAGGGTCGCGACGAGCTCGCCGGCCGGTAGCGCGCGGGCCGCCGCGACACCGTGGCCCGCCCACAGCGACAGGAAATCGGCGCGGCCGGCGGCGGCCGCCGCCTGGCGCAGGGGCCGGGTAAGGGCGTTCATCACCGGGTACGGCGGGAGCGCCACCCCGGCCAGCTCCTCGGTCATGCGGTTGCGCAGCCCCCGTGCCGGCCGGCCCGAGAACGCGCGGGTGAGCGTGGTGTCCGTCTCGGCCGCCCGGCCCAGCGCCTCGCGGTACGGCCGGTTCGTCCCCGCCTCGGGCGACAGCAGGAAGGCCGTACCGAGCTGGGCCGCGTCCGCGCCGAACGCGAGTGCGGCGGCGACTCCCCGGCCGTCCATGAGGCCACCGGCCGCGATCACCGGTACGTCGACCGCGTCCCGGACCAGCGGTACCAGCGCGGTCAGCCCCACCGCGCTGTCCGCCGGGTCGCCGAGGAACCCGCCGCGATGCCCACCGGCCTCGCCGGCCTGCACGCAGATCATGCCCACGCCCGCGTCGGCCAGCGCGCGCGCCTCCGCGAGGTTGGTCGCGGTGCCGCAGCTGACGGTACCGGCGGCGTGCAGCGCGGCGAGCCGGTCGGCGGGCAGGACGCCGAAGGTGAAGCTGAGGAACGGTACCCGCTCGTCCAGTACCACCTCCAGCAACGCGTCGACGTCGTCGCCGAACGCGTCCGGCACCTTGAGTGCGATGCCGAGTTCGTCGGCGTACGGGCGCAGCCGGTCGAGCGCGGCCGCGATCCGCGACTCGTCGACCTCGAACGCCTCCGCGACGAACAGGTTCACCCCGAACGGGGCGCCGGTGGCGGCGCGCACCGCACGGATCCCGTCGCGGAACGCGGCCGGCGACAGGTACCCGCCGGGGAACACACCGAAGCCGCCGGCGGAGCTTGCCGCCGCGACCAACGCGGGAGTGGAGGGGCCACCGGCCATCGGCGCCGCCACGATGGGCAGCCGCGCACCGGTCGCGCGGGTGAAAGGCGTGTCACGCCACATCAGTCAGCCTCTTCAATCGTCACGTCCTCGATCGTCACGGCGACCGGGCCGACCCGGAGGCTGCCATCGTTGAGCGGTACGCACCGCACGCCGCCGTGGCCCCGTAGCGCGGCCCGCGCACCCGGTCCGATGACGACGTCCATCCACGCGCAGGGATTCGCCGGCCGCGCCAGGCGCAGGCGCACCGGGCCGTCACCGGAGTCCAGCACCAGTACCGCCCCGACGAGGTCGTCGACGGCGAGGCCGGACAGCAGGATGTTGCGCCGCACCTGGGCCAGGCCGACGCCCGCGGGCAGCGACTCGCGCGCGATCATCGTGACGCCGGCCTCCCGGTGCGCCGGGCGGCCGAAGTAACGGTCACCGACGATGCCGAGGCCCGCCCGAAGCTGGATGCGGTCGACCAGTTCACCCTCGGGCGCCGGCGCCGGGCCGTCGGCGGGCCGGCCGCCGTACCGGTGCACCGGCGAGGCCAGCAACTCGACGATCTCCACCATGGCACCGAGTCTACGAAGGCCGGTACCCGCTACCGGTCCGGCGGGGCGAGTATCGCGTCGGCGCGCGCGGTGCGCAGGTGCAGCGCGCCGCGACCGTCGCGCTGCGAGGCGACCAACCCGGCCGCGCGCAGCACGGCGAGATGCTGCGAGACCGCGCCGGGCGTCACGTCGAGCTTCGCGGCCAACTCGGGCGTACCGCGCGGCTCGTCCAGCAGGGCCAGGATGCGGGCGCGCGTGCGACCGAGCAGGGCGTCGAGGCCGTCGTGCGGGGGAGCGTGGCGCTCCCAGAGGGTACCCGCGCCCCGCGCCGGGTACCGCAGCGCCGCGGCGGTACCGGTCGCACGCGCCGCGGTGAGCACGTGCGGCCACGTGAAGACGGACGGGCAGAGCACGAGCCCCTGTCCGTCCACCGTGACGGTGACCGGTACGGGTACGCCGGGCCCCCGCTCGCACCGCACGGTCACCTCGCCCTCGGGCGACCAGTGGACGTCGGGGTGCAGCCGGCCGAGCAGGTCCGCGATCCCGGCGTCGCCGAGGCGGCGCGGCCGGTGCGTGATGTCCGCCTCCAGCAGCGCCCGCATCCGTGTCCAATGTGGACCGATGAGTGCGTCGTGGCAGGCGCGCAGCGCGTCGACCACGCGGGCCAGGCCGGCCGGCAGGTCCGCGCGCATGGGCGCGAGCCACCGCGGACTGCCGTAGATGGCCTGGAGGCTGCGGTCGAACCGGTCGAGGTTGGCCCGCCGGACCCGGGCCAGTTCGGTGGACAGGTCGGGCATCCGGCTGTCGGGTGCCGGGGCGAACGCCACCGGTATCGCCGGACCTGACAGCAGCCGGCGCAGCAGCCGGACGTCCGGACCGTCCGGGATCCGCGGTGTCGCCCAGCGAACCCACGGCAGGTGCCCGCTGACCACCTCGGCCGCGATCGACACCGCGTTCCTACTCAGCGGCGCGATCGTCATCGAGACGGTGTTCCAGTGGCACGGCATGGGTGCGCTGTTCGTGACCGCGCTGCGCGACATCGACGTGTACCTGTTGACGGGTTGGCTGTTGGTCACGGGCGCCGTCATCATCGTGTTCAACCTGATCGCCGATCTGCTGTACGGCATCCTGGATCCGAGGATCCGCGTCGGCTGACCGGCGACTCGGCTAGGCTTGTGGGGCATGACGATCCGGATCCCCGAGTTCACCGTTGAGCGGTGGGTGAACTCGGCACCGCTGACGGCGCAAGCGTTGCGCGGCAAGGTGGTCCTGGTCGACTTCTGGGAGTACACCTGCGTCAACTGGATCCGCACGGCGCCCTATCTCAAGGCGTGGCACCGCGACTACGCCGGCCTGGGCCTGGTCGTCATCTGCGTGCACGCGCCCGAATTCGAGTTCGGCAAGAGCTCCGCCAACATCGACCGGGGTATCCGCTACCACGGGCTCACCTGGCCGGTCGCCATCGACAACGACTTTATGGTGTGGCGTGCCCTCGGCAACGACGCGTGGCCGGCCGTGTACCTCTTCGACGCGGACGGGAAGCTGGTCGACCGGTGGGTCGGCGAGGGCGGGTACGACGACGTGGAGTCGGAGATCCGCCGGCTGCTCGTCGAGGCGACGCCAGGGACCCGGTTGCCTCCGGTCAGCTCCGAGTCGGCGGGGTTCGCAGCGACCGGACAGCCGTCCTACGCGGGCATCACCGCCGAGACCTACCTCGGTACCCACCAGAGCCTGCCCGGTACCTTCGCGCTGACCGGCGACTGGCACAGCAGCGGCCAGTACGTCGAGCTTTCCGCCGGTACCGGGGAAATCATCCTGCCCTTCAACGCCGGCGAGGTGAACCTTGTCGTGCAGCCGGGACCGTCCGGGCAGACGGCGGTCAACGTGCTGCTCGACGGCGAACCGATCGGCGACGAACGCGGCGTCGACGTCGGCCCGGACTCGGTGGCGCGGATCGACCGGTCGGGGATGTTCCGGTTGGTGGATGGCGCCTCACGGAAAGACCACACGCTGATCCTCGCCACCGACGAACCCGGCCTGCGCGCCTACGTCTTCACCTTCGGTCCCTGACTAGCTGCTCAGCCCCGCGATCAGATTCACCGTGCTGGCCAGGATCGCGGTGCCCAGCACGTACGAGCACATCGCGTGGATCAGCGCGGTGCGCCGCACCCGGCTGCTGGTCAGTGTGGTATCGGATACCTGGAACGTCATGCCGATGGTGAAGGCCAAGTAGGCGAAGTCGGTGTAGCGGGGCAGTCGGGTCTCGGAGAAGTGGATCCCGCCGCCCGGCTCCGTGTAGTACACCCGGGCATAGTGAAGGGTGAATGTCGTGTGTACCAGCGCCCAGGACAGCACGACGCTGCCGACGCCGAGAAGCACGCGGAGCACCTCCGTGACACCCTGGGACTTGTTCACCTGGAACAGCACGACGCCGACCGCGACCAGGCTGGCCATCGCGGCGGTCAGCAGCAGCCCGTACGAGACGAGCCGGGTGGGGTCGTGACGGGTCGCCCGGCGCGACGTCTCCTCGGCGTCCAGGGGCCAGATCCGCCACCAGGTCAGCAGGACGTAGGTCAGGGTCAGCGCGTCCCAGCCGACGAGCGGGGCGGCGCTGGTCGGGCCGAAGCCGACCTGCAGCGAGGACGCGACGAGACCGACGACCGCTCCGACCGCGACGCGAACCAGGGCCGGGGCAGTTGTCAGGTTCCTCGACTTGACACCCACGTTCCCACCCGATAGCCCCGCTCCTCCTACCAGCGTGGCATGCGCGGCGGTGTCGGGTGTGCCGTATGTTGAAGCGGAGTCGAGGGGTTGTATCCGGTACCGGGTACACACCTACGGTCGGACGCATGGACACTGTTGACTTCGCAGTCCCGATCGCCTGCACGCTCGAAGCGGACGGCGGGAACATGGAACAGCGGCTCGGCGAGTGACGGGCGGTCCTCGCCGAGGCGACCGGCCGGGAGGAGATCGAGGACGGCGTCGCGGTCACCGGCGATCTGTACCTCGACCCGGCGGCCGGGAACCGAGGTTCCCGGCCGGCGGTGCCGGTCGATGTCGCTAGTTCCGCACGGGCTGGCCGGTGACGGGGTCGAGGAAGAGCTTCTCGTTGTCGCCGGAGTGTGCGTGGAAGTTGAACATGTTGTCGAGGCTGCCGGCGATCGCGTCGTACGAGCCGGAAATGCGCGGCAGCTTCCAGTTGTCCTCGACGAACTTGATGACCGAGGACTGGTCGGTGAGCGTGTGGTCCACCGCGTTGTGCTTCGCGTACGGGGAGACGACCAGCAGCGGCAGGCGCGGGCCGTAGCCGCAGCGGCCGCTCTGGTCGGCCAGCGGAGCCTTCGCCGTGACGTCACCGCACAGGCCGGTACCGGTCAGGAAGTCCTGCGGGCCGGGCGGCGTGGCGACGTTCGCCGTGTTCGACGGATTGTGCACGCCGCTGTAGACGTGGTCGTAGTAGCCGTCGGAGTCGTCGTACGCGATGACCACGGCGGTGCTCGACCAGTCCGGGGTGTGCTCGAGGTTGTTGATTTCGTTGACGATGAACTGCTGCTCGTCGATCGGGTCGGAGTAGGCCGCGTGGCCGTCCTGGTA
>Ga0070661_100003169_pt1 | contig 11325 bp, 7 predicted proteins | sample KBSC43metaG_FD_64663 | JGI IMG/M metagenome (GOLD analysis project Ga0070661, IMG submission 64663) | Corn rhizosphere microbial communities from Kellogg Biological Station, Michigan, USA - KBS C4-3 metaG | ecosystem: Host-associated > Plants > Roots > Rhizosphere > Soil ...
GAACCTGACCATGCCGTAAACGAACCCGGCGAGCTGGTTGTCCTGCAGCGCAGCGTACATCACGAGACGCGATGCCGGGACCACCGCGATATACGCCACGCCAACGATGACGAGCGAAATCCCCGCGAGCGCCAGGGCGCGGTGTCGGTCGGTCGCGACGGCAATGCCACCGACTATCATCACGAGGCCGACGTAGAACACCACCCACGACACCACGAGCAATCGGTCGCCGAACTGCCAGAGACGGATGAACCCGGTGATCGCCTTCTCCGCTTTGCCCGTGGCAAGCTTTGCCTCCAGACCCGGTGGGATCTTGGCGGCCAGCTCCGGACTGGCCTGTGACAACGCGCCGCGCACCACCGCTCCGACATCGGGGAGCGACAACACGATGCGCGAGCCCGCCTGCTCGAAGAAAAAGCGATGCGTGGTGCGAGCCGACCGCGCCACGATGGCGCGGAACGGCATCGAGCGGACGATGGACTGGACACTGCCCAACAGGACCGGGCGCACCGCCAGCAGGTTGGGACGCTGCGAAATGATCGCGTCAGTCAGCTGGTTGGCAACGTATTGGGCGACGCGGTCATCACTGAGGCTGCCGGCGACGTTGGCGCCGAAGCGATCGGGGTCCAGGACGCTGCGGGTGGTGATGACGAAAAACCCACCGACCCCGGCGAGAATAGCACCGAGGATGATGAGAAGCTTCCACCCGGACCGTCCACTGCCTGGAGCACTGGTCATGGGCTCCTGGTCGACGTTGCACGCCGGCGAGTCGGCTGCACGACCGACCGACTCCAGGCAACGTTAGGTGACGACCGCTGACGGCAGCCAACCTACGAAGGTAGTATGGACGACGCCGTCCGGGTTACGCGCCGCGAGAGCGCAGGAGGATGATGTTTGCGATCAAGGCAGAGGTGAGCGATCCGATGCCGCGAACATTCGCGTTCCGCGCGCAGAAGACCATGTATGGCGGCAAGTACGTCGCCGCCGGCGATGCGATCTTCGTCTTCGCGAGCGAGAACGAAGGCGGGGCGGGTCTCGTCGCGAAAGGCGTCGTCACCTCGGTCGTCGCGGTTCCGAGGCAACGCGGGATCGCCCGCCAAACGCCGCGCGTGAGCGTCACCATCCGACGGACCGCGCTCGCGAAGCGGCGCCTGGGGCGGCAAGAGCTCACGCCCTTTGCCGACTGGGAGGATGGCCGCCCCGAGACCGAGCTCAATTTCAAGCTCTATCGTCAGGCAACGAACAAGATTATCGGGATCTCGGATGACGCGGCGGAGTTTCTCGGTGGGTTCTTTCCGTGATGGACGCTCAGGCCGGCGACGGCACACCGCCATGCGTGGCACATCGTTTGCGGTCGAGCCCGCCACACCAGAACCGTCGCTCCGTATCCGCCGCCGGACCGCCACGCCCGCGTGGTGCGAGCGCGATACTCGGCGTTACAATGGTGGGGGGGGACGGTAACCAGTGGTGAGATGCCGAGATGGGCGTGTTGTCACGAAAGGCTGAACGCGTTAGGCGCCAGGCCCGGCCAGCCGGGATTTCAATCCTGTGGAAACCGCTTCGCGACCCGCATTACGTCGTCGCGTCGCTCCAGCCGGGCGGTGGCGGCCTCCGTCAGATCTTCGTCCAGCAGTCGACGTTGCGCGAGCTGCAGGCGCTCGCACGCAATCCCGAGCAGTCGATCGCGGGCTTGCTCCTGGGGAGGCGACTGGATTGCTCGGTCACGAGCACGCCATACGTCCTCATCGAATCGCACGTCGACGTCACTCTGTCGTCGCTCGACGAGCGTGTCATCGCCGGGCAGATTCAAGCCCTCCGCGGGAAGGTCGCGCGTCGCAAATCCATCGAAGTGCTGGGGTGGTTCTGCGCGAGTCGATCGCCAGGTGCGGCGGTCTCGCCGGCCCACGCAGCTATCCACAGCGCCTGTTTCGAGGAGCGCTGGCAGACCATTCTGAACTTTGCGAGCGGAGGCAAAGCCGGCGCGTTCTTCCTCTACGACTACAGCGCGGCACGCTGGTTTCACGCGCCGTTCTATGAAGTAACCGACTCGAAGCCGGCCAGTCGCGCGCCGAGGCCGACGTGTGTCGCATGGCCCGCGTACCTAACGACGGCCAACATCGTTCCCCTGGCAACGGAGCCCGTCTCCCCGCCTCCTCGCGACTCACTGGGCGTCGCGCGACCAGCCGCGCGGGTGCGGCGCGCTCCGGCGAGCGATCCCTTGGCCGGCGTCGGACGCGCGGCGGAGGCGGCCCGCCGCTCCGCCCTCGACCTCGCCAAGAGCCTCGGCGGCGTCGCGGCGAAAACATCGCGAGAGGCAAGCGAGACTATCGAGCGGATCCGCGCGGAGCGGGCGGCGATCGCGGCCCGCCGGAAGGCCGAAGCCGACGCCGACCGGGTGCGGGCGGAAGAGCAACGCGCCAAGGAGGCTGCCGAGCGTCGCGCGGCGCTTGAGGAAGCAAAACGTCGAGAGGCCGAGTTGGAGAAGCAGCGCGCCAAGGAGGCAGCCGAGCGTCGCGCAGCGCGTGAAGAAGCGAAACGTCGAGAGGCCGAGTTGGAGAAGCAGCGCGCTGCCGAAGCCGAAGCGCTGCGCGCCGAGAAAGCGGAAGCGCGTCGCAAAGCCGCCGAGGAGGCGGAGCGAGTTCGCACAGCCGAGGCCGAGGCAAAGCGTAAGGCGGCAGAGGCCGAAGCCGAGGCCAAACGCAAGGCGGCCGAAGAGGCGGAACGTCGACGGGCCGTGGAAGCCGAGGCGAAGCGCCAGGTAGCTGAGGCTCAGGCACGACGCCGCGCCGAGGAGGCAGAGAAGCGACGCGCGGCGGAAGCCGAAGCGCGGCGCTTAGCTGCCGAGGAAGCAGAGCGTAAGGCCGCCGAAGAAGCCCAGCGCAAGGCTGCGTTGGAAGCGCAGATCAAGGCCGCCAAAGAAGAAGCTCGGAAAAAAGCCGCGGAGGAAGCTCGACGAAAAGCAGCCGAAGCGGAGCAGCGGCGCGTTGCCGCGGCGGACAAGGCGCGACGAGAGGCAGAGGAAGAAGAAAAACGGCGCGCCGCAGCGGCGGAAACCCGCCGCCAGGCTGCGGAAGCCGCAGCTCGACGTCGAGCAGCGGAAGCCGAGGCGCGGCGCGTGGCGGAAGCGGAGGCCGAGGCTCGCCGTCGGGCGGAGGCGGAAGCCCAAGCTCGGCGCGAAGAAGAAGAGGCAGAGGCTCGACGGTTGGCCGAAGCCGAAGCCCGGCAACGGGCCCGTGAGGCGGAAGCGCGCCGAATGTCCGAGGAGGCCGAGGCGCGGCGGATAGCGGAAGCGGTCGAGGCGCGGCGGAAGGCGGAGGAAGATGCGGAGGAGGAGCGCCGGAAGGCGGCAGTCGCCGAAGTGCTTCGGATCTCCGTGGAAGTCGCAGCGATGAGGGAGAAGCTCGCGCGAGCGCCGGCGCCCGTGGAGGGAGCCAAGCCGAAACCAGCGCGGGCTGGCTCCGCTCTGCCGGACGTCGAAGACACCACGGCGTCCGACGGCCCATATCGCTATCTGGCGCTGGCGAGACGCGAAGGGTTCGAGGTGACGGAGAAGATCGAGCGCGGAACCGCGGAGCAGCCGGAAACGATCTGGCTCCTGCACGAATCCGAGTTCGGGCTGCGGCTGATCGTGGTGACGACCGATGAAACGGTCCGCGAGGCCAGCCTTCACTACAACCTGCGTACGGCCGACGGCGCGTCGAACGGTACCACAGCGTTGGAGAACAACGGCAGCGAGCCACGAACGGTATACGGGCGCGAGGACTGTCTACAGGGTCTGCGTTCCCGGTGTCGGCGTCTGCGCGCGACTGGAGCGCTGGAGCGTGATTGGAAGGTCGCGCCGACGGCGGAGGATTCCGTGACCTCTTCCCTCTAGGCCGAATCGTGGTCGGGACTGGGCCGAGTGATCTTCAGGTGACTCCCCCAACGACATTGTGGACGGCGATCGGGACTAACGCTCTCGATCGCCGTTGTCTTTCCGGTGTCGCCGGGTGGTTGGTAATCGTGGCTTGTCCAGAAGATCGGCCCCCGGCCCAACTCGAGCCTTTCAATCAGCGGATGTGGGATATGAGGGACGAACAGGTTTCGCGGGTCGCGGCGGCAGGTCTCGTGATCGGGGCGCTGCTTGGGATGGCTGGCTCGTTTGCGCCGACCGCCCAGCTTCGCGGGTTAGCGTGGGGAACGGATGGTATAGCGCTCGTGGTCGGAAGCGCGCTGCTTGGCCTGCTTCACCTCCGCCGGGGTGACGTGCAGCTGGCGGCGGGGTTTCTCGTATTTCTGGCGGGTGAGACGTTGATCGTTTCGGGTTCCGCGATGGACCTCGCGGCGAGCGCGCCGTCGTTCGCGGCCGGGACCGGGTTGTGGTCGGCTGCATTGGCGCTGATCAGCGCATCTCGACTCATGCCGAGGCTGGTCAGGGTCACCGGCGGCATCGCGGCGATTCTGTTCGCGATCACGGCAGCGGCGATCTTCGGCGGCGCGGGGCTCACGCCACTGTCCGAGCCGTTGCCGTTCTACGCGTATCCGTTCCTGGCGGTGACGTTGTTCGGGTGGGCGCGGGTGCACTGGCGGTCGATGCCTTCTCTCGAAGGAAAGGTCCAGTCTGTCGTGCGCGAGTACGCAAACGGCTAGCGTTAGGCCTCCGGGAGGGAACTCGCGCGTCGTCGCGCAACGTCGCGGAGACGATGGAGCGCGGCGCGTCGGCCGGGAGATCCGGAAGGTCTTCACCGGAGTTTCCACCGAGCCTCACGAACGAGCGCTGCATATCGCCACGCTAGTCCGGTAAGCCGGCCTCACGAAGCGCACTCCCGAGCATTGCCAAGCGCTCTGCGGTCGTGATGTTGGGGGACAAGAGACCGCTGATCGTAAATCCAGGCTGCAACTCGAGGACGACTCGGCCCATCGCCCTTGCCTCGTCGAGTCGACCGAGACGGACAAGAGCCGCGGTGTGCAGGAAGCGGGGCACGCTGAACCGCGGGTTCACCGCCGACGCACGAGCCGCAGCACTCGCGGCCTCCGCGAATCTCCCGGAGAAAAAGTGCGCGTAGGCGAGGCCGACGTACGCTACATACACGAGCGGGTCATAGGGTCCGAGTCGAATCCCCATCTTCCCATGCTCGATCGCGGTCTCGTCGCTGCCTTTCCACGCGCGAATGATCGAGCTGAAGCCGAACGCCAAGGCTGACGACGGGCTGAGCGTCAACGAACGGTCGATGGCGTCCAGCGCGACGTCGTAATCCCGGGTCATGACTCCGGCAACAAATCCTCCCATCGCGAGCGCCATCGCGTCGTCGCTCCCCGCTTCGATTGCGAGGTGAGCATGTCGGAGGGCAGCCTCCCGCGACTCGGCGCGAAGTCCGCCGCGCAGGTAGCGCTGCTCCTCGCACCAGGCGATCAGCCCGTGCGCAGAAGCGTAGTCCGGCTCGAGCTGGATCGCCTCCTGCAGAAGACCGAGCGCCCTGTCGGCGTCCTCCGGCATGGCCGTTGTGGCGAGCGGGAGAGCGCGGAGGAACAGGTCGTATGCGTCGAGACTCTCGGGTCGCTTGCGCCGAGCGCGCTCGACTTCCGCCTTGCGCAGGGTGGGCTCGACGGCGCTGATGACACTCATTGTCATCTCGTCCTGCAACGCGAAGATGTCGCTCAGCGTACCGTCGAAGCGATCGGCCCACACATGGACTGCCGTATCGGTCTCGGCCAGCTGGCCCGTTAGGCGCACCCGGTTGTCAGAGCGACGCACACTGCCCCGCAGCACGTAGCGCACGCCAAGCTCGCGCCCGACGGTCGTCACGTCCACAGTCCTGCCCTTGTAGACGAACGTCGAGTTTCGAGAGATCACGAACAGCCATTTGATGCGGGAGAGACCGGTGATGATCTCCTCGACGATGCCGTCTGCGAAGTAGTCCTGCTTCGCGTCGTCGCTGAGATTGTCGAACGGCAGCACAGCTATCGAAGCGCGCTCTCGCGGCAGATCCACGGCGCGAGCTCGATGCGCTGCGATCGGCGTGACGCCGCCGCCAGCCGTGAGCATCGCGTCCAGGTGCGGAATCAGGTCGTCGGCTCGTTGCCACCGATCGGCGGGATCTTTCTCGAGGCAGCGGAGCACCAGTTCGTTGAGAGCGGCGGGAACCGACCGGTGCGCTGTCAGTGGCTCGGGCAATTTTGTCAGATGCGCCGCGAGTATCGCCTGCGCGGTGCGGCCGGTGAACGGTGTCTTGCCAGTGAGCATCTCGTAGGCCAGCGCCCCGACCGCGTAGATGTCGGCGCGATGGTCCACGTTAGGCTCGGCAGCCGCCTGCTCGGGAGCCATGTAGGCCGGCGTCCCGAGCGCCACACCAATCGACGTGAGGTTTCCATCGTTGGCTGACTCGCTCACCGCCTTGGCCACGCCGAAGTCCGCGACGAGAGCGTGCCGGCCAGTGATCAGCACGTTGTCCGGCTTGATGTCCCGGTGGACAACGTGATGGGAATGGGCATGCTGGAGGGCGTCCAGGACCTCCTTGAGAATCCGGATCGCGTCGGTCAGCGCGAGCTCGTCTGCCCGAGCGAGCCGCGCCCGGAGCGACTCGCCCTCGATATACGGCATGATGTAGAAGAGGAGATTTCCGTCCGCGCCGGCGGTGAGGAGCGGGACGATGTGGGGATGCTGGAGCCGCGCGGCGACCTGGATCTCACGCTCGAACCGTTCGACGTTGACGCCGGCCGCCATCTCCGGCGGAAGCAGCTTGACGACGACCCTTCGGCCAAGTCGGACTTCGTCGGCCACGAAGACCCGACTCATTCCGGCGCCACCGAGCTCTTTTTCGACACGGTAGGCGCTGCCCAGTGCTGCTTGGAGGCGGTTTCGGAGGTCCGGATGCGCGCCCGTGGTCATGGATATCTCGTCGAGATCGGCCCTAGTCTACGTGTTTTCGCGGCGGGGTGCAGCGCCGACCACTAGCCGTATGCGTGTGGCTCCGACAGCCGCACAAGCGCCGATGACGTCGGACCGGCTCGCAACGGCCGCATCGTGCGGCGAAAGCCCTACGGAAAATCAGGGCAACTCTTACAGCGCAGAAGCGAACGGCCGTGTATGGGTGAAGGGCCCTTCGAGGGAGCGCGGGCGCTCGCGTTCGCTCGAGGTGACTCGGTCACCACGCCCATGACACACGCCCGCGTCGTCGTCGCTCACTATGGCGGACCCGATGAGCTTCGGGTCGTTGAAGAAGAGACGCCCGAGCCAAAGCACGGTGAAGTGCGCGTGAGAGTGCTGGCGGCTGGCGTTTCCCTGCCCGACGTGATGATGCGCGAGGGCATTCATCCCGAAACGCCACGGGTGCCTTTCACGCCCGGCTGGGACCTGGTGGGCGAGGTAGATCGACTGGGCGACGGCGTCTCCGGATTGGAGCCAGGCCAGCGAGTTGCCGCGCTGCCAATACACGGTGCGTACGCCGAGTACGTCTGCCTTCCGCAACGCGAGCTGGTCCCGGTGCCATCCGGGTTGGACGCCGCCGAGGCCGTGAGCCTCGTGCTGAACTACATCACGGCGTATCAGATGCTGCATCGCTCCGCTCACGTTAGGCCCGGGCAGCGCGTGCTGATTCACGGCGCGGCGGGTGGTGTCGGCTCGGCGCTCTTGCAGCTCGGGCGCGTCGCGGGTCTGCAAATGTACGGGACCTGTTCAGCGCGGAACGCGGCGGCCGTGTCCGAGCTGGGCGGCGTCCCCATCGATTACGAGCATCAGGATTTCGTGACGGAGATCCACCGCCTAACGGGCGACGGCGCGGACGTGGTCTTCGACGGCATCGGCGGCACGCACATCTGGCGCTCGCGCAAGGCGCTCCGTCGTGGCGGGAGAGTCGTCGCCTATGGCCTGACTGGCTCCTTACGCAGCGGACGATTGGCTTCCGGCCGTTCCGGTGGTCGTCATCGCTTTCGCGCAATCGCCATCTTCGCGGTCTACATTGTCGGTGGTTGGCTGCTGCCGGGCGGGAGACGGGTGGTGCCGTACAGCATTCAGACGTTGAAGCGGCTGAAACCGGCGGTGTTTCGGCAGGATTTGATCGCGCTGTTCGACCTCCTTCAGCGGCACGAAGTCAAGCCGTTGATTGCGCAGCGGCTTCCTCTCGCCGAGGCACGGCGCGCGCACGAGCTGCTCGGCGAGGGAGGCGTGACGGGCAAGATCGTGCTCGTGCGCACCGGCTAGCCGCGCCGCTGTCGAGCGCGCCATGACCTTTGCTGGTTGCGGCGAACGCTGACCAGTCGAGCCAATCCTGGCAAAAAGCTGACGCGGTCCCGGCGGTAAACCTTTGGGTAAGTGCGTGGGTTCGGACCGCCGCTCTATTGTTCGGGATGTCCGGACCGGCGCGACCCGCGCCCGACCGGCCTCTCTTCAGGAGGCGAGGGCAAATGAGAGCGACACTTTCGTGTCGGCCGCTGGACCGCTTGCGATCGCGGCTGCTCCCGGGCATCGCGCTGTTGCTGGCTGGCGCACGCGTGGGATGGGCGCAATCTGCGCAGGTCGCGCAGTCTGCAGCACCCGCCACGCCCGCCGCCAGCGCAAGTCAGGCCAAGCCCGACAGCGGCAAACAGGCCAAGCCCGACAGCGGCAAGAAGGCGACACCCGAGCAGCTGCAGATGCTCGTGGCGCCGGTGGCGCTGTACCCGGATGACCTGCTGATGCAGACGCTTGTGGCGTCCACGTATCCGCTCGAGATCGTTCAGCTGCAGCAGTGGATGGCGAAGAACCCGAACCTCAAGGACAAGGCACTCGCGGATTCCGTCGCCAAGCAGCCGTGGGACCCTTCGATCCAATCCATGGCGGCGCTACCCGATGTGGTCAAACGTCTTTCCGACGACATCCAGTGGACAACCGACCTGGGTAACGCATTCCTCGCGCAGCAGAGCGAGGTGATGGACGCCGTTCAGGTGATGCGGAAAAAGGCGAAGGACAAGGGCGCGCTCACGTCGAACGACAAGCAGAAGGTCGAGACCCAGGTCATCGAGAAGAAGGAAGTGATCATTGTCCAGCCGACGAATCCGGAGGTCATCTACGTACCTCAGTACAGCCCGACCGTCGTATACGGGCCGCCGTATCCCTACTATCCCTATCCGCCGATCTACTACCCGCCGTACCCGCCTGGCGGGATGTTCATCTCGTTCACCGCAGGAATGATGTGGGGGGCGGCTATCTGGGGCGGTTCCTGCTGCCACTATGGCTGGGGCGGTGGCAATGTCTACATCAATAACAGCAACAACTTCATCCGCGCCGGCGGCGTGGGCGGCGTGGGTGGGGTTGGCGGCGTCGGTGGGGTTGGCGGCGTCGGTGGGGTTGGCGGCGTCGGTGGTGTTGGAGGCGCGGGCGGCGTCGGAGGTGTCGGCGGCGCTGGTAAGCCCGGGGGTGTCGGGGGTGCCGGTGGTGTAGGCGGCGTCGGCGGCGCTGGCAAGCCTGGCGCCGGGAGCCCCAAAGGGGGTAACGCCTGGCAGCACAACCCGTCGCATCGAGGCGGAGCCCCATACGCCGACCAGCGCACCGCGGACCGATTCGGCGGATCGACGGCAGGGAACCGCGCCGGGGTGAGTGATCGATCTGGCGGAGGCGTGGGCTCGGGTGGACGCGGCGGTGCCGGCGGTGCAGGCGCGCCGGGCGTAGACCGGGCTGGCGCTAGCAATCGTGCCGGGGCGGGCGGCGCCGGCGCAGCCGGAGGTGCCGGTGGTGACCGCATCGGTGGCCGAGACATTCCGAGCGGAGGCGCATCCGATCGGTCGGCATCGGGCAATCGCGGTGGATCCAGCAGCTTCGGTGGTGGGTCGAGTGGAATCAGCGGCGGTTCCCGCGGCTTCGACGGCGCGAGTGCCCGAGGCAGTAGTTCACGTGGAGCGTCGAGCATGGGCGGCCGCAGCGGTGGGTTCGGCGGCGGCGGACGAGGAGGCGGAGGAGGAGGGAGACGACGATGAGCGCGGCAACTTTACGCATCGCCGGCTGCCTCTGCGCCGCGACGATGCTCGGCATTCTCGTTGGGTGCGGCGACGCAAAAAACTCGGAGGCGGCGGCGAAAGCCCCATCGGTACCGGGGCAGGCATTCGCGAGTCCGGAGGAAGCCGCCGCGGCGCTTGTCAGTGCCGCGGAGAAGTACGACGTCCCGACGCTGAAAACGATTCTTGGCTCCGACGGCCAGCCAATCGTGCAATCGGGTGACTCCGTGCGCGATCGTAACGACCTGATCGCGTTCGCCGGTCAGGCGCGTGAAAAGCAGCGCATCGAGCTGGATTCGACGAAGACGACTGCGTATGTCGTCGTGGGGCCGGGTGATTGGCCGCTCCCCATTCCGATCGTCAAGCACGACGACAAGTGGTCGTTCGACGCCGTGAGCGGGCAGGAAGAGATCCTGCGGCGCCGCATCGGTCGGAACGAGCTCGATGCGATCCAGGTGTGTCGGGGATACGTCGAGGCGCAGAAAAGCTACGCCCTGGTGAAGCACGATGGGACGCGCGTGAATCAGTACGCGCAGCGGGTCATCAGTACCCCGGGTAAACAGGATGGTCTCGCCTGGCAGGGGAAAGACGGTACGTGGCAGGGCCCCGTGGCGGAAAGGATCGCCCGCGCCATCGAGGAGGGCTACTCGACCAACGCCCAGCCGTATCACGGCTACATGTTCAAGATTCTCAAGGGTCAGGGGCCGGCCGCGCCGATGGGCCAGATGGACTTCATGGTGGACAGCGCGATGATCGGTGGATTCGCGCTCGTCGCCGCGCCGGCGGATTATCTCGTGACCGGGGTGAAGACCTTCATCGTGAGTCACGACGGCATCGTGTACGAGAAGGACCTTGGCGATAAGACGCTCGAGCAGTTCAAGGCGATGGACCGGTATAACCCCGACTCGACCTGGTCGCGCGTGCAGGAGAACTGAAGCGCCGGCGGGTCCCAGGGGATTGTCGCACGACGAAGCGGGGCGTCATGTTCGACGCCCCGCTCATCGCATCAAGGGGGTCAGAGTCGCTGAATTCGAGGTCTCTGGCCGAACGAAGGGGTCAGAGTCGTTTGAATGGGAGATCTCTGGAATCAACACTTCTCTCGCAAACCCTGGGCGATGGAGGGACGGTGCTCACTCCGGACATGCGGGCGGTGATTCGGTCCGCCCACCTCTGCTTTGCCGCGACCGTGACGTCCGACGGGCGGCCTAACGTTTCGCCGAAAGGCACCATCCGCGTGTGGGACGACACGCATCTCTTTTTCCTCGACATCGCGTCACCGGGCACGCGCGCAAATCTCGCGCACTCACCGTGGCTCGAGATCAACGTCGTCGATCAGCTGTCCCGGCGTGGGTATCGATTCGCCGGCGCAGCGGCACT
>Ga0070661_100003177_pt1 | contig 11320 bp, 8 predicted proteins | sample KBSC43metaG_FD_64663 | JGI IMG/M metagenome (GOLD analysis project Ga0070661, IMG submission 64663) | Corn rhizosphere microbial communities from Kellogg Biological Station, Michigan, USA - KBS C4-3 metaG | ecosystem: Host-associated > Plants > Roots > Rhizosphere > Soil ...
CCCAGCGCCATGATGCCGAGGCCATAAAAGCGCCAGCCGTAGGCCGTCGTCGTTCTTGCGATCATGATGCCTCCACGTTGCGCGTGTGCCCGGCGCATTGCATCCCGCGCGTCGCCGGCGCGCAATGTCACCCGGCGCGTTCCGCGCTCGAACTGGCGCAGTGTTGCCGTCGTAGCGGACCGATCGCGAGTGTTGGGTCAGCCGGTCAGCGCCGCATCGGCACCGTCTCGGCTGTCGCGAGATTCTCGACCGGCAGCCCGGCCTTGCGAACGATCGCCGCGTAACGCGGGTCGTCGCGATATTGCAGCGTGAACGGGTCGAACAGGAGGAACGACATGCCGGGATCGTGCACGGCGAACGCCCGCTCGAGCCACTCGAACATCGGGTCAGGCTCGCCGCGAATCGCGTAGATCTGCGCGATCTGGTACGCCATCCCGTCGGCATCATGCACGATGAAATCCTGCAGCGTCGCATCGGCCGCCGCGCGATCGGTGCCGGTCTGCGAAACCAGCGTGCGCACATATCGTCGCCAGTTGTCGGACGAGATCTCGACGGCACCATCGCGCGCCGTGGCAGCTGCGTCGTGCTTGAGCACGTCGAGATGAAGCAGGGCGCCGCGCGGATACATCGCGCTCGGTTCGAGCTCGACCGCGTGACGCAGCACGGGTTCGGCTTCGTCGTACTTGCCGAGAAACGAAAGATCCGCGCCGAGGTGCGCGTTGCGCGCGGACAGGACCGGATCGATCAGCAGCGCCTCGCGTTGCGATGCCAGCGCCTCGTGTACGCGGCCGAGCATGACGAGGATCTGCGCCAGCGTCGCTTTCGCTTCGCCGCTGGCGGGGTCGAGCTCGACGGCGCGTCGCGCAGCCGCTTCGGCTCCCCTGAAATCGAACTTCGCCGTGGTGAGGTAGTCGCTTTCGGCCTTGTACGCGAACGCTAGATCGGGCTTGAGCCGCTTCGCCGTGTCGATCGCTACGCGCGCCCGCGCGTAAAGCTGATCCGCTTCCGCAGCCGAAAGGAAATTCGAGCCGAGCCATGTCGCCGCAGACGCGAGACGCGCCCAGGCTTCCGCGTAGCCGGGATCGATCCTGACGGCGGTTTCGAATTGCTCGATCGCCCTGCGCCCATCGGGCTCGTTGCTGCGATTGCGATAGAACTTGCCCTGCAGGAACGCCGTGTACGCCTCGACGCTGCCGGACGGCGGCGCATCGGGCTTGAGCTCGGTGCCCGCGCCGAGCGACATCCCGAGCACGTTGCGAAGCTGTCCCGCGACCGACGTCGCGACCTTGCTTTGCAACGCGAAGATATCGGCGAGCTCGCCGTCGAACGTGTCGGACCACAGACTCCGCCCGTTCGATCCGCTGACGAGATCGACCGAGATGCGCACCTGGTTCGCGGCCTTGCGCACGCTGCCTTCGAGCAGGTACGCGACACCGAGCGTCGTCGCGATCGTGCGCGGATCGTCCTTGGTTCCTTTGAAACGGAACGACGAGCTGCGCCCGATCACGGCGAGCCCGCTGACCTTGCCGAGCGCGCTGATCAGCTCCTCGGAAAGCCCGTCGGAGAAGAACTCGTTCGACGGATCGCCGCTCGTGTTGACGAGCGGCATGACCGCGATCGACTTGTCATTGGCGACATCCGCGGACGTGCGATGCGCGACGAAGCGATCGGTCAGCAGCAGCACGACCGCGATCGCGAGCACGCCGATGATCGCGAAGTCGAGCTTGCGTCCCGTGTAGCGCGCGATCGATTCGTCGGGCACGACGTCGCGCTCGCGCTTCAATCCGTCGGGCGTCAGCTCGAAGAACCACGCGAACGCGATCCAGAACGGAAACCCGATGACGCCGGCGACGATGAACCAGCGCGTGCCCCAGTCGGGCATGCCGACCGCGGGACCGAGCTGCGCAATGCCTTGCGCGAGCGCCCAGATCGCGCCGGCGTAAAGCACGGCCGCGCGCAGCACGTTGCGGCGTCGAAGCTCGTCGAAGAAGCGCCTCATGCCGATGACGCCCCCTGCGCGCCGACGGACGCGGCAGTGTCGGGGAATCACCCCGTACGCGCAAGCAAGCTTTCGACGGCCATGTGCAGCGTCGGAATCAGCAGCGGCAGGCCGAACGCGCCGATCAGGCCGAACGCCTTGTAGTGGCTGTCCGAGGGCATCGCGAACAGGAGCCCGGTCATGCAGATGCCGATCGCGGCCGGCGCGAGCAGCCACGCCGGCGATTGCCGGACCGCGCGGCCGCCGCCGGACAGGAACCGGTAGCTCAATCCCCAGAAGCCGAGGAGTCCGAGAAAGCACGGCACCATCGCGATCAGGCTCGGCGCAAGGTCCGGGCTGTTCGCGCCGCCGCGCAGGTACGCCCCCAGCATCATCTGGAGGCCGAACAGCGCGAACAGCGTGACGGGCACGCCGAGCAGCACGATCTCGATGAAGAAGAGGGCGAGCGAAACCTTTTTCACGGATGGCGGATGGGGGCGAGGGGCTTCCTTCATTGAAGGAGAAAGACCGTCGCGTTGTCCAGCCCGCCGAAAAAATCGGAGGCGAGCGCGCCGGCAACCCGAGCGGGTCGGCGGATTCGCCCTCGGCGTCGCCATTCAGCCAGACCCGCCTCGCATTCACCTGTTGCACGCAAATCCGCTGGCTATACTGGGGACAGGGGAAGGGACTGGGGCGGCGGGGATGGCGGACGATGTCGCTGCGCTGATCGAAGCTGCGAACGGCGGCGACGCGACTGCGTTGCAAGCGCTGTTCGCCTACGTCTACGGCGAGCTGAAGACGCTCGCCCGCAAGCAGCTCGCCCACTCGAATACGCCGACGCTGAACACGACGGCGCTGGTCCACGAGGCGTACCTCAAGCTCTCGCGCCCGGACGGCCGCAGCCTTCACGGACGCGTGCACTTCTTCGCGCTGGCGGCGAAGGCGATGCGCCAGATCGTCATGGATCACGTACGCGCGAAGCTGACCGGGAAGCGCGGCGGCGAGCAGCTCGATCTCGTCGATCTCGACGATGCGTTCGAGGTCGCCGACGGCAAGCTGTCGCCGGACGATCTCCTGGTGGTGGATCGCGCGCTGACGCAGCTCGAAAAAGACGAGCCCGAGCTCGCCGATCTCGTCGAGCTGCGTTTCTTCGGCGGCCTCGCGCTGCCGGAAATCGCGCTGCTGCGCGACGTCAGCGAGCGCACGCTGAGCCGCGACTGGCGGCGCGCGAAGGCGCAGCTCTATGTCCAGCTCCATCCCGATGCATGACGGCGCGCCGGTGAACCGCGAGCGCGTGCGCGAGCTCTTCGCGCTCGCGATCGACCGGCCCACCGGCGAGCGCGCGGACTGGGTCGCCGCGCAATGCGACGGCGATGAAGCGACGCGCGCCGAAGTCGAGCGGCTGCTGCGCGCCGACGCGAAAGCGCAGGATTTCATGGAGCATCCGCCGTCCTCGTTCGCCGATGTCGCCGGCGCGGGTGCCGGGCCGGCCGCGCCGGTCGCGTTCGGCGTCTATCGCGTCGTGCGCTCGATCGGGCAGGGCGGCATGGGCGAGGTGTGGCTCGCCGAGCGCGGCGACGGCGAGTTCGAGCAGCGCGTCGCCGTCAAGCGGCTCACGTATCCGACGCCGGGCCTGCTGCAGCGATTCCGGCAGGAGCGCCAGATCCTCGCGCGGCTGGAGCATCCGAACATCGCGCGGCTGATCGACGGCGGCCTCGACGCGAACGGCGTTCCGTACCTCGCGATGGAATACGTCGAGGGCGTACCGATCACCGTGTTCGCGCACGATCAGGGCCTCGGCATCGCGGCGCGGTTGCGTCTTTTTCTCGGCGTGTGCGCGGCGGTGCAGTACGCGCACCAGAACCTCATCGTGCATCGCGACCTCAAGCCGTCGAACATCTTCGTCCTCGCCGACGGCACGCCGAAGCTGCTCGACTTCGGCATCGCCAAGGTGCTGACGACGACCGACGGCGGCGCCGAGACGCAGACGCTCGCGCGGATGCTGACGCCCGACTACGCCGCGCCGGAGCAGTTCACGGGCGATGCGATCACGACGGCGACCGACGTGTACGCGCTCGGCGTCGTGCTGTACGAGCTCCTCGCCGGCGCGAAACCCTATCGCTCGGCGCCGTCCGGCGAAGCGGCGATGCTGGCGGTGCTGAGAGGCGATCCGCCGCCGCCGAGCGTCGCGATCGATCGCAACGCGGGCGACGCGATCGCGCGGCGGCGCACGCTGCGCGGCGATCTCGATCGCATCGCGCTGACGGCGATGGCGAAGGCGCCGGCCCGGCGCTATCCGTCGGCCGAGGCGCTCGCCGCCGATATCCGCCGCTACCTCGAAGGCCGCCCGGTCGTCGCGCGCGGCGACAGCGCCGGGTACCGCTTCGGCAAGTTCGCGCGGCGCAACCGCTACGCGCTCGCGGCCGCGGTGCTCGTGATCGCGATCGGCATCGCGGCGACGGTGATCAGCCTCGCGCAGGCACAGCGCGCGAACGCGCACGCGGCACGCGCGGAAGCCGCGCGGCAGTTCCTCGTCGGCGTCTTCGAGCAGGCGAACCCGGAGGAGAACCGCGGCCTGCCGATGACGGCACACGAGCTGCTCGAAAAAGGCGAGCGCCGCCTCGAAGCGCCCGACACCGCCGAGCCCGCGACGCGCGCCGATCTGACCGGGCTCATCGGCGGCCTCTACTGGACGCTCGGCGACTACGTGCGCGCCAAGCCGCTGATCGACGAAGCGCTCGCGCGAACGCGCGGCAACGACATCCCCGACGAGATCAAGGCGCGCACGCTCATCACCGTCGCCTCGATCGAATCCGAGCGCAGCGACAACGACGCGGCGCGCCGCGATGCCGAAGAAGCGCTCCGCTACGCCGACCGCGCCGGCAGGATCGCGGCGACGGAGCGCTCCGATGCGCTGCGCCTGCGCGCGCGCATACTGACCGAGCAGGGCAATGTCGACGAAGCCGAAGCCGGGCTGCGACGCCTCCTCGCCGACGACGCGGCCACGCGCGGCGCGCAGAGTTTCGCCGTCGCCGACGACTGGGCGCTGCTCGCGCACGCGCTCGACGAGCTTTCGCGCTACGCGGAATCGGTCGATGCGTTCGGCAAGGCGCTTGCGCTCGACCGGCGCCTGCTCGGCGAGCGCAGCGCCAAGGCCGGCCGGGATCTCAACGATCTCGGTTTTGCGCTGTCGCACAAGGGCGATTACCCCGAAGCCGAGCGCGTGCTGCGCGAGTCGCTCGACATCAAGCGCGAGATCTACGGCGACGCGCACCGCGAGACGCTCGTCGCGCGCGCCAACCTGATCATGGCCCAGGAGAAGCAGGGCCGATACGAGGAAGGCCTGCGCGCGCGCCTCGCGCTCCTCGAGGACGAGCAGCGCGTGCTCGGCAAAACGCATCGCGACGAGCTGGCGCGCGCGCAGAACATGATCGGGCTCGACGACATCATGCTCGGGCGTGCGGTCGAGGCCGAGGCGGCTTTGCGCGCGTCGGTCGCGCTGTGGCGCGAGGCGGGCTCGGAAATCGACGGCGCGGGCCCGCTCGGGAATCTCGCTTTCGCGTTGCGCATGCAGGGGCGCTACGCCGATGCGGAAGCCGCGCTCCGCGAAACGATCGCGATCGAGACAAAGCACTATGCGCCGTCTTCCGAGTGGCTCAACCAGGATCGCGGGTTCCTCGGCGACCTGTTGCGGCTGCAGCATCGGAACAGCGAATCGCTGGCCGAGCTTCGCGAAGCGATTGCCGCAGTCGGCACTTCGATCTCGGCCGCCGATCCCGTGCTCGCCAAGCTCGGGGCGCAGCTCGCCGAAGCCGAGCTCGACGCGGGCTCGCCGGCCCAGGCCCACGAGACCGCAATCGGCGCGCTCGCGGCGGCGCGCGAGTCGCTGCCGTCCGGCAACATCGGCCTCGGCCAGCCGCTCTACGCGCTCGCGCGCGCGAAGCTCGCGCTCGAGCGCGCGGACGAAGCGGAGCCGCTGCTGCGCGAAGCGCTCGGCGTGCGCGTGCCGCCGCTCCGCGCGGAGGACCTGCGCGTGCTCGAGGTGAAGTCCGCGCTGGCGCTCGCGCTTTCGATGTTGCACCGGACGGACGAATCCGAAGCGCTGCGGCGCGAGATCGAGCCGGCGCTCCGCGCGTCCGCGACGCCGTATGCGAAGGACCTGCTCGAGCGCTTGCCGAAGTCCTGAGTCCCGTCGGCGCGCCGGTCACGCCCGGCCCGCCTGATCCGCAATCCGCACCCCGTGGCGAGGTTTTCCGCCGATCCGCGTATGTGTCATTGAGGGAGCGTTCCCTCGCCATCGATCGGGGAAATCTCTATGAAGCGCTGGATGGGGACTGTCGCGCTCGCCGCGGCAATCGGTGTGGCCGCGCCGAACGCCTACGCCGCGAGCTTTACGTATCACGGTGCGCTGCAGGACAAGGGGCACGCGGCCGACGGCAAGTACGACATGGAGCTGACGCTCTACTCGCAGCGCGACGGCGGCAGGGTCGTGGCGGGTCCCATCACGGTGTTCGGCGTGCAGGTGACCGGCGGCAACTTCGCGACGCCGGTCGATTTCGGACCGATGACGTCGCTCACGAGCCAGGGCTGGGTCGACGTGCGCGTGCGCCCGGCCGGCGAAACCGATTTCACGGCGCTCGACGCACGCTCGGCCGTCGCGCCGGAAGGCACCTGTCCGGGCGCGTGGGCGCTCGACGGCAACGCGGGGATTCCGAGCAGCAGCTATATCGGCACGGCCGACAACACCGAGGTCTACATCAAGGCCAACGGCAACACCGCGGCGAAGTTCTATCCGAACAGCGCCGTCGGACTCGCATACTCCGATCCCGTCAACGGCCAATATTCGACGGCGATCGGTTACCACGCGGGCACGACATTTCACGGCTCGACGGTGATCGGCGGCGACGATGCGTTCGCGGCCGGGATCAGGGATTCGGGTGAGAACCAGCTGATCGTCGCCACTTCCCATGGCGTAGGCATCAATACCGGCGTTGCGCCGGACGGTCACGGATTGCGCGACGAGCTGACGATCGCACCGTCGCCGCTGCTGCCGGGGAGCAACGCCGACTTCTCGCTGATGACCGGCACGGACGGCTACACGGGTTTCCATATGGAGTCCGAGCCGGGCGGCTACTTCGTGTTCCATGGCCTCTACACGACCGCGGGTTCGGTCGAATACACCAATCTGCTCCGGGTCAACTACAGCCATCCCGGCGGTCACGCCTATTTCTCGTTCAACGGCAACTCCGACAACGGCCCGATCTCGGTCGGCAACGCGGGCGACGGTTTCGGCAACGGCGCGTACGTCTCGGCCGGCGGCGTCTGGACCAATGCGTCGAGCAAGTCGTTCAAGGAGAACTTCGGCAAGATCGACGTCTCCGCCGTGCTCGACAAGCTCGTCGCATTGCCGATCCAGACCTGGTTCTACAAGTCGGCGCACGCCGAAGGCCCGCACATGGGCCCGTTCGCGGAGGATTTCGCCGAGACCTTCGGCCTCGGCCAGGACGCCAAGCACATCGCGACCGTCGACGAGAGCGGCGTCGCGTTGGCAGCGATCCAGGGACTCAACCGCAAGGTCGAGAACGAAAACGCCGAACTGAGACAGCAGAACGCGGCGCTGCAAAGCCGGCTCGATCGCGTGAACGCGCGCCTCGACAAGCTGGAAGGCCACACGGAGGAGTGATCATGCGCACCTCCTTCTTGCTTGGGCTGATCGCGCTGGCCGGCGCGCCGGTCGTTCACGCCGGCGGCACCAGGCCGGCGGCGCACCGGTTCGAGATCAACGGAAGCCTTACGCCCGCCGCGGCCGAAAAAGCGACCGCGGGCGCGGCGTTCGGCATGCAGGGCCGCCTCACCGCGACGCCGCAGGACGCGGCGCTGCAGTCGGGCGGCGACTTCGTCGTCATCGCGAAGCTCGCCGAGTCGCCGCTCGGCTGCAGCGGAGACGACACGATCTTCGCGGACGATTTCGATCCGTGATGAACGCGTAGCAGGGCGGCGCACCCGCGCGCTCCGGAGCGATCGCGCGGGCGTTGCCGCGAATGGACGGGCGGCCGAGGGGAATGTCATGCGCTTCGTGTGCGGATTCGTGGTGTGTTGCGCGCTGTCGGGCCCGGCGCTCGCGCAGAGCCTCGTCATCTACGACGAGGCGCTGCGCAACGGCTTCACCGGCGATTACTCGTACGGCGACGGCTACGATTTCGCGAGCACGGCCGAGGCGCACGGCGGAACGCATTCGGTCGCGTTCGCCGGCAACGACTTCAACGCCGTGTCGTTCACGAACCCCGGCCAGAGCTTTGCCGTATCGCAATATCCCGTCCTCCATTTCTGGATCCACGGCGGGACTTCGGGCGGGCAAGTCCTCGAGCTCTTCGCCTGCACCGACGAAAGCGCGACGAGCTGCGCCGATGCGCCGCTCGACGGTTTCATCGCCGGCGGCGCGATCGTCGCGAACCAGTGGCGCGAGGTGATGGTGCCGCTCACGCAACCGCCGCTCTCGCTCGGCGGCTCGATCGGGCGCATCGATCTTCAGAACCAGACGACGCCGGGCGTGCAGCCGACGCTCTACATCGACGACGTGAGCCTCGTCGGCGGCGGCAGCGGCGGCGGCGATTCGATCTTCGCGGACGGATTCGATACGCCGCAGGCCGCGAACCTCCTCGTCGACGAGCACGACGTGTCGGCCGGCGGCATGACCAGCGATCGCTTCACCTGGCTCGACGCGTCCGGCCATCAGCGCGTCGCGGTGCTCGCGCACAACGATGCCGGCACCGGGCCGGGCGGCACGCACGGCGGCGAGCTGCGCGAGCTTCGCTACGAAACCGGCGCGGGCACGCGCATCGTGCGCGCCTCGTCGAGCGAGACATCCGGCTTCGGCTATGTCGTCTCGCATCCGATCAGCGAGGACATCTGCACGCCGGGCCACGGCGACACGTCGATGCTCGGGCATCTGCGGCCCGGCACGTGGACGCGTCTTTTCGAAGGACGCCATCATGCGATCTTCCGCTTCCAGACGACGTATCCGCGCTACTGCACGACGGGCGCGCCGGCTGCGGAATACGACGTGCCGGTCACGATCGACTGGCTCCTTTCGACGGGCCGCGACCACCCGCTCTGGGCAGTGACCTGGGATCTCTCGGCGGTTCCCGTCGATGCGCTCGAGGACGATTCGCGCGCGCCGTACGGCGAGCTCCTTTTCGACGGCAGCGACAGCGAAGGCGCGCACAGCGTGATCGCCGGCGTCGGCTGGGGCGATCGCTACAAGTTCGCCTCGACGACGAATCCGGTCACGTACGACAGCGCGTGGACGTGGAACGCGCCGAACACGATTCCGTACGTGAAGCTCTGGACGACCGACGTCGACGCGACGATGGGAACGGTCCAGACGCAGACGATCGAGCAGCAGGATGCCGGCGGCTATTTCGGAACGGACCGCTGGAACACGACGAGCGCGAACGGCGACGCGTGCGACGCCGGCAACGACGGGGCATCCGCGCATTCGATGCCGTGCAGCTTCAACTGGCCGTTCCAGTCGATCAACTACTCGATGGGCGAGGTCATCGGCGAGAGCAACGCCGACCCGACCAACAACACGCGCCTCGCGTGGGGCACCGAGTTCGGCTTCCTCGGCCAGGGCGCGTATTACGTGCACGGCAGCCAGTTCTGGGGCGGCCCGCTGCCCGATTCGACGGCGCCGGGATGGCCGAAGAAGAGCTATTCCGTGCACGTGGTGTTCGGCACGCATTCGAGCGATCCCGTCGGCGCGCAAGTCGGCGAGATCGAAACGGTGCAATCGCTCGTGCTGTCGGCGGCGACCGGCAGCGTCGCGACGAGCGGCCCCGCCGGCGTCAACCGCACGGACACGGTGACGTACGCGCCTGCGGGCTACGACGCCGTCTACGGCACGCTCGCGTTCGTCGCGAGCGCGAACGCGTTGGACGCGACGATCGCGGTCGGCGGCGGGCGTACGCTGCATCATCCGATCGTCGTCGTGCGCGGCTTCGCGTCGGGAAGTTATCCGGCCGTGCGGCTCGACGGCGCCGCGCTGACGCGCGATGCGGACTATTTCCCGTCGTTGCGGTCCGGCGCGCAGGAGCTCTGGATCACGCTCGACGCGGATCTCGGCGGCGGCAGCCATCGTCTGCAGATTTCGCCCTGAGAGACCGCATCCTTTCGCGCCTCCCGATCGTTCCTGCTTCGGCAGCGCACTCCCGCGCTGCCGTCAGCGAAGGAACGATCCCCATGCAAACCCTGGAAAACCAGCGCGCACTCGTCACTGGCGGCAGCCGTGGCCTCGGCCTCGGCATCGTCGAAGCGCTCGTCGCGGCGAAGGCGGACGTCGTCGTCCTCGCGCGCGATGCAGAGCGCCTTGCCGATGTCGAACGCCGGCTCGGCGTCACGACCGTCGTCGGCGACGTCGCCGACGAGGGCCTCGCCGAATCCCTGCTGCGCGAGTTCCGTCCGACGGTGCTCGCGCTGAACGCGGGCGCGACGCCCGCGATGGCGCCGCTGCACGAGCAGACGTGGGAAGGTTTCAGCAACACCTGGAACAGCGACGTCAAGGCGGGCTTCCACTGGTTGCAGGCCGCATTGCGACTGCCGCTCGCGCGCGGGAGCCGCGTGCTCGTCGGCTCGAGCGGCGCCGCGGTGAACGGCTCGCCGATGTCCGGCGGCTACGCGGGCGCGAAGCGTATGCTGTGGCTCATGGCGGGTTACGCGAACGGCGTTTCGGCGGAGCAGGACCTCGGCATCCGCTTCCAGGCGATCGTGCCGCGGCAGATGCTCGCCGCCGGCGGCGTGGGCCTCGCGGGCGCGCAAGCGTACGCGCGACGCAAGGGCGTCACGCCCGAAGCGTTTCTCACGAACTTCGGCACGCCGATGTCGGCGCGCGAGGTCGGCGATCATATCGTCACGATCCTGACCGATCCGCAATACGAAACCGTGCCGGCGCTCGCGCTGAAAGGCGATTCCGGCATCCAGCCGCTCGAAGCCTGATGCCATGTCCGACGACGCCGCGCTGATCGCCGCGCAGCACGAAAGCCGGCGTCGATTCCTGGAGCTCGTCGCGGAAATCCGCCCCGAGCTCCATCGCTACTGCGCGCGCATGGTCGGCTCGATCACGGACGGCGAGGACGTCGTGCAGGACGCGCTGGCCCGCGCCTATTACGCGCTGCCGGAGATGGAAACGATGCCGCCGCTTCGACCCTGGCTCTTTCGCATCGCGCATCACCGCGCGCTCGATCACCTCAAGCGTTACGACGTGCGCATGCGCGAGCCGCTCGATGCCGGGCGCGACGACGCGGACGCGGCGGCCGATCCGGACGACGCGCTCGCGCGCGAGGA
>Ga0070661_100003183_pt1 | contig 11309 bp, 7 predicted proteins | sample KBSC43metaG_FD_64663 | JGI IMG/M metagenome (GOLD analysis project Ga0070661, IMG submission 64663) | Corn rhizosphere microbial communities from Kellogg Biological Station, Michigan, USA - KBS C4-3 metaG | ecosystem: Host-associated > Plants > Roots > Rhizosphere > Soil ...
AATTCGCTGTCGGTGATGAAAAAGCCGGAGAAAGCCATGACGAGCGAACTCGGCTGGCGCCGCGGCGTGCTCATCTTCCGCCACGCCTCGCTCGCCGAAGCCGCCGCCGAATTCAACCGCTACAACCGCCGCAAGCTCGTCGTCGAAGATGCGGCGGCTGCGCGCCTCACCATCGACGGCACGTTCCAGGCCGACAACATCGACGATTTCACGCGTCTCGCGCAGCTCGTTCTCGGCGTCCGCGCCGAAGACCGGGGCAGCGAAATCGCGCTCATGCGCTGAAGGCAATCGCATCACGACGCACATCGCGTCACAGAGGGGGAAAGATGACCGGACAATCTCAATTCAGGATCGCACTGCTCGGAACCGCCTGCATCGCGGGCCTTGCAAATGCGGCATACGCCGAAAGCTTCAACGTGCCCGAAGGGGACTTGCGCGCCGCACTGAACGCCTATTCGACGCAGGCGCACGTTCAGCTCATGGTGTCCGACGAAGCCGTGAAGGGCACCCACTCGCAAGGCGCCACCGGCGATTTCTCCGCCGACAGCGCGCTCTCGCGCATCCTGAAAGGCACCGGATTCACCGCACACCGCATTTCGTCGGGCGCCATCGGCATTGTGCCGGATGCGACGCAGAGCTTGAACGAAGAAGTGTTGGAAGTACCGGCAATCCAGCTTGCCCAGGCGACCACAACCGCACGTCCGTCGGTCGAAACCGTCACGGTTACGTCTTCCAAACTCGGCGGCGCCGACGTTCAAAGTGTACCCATCGCCATCACGGCCATGTCTCAGGAACAATTGACGGCAACGCAGACCGCGGGTGGTCCCGACCTCGTCAAGCAGGTGCCCAACCTGACCTTCTCAAAGACGAATTTCACCGGTTACAACATCCAGATTCGCGGAATCGGCACGCAGGCGATTTCGGTCACGACCGACCCTGCCGTCGCCGTCTCGTTCAACGACATGCCGTTCCTGCGCAATCACTTCTTCGAGCAGGAGTTCTTCGACGTCTCGCAAGTTGAAGTGTTGCGCGGCCCGCAAGGCACGCTCTATGGCCGCAATGCCACTTCCGGTGTCGTCAATGTGATTTCCGCACTTCCGACGGATCATTGGGAGGCGCAAGCCTCCGTCGACGTCGGCAACTACAACAACCGCCGTCTCGAAGGCATGCTCAACGTCCCCATCATGGACGACAAGCTGGATCTGCGTGTTGCAGGCGAATGGACAAAACGGGACGGCTATTCCTTCAACGAGGAAACGGGCCAGCAGATCGACGGGCGCAATCTGTGGTCCTCCCGCGTATCGCTGCTGTTCCATCCGATCTCCGATCTGAAGGCCACGGCGATCTGGGAGCATTTCGACGAAGACGACGACCGCCTGCGCAGCGGCAAACAGCTGTGCGCGCGAGATGAACCGCCGGCAGTCGTCGATGGCCCGGCCGGCCCGCAAATCCCGGACTACAACCCGCAATACCCCGGCAATTTCGGCGGTGTCTGGCTCCAGCAGGGTTGCCGCGGTGAGTCGCTTTATTCACCGATCTCTTACGGCACGCCGAACGCGGCTTCGATCCCGTTCATCGCCGCGCTTCAATTGTTGAGCCCCTATATGGCGCCGGGAATGAATCCATATGCCGGTGTTTCGCAAAACCCCGACTTGCGCGTCATCAGTTCGTTGATCGATCCGAAATACCGCGCGAAGAACGACACATTCCAGCTCAACGTCGATTTTCAGGTAACACCGGCGCTCACGCTCACCTCGCAGACCGGATATAACACGGACAACCTTTATTCGACGGAAGATTTCAACCGCTACAACACCAATGCGGGGATATTCCTGTATCCCGGCGGCAATTCGCTGATCGGGAAAGACGGCGAATTCTGCGATCCGCAGCTCGGCTGCTCCAGCCGCCTCGTTGCCCAAGATACTTCCGATGAAACCGCGCACCAGTTCTATCAGGAAGTACGCCTTTCTTCGGCGTTCAGCGGCAATCTCAATTTCGTGGTGGGCGGAAATTATCTCAACTACCGCACGCTTGAGAACTATCAGATTTTCTCGAACGCGATCACGTTGGCGGCGGAAAGCTTCAACGGCATGTTCGGGGGCGATCCTGCGCCTCTTAATCCGGATCACGTGGCGTTCGACGCGGCGCTTGCCAATTCCTGCGAACCCACTCCACCTCCGAGCCTCGATCCGGCCGTATTGGGAAGCAGCACATTTCTGGGTTTGGGCTGCGCCTATATCGACCCCAATCCGTTGGACAGCATCGACGGTCAAGGCCACAACTACTTCCGCAGCCAGAACCCTTACAAGCTGACGTCCTGGGCTCTGTTTAGCGAGGTCTATTACAACATCGCCGATGATGTGAAGCTCACCGGCGGGCTCCGTTTTACGGACGACGAGAAGCATTTCGACGTTATACCGAGCTGGGCTTTGATTGCCTTTCAGGGTTACCCAATCACCAACGTCATCAACCAAGAATGGCGCGAAGTCACCGGCCGCGCCAACATCACCTGGACGCCCCAACTCGATTTCACCGACCAGTCCCTGTTCTACGCCTCCTATGCGCACGGCTACAAAGGCGGCGGCGCCAATCCGCCCGGCGTGATCCCGCTCATCAGTGGACCGGATTACATCACCTCGCCCAGCAATCAGACGCACCCGTCAACCTTCAAGCCCGAATTCAACAACGCTTTTGAGCTTGGCACGAAGAACACGCTGATGGACGGCGCCATGGTCTTGAACGGCGATATCTTCCTCTACAAATACAAAAACTATCAAATCTCGCAGATCATCGACCGCACCGCGGTAAACATGAACGTGAACGCGACCGTGAAGGGCGCCGAATTGGAAGCCACATGGTCTCCGCTTCCGGGCCTGAAGTTCGGCCTTACGGGTGGCTATGAAGACGCAAAGGTGGATGATGGGCAATCGGCCATCGACATCATGGATCGCACGGCCGGGCATAGCGACTGGACAGTCATCAAGCCCTTCGTCACGCAGACCTCGAACTGCATTGTGCCGACCATCACCCTGAACGAAATGATGGCTTATCCATATAACTCGCTGGCTTACGTTTGCGTCGATGCCTATACGAGCCATCTCGATCCTGCGACGCATGTTGCCTACGTTGCAGACCCGGGCACCGACGTTTTCGGCAATGCACTACCCGGCTATCCCGGTTTCGATCCGGACGCCGCGCCCAATCACGGCGAAGGGTTCTCCAAAGATCTCTCCGGCAACCAGCTGCCTAGCGCGCCGCATTACACGCTCTCGCTCACCGGCGATTTCTCGATGCCGATCTCCGAGGATTGGGCGGGCACGTTGCACGGTGATTTCTACTGGCAAGGCGACAGCTTCGCGCGCGTCTTCAACGATCGTCCGTATGACCAAATCAGGGGTTACACCAATTTGAACTTCGCCCTGATCTTCACTAATCAGGACGGCTGGCAGGCGATGGCTTATGTGAAGAACGTGCTGGACACCACGGCGATCACCGGCGCGTTCCTGAACTCGGACGACACCGCCTTGGCGACCAACATCTTCGTCACCGACCCGCGTCTGTTCGGCATCCGGATCACCAAGAACTGGTAAGGCCTCCCCAAATGGCCGGCACGGGGGCAGTGGAGAAATCCGCTGCCCCTTATCCTGCCGATTGGGGCAGATGGAGAAGAAATATCTATATATAGGTCTTGAAACCTATATCATAGCGCCTTATATTCCCCTCCGAACGGAAATAAGGAACCCGATACCAGAAAACATAGGGCCGTTGCGCAACCGGCCCATCCGACGCGAGAGAACGATACAGGGCAGGATGCGAAGAACCTCGCGTGCATCCGTTTTTGAGCCCGCGGGATAGGCTGATGGTGCGAAGGGTGCTGAGACCGCTTGATTGCGGCGACCATTCGCTGCCGATGCTTTGACTGGCGGGTCTCTCAAAAGGAGGTCCGCCTTTATCGGTTTTAGCGCCGGAAAAAGCCCGGCTCGCGCTTCTCGCGGAAGGCGGCGAGTGCGTTCTTGTGGTCTTCGCTCTGGGCGAGTGCCGACACCAGTTCGCCCTGGACGCGCGCGGCCTCCTCCGGCGTTAGATCGAAGGCGCGGCCAACCATCTTCTTCGTCGCTTCGACGGAAAGTGGCGCACGCGATGCAATGCGTTCCGCAAGCGCGATAGCACCACGTTCCAAGTCTTCCGGCTTGTGGACCGCTGTGACGAGACCGAAATCATAAGCGGTTTGCGCATCATACGGCGTACCGGTGAACAGCATGTGCTTGGCCCGCGCCACCCCGATCAGCCGCGGCAAACGATAAGCCGATGCCATCAGCCCCACATTCACCCCCGAACAGGTGAACTTCGCTTCGCTCGAAGCAATGCGCACATCGCAACACAACGCCAGTTCCAGCCCGCCGCCCATGCACCAGCCATTCACGGCCGCGATCACCGGGACGCGGAATGCCTCAATGCGGTTGATAGCATCGGCAAAATCGCCCAGTTGCGCCGCGCGCTCGGCGGGCGAAAGTTTGCTTGCCTCTTCCTGTTCCTTCAAATCGTCGCCGCTGCAAAAGCCCTTGCCGCGCCCGGTCAGGATCAGCGCCCGCACCGAAAGATCGGCATCGAGCGCCGACAACGCTTCACGAAGCCGCGCGCGCATCGCCCGCCCCAGCGCATTGGCGGGCGGATTGTCGAATTCCAGCAGCACGACATGGCTGCCGATGCGGCGTTGATGAATGGCGGCCAAGGTCCCCTCCGTCAGGCGATACGGATTGTATCGCGCGCGCCTGTCAATGCGAGAGGCCCGGCAGCGTCACTTGGTCCATTGCGCGATCCAGTCGGCCAGCGCCTGGGGCGTCATCGAACGCGCATCGGCAAGTGCCGAGACGCGGCCCCCATTGAGCAGCTTGTCCGTCTTGGGATCGACGATCAGAAGACTCGGCACCCCTTCGAGACGCTTGGTGATTCCGTAATGCGCCGGAATCTGAAGATTGCGGTCGAACCGCCCGACATCGACCGACACTTCGACATAATGCCTGGCAATGAATGTCTTGATCTCGGGCAGATCCATCACGCCCGCAAGCACGCGGCAATCGCCGCACCAGTTTCCGCCAAGGTCGATGAGCAGCAGCTTGCCGCTCGCCTTCGCTGTCGCCTTCGCGGCGGCCACATCGGCATCGGCATTGCGCGTCTCGTCATAGGGAAAGGGCAGCGGCACCGGCAATTCCTGCAACGTCGCGATATGGACTTTCGGCGCAGGAGCGGCGAGGGCGGGCCCGGCGATAAGGAAAGCTGCGGCAGCAGCGATCAGAGGGTGGTTTTTCATGGTTTCTGATTCCTGCCCCAAGCCGGAGGGCAGCACAACAATCATTCGTGCCTCACAGGGGAGTGATCCGCAGCCCCTTGGGTTCTGGCCCTCGCCCGGCTAGGTTCCACGCCTGAAAACAGGGGAATTCGCCCATGCTATTGTCCAGATCGCGTGTCGCGGCGCTATGTCTTTCCACCGTACTTCTTCCACTCTCCGCCATGTCGGCCCCAGCCAACAAAGTCGCCGTCGATCCCACGGATGATCCCGCTTACATGTGGGATCTCTCCGACCTCTACAGAACGCCCGAAGCCTGGACCGCAGAACACGACAAGCTCCAGGAAGAGGCAAAGGGCCTCGAACAATACAAGGGCACGCTCGGCAAGAGCGCAGCCGACATGCTGAAGGCGCTTTCCGCCTATAGCCACGTCCGCAAGGAAAGTGCGCGCCTCAGCGTCTATGCCGGATTGAAGGGCGACGAGAACGTGAAGATCGCCGTCAACCAGGAACGCCAGCAATCCGCGCAGGCGCTGGAGACATTGATCAGCGCCAAAACCGCGTGGCTCGCCCCCGAAATCCTTACCATCGGTGCTGACAAGGTTCATGCCTTCGAAAAAGAATCGCCGGAACTCGCAAAGCGCTTCGGCTTCTTCCTCGACAACACGCTGCGCGCGGCGCCGCACACTTTGGGCGTCGAAGCCGAAGGCGTGCTCGCCGAAGCGGGCAACGTGTTGAATCAGCCCAACACGATCTACAGCCAGCTTGCCAACGGCGAATTGCCGTTCCCAGAGATCACGCTGTCCGACGGCAAGAAGGTGCGTCTTGACCAGGCGGCCTACAACAAATATCGCCAGTCGTTGAATCGCGACGATCGCAAGCATGTGTTCGACAGCTATTGGAAGACGTTCCACGACTTCCAGGGCACGATGGGATCGACACTGACTGCGCAAGTGCTGGGCGAAGTGTTCGAAGCCAGGGTTCGCCATTTCCCCAATTCGCTTGCCGCAGCAACCTTCACCGACAACATGCCGGAAACCGTCTATCGCACTCTCGTCGCGCAGGCGAACAAGGGATTGCCGGTACTGCATCGTTATCTCACCCTGCGCAAGAAAGCGCTCGGCGTGACGGACGAACTGCAATACTACGATATGTATCCGCCGATCTTCGATCTGCCGGACCCGCCGAAATTCTCGGTCGCGGAGTCCAAGCGGATCGCGCTCGACGTGACCTCGGCTTACGGGCCGGAATATACGGGCCTGTTGAAGAAAGGCATGACAGGACGCTGGATGAACCTGTTCCCGCATGAGGGCAAGGCGAACGGGGCCTATATGAACGGCGCGGCCTACGACGTTCATCCCTATCTGCTGTTCAACAACCACGACGATTACGAATCGCTGACCACCTTCGTCCACGAATGGGGCCATGCGGTCCACACGTTGCTCACCACAGAGAACCAGCCGTTCGAAAAATCGGACTATTCGACGTTCATCGCCGAAACCGCTTCGATCGGCAACGAAATGCTGCTCAACGATTACATGGTGGAGCACGCGAAGAACAAAGCCGAAAAACTCTACTATTTGGGACAGGGGCTGGAGCTGATCCGCACCACCTTCTTCCGTCAGACCATGTTCGCCGAATTCCAGCTGGCGCTGCACGAGGAAGTGGAGAAAGGCGGCTCGCTCTCCGGCGAACGCATGACCGACATCTATTGCGGCCTGCTCAAGAAGTATTACGGCGATGCGGAAGGGATCACCAAGATCAATCCAGACTACTGCATCGAATGGGCGTTCATCCCGCACTTCTATTATGGGTTCTACGTCTATCAATACGCCACATCGATGGCGGGCGCGGCCCAGTTCACCAACGCCATCGAACACGAAGGCAAGCCCGCACGCGACCGCTTCATCAACATGCTGAAGGCAGGCGGTTCGGATTATCCATATGAACTCTACAAGAAGGCTGGCCTCGATATGGCGACACCCGCGCCTTACGAGGCGTTGATGGCGCGCATGACGCGCATCATGGACGAGATAGAGGCGCTGCAGAAAAAGTAACCGCAGCGTCATCGCAAAATAAATCCCACCGACCAAAAGGACGGCGGGATTTTTGCTTTACGAGGTTCACTGGATCTCCCAAGTGATCGAGACGTTGACCGTCAAGCTCTGTTCACCCGGCGCAACCGGCGGGGGAGGAGCCGCTGCCACCGCATCCATTCGCATGGCCTTGGCGAACACCGGCATCGGCTGGTAGCCGCTGCCTTCGCTGATCGAAATGATCGGGCCGAGCGTCACGCCGGCAGATTTGGCAAGTGTCTGCGCTTTGGCGACGGCATCTTTCACCGCGTCTTCGCGCGCGTCACGCATCAATGGTTTAGGATCGCGGATGGTAAAACTGACTCCGCCAGCCTGATTGGCGCCGGACGCCACCAATGCATCGAGCGTTGAGCCGACCTTCGATACATCGTCCAGTATCACCGTCACCTGATTGGAAACTTCGTATCCGATGATGCGTGTCCGATCTTCCTGCGGCGCGTCCTGGCGATAAGGCGGATATTGTGGATTTATGGAGAAATTGGACGTGGTGATCGATTTCTCCGGCACGCCGCGCTTCTTGAGCGCCGCGAACATGTTGTTCATCGCGGTGGAATTGGCGGCAAGGGCCGCTGCCGCCGTTTTACCTTGCGTCACCACGCCCGCAGAAAGCTGCGCCTGATCGGGCACAGCACGCACTTCGCCTTCGCCAGAAACCGAAAGGATGTGCGGGTGTGGCGGCGGGGCAGATTGCGCCGACGCGAACCCCGACACGCTTGCCAATAAAAGCGCCACCATCGCCGTTTGAGACATTCGATGTCTGTTGGTCATTCGAAATCTCCCTTTGGAAAAGAACTGCGAGGGAAATCTGGGTCGTCCTCACGGCCAAATTGCGGCGGTCAGGCGAGCCCACCCGCGATCACCAGTTCTGCGCCTGTAACGTAGCGCGCTTCGTCGCTGGCAAGATAGATCACGCCCGCCGCAATATCACCCGGCTGGCCGGGAATGCCCAGGGGTACCACCTTCGCCGAAAGCGCCTCAGGATCGCGCGAAATGTGTTTGGTATTGGCCCCGCCTTCGCCATGTCGTGGCGCGCCTTCGAATTTGTCGTAGACTGGTGTATCGATGATGCCCGGGTAGATGGCGTTCACACGCACGCAGTCCTTCAACGCAGCACATTGCAGCGCCACCGATTTGGTGAATGCGCGTACACCACCCTTAGCCGCGGAATAGGACGGCATGTTGCCTGACCCCGTCAGCGCGACGGTCGACGCAATATTGATCAGAGATCCGCCTCCGCCCGCGCGCATCAGCGGCAGGCCGTGCTTGGTGCCGAGGAACACGCCATCGAGATTGATGCCTATCTGCCGCCGCCAATCGGCAAGACAGAGTTCGGTGATCTGCCCCGCCATGGCGATACCTGCATTGTTCACCAGCACATCGAGGCGGCCGACGCGTGATTTCGTTTCAGCGATCACCGAAATCCAGCTCTCCTCGTTAGCCACATCGTGACACAGAAAGATCGCTTTGCCGCCTCCGTGCACAATTTCGCCCACGCACACTTCTCCCATCTGCGCGTCGATATCGGTGGCGATGACGGCGGCGCCCTCCTGCGCCAACCGCTGTGCGCAGGCCCGCCCGATCCCACTGGCCGCACCCGTGACCAACGCCACTTTTCCGTCGAGTTTTCCCAAAGCCTTAGACTCCTAATTATCTCCATAAGCGACATTCCCCCTCCCCGACATCGGGATGCAAGCCCCGGCCGCGGCTGGCAATTTGGCTTTGGAAAATTTGCTGCTAAGGAACCGCCCTGGTGGGGCCTGTAGCTCAGCCTGGTTAGAGCCGGCCGCTCATAACGGCTTGGTCGCAGGTTCGAATCCTGCCGGGCCCACCAACACCCCTTTCGCCCCGGTTCGCCGAAGTTCGCGAGATCAGATATTATACAGTCATATCAATGGCTAACTGAGCGCCACGGCCCGGTGGCGTCCATTGGCATCCGACAGATTTGTTGGTACTTTTCAAAAAAATACCAACACTTTCGGGTGAAAGTACTAACAGATTATGGGAAATTTCGAGGCCCTCACGGACGCAAGATTGAGGTCTCTCAAATCGCAAGTAACGGACTTCAAGCTCAGCGATGGCGGTGGCCTTCATCTGCTGGTCGCGAAGACGGGAAGTAAGCTTTGGCGCTTGTCTTACCGCTTCAATGGAAAGCAAAAGACACTCGCCCTTGGCGCCTATCCAGCGGTCTCATTGTTCGACGCGCGGCAAGCTCGTGACCTTGCAAAGCGTCAACTGGCAAAAGGATTGGACCTGTCCAAAGAGAGAAAAGCCGAGAAGCGAGAAAGATCTGTGTCCGCCGCAAATACGTTCAAGGTCGTGGCGAATGAATGGTTCGAGCTTAAGGAACCAGGCTGGGCACCAAGCTATTCGTCGAGGTTGAAGGCAAGACTGGACGGCGACCTGATTGCGGTATTCGGCGATCATCCGATTAGAGATATTCAGCCCCTCGAAATGCTGAACGCACTTCGCGCAATCGAGAAGCGTGGCGCCATCGAGATGGCCAAACGCATAAAGCAGATGGCTAGTTCAATCTTTTGCTATGCTGTTGCCACGAAAAGGTGCGCCAACGATCCGACGGCGTCGTTGAAGGGCGTGCTTAGACCACCCAATCCGCCCAAACATCGCCCCGCATTAACACCAGGAGAGCTTCCTGACTTTATGCGTGCTCTCGAGCGGTACGATGGTGGCGACGTAACCAAACTTGCATTGAAATTGGTCATATACACACTCGTTCGCACTGCGGAGGTGCGGTTCGCGCAATGGAAGGAGTTCGAAGACCTCGAAGGTCACGCGCCGTTGTGGCGGATTCCAAAAGAGCGGATGAAGATGCGTCGTGCCCATCTAGTCCCGCTCTCTAAACAAGCGGTCGACGCGCTTCTGGAATTGCGGAAGCTGACTGGTAAGAGCCAATACGTTGTGTCCGCGCCGACAAAAACAGGGGTTATTTCAGAAAACACGATGCTCTTTGCGATTTATCGCATGGGTTATCATAGCAGGGCGACTACGCATGGTTTTCGGACAACCGCCTCAACAGCACTGAACGAACAGCAGTTCAATCGCGATTGGATTGAAATGCAGTTGGCGCATTTCGACGGCAGCGTGCGTGGCATTTACAACGCGGCCGAGTGGCTGCCTGGTCGACGGGAGATGATGGCGTGGTGGGGAAGTTTTGTTGACGGCGTTTCAATGCAAAAGCGTGCTGCTTAAACGTCAACCCATTCAAAATCACCGGGTAGCGAAGACCGCCCACGTCCAAATCGAAGGGCTTTGGAGCTGTTAGCTGTCCGTATCGAGCGACCGCTTATGACCGATTTTGTTGAAGAAGTCGCGCGTTGATCGGACGGAGTGCTGCTGACGGCGATGTTCCGAGCGGATTAGGCGGCGTTTGCGAGGATCAGATCGGCATTTGCTGTGGATTGGGGATCAGCTTTGCCAATTTCCTGAGGTTCTGAGCGGTAGCGGCAAGCAGGAACTCATCGCGAGCACCGCAGGGACCTCGCAATCGCAGTCGGCCCAGCTGCAAGATGCGCTTGAGATGGGCGAACAGCATCTCCACTTTCTTCCGTTCACGGCGGGAGATTATGTAGGCATCTGTCTGGGCGATCTCGCGGGCTAGATCGCGCGCGCCTTCGTAGATGCTGCGAGGCACTTTACGCGCCGGCGTGTTGGGAGAGCAGCGAGGTTTCAGAGCACAGCCGTCGCAGTCATATTTGCTGGCCCGGTACATCAGGGTGGTTCCGTCGTTCACCACGTTACCGTTGGTGGCCAGGGTCTTGCCGCCGGGACAGCGATAGAGATCGGCTTCCGCGTCATATAAGAAGTCGCTGCGCGAGAAGGTATCGTCCGTTCGAGCTGACTTATCGAAGACAGGGATGTGCGGTTCGATCCCGCGTGTGTTCACCAGCCAGTCGAGCATCTCGGCCGTG
>Ga0070661_100003212_pt1 | contig 11262 bp, 6 predicted proteins | sample KBSC43metaG_FD_64663 | JGI IMG/M metagenome (GOLD analysis project Ga0070661, IMG submission 64663) | Corn rhizosphere microbial communities from Kellogg Biological Station, Michigan, USA - KBS C4-3 metaG | ecosystem: Host-associated > Plants > Roots > Rhizosphere > Soil ...
GCATATTCTTGCATATAGCTGTGGATGTCTGCGGAAGGATGAGGCAAGAGATCCAAAAAAGGCCGGATTTTCGCTGTTTAGTTCCACATCGTGTTTGGCTCTAATACTGCAACTACTTCAAGGCAATGGCACACACCATGTTGGTCGGCTATCCGAACAGGATGGCATCCGGCGGATTTGTGCCTTCCCTGGAGGAGCTTCACAGATGAAAATCGCACGTTCTCTTGCTGTCCTTTCCGCTCTGGCCGTTGCAATGATTGCTCACGCTGAAACATTCAGCGGTACAGCTTCGTTCACTGACACCTCAACAACCCACAACAACGGGTACAGCTTCACCGGATCCTTCGCAAATCCGTCGTTTTCCTTCAACGGCTCCGTTGGAACCGTCTACACGGACGCGCTCACCATCAACACAACTTTCCCTTCCGGATTCAACGGGTTCGACTCTAGCGACAACCTTGGTGTCGCCCTAATTTTCACTCTTCCCAACGCAGCCACCTCTGGATTCAACGGAAGCGGTACGTTTATTTTCTATGGCATCGGCAGCGGCAATGACATCGACTGGGCCTCCAACGTCCAGGTTGTCACCTTCAATGACGGCTCCAGCCTGCAGCTGTCTTTGCCCAACTTCGATTATGGTTCCTTCCTTGGATTTCCGATTGGATCTCACACGGAGAACCTGAGCATAAAGGTCCTCTCCACCGCAGCTCCCACCCCTGAGCCATCAAGTCTCGCGCTATTTGGAACCGGGGTTCTCGGTCTGGCTGGCGTGGTTCGTCGGAAAATTTTCGCCTAGACCTTACACCTACGACACAAAGCCCCGCATCCGGCGGGGCTTTGTTCTGTCCACTCAGGCGCTGATCGGCAGCAGAATCTGCGATGGCTGCACCCGTCGGACCGGCTTGATTTGGCCGTCCAGCGTCACTGCCTCGTCATCCGAGCGATGACGCAGTCCGTAGCGGCGGCACGCATCTTTCACCGTGACCGAGAGCTCTCGGCTGTACTCCGGTCCCAGAAACTCGGCCTGACCAAAGTGTCTTTTGTACTGCGGCGCAAGCTCCGGAAAGTGCTGTCCGATGAACCCGAAGTACGTCTCCCGCGAGCACGGCTTCAGGAACAGCGGATTCGCTGAGAAGAACAGCGCCCCAGCATCTCCGGCCCGCTTAGCCATCTCGTCAATCTGCCGCGGAGCATCGTTGATTCCCGGCATGACCGGCGAGCAGAACACCCCGGTCGCGATTCCTCGCTCCCGCAATCGCCGCACAGCCGCGAAGCGCAGATCCGGGCGGGGAGCCCTGGGCTCCAGCTTTCTCGCCAAACCAGCGTCAACTGTCGTAATTGTTATGTGCACCGTCAGCGAATTCTTGGCGGAAATTGCTTCCAACAGGTCCAGATCACGTACCACCAGGTTCGACTTCGTCACTATTCCAAGTTGGAACCCTTCGTTCCGCGCGAACACCTGCAGGATGCTTCGCGTAATCCTGGCCCGCCGCTCGATTGGCTGGTAAGGGTCGGTCGCCGTCCCAATCGCTAGAAACATCCGTCGATCGACGCGCTTCAACTCCTGCTCCACCAGCCATGCAGCGTTCTGCTTTACGAAGACGACGCGTTCGAACGCCTCCGGCGCACTCAGGCCACTTGTGGGTCCAGTTTCTCTCGGAGCCATAAACTCGTGGGTATATCTTGCGTAGCAGTACTTGCAGCCGAACTCACACCCGCGGTACGGGTTGATGCTGTAATCCAGGAGCAACTGACGCCTTGAGTGCACGCGGCTGAGCATGCTCCGTGCCTGCATCGTTCGGAACTCAACGAAATGGCCATCCCCTGCGTGAGTTGACTCTGCCGCGAGCCGCGCCATGCCGCTGAGCGAAGGCTGAAGAATCGGAAACAGCGTCTCTGCTTTCGTTTTTTCTTCGCTTTTCATCCCCAGACTTTACCCTTGGCAATCAACCGTGTCAATTGACGATTTACTCGGGAGTGCGGCTCAACTAACGCACTTCTGTGAGTTGCTCGGTCTCCTTGGACATCTGTGCGGTTCGGTCTAGCTTGTCCCAGTTGAAGGGTTTGCCATCGATCGCCCGCTTAATGGTCTTGAACAGCACCACCGAGAATACTTGGCGGTAGGTAAACCGCTGAATCCAGATGTGGAAGAGCAACCACGCATCCCCCTTGCTGGCCGGATGCTTCCTTTCGAGGGCGAACGCGAGCGCTGACGCCGTGAAATCGATCACCAGGAACGCGAGGAAGAATATCAACAGCTTTTCGAAGCTGGCCGACGACGCTGCCATCGGATGGAAGTGCTTGTTCCAGAAGTAGCTGAACACCCCGGCCAGGAACATAAGGTCAATCAGCGGCGAGACAAGAGGCAGAAGGATCTGGAAAACGATCGTATTCGGGAGCGCAAACAATCCCATTGCGCGTCGCTTTTTGATTGCCCCAAGGTGTTTGAAGACCGCCTGTAGTATTCCGAAGGACCAGCGGAACCGTTGGCGCATCAGTCCATCCATATCCACCGGAGCCTCCGTGAAGGCTAGCGCGCGGTCCTCGTAGATAACTGAATAGCCCTGCTCCAGCAGGTTCATCGTCAGGTCGGCGTCCTCAGCGACGGTATTCGTGTGGTAGCCGCCTCCTTCTTTCACCGCACGCGTCCGCCACGCTCCGATCGCGCCTGGAACCACCATCACCACATCAAACAAGTCCAAAGCGCGCCGCTCAAAGTTCTGGCTGGTAATGTATTCAAGCGCCTGCCATCGCGTCCAGAGGTTCACGCGATTGCCGACCTTGGCGTTACCTGCCACTGCCCCGATCTTCGGATCGGCGAAGTGGCAGACCAGGTTGGTTATGGCATCGTGCGCTACCACTCCATCCGCATCGATGCCGATATAGATCTCTTCCTTGATCTTCGAAAGCCCAAAGTTCAGCGCGTCGGCCTTGCCGCCATTCGGCTTGGTCAGCACGGTTAGCCGGCCAGACGCTATATCCGCCGGATAAGCGTCTACTGCAACCTGGTAGGTGTTGTCCTTCGAACCGTCATCGATCACCACGATCCGGATGTTCTTATAGTTCGACATCATCACGGACCGAATCGTCCGCACGATCACCTTCTCCTCGTTGTATGCGGGAATCAGCACGGCGACACGGGGCGCGTAGTCTGGAGAGGCATAATTCTTGCGCTTGCGCACTCGATCCAACACTGCGAAGACGCCGATGATGATCAACCGAGCCGACATCAGAATGTCGCCAACAAAGAACACCGCCACCACGAAGTGATTGAAAAAGGCCCAGATCGCAAACGCAATTGCATCCACGCGTGCCTGCCAAACCTGGTGCTTCTTGAGCGGAGGCATCACCTCAGCCCGGGTCTTCCCCATCAGCGCCGAAACGGGAACGATCGTGTACCCGTGCGCGCGCAGCGCGTCGATTAGCACGGGAAGCGCCTGAATGGTGACGGAGCGGTCTCCGCCTCCGTCGTGAAGCAGGATGATGGAACCACGCATCCATGAGCGCGTCTTCATCGCCTCTATCTGCTGAAAGACGCTTTCCGTAATCTCCGTCGGAGTTTTGCGCGGGTGCTCGTCCCAGTCGTTCGTGTCGATCTTGTCGCCGACGATCACGTACCCCAGATCCTGGATCCGAGCTGCGGGTGCGGCCTGGTCATTCGTATCGGGCTCCTGGTCGATCGAGTACGGCGGCCGAAAATAGAGTGGCTGAACTCCCAGCACGGAAGCGAAGAGCCGCTCCGTAATGTTCAGCTCAAAATCGACGTTGGCATTCGAGATTTCGCTGATGTCTGGATGGAACCAGGTGTGATTACCGATTTCATGGCCCTCACGGTACACCCGCCGCACCAGCGCCACGTTGTTCTGCGCCGCGGCGCCGATCATGAAGAAGGTTCCACTGACATTCTTCTTCTTCAAAATGTCGAGGATTTGAGGCGTCCAGGTTGCATCCGGACCATCGTCAAAGCTGAGCGCCACCTCGCCGGGGTGATATCCCGTCTGCTCCACACGATAGGAGAGTGGGAGAGCCGTCATCTTCTCAGCGGTGACGTTGCGGAACTGCATGGGGATGGAGTCGTCATCATCCATCGTGAGCTCGCGATGCCCGTTCTGCATTTTGCGGCCAACGTGAAGGATGTCACCCTCACCCTCCGTATCGACATCGAACCCCGGCTCTACCGACGCTAAGTCCTTCATCGGGTCGGAGCCCACCGGCTTGTCCCAGATCTTCCAGAGCGAGTTGTCTTCTTGCCCCAGGCGCCACAACGAGAAGCTCTCGATGCCCAGTGCGCGGGCTGCGCGCATCTGGTTCAACACTGTCACCCCGTCCAGAAACCAGACCTGGTGCCGCACATGTGCGTCGTCGTCATCGTAGGCAAAGTGCGCGTTCAGTGAGTCAGGATCGAGCTGGATCTCTGCCTCCGCGTCGCTCGCCGCCTGCCATGCATCCTGCGTGGATATTTCCTGAACCTTCAAGACCTTTGGTTCAGCTGGCTTGGCCCCACGCTTGGGAGGGTCGGGGATCGTCGTAGTCCAGTCGTAGCCGTAGCTGCCGATGGCGCATATCGCCTTCTCCTTCGGAATGGTTTTGAGTACCTCCCGCAGATTGTCGAGGAACCAGTCCTGGCTGGCGATTGGTCCGGGGCCGCTGCCGGTCTGGTGCTCGTCGTAATTCATCAGCAGCAGGCCGTCAGAATTGTTGGCCATATCCTTCAAGTCATAGTCATCATCCCCGACCGGGACGTTGACATACAGCTTCAGCTTGCGCGCGTGCAGCATCTGGTACAGATCGGTGACGAGGGAGATATAGCCTTGCTGGGCCTGCGACGGTACCTCTTCAAAGTCGAGCGAGATACCTCGATAAGCCGGATTCCCGGCGAGAAAGCGATCGACCTGCTGAATGAATTTCGCCCGCGAGCCCGGATTCGTAAGGAAATCCCCAATAGTAGGCAGGAATTCGTTCCGAACCGGGTCGAAGTTATTGATCAGCGGGAAGACTTCCGTATCTTCGTTCGCCGTTTTGATGACATGCTCAACTCGGCCCTCATGATCCACGGCGTGCACGCCCGCTCCATCAACCACGCTGAACGGCCGGTTATCAAGTGAGTAGGAGGTAAGCGTACCGTCGGGCGAGACCACATGCAGCCACTCGGGGAACAACAAATCAATCTGGTGGATGTGCTCCTTCAGCGAGGAGTAGCTGGCCGGATCATCCTCAACGTAATAGGCCGCGCGGACGCCCTGCCCGGAGTTGAGTGTGATGTCCGAGGCTTTGAGGCCGTTCTTGCGGCGCGCACGACGCTTCTGCGCCGCTTTCGATAACGTTGCAGTATAGGTGCTTGCGGGCGTATACGCGTGTTTCGGAGTGCTGAAGAACAGCTCCGGCAAGGGAGTCATCCGTACCAGCCCCACAACGAAGATCACTCCAATGACGCAGCCAGCCAGCGCCAGAACGTCGAATATCCTGCGGAGACGCGTCCAGCGTTTGCGTTGTGGGTCGTAGAAAACTTGCTTCGTCATAGACGGTGCTGCGTCGAGCTCCCAGGAACATCCTTGCCAGGCGCCCCATGGCTCATCCTAACAGCCGGCTTCTGCAGGAATTAACCGCGTAAACAGCCCCTTCAGCATGGGATGCAGCTGATGCGTATTGTGCCGGTATGATGACGGCTGATGGGGAATGGACGAGGCCGCTGGAAACTTGTCACCCCGGTGGCACTTGCTGCCGGCCTGCTGCTTCGTCTCTGGTTTGTAAGACATGCCCCTTTGGTCGATGGTGACGGTCTCGTCTATGGCGGTATAGCCGAGAACTGGTTGATCCGCGGAGTTTATGGCTTTTACAGCGACGGCGCCGGCGGAATCAGCCCGACTCTGATTCGCCTGCCCGGTTACCCGATGTTTCTGGCAGCCTGCTTCAAGCTCTTCGGCATGCAGCGCTACGAAGCCGTGCGCTACGTGCAGGTGGCGTTTGACCTCGTGACCTGCGGGCTCTGCGGCGCAATAGCACGGAGGCTGCTGGGCCATAGAGCCGGTGTTGCGGTGTTCTGTTTTGCCGCGCTATGTCCGTTTACTGCGAACTATGCTGCAGCCCCGTTGACGGAAACGCTTGTGCTGCTCGCAATGTCAGCTACCTTCTATGGGTACCTGCGATGGATTGAGGCAGGCGCCGCATTCAATCCGTGGCTTTGGCTTATCGGCTCTTCGCTCGCCTACTCATTGCTGCTGCGCCCGGAGCAGGTGCTGTTGTCTGTCGCTATCTTGCCCGCGATGTGGTGGGTTCAAAGAAGATCCCACCGGAGCCTGGCGCCAATCGCTGTGTGTGCCGCGCTTGTCATGCTGCCACTAGTCGCTTGGACCGCACGGAACTGGCGAACTTTTCACGTCCTCCAGCCTCTCGCGCCTCGATATGCGAACGATCCCGGCGAGACACCGCCGCTTGGATTCGCGCGTTGGTATCGCACGTGGGCCGTCGAGTTCTCTTCCACCGATGAGGTGTACTGGAATTACAACAGCGGCCCCATCGATCCCGCGATGTTGCCGGAGCGGGCTTTCGACTCTGCCACATCCTCTGAGACGGAACACATCCGTCAGCGCACGCTCGGAGTGCTGCACCAATACAACCAGACGGGGCTGCAGAGCACTGAAAGCGAGGCGGGATTCCGAGCATTGGCCGAGCAGCGGGTACAGGCTCATCCCACGCGCTACTACATCTTGCTTCCGCTGGGGCGCCTGGCAGACATGATCCTTCGGCCGCGCACAGAGATGATGGCTGTGCCGCTTGAGTGGTGGCGTTGGCGCGAGCATCCCCAAATTACCCTCAGGGCGGCCGCGTATGCTGCGCTCAACTTCCTCTATCTCGGCGTTGGTGCAGCGGGGTTCTGGAAATGGAGGCGATCAGGTTTCTCCCCCCAGCCGGCACTGGTCTGGGCTATGTTGGCAACGGTGCTGCTGCGTTGCGCGCTTCTGCTCACAGTCGACAACTCCGAACCCAGGTACACACTCGAGTTCTTTCCCATCCTCTTCATTGGCGCTGGTGCGCTCTTCGCAAGGGGCAACTCCGACGAGACACCACCCACCCCGGAATCGCTCACTTGATTGCCTCACGCAATCTGGAAGATTGAGAGCCACGGGTCCTCGAAGCGTGACAAGCGACTGCCTAGACGCAGGATCCAACATCAGGGCGCATTGCGTAAGTGGATAATGAAGGCATGGCATTTCGTTCAGGCTTTGTCTCAATCATCGGCCGCCCAAATGCGGGCAAGTCGACCCTGCTGAATGCGCTGCTCCGGCAGAAACTCGCAATCGTAACGCACAAGCCACAGACGACGCGCACACGTATTCACGGCGTGCTGGAGGTGCCCCTCAAGAAAAAGGCGAAAACGGAGGCGGGCCATCCCGCTGCACAGGTGATCTTGGTCGATACGCCGGGCGTGCATAAGCCCAGCACGCAACTGGATCGCCGCATGATGCAGGAGGTGCAGGATGCAATGGAGTCGCGCGACGCCGTACTCTTCCTCGTCGATGTGACGCACCAACTTCCAAAGACCGAAGATGCAGATCGCGCAAAGCTCACTGGGCGCATGGCGAAGAGCACGGCCGAAGATGAGTACACCCTGTCCTTCGTCAAAAAACTTGATTGTCCCGTGATCCTGGTGCTCAATAAGATCGATGCCGTCCACAAGCACGAGTTGCTACCTCTGATTGCCCACTGGAGCACGCAGCATAACTTCGTCGATGTAGTGCCGATCTCCGCGCGCAAGAAGGAGGGTCTGGATCTGCTGCTCGAGAAGATCATCTCCGTCCTCCCGGAGGGCCAGCGCTATTTCCCGAAACATCAGGTGACCGACCAGCCGGAGCGGTTTCTCGTCGCTGAACTTATCCGCGAGAAGATCCTTCTGCTGACCGGCGAGGAGGTTCCCTACGCAACTGCCGTTGTAATCGAGCGGTTTGAGGAACCCGAGTCCGCGAAGAAGCTCAAGGACGGACGTCTGCCGGTAACCAAAATCGCTGCGGCTATCTATTGCGAGCGTGAGGGGCAGAAGGCGATTCTGATTGGCAGGCAGGGCGCCATGCTCAAACAGATTGGCACCGCTGCGCGCAAGGAGATTGAAGGCCTGCTGGGCACGCGCGTATTTCTGGAGCTATTCGTCAAGGTGCAGGAGGAGTGGCGCTCCAACCGTGGCTTTGTCGACGACCTCGACTGGCGGCGGCAGCTCGAACAGATCGCCGCGAAGCAGCAGGAGGAAGAGCAGGAGATGCCCTGACCCCACGCAGCGCAGGTCTTAGAGTGCGCTAGGTAAGTGGTGAAGGGTTGAAAAGGGCAAGGTCATTGTGCAGGCCCCAATGATCAGCCCAGGTTTGCTTGCGTCCGCTGGCGACGTCGAGCACCATTTGGAAAATCTGCTTCCCGACGTCTTCGATCGAGGCTTTCCCCGTGGCAATCGTGCCCGCATCAATGTCGATCAGGTCGCTCCAGCGCTCCGAAAGCGACGTGCGAGAAGAAACCTTGATGACGGGCACCGTTGCAAGCCCATAGGGCGTCCCGCGGCCTGTCGTAAAAATGTGCACGTTCATCCCCGCTGCCGTCTGCAGCGTGCCGCAAACGAAGTCGCCCGCCGGTGTAGCGGCGAAGACCAGGCCCTTCTGAGTTGCCCGCTCGCCGAGGCCGGCGACGCCTGAGATCGGTGCAGTGCCTGCCTTCGCCACTGCCCCGAGCGTCTTTTCGACAATGTTCGTCAGGCCACCACGCGCGTTTCCCGGACTTGGATTCGCGCTGCGGTCCACACCACCGCGGGCCAGATAGTCGTCATACCAGGCCATCTCGCGGATGAGGTCGCGGGCCACGTCCGCATTCGCCGCGCGCGCGGTGAGCAGGTGGATCGCGTCACGGACCTCTGTCACCTCCGAGAAAATCACGGTCGCTCCAGCCCTCACCAACATGTCCGACGCATATCCCACCGCGGGATTCGCGGTCACTCCGGAAAATGCATCGCTGCCGCCGCATTGCAGGCCGACAACCAGGTCCGCGGCCGGGCGGGTCGTGCGGCGGCGTTGATTAAGCTCTCCGAGCCGCTTCTCCGCCAGTTCCATGATCGCCGTGACGATCTCGCCGAAGCTCCGATGCTCTTCATCCTGCATTCGCACCACATATGGCCCGGTGTTCAGGATGGGCAGCGTATCCGAGGGCATCAGCGTAACCGGTTGCAACTTCTCACAGCCGAGACTCACCACCATCGGCGCACCGCCGAAGTTCGGGTTCAGGCTGAAGTTTCGCAACGTGCGAACCGGAATCTCCGCCCCGGGCGCGTCGAGCGCCACTCCACAACCATACGTGTGTGTCAGCGCGACGACGTCGTCGACATGAGGATACTTTGGCAGCAGCTCAGCCTTGATGCGTGCAACCGCATAGTTCACCGTTGCGGCGACACACTGCACCGTAGTGGTGATGCCCAGGATGTTCTTCGTTCCTACTGACCCGTCGGCATTCACATAGCCTTCGAAGGTGTACCCATCGAGCGGCGGCATCGGCGCTGGGACTGCGGTCGCGAGCGGCAGGTTATCGAGCGACGGCAAGCTCGGCAGGCGCATGCGTTCCTCATGCACCCAGCTTCCCTTGGCGATGTTCACGTGCGCATATCCGATGATCGAGCCGTATCGGATCACAGCATCGCCGGGAGCAATATCCGTGAGTGCGATCTTATGCGCCTCGGGAACAGCCTCAATCAGCTTGAGGCCGGAATCGAATAGCGTTCCGGCCTCTAAGCCCCCAGCATTCACCACAATGGCGACATTATCGTCCGGGTGGACCTTCACAGACATGGGTTGAAGCTGAACTTCTGTGGGCATCGCTCCTCGCTCTGCCTATGCCTGCTGCAGCTTTCCATCCACAAGCCGCCATAGATGCAGGGGATTGCCGTCCTTGAGCGCCTCGGACAACAGCTCCGCCGGAAAATCCTGATAGCACACAGGCCTCAGGAAGCGCTCGATCGACATGGCGCCAACTGATGTCACCCGGCTGTCGGAGGTTGAGGGCGACGGACCGCCATGCACCATCGCATAGCTGACCTCCACTCCCGTCGGGAAGCCGTTCACGATCAGACGCCCCGCCTTCCGCTCCAGTGTCGGCACAAGCTGCCGTGCGATTGCCACGTCGCTGGAGGACATGTGCATCGTCGCGGTAAGTTGCCCGTTCAGGTGCTCCGCGATTGCGAGAAGCTGGGCCTCGTCCTTGCACTCAAGAATCAGGGCAGCCGGCCCGAAGACCTCATCCAGCAGTTCCGGTGAATCGATGAAGTCCTGCGCGTCCACCCCGAAGATCATCGGCTGCCCAGTATAGGAACCCGGTGCGGCCGCGCCGCCCTTTGAAAGTGGTCGCAGATGTTTGTGCTTGCCCCAAGTGGTCGTCCCCTCACAGTAAGCCTTGTGAATGGTCGGATTCAGCATGGTGGTAGCCGTCTTCGCTTCGACGGCGGTTTGTGCTGCAGCACGGAATCGCTCGAAATCAGGCCCTGCAAGGCCGATCACCACCCCCGGCTTCGTGCAGAACTGTCCGGTGCCCAGGGTGATCGAGTCGATCAGCCCTTGCCCAATCTTCTCCGCCCGCTCGGCCAGCGCGCCGGGCAGCAGAAAAACCGGGTTGATGCTGCTCATCTCCGCATACACGGGAATTGGAATTTCACGGGCGGCTGCAACCGCGACAAGCCCCTGGCCCACCTTCCGCGACCCGGTAAACCCGACCGCCCGAATTGCCGGGTGCTTCACGAGCGCCTCACCCACCGTCCTGCCGCCGCCAACCAGCAGCGAGAAGACTCCCTCCGGCAGACCCAGGGTCTTCACCACCCCTTGAATGACGCGGCCCACAATCTCTGATGTTCCCAGGTGTGAGGAATGTGACTTGGCAATCACAGGACACCCGGCGGCGAGCGCCGCAGCGGTATCTCCGCCCGCCACCGAGAAGGCCAGCGGGAAATTGCTGGCGCTAAATACCGCAACGGGTCCCAAACCGATCTTCTGGGAACGCAGATCGGCGCGCGGCAGCGGCTTGCGATCCGGCATGGCCGGGTCGATCGTCGCATTCAGCCAGCGGCCCTCGCGAGCGAGCGATGCGAACAGGCGAAGCTGACCAACCGTCCGGCCGCGTTCCCCCTCGACGCGTGGTCTCGGCAGCCCGGATTCCGCCATCACTCGCTCGATCAGAACATCTCCCACATCCAGAATGCCCTGCGCGATCGCCTCGAGAAACTGCGCTCTTTTTTCCAGCGGCAGC
>Ga0070661_100003216_pt1 | contig 11252 bp, 3 predicted proteins | sample KBSC43metaG_FD_64663 | JGI IMG/M metagenome (GOLD analysis project Ga0070661, IMG submission 64663) | Corn rhizosphere microbial communities from Kellogg Biological Station, Michigan, USA - KBS C4-3 metaG | ecosystem: Host-associated > Plants > Roots > Rhizosphere > Soil ...
CAATGCCTCCTTCAACTTCCGCGGAAACGGCACGCCGGAGCAGCTCCGCGGGGCCACCATCTCGTCGAATCTCTTTCACGTGCTGGGTGTGGCGCCCATTCTGGGACGCGCGCCGATTGCGGAGGAGGAGCTGCCACATCGCGATCGCGAAGCGGTGCTGAGCTACCAGCTGTGGCAGCGCGAGCTGGGCGGCGATCGCGCGATCGTGGGCAAGACCATCCGGCTCGATGCCGCCGACTATACGGTCATTGGCGTGATGCCGCAGGGATTCATCTTCCCCATCACGACCCAGCCCGTGGAGCTCTGGGTACCGCTCACGCTCGCTGGCAATTCCACCTTCGCGGAATCGCGGGGCACGCATTTCCTGAACGCCGTGGGCCGGCTCAAGGGCGGGACGACGCCACGCGAGGCGCAGGCGGAACTGCGCGCCATCTCCCGGCGCCTCAGCGAGCAATACCCCGCGTCGAACCGGAGCTTCACCGCAACCGTGGAACCGTTTCAGGAAACCCTGGTGCGCGGCTCCCGTGTTGCGGTGCTCGCACTCGCCGGCGCGGTCGGCTTTCTGCTGCTCATCGCGTGCGCGAACGTGGCAAACCTCATGCTCTCCCACGCCACGCTGCGCACCAAGGAAGTGGCCGTCCGCACCGCCCTCGGCGCGAGCCGCTCCGCCATGGTGCGGCAGTTCCTCACCGAGAGCGTGCTGCTCGCGTGCGCGGGCGGCGTGATCGGTCTGGTCCTCGCATCGTGGGGAACGGATCTCCTCGTGGGACTCGCCGGCCGTGCGCTGCCGCGTGCCCATGACGTCACCCTGGATTGGCAGGTGGTGGCCTTCACGGTGCTCGTGTCCGTCGTGACCGGTGTGCTGTTCGGCCTGGTCCCCGCGCTGCAGGTAACGGGCGCGGATCTCAACAGCACGCTCAAGGAAGGCGGCCGCTCAGTGACGGGGCCGGGGAGCGCGAATCGTCTGCGCAGCGCGCTCGTCACGGCCGAGGTGGCGCTGTCGCTCATGCTGCTCGCGGGCGCCGGACTGCTGAGCACCACGCTCGTCAATCTGCAGCGCCTGGATCCGGGATTCGATCCGCGCAACGTGCTCACCACGAACCTCGCGCTGTCGGGCACGACGTACGAGACCAACACCAGCCAGATCGCCTTCTTCAACCGGCTCGTCGACCGCGCGCGGAACATCCCCGGCGTCACCGACGTCGGCGCAGTGACCATTGCGCCCACGAGCGGCGGCAACATGGTGGTGGGGTTCGCGCTGCCGAACGAGCCGCGCGGACCGAAGGATCCCGCGCAGCACGCCGAGCAGCTGGATGCGGTGGAGCCGGACTACTTCAGGACGGTGAGCATTCCGTTGCGCTCGGGCCGGGTGTTCACGCGGCAGGATGACGACCGCGCGCCATGGGTGATGATCGTGAGCGAGTCGTTCGCGAAGAAGCTCTGGCCCGGACAGAATCCGATCGGCAAGCGTGCCTACGTCGGCGCGGGGAGCGGGTTCCCCATGGATACGGCCGCGCGCGAGGTGGTTGGCGTGGTGGGCGACGTCCGGCGGAGCGCGCTGGACAAGGCACCGAAACCACAGATGTACATCCCCGAAGGACAACTCGCCTTCGACCGCATGTCGCTCATGGTGCGCACACGTCCAGGGGCGACGAACGTGCCCGCGGAGCTTCGCCAGCTCGTGATGAGCATGGACCCCGACCAGGCCATGAGTCCCGTTCGCTCCTTCGAGAGCGTGCTGGCGCTCTCACTGGCGCGGCAGAAGTTCAGTGCGCTGCTGCTTGGCATATTCGCCGCGGTGGCGCTCGCGCTCTCAGGAGTAGGGGTCTATGGCGTGATGACGTCCATGGTGACGCAGCGCCGGCGTGAGATGGCGGTGCGCATGGCGCTTGGGGCGCGACCCGGTGATGTGCTGCGATTGGTCGTGAAGCGCGGCGCCGTACTCGCTGCCGCTGGCGTGGCGATCGGACTCGCGGGCGCGCTGGCGCTGTCGCGTCTGCTCGCCAGCCTGCTCTACGGCGTACGCGCCGGCGATCCGCTTACGCTGCTCGCCGTGTCCGTCGTGCTCGCCGGCGTGGCAATGCTGGCGAGCTACCTGCCGGCGCGCCGCGCGACGCAGGTGGATCCGGCGGTCGTGCTGAATGATTGATGGTGGATAGCAGCTCGTAGCCGGTTGTCGGTAGCTGGTTCGGAAGCGATAGCTGGTAGCTGGTGAACAGTACCCACATCCGGGAACGGGGCGAACATGCATCTCGTCGAGAGCGTGACGCGCGATGTCCGCGTGGGAGTGCGCGCGCTGTGGCGGACTCCCGCATTCACGGCGGTCGCGGTGCTTTGTCTGGCGCTCGGGATTGGTGCAGTGAGCACGATCTTCGGCATCGTGGATTCGCTGTTCTTCCGGCCGCCGCCCGGCGTGACCAACGCGGCGCAGCTCGTGCGGCCGTACATCATCCGGAAGACGGGAATGATCACGGGCGACGGATCGCGCACATCGTATCCCGAGTATCTCGACCTCCGGGACAATGCGCGCTCGCTCTCCGGCGTCGCGGCATTCGCGACAGTTTCACTGAGCGTGGGCCAGGGGCGCGACGCCAGCAGCTCCGACGGCTTGCTCGTCTCTCGGAACTACTTCCCCGTGCTGGGCGTGAAGCCCGCGCTGGGTCGCTTCTTCGTGGCCGAGGAAGACAACGGGCCCGGCTCTCCACCGGCGGTCGTCCTCAGTCACGCGTACTGGCAACAACAGTTCGGCGGGGACCGGAGCGCGGTAGGCAAGACGCTCATCATCAGCGGGCGCTCCTTCCAGATCGTCGGCGTTGCGCCGCCTGGCTTCCGTGGCATCGATGCGAGCCAGCCCGATCTCTGGGTGCCCTTCGCGCAGGCCGCGCACGTGGGCTACGACGAGAGCATGCTGGCCAACCGCTTTTCCATCTGGCTCCAGATCGTGGGGCGTCTGGCGCCGGGCGTAACGCGCGACCGCGCGCAGGCGGACATCAAGGGCGTCGTTTGGCACGTCGCGGAGTCCAATCCCCAGTTGGACCCGCACCCTGAAGTCGTGCTCGGCCCGGTGTTCGCCGCTCGCGGCCCGAGCCCATCCATGCAGGCAACGATCGCACGATGGCTGGCCATTGCCGCACTCATTGTCCTCGCGATCGCCTGCGCGAACACGGCAAATCTGCTGCTGGCGCGTGCGGCAACGCGCAGGCGCGAGATCGCGATTCGGCTCTCGGTGGGCGCGAGTCGCGGGCGTCTCGTCAGGCAACTGGTCGTCGAGAGCCTGTTGCTCTCCAGCGCGGCGGCGGTGCTCGGCATGTTCATCGCGCTCTGGGCAACGGACCTCGTTCCCGTCTCGGGACTGCCGCCGTTGTCGTTCTTCGCGCAGGGGCGCGTGCTCGCGTTCACCATTCTGGTGGCAACACTCTCCGGACTGCTCTTCGGCATCGTACCGGCGCTCTGGGCAACCCGCGCGGATCTCGCGACGGTGATGAAGGAAGGCGTCCGGGAGGGCGTGGACCGGCGCTCGAAGCTGCGCGCGACGCTCATGATCGTGCAGGTCGCGCTCGCCGTCGTCCTGCTCACCGGCGCGGGACTCTTCGTCCACAGCCTGCGGAACATCCAGGATGTGAACGTCGGATTCGACATTCAGCGACTGCTCCATGGCTCGGTGGACGTGAGCAGCCTGGAATTGCCCGACAGCGGTGCGGCCACGTTCCATGATCGCGCCTTGGAGCGGCTGCGGGCCGTGCCGGGTGTGGTGGACGCGACGCTCATTCAGGGAATCCCGCTCAGCGGCAGCATGATGTCGATGGGCTATTCGATTCCCGGCCAGGCGACGCCATCAGCCGACGCTCGTGCCGGCAGTCAGGCGGGGAGTTCCTCGTCCAGCCATCCGATCACGTGGATGGTCGGCTCGCACTTCTTCGCCACCATGGGCATTCCGATTCGTGCGGGCCGCGACTTCACCGATGCCGATCGCAAGGGCGCCATGCCGGCGGCGATCGTCGATGAGTCGTTCGCCAGCCGTGAATGGCCGGGCGGAAATGCGCTGGGCAAGTGCATCGCGCTGGGAAGTCGCAAGCAGCCACAGTGCTACACCGTCGTTGGCATCGCGCAGAACGCGAACCTCGTCAGCCTCGAGACGCAGCGGTTCCCTGAGTACTTTCTTCCGCTCGCGCAGTACCCCGGCCCGAGTACGCGCTATCAGGCCTTCCTCATCCGCACCACCGGCAGCCCGTCGCGCCTGATCGGCGCGATCCGCAACGCGCTCGACGAGCTGGAGCCGAATCTCCCCTACGTCGAGCTGCGCACCATGCCGGAGATCCTCCGCCCGGTGCTGCAGCCGCGCCGCCTCGGTGCCTCGCTCTTCGCGGTGTTCGGTGCGCTGGCGCTCGTTCTCGCGGGCATCGGACTCTACGGCGTCATCGCCTTCGCCGTTGCCCAGCGAACGCACGAGATGGGCATTCGTCTGGCGCTCGGCGCGCGTCCGCGCGATGTCGTCACGCTCATCGTGCGCCAGAGCGCGGTACTGATGCTGGCCGGACTCGTGATTGGCATTGCCGCTGCGCTCGCCGCGGCCAAACTGGTGACAGGCCTGCTCTTCGGCGTGACCCCGGTGGATCCGGTCACTCTGGCGGGCGTCGTGGTGCTGCTCGCCGCAGCCGCCACGCTGGCAAGCTGGCTGCCCGCGCGGCGGGCGACGCGGGTGGATCCCATGGTCGCGCTGCGAAGCGAGTGATACGCGTGCGCCGTGTGCTCGAGTCGGGGGGACACCGTATCCGGCGTCCAGATCTCCACCACGCCGGCGTCGGCCGACCGCGGCACCATCACTATCTCGTAACCGCCATCAGGAGCGCGCAGTGACCGGCCTCTCACAAGACCTGCGATTTTCCGCGCGCTCCCTGCTCGCGCGACGCAGCCGGAGCTTCACTCTCGTTGCCGTACTCACACTCGCGCTGGGCATCGGCGCCACCACCGCCATGTTCAGCGTGCTCTACGGCGTGCTGCTGCGGCCCCTGCCCTATCCGGAGTCCAGCCGCCTGGTCGAGATGGCGCAGCGCTATCAGGGTCAGACGGGGGAGTTGGCCGTCACGTATCAGGAGTTCCAGTTCCTGCGCGATCACAGCGCCGTCTTCGAGTCGCTGGCCGCGACCACATCCGTGGGATTCAATGTCTTCACGGGCAGCGAGGCTGTTCGGGCCAACGCGCTCCGCGTGTCGCGCGACTACTTCCGCGTGCTCGGCGTGGCGCCGGCACTCGGCCGTGCATTCGCGGCGGACGAAGACCAGCCCGGCGGGGCGCGCGCCGTGATCCTGAACCACGCATTCTTTCAGCGGCGCTTCAATGGCGACGCCAGCATCGTGGGCCGCGCGATCTCGCTCGACGGTGAGCCATACACGGTGGTGGGCGTGATGCCGGCCGGATTCCAGTCGCTGCCCGCCGTGGATCTCTGGTCCACCATCGCGCAGGTTGGGCAGAGCGTCGGCAGCGGCGAGAACCTCCAGGTCATTGGCCGGCTGAAGGGTGGTCTCACGCTGGACGGCGCACGGGCTGGCATGCAGGTTACCGCCGCGGCGTACCAGCGTGAATTCAAGGCGCGGTTGCAGCCGGGCGTGAGCCTCGCGCTCGCACCCTACCAGACCCTGGTCATGAGCGAGGTGCGCACGCCCGTGCTCATTCTGTTCGGCGCGATCGCGTTCGTGCTGCTCATCGCGTGCGCCAACGTGGCCAGCCTCCTCCTGGGACGCGCCGCGGCGCGCAGCCGCGAGCTCGCGCTCCGCACGGCGCTCGGCGCGTCGCGTGGCCGCATGGTGCGCCAGCTCCTCACGGAGAGCGTCCTGCTGGCGCTCGCGGGCGGCGCGCTGGGATTGCTGCTGGCCGAGTGGGGAGTGCATGCGCTGCTCTCGCTCGCCCCGGAAGAGCTGCCGCGCGCGGCGAACATTCAACTCGATCACTGGGCGCTGTTCTTCACGCTGGCGCTGTCGCTGGTCACGGGAGTCGCGTTCGGCCTCCTGCCGGCCTGGCGCGCTGCACGCACCGACGTACACGCGCTGCTCAAGGAAGGCTCGGGTCGCGCCAGCGGACCGCTCCGCCAGGGTCGCGTGCGCAACGCGCTCATCATCGGTGAGATCGCGCTCGCCATCGTGCTGCTGGTTGGCGCGGGGCTGCTGCTCCGAACGTTCGCGAATCTGGTTCGCACGGATCCCGGATTCGACACGCAGCACGTGTTGAGCGCGGAGATCTGGCTCACGGGCTCGCGCTATGATTCCACCGCGGCCATTGCGAGTTTCTATCGCCGGCTCACCGAGCGGATCGATGCCCTGCCAGGTGTGCACTCGAGCGCCGTCATTGAAGCGGGACTCCCATTGGAGCGTGGCGGCCGAATGGGCGCCGTGGTGGATGGGCGCCGCCTGGACGAGTCGATGGACTATCGCACCATCACGCCGGGGCTGTTCCAGACCCTCGGAGTACCGCTCCGGCAGGGACGCGCGTTCGCCGCCAGTGATGCGGACCGCGCGGAGCCGGTAGCCATCGTGAACGAGGCTCTGGCACGTCAGCTTTTAGCGGAGCACGACGCTGTGGGTCACGAGGCGGTGGGTCACGAGGCGGTGGGCCACATGGTGACGATTGGCAACGGCACGAGCCCGCGTCGCATTGTCGGGATCGTTGGCAACGTCCGATCGTACATCGGACTCCCGGCCCCGCCCACCGTGTTCATTCCCTCCGCGCAGACGCCTGCGGGTCTCACGCACCTCTTCAGCGGCTGGTATCCCACGCACGTGATCGTGCGCGCGACCGATGATCCCGCCGTCCTTGGCGTCGCGCTCACGCGCGCCATTCAGGAGACCGATCCACAGGTACCCATTGGCCGCGTGCGCACCATGAACGAGGTGCTCGCGGCCTCGCTCTCGCCGCAGCGGTTCGTGATGATGCTCCTGGGCATCTTCGCGGGACTTGCTGTGGTGCTGGCGGCCGTGGGCGTTTACGGACTGATGTCGTTTCTCGTCGCGCAGCGCACACGCGAAATCGGCATTCGCATGGCCATTGGCGCACGCGCGGGCGATGTGCTGCGCCTCATCGTCATGCGCGCCGTGCTGCTCACGGGCACTGGCGTGGCGCTCGGCCTGCTGGGCGCGCTCCTGCTCACGCGGCTCCTCGAAAGTCTCCTGTTCGGCGTGAAACCCACCGATCCGCTCACGTTTGCCGGCGTGGCAGCCGTGCTCGGCATCGTCGCGATCGCGGCGAGCGTCGTGCCCGCGCGGCGTGCCGCACGCGTGGACCCCCTGATCGCACTCCGGAGTGAGTAACATGGAATCCCTCGTCCAGGATATTCGCGTCTCGGTCCGCTCGCTGCTCAGAACCCGCAACTTCACGATCGCGTCCGTACTGGCGCTGGCGCTGGGCATCGGCGCCACCACCGCGATGTTCAGCGTGCTGTACGGCGTGCTGCTGCGGCCGCTGCCCTACCCCGAACCGGAGCGGATTGTGGAGCCCGCATGGAACTACAACGGGCAGCGCGAGGGCATGGCCGCCACATACCTGCAGTTCCGGTTCCTGGCCGAGCACAGCCGCGTGTTCCAGTATCTCGCCGCCACCACGCCGGTGGGATTCAGCGTGTATACGGGCGGTGAGGCGGTGCGCGCGAATGCGCTGCGGGTGTCCCAGGATTATTTCCACGTGCTTGGCGTACCGCCGGCCATTGGCCGCGGATTTCTCCCGCAGGAAGATCAGCCAGGCGGCGCACGCGTGGTGGTGCTGAGCCACGAATTCTGGATGCAGCGCTACAACGGCGACGCCGGCGCGGTCGGACAATCCATCCGGATGGACGGTGAACCGTACACCATCGTTGGCGTGATGCCCGTGGGATTCCAGTCGCTGCCAGCGGTGGACCTGTGGTCCACCATGGGCCAGGTGTCCACCACCATCGGCGGCGGCTCCAATCTGTCGCTCATTGGGCGGCTCACGCCGGGGCTTTCGCTCGCGCGTGCACGCGCAGGAGCGCAGGCCACCGGCGCAGACTTCCAGCAGGAGTTCAAGAAGTGGGGCTTCGAGAAGGGGCGGCTCGAGCTGATGCCGTATCAGGATCTCGTGAGCAACGACGTGCGCACACCGGTACTGATTCTCTTTGGCGCCATTGGCTTCGTGCTGCTTATTGCCTGCGCCAACGTCGCGAACCTGCTCTTTGGCCGCGCCGCGGCGCGCGGCAAGGAGCTCTCGCTGCGCGTCGCACTCGGTGCCTCGCGCGGCCGCATCATGCGGCAGCTCATTACGGAGAGCGTGTTACTGTCGCTGGCCGGCGGTGTCGCGGGCATGCTGCTGGCGTACTGGGGGCTGCACGCGCTGCTCTCGCTCGCACCCGACGACCTGCCACGCGCCGCGGCCATTCACCTGGATCGCTGGGCGGTGCTGTTCGCGTTCGGCATCGCGCTGCTCACGGGACTGCTCTCGGGACTGATGCCGGCCTGGCGCGCCGCGCGCGGCGATGTGCAGGACGTGCTGGGTGGCGCGGGACGTTCCACGGGATCGGTGCGAGAGGGACGAGCGCGCAACGTGCTCGTGGTGGGAGAGATCGCGCTCTCACTGATGCTGCTCATCGGAGCTGGGCTGCTCATCCGGACCTATGCGAACCTCGCGCATTCCGACGCGGGATTCGACGCGGGACATCTGCTCACCGCCGAGATCTGGCTCACCGGACGCTACGATTCGACGGCGAAGGTCGCGAACTTCTACCAGCGCGTGATTGGCCGTCTCGATGCGCTGCCGGGCGTGAAGTCAGCCACCGTGGTGGAGGCCGGCCTCCCGCTGGAGCGGGGGGGCAATCTGAATCCGCGCATCGAGGGACAGGAGGGCACTCCCTCGGTGGACTATCGCACCGTGACGCCCGGTTTCTTTCAGACACTGGGTGTGAAGCTCGAGCAGGGGCGCGTCATGTCCACTATCGACGCGTCCACCTCCGAGCCTGTGGTGAACGTGAACGAGGCGTTCGTGCACCGCTACCTCGCCGGCCGCGATGCGGTCGGCTCGGTGCTGACGCTCAGCGGCAAGGATCGCCGCATTGTCGGCGTGGTGGGCGACGTGAAATCATTCATTGGCAACCCGGCGCCCGCCATCATCTACATGCCGTCAGAGCAGACGCCCATTGGACTCACGAAGGAATTCGGCGTCTGGTTCCCCACGCACGTCATCGTCCGCACCGCGGGCGACCCCGCCGCGCTGCACAACGCGCTCATCCGGACCATTCACGACGCGGACGCCGAGGTACCCATCGGGCGCGTCCGGTCCATGGATGACGTGCTGCACGCGTCGCTGCAGATCCAGCAATTCGTCATGACGCTGCTGAGCGTGTTCGCCGCGCTGGCTCTCATGCTTGCCGCCGTGGGTGTGTACGGCCTTCTGTCATTCATGGTCGCCCAGCGCACGCACGAGATTGGTGTTCGCATGGCGATTGGCGCACAGGCGGGCGACGTGATGCGACTGGTGATTCGTCGCGCCCTGGCGCTCGCGCTGATCGGCGTGGTGATCGGACTCCTGGGCGCCCGCGCGCTCACGCACGTGCTGGCCAGCCAGCTCTTCGGCGTAGCGGCTACCGACGTCGCCACGTTTGTCGCTGTTGCGGGAACCCTCATGCTCGTTGCGCTGGCGGCGAGCTATCTCCCGGCGCGTCGAGCGACGCGCGTGGATCCCATGATCGCGCTGCGGAGCGAGTGATGACGAGCGAGCGCGCGGCCGGAAATCCGAGGCTCTCTCACCATGCATGATCTCACGCAGGACGTGCGCTACGCGCTCCGCACCCTTCGCCGCAGCCCGGGCTTCGTCGCCGTCGCCATCATCTGCCTGGCCATTGGCATTGGCGCGAACACCGCCATCTTCAGCGTCCTCGATGCGGCGCTGCTCCGCGCCCTGCCCTATCCGCGCGCCGAGCGGCTGGTTGGTCTTCGAGAGCAGACGCAGAAGGGAAACACGCCCGCCGTGGCGTATCCGAATTTTGCCGACTGGCGCGAGCGCTCGCGCAGCTTCTCTGCGATGGCCGGCTACGAGTATGGTCCCGACGCCGTCCTCGGTGCACACGAAGCCACTCGGGCGAACGTCGCCGCGGTCACACGCGGATTCTTCACCGTCATGGGCGTCGGCGCAACGGTTGGTCGCACCTTCGCCGCGGACGAGCATGCGCAGGGTGCGAACCCCGCGGTGATCGTGAGCGACCGCTTCTGGCATGACCAGTTGAACGGGTCGCGCGATGCGCTCGGCAAGCGACTCGAGACGTGGGGCATGACCTTTACCGTGGTCGGCGTCATGCCGCCAGGATTCTCCTTCCCCGAAAACGCGGACCTCTGGATTCCCGCGGAGGCCTTTGGCACGGACAATCTGGGCAGCCGCACGGCGCACAATTTCCGGGTGGTGGGTCGGCTGCGCGACGGCGTCACGCTCGACCAGGCGAAGCGTGAGCTCGACCACATCGCGGCGCAGCTCAAGGCGCAATACGGCTCGGACGACGACGCCGTGGCGGTGAACGTGAGAAGCCTGCACGACCAGCTCACTGGGGCGATGCGCGGAGAGCTCGCGCTCCTCATGGGTGCCGTGGCGTGCGTGCTGCTCATCGTCTGCCTCAACCTCGCCAGCGCACTGCTCGCACGCGATCGCGCCCGCGCGCAGGAGCTGGCCATTCGGACCGCGCTCGGCGCGGATCAGGTGCGACTCACGCGACAGCTTCTCACCGAGAGTCTGCTGCTCGCTCTCGCGGGGGGCGCCATCGGGTTGTGGCTTGCGGGTTTCGGCATTCGCGCCCTCCTGGCGCTCGCGCCGGCTGGTCCGCTCGGTGCGACCGCCGCGTCGCTGGATTGGCGCATTGCGCTCTTCACGCTGGCGATATCCCTGGTGACTGGGCTGGTCTTCGGACTCGCACCCTCGTGGCGGGCCTCGCGCGTGAACCCCCGCAGCGCGCTGGCCGAGGCTGGGCGGGGCAACACGCGCGCGGGCGGTCGCTTCCGGTCTGCGCTGGTGGTGGCCGAGGTGGCCATTGCCGTCGTGCTGCTCACGGGCGCGGGGCTGTTGCTGCGCAGTCTCTCGCACCTGGTGGCCGTGGATCCCGGTTTCGAGCCGCGCGACGTGGTGACGGCTGACGTCTATCCATCGAGCTCACTGTTTCCATCGGACGACGCGCTGCGCACCTACCTGGATCGCGCAGTTGCGAGCGTGGCGGATCTCCCGGGCGTGACGGCCGCCGGAGCGATTGACGGGCTGCCGCTGAGTGACCGCGG
>Ga0070661_100003225_pt1 | contig 11239 bp, 10 predicted proteins | sample KBSC43metaG_FD_64663 | JGI IMG/M metagenome (GOLD analysis project Ga0070661, IMG submission 64663) | Corn rhizosphere microbial communities from Kellogg Biological Station, Michigan, USA - KBS C4-3 metaG | ecosystem: Host-associated > Plants > Roots > Rhizosphere > Soil ...
CGGCTCGTCTTCCTGGACGACGCGGGGTGCCCGGAGCTGTCCGCGCTGCGGATCACGTATCCGGCCGGGAAGTGGCGCCGGGAGCCGCCGCGGCCCGCCGCCTGCGACCGCGGCGAGAGCGGCTGCCGGGGGCGGCTCGTGATCGTGCTGCACGAGGCGCACCCGGGTCCGGGCTGGACGCTGACGTACCGAGGCTAGAGAGGAGCGGGGTCGCGTGACGCTGGCACGGGCGATCGACGAGCTGGTCGGGGCCGGGTTCGCCGAGCATTTCGGGGTCAGCGGCGGCGAGCTGCGCTCCTTCACGAGCGGACGCAGCTACCGGCCGGGCGAGGTGGTCATCCGGGCGTATCAGCGCTTCGAGGGGGTCTCGGATCCCGACGACACGTGCATCGCCTACGCGATCGAAGCGTCCGGCGGCGCGCGCGGAGTGCTGGTGGATGCCTTCGGAGTCTACGCCGACGCGCGGGTGAGCGCGTTCCTCGAGAACGTGGCGATCCGAGGGACCGGGCGGTACGGCAGACGACTGGCCGGCCGACCGCGGGAATTCGATTTCCGGGGTGAGGGTCGCGAGCGCCGACCGGCTCCGGAGGTGATCCGCTCCGGCGTCTATCGTCACGGCGTTCCGCTTCCGGTCGCCTCCGACCCATGGCGGGACGAGGGTGGGGAGGGCGGCCTGGCATAGTGGTGCCCGGCGGACTATAGTTTGAGAAAATGCCGGGTGAGTGGGTCGTCTGGCAGGTCGCCGTGGGCGCGGGACTCATGCTCTGCTCGCTCCTGCTCGCCGTCGGGCTCCTGCTCGAGCGGGCCAGACGGCGCCGCGCCGAGGTGCTCCTCGGCGAGCGACTCGAGTTCGAGACCTTGTTGTCGGAGCAGGTTGCGACCTTCAGCCGTATCTCGTCCGCGGACGTCGATCGAGAGATCCAGCGCGCGCTGCGCCGGATCGCCGATCTGCTCGGAGTGGACTGGGGCAACCTCACCGAGTACTCGGACGACAGCCGGACCGCCCGGGTCACGCACTGGTGGGTGGCCGACGGAGTGGGGCCGCAGCCGTCCGCGATCGGATTCGAGGAGATCCCCTGGGTGGTGACCCGCCTCCGCCGCGGCGAGCTGGTTCGGTTCTCGCGGGTCGACGAGCTCCCGGAAGACGACGCCCGGGTCGACCGCCAGACCTACCGCCGCCTCGGCATCAAGTCGCAGGTCGCGGTCCCGCTGGCGGTGAAGGGAGCGGTGGTCGGCGCGCTCGCGTTCAGCACCGTCGGAGCCGAGCGGGCCTGGCGGGACGAGTTCGTGCAGCGACTCCAGCTGCTGGGCGACGTGTTCGCCCATACCCTGTCGCGTCGCCGATCCGAGACGGAGGGACAGCGGCTCCGCCAGGACCTCGCCCACGTGGGACGGCTCTCGACGATGGGGGAGCTGACCGCCTCGCTGGCGCACGAGCTCAACCAGCCCCTGACCGCGATTCTCAGCAACGCGCAGGCCGCCCAGCGCATTCTCGCCTCCGATCCGACCGATCTGGCCGAGATCCGGGAGATCCTGGGGGACATCGTCGAGGACGACAAGCGGGCGGGCGAGGTGATCCACCGCCTGCGGGGCTTCCTCAAGAAGAGCAATGTCGAGCTCGCGGCCCTCGACATCGGGGAGCTGGTGGGCCAGGTGGCGCGACTCGTGACCAGCGACGCGATCATTCGTAACGTGGCGATCCGGCTGGATCTCGCGCCCGGGCTGCCGCCGGTGTGCGGCGATCGAGTACAGCTGCAGCAGGTGATCCTGAACCTGCTCATGAACGGCCTGGATGCGATGCGGGAGCCGGGTGAGAGCGAGCGCACGCTCGTGCTGCGGACCTTCAGCGAAGGGCCGGCGAGCGTGGTGGTGGCGGTGGAGGACTCGGGGGTCGGAATCGACGAGGCCGACCTGGAGCACGTCTTTCACGCCTTCTACACCACGAAGGCGGACGGGCTGGGGATGGGCCTGGCCATCGCGCGCTCCATCGTGGAGGCACACGGCGGGCGCCTGAGCGCGAGGAACAATCCCGGAGGCGGGGCCACCTTCTCGTTCACGCTGCCCACCACCACCAAGGAAGCGCCGTGACCGCCCCCGCCGCTCCGCTGGTCTTCGTGGTGGACGACGACGCGTCGGTTCGCAAGGGCCTCGCGAGGCTGATCAAGACCGCCGGCTACGAGGCGGAGGGCTTCGCCTCGGTCGGGGAGTTCCTGGCCCGGCGCCCCTACGACGGTCCCTGCTGCCTGGTCCTCGACGTGCGCATGCCCGGGCTGACCGGGCTCGATCTGCAGGAGGCGCTGCGGGCGGCCGGGCAGCGCCTGTCGATCGTCTTCATCACCGGCTTTCGCGACGTGCCGGTGAGCGTCAAGGCGATGAAGGGCGGCGCGGTCGACTTCCTCACCAAGCCGGTGGACGAGTCGGTGCTCCTGGCCGCGATCCGGCAGGCGGTGGCCCGGACGCAGGCGGATCGCCGGCAGCTCGCCCGCGTGACGGACGTCGAGAGCCGGATCAAGAGCCTGACTCCGCGCGAGGCCGAGGTCTTCGCCCTGGTGGTGACCGGCATGCTGAACAAGCAGATCGGGTCCGAGCTCGGCATCGGGGAGAAGACGGTCAAGGTGCACCGGGCCCGGGTCATGGAGAAGATGCGGGCGGGATCCCTCGCGGAGCTGGTCCGGCTCGCCGGCGAGGCGAGCGTGATCGCGGCGGGATCGTGAGCGATCCGGAGGTCGACGCGCCTCCGGGCGCGGGGGTGATGGACCAAGGTCCACTACCGCTCCCGGCCCCGGCCTGTAGGATCGGGTCGAGCGCTCTCATGCCATGCCCAAACCTCCCCCGATGATTTCCATTGTGGACGACGACCGGTCGGTGCGCCGAGCCCTGCGTCGACTGGTCCAGTCGGCGGGGTACCTCGTCGAGACGTTCGCGTCGGCTCCAGAATTCCTCCGGGCGGCGCCGCTGGCCCGCACCGCGTGCCTGGTCCTCGACATCTACCTCGATGGCATGACCGGCTTCGAGCTCCAGGAGCAGCTGGCGGCGGACGACGTCGCGATCCCGATCATCTTCATGACCGCGCACGACGACGCGGCGACGCGCGAGCGCATCCGGCGATCCGGCGCGGCCGGGTACCTGGGCAAGCCGTTCGACGGCCAGGCCCTGCTCGATGCCATCCAGCGCGTGGTCGGGTCCGGGGGGGCGCCCTCCGCGCCGCGCGGGTGAGCGAGGCGACGGCTATGGACAGAACGCCCTCCCGCTGCTACTATGCATCGACCTGCACACCGGCCTCACGGGTTGACGCGATTCCTCTAGGCGTCGAGACCCCGGTGAATCTGGCGTTCTCTCTCGGGCACGACCACAGGATAGGGAGTCATCAGGGACTCCTTCGCGTTCGGCGGCACAGCGGCGAATGCGCGGACCTGGGCCCCGGATCATAGGAGTGCAATCAATGTCGAGATCGAATGAGGCACTGCACGACCGCGCCCGGCGCCGACTCGTGAGTGGCGCCGAGCGGGCGCCAGGAGTCGCGGGCGGGGGCAGAGCTCCCGCGTTGATCGTGCGCCCCGGTCGGGAAGCATGAGCGAGGATCGGCCGCGGCGGTTCGAGCGTTCGCCGTCCTTTCGGGCCAGCATCCTCGACACGTCGGCCCACTGGCAGGAGCGTCTGGCCGTTCAACAGGCGCAGCGAGAAGCGGAAGCCCGAAGTGCCGTGCCAGCTGCATCGGCGCGGCGACTCAAGGGCGAAGCGAACCCGGAAGGCGGAGCGCCACGCGGGAGGTCGCGCGTCGGCTGAAGTTTTGAGTTCGCCCTCCACTTCAGGAGGGCCCCCCTGCCATGGTGGCGGGGTTTCACCGAGGCGCAAGCCTCAACAGCGAGGTAAATGGTTCAATGGCACAGGGTACAGTCAAGTGGTTCAACGATGCGAAGGGATACGGCTTCATCACCCAGGAGGGTGGCGAGGACGTGTTCGTGCACTTCAACGCCATCCAGGCTCAGGGCTTCAAGAGCTTGACCGAAGGTGACAAGGTCGAGTTCGAGGTGACCAAGGGCCCGAAGGGGCTCCAGGCCGCCAACGTACGCAAGGCCTGATCGGGAGCTAGCGCTGAAGGGACGGCCGGGCGCGACACGGGCCCGGCCGTCCTTCCGTGCGGCATGATGTCAGCAAGAGTCTTCACCATCGGTGATTTCATCCGGCGGGTCGTCGACGGTCTTCTGCGCGGCGGCTGCCGGGGCAGCTTCCTGTGCTCCCGGTGCCTCGTCAAGCTCGCCAAGAATCATCTGGACAAGAGCTATACGACGCGCGAGGTCACCGAGGTGATGGAGGATATCTTCGGCGAGGCGGGACCCATCATGCGGGTCGTGACCGCGTCCTGCGCGGTGTGCGCGCGGAAGGCGATCCCGTGTCTCGGGGTGCCGAGCGCGTGACGGTGTCGTAGAGGCCCGAGGCCATGCAAGAATCCGTTCTCCGTGCCGTCATTCACGGGAAGCTCTCCGCCGGTCGCTTGCCTCACGACCGCATCCCCCGGATGTGGGGTGGTCCGGGCAATGGGGAAACCTGTCAGGCCTGCGACGAGGCGATCACGAAGACCCAGTTCGTGATGGAGGGCATCTGTTCGGTTGACGGCGCCCTCGGCGTCCAGCTGCACGTCCGGTGTTTTCAGGTGTGGGACGAGCTGCGTCAGGCCCCCGATCGTGGCGCCGGCGGCGGGCCGGTCTAGGGCGCGGACACTCAGCGCGGCAGTCCGCGCTGGTCCCGCGAGTGCCGTAGCTCCTGGACCGGGCGCACCTCGAGCGTTGCCACGCGCGCCGGCGGGAACTTGGCCGCGATGGCGCACGCCTCGTCCAGGTCCCTGGCTTCGATCAGGAAGAACCCGCCCAGCTGCTCCTTCGTCTCGGCAAAGGGGCTGGCCACGGTGGAGACCCTGCCCCCGCTCACGCGGATGGTCCGGCCGGCCTCGGTCCGCTGCAGAGCGTTCGAGGCGATGAAGTGACCGCTCCGCTGCAGCTCCTCCGCGTACTCGATCGCGGAATCGACGAGAGCCTGCCTCTCGTTATCGGCCATCGCGGCCATCACGTTTCCGTCGTGGTAGATCGTGAACATGAACTTCATCGCATGTCTCCTTGCGTGCAGGTCGGTCTCGACAGGTTATACCAGGCCGACGGGCGGCATGCGCTCGGCGACCGGGCTAGGGGGCGAGGCGCGCGCGTTCGAGCGCGGCGATGCGCCGATAGGGCTCCGAGCCGAGCTCGGCGCTGAGGGTCTCGAGAGCCTCGAGCGCGCTCTCGATCGTGGCGCGTCGGGAGCCGGGCTCCGCGGCCAGCAGGCGAAGGCGCGCCCGCGCGACGTCGAAAGCGCCGAGCCGCCAGCCTCGCCCCCGATCGACGAGCCGACCCGCCTCGGACAGGAGGGCGCCGGCTTTCGAGGAGTCGCCGGCGGCGAGCGTCGCGTCCGCCAGGGTCGCGAGGATGCGCGGCTCGTACCACAGCGCGGTGCGCCGATCGCGGGCGAGCGCGAGGGCCTGCTCGAGGCGGCTCGTGGCCTCCGGGAGATCGCCGGCCGCGAGCGCCGCCGAGCCGAGGAACGTCCCCGCCTCCACCTGAGAGAGCGCGCTGCCGCGCTCTTCGGCGAGCGCGACCGCGCGGCGACCGTGGGCGAGCGCGCTGGGCAGATCATCCCGCAGGCGCAGGACTTCGCACAGGGCGGCGTGGGTGCCGTAGAGGGTCTGCAGCGCGGGGTCGCTCTCCTCGACGAGGAGCTCTTCGAGGGCGGCCTCGGCCTCGGCCGCGTGGCCCAGGTGGGAGCTCGCCAGGGCCCACCACACGCGGCACAGGCCGGGGGCGGTGGAGCGGGCGATCGCCTCTCGCAGTCGGACCGCCTGCCCGACGTCGGCCAGGGCGCGCTCGGCGGTCGCGCGCGCGAGGGCGAGGCGGCCGACCGCGAGCTGAGCGTGGGCCAGGACCGAGCGCATCTCGAGCGCGAAGAGCGCGTCGGAGCCTTCCGCGAGCTCGGTGGCGCGCTCCGCGCAGGCGAGATACCGGGCCACGTCGCCCGTCAGTCCGCACAGGCGGCCGTACGACGCGAGGAGGAAGGCATGGCCGGCGTCGTCCTTGAGCCGCTCCGCGACCGCGCGGGCCTCGTCGAAGAGGCTCAGGGCCTCAGGCTCCTCGATCCCGGCGATGCGGCCGATCTCGAGCAAGGCGATACGTGAGGTGAGCTCGAGGGTCAGGGTCTCGGGGGACTCCGGGACGGCGGCCAGCAGCGTGATGACCCGGCGGCAGTGTCTGGCGCCGTCCGCCGGGTCGCTGCGGGCGACGCGGCGGCCCGCCTGCTCGTGCCAGCGCGCCGCCTCCAGGCGTTCGCCGGCCTCGTCGAAGTGATGCGCGAGGAGCGCGGCGTGAGTCGTGGCATCGGGCGCGTCCATCTCGAGCAGGGCGCGCGCGATGGCGGCGTGGGTGCCGCGCCGGCGATCCAGGAGCTGGGTGCGGTAGGCGACCTCCTGGGCGACCGGATGCCGGAACGCAAGCTGGGCGGGGGAATCGGTGGGCCCGAGCAGCTCGGCGACCGACAGGCGGTCGACCGACGCGGCGAGCTCCGGCGCGGGCAGGTGCAGCACCGCGCGCAGCAGCTCGGCCGGCACGTCCTGCCCGATCGCGGCCGCGGCCTGGAGCACGTCCTTGTCCCGGTCCGCGAGTCGATCGATGCGGGAGGCGAGCACCGCCTGGACGGTCTCGGGCAGGGTCACCTCCTCGGTCGGGGCCGCCAGATCGTAGGCGCCGCGTCTCCCCCGCAGGACGCCGCGCTCGACGAGCGAGCGGATCATCTCCTCGACGAAGAGCGGGTTGCCGCGGGCGCGGGCCTCGATCTGCGCGCGCAGGGGAGCGAGGTCGACGTCGGCCCCGAGCCAGTCGTCGAGCAAGGTCCGGGAGTCCTGGAGGGCGAGAGGCGCGAGCGAGAGGCCCGTGACCCGCGGGGACCACGCCGGCCGATGTTCCGGGCGGGTGGTCGCGAGCAGCAGGATCCGGCTCCCGGCCGATTCCGGGGCCAGCAGGCGGTCGGTGAGCCCGGTGAGCGCCGTCTGGCTGGCCGGGTCGAGCCAGTGCAGGTCCTCGATCCAGATCAGGGTGGGCTCCCGCCGGGCGCGGGCCTGGACGAGCGCGAGGAGCGACCGGAGGAGACGACTCCGGCGCGCGTCCGGGTCGAGCCCGGACGGGGCCTGATCGGACGCCCCGAGGAGGTCGAGCCAGGAATCCAGGGCGATCGGGTCGGGCAGCGAGCTTTCGATACCGCGTCGGACCGCGTCCCGGATGTCGGAAGGGGACGCGCCCTCGCCGAGGCCGAACAGGCTGCGCGCGAGCGCGACGATCACGTGAAGGGGAAGCGAGCGCCCGTGGGAGAGCGCGCGGGCGTGGTGAACCGCCACGCCGCCGGTGCGCTCGACGAACTCGTGACAGAGGCGGCTCTTCCCCGCGCCCGGCGCAGCAGAGATCAGGACGACGGCCGGTCGGCCGGACCGCGCGTCGTCCAGGATGCGGTCGAGCAGGGCGATCTCACGCTCGCGGCCGACGAAGCGGGAGAAGCCACGGGCTCGCGAGCGGTCCAGGCGGCTCCGGATCTGGCCCCGGCCCCGCAGCTCGAACACGCGCACGGGAGCGCTCGCGCCCTTGAGGCTCTGCTCGCCGCGGTCGTCGAAGTCGAAGAAGCCCGCCGCCAGCCGCGCGGTCTGCTCGGTCACCGCGACGCCGCCCGGGGGGGACAGCTGCTGGACCCGGGCGGCCAGCCCGACGACGTGGCCCTGGGCGGTGTAGTCCATGCGAAGGTCGTCGCCGATCCGCCCCACCACGACCTCGCCGGAGTTCAGGCCCATCCGCACCGAGAGCTCGAGCCCGCTCTCGCGGCGCACGTCCTCGGCGAGCGTGCCGAGCTCGTGCGCCAGGTGCAGGGCGGCCGCACAGGCCCGCTGGGCATGGTCCTCGTGCGCGATCGGGGCGCCGAACAGCGCCATGATGCCGTCGCCGGTGTACTGGTTGATGGTGCCCTCGTAGCGGTGAACGCCGTCCGCCAGGATCCGGAAGAGGCGATCGAGGAGGCGGTGCCATTCCTCGGCATCGATGCGCTCGGCGAGCTCCATCGAGCGGGCCACGTCGGCGAAGAGCACGGTGACCAGCTTGCGCTCTCCCCGGAGCGCGCTCCGGGACGCGAGGATCTTCTCGACGAGATGTCGCGGCGTGTAGGCGCGCGGCTCAGGGGTGACCGGGGATGCGACGAGGGGCGCCCCACAGCTGTTGCAGAATCGCGCGCCGGCGGGATTATCGTGTCCGCAAGAAGCGCACTTCACAGGCGCTGATGGTACCATCCACCGCCCCGGCACGCGCCGTCGCCGCGATCGATGTGGCAATCGCGTCACCCCTGTCACCCCGGGACGCGAAGCCCCGGGAGAGCGGGGCCGCGCCGTGGGCCGAGGCTTCGTGGGGTCGCCATGGCGAAAATGCCGGAAGTTTCTTCCGGAGCTTGCAGCGGAAGTTGACCGCGTCGGCAGGCTTTGCCAGGATGTAGCACTGACCTGCGGCGGATAGGCCTCCTGGCACGCCGGTTGCGCACGGCGAGAGCCAGGGGCCGGATTCCGCCCCGGAGGGATGGAGAGCATGAGGCTGACGCGTCATCTGGGATGTTCCGCGCTCGGCCTCGCCCTGGCGGTGGGCCTGGCCACCGCGGCCCCCGCCGACGAAAGGGGGGCTTCCACCGACGGGACGCTCGCCGCGATGCTGGATCGCGCGCGGGCCCAGATCGCGGCCGGGGCATTCACCCAGGCGCAGGCCTCCGCGGACGCGGTGCTGCGAGCGGCGCCGGGCTCCCGGGTGCGGGCCACGGCGCTCACGCTGGCCGGCGATGCGGCCTACGGCATCGGAGCCTATCGCACGGCGGCGGCCCACTACGGCGCGGCCCTGCAGGCGAACCAGCCGGACGCCGAGGCCGCGCATGCCGGGTTCGCCCTTGGATGGTGCCAGGTCCGTATCGGACGCCGCGACCAGGCCCGGCACACCTGGGACCTGGTGTCGCGGCAGTTCTCCGCGGATCCCGGTGCGCCCATCGCGCTCCTCCAGGCGGGGGAGCTCGCCGCGAAGGTCGGCGACCTCTCACTCGCGCGAGGGCTGCTCGACCGGGTCCTCGAGCAGTATCCGACTGGCCCGGAGGCGGAGCTGGCACGACTCGGCCGCTCCATCGTCGCCGCACGCGCCGGCCGGATGCCGGAGGCCGCCAGTGACCTTCGCACCCTGGTCCGGTCCGCCCGGCCGTCCTTGCCGCAGGAGCGGCGGACGCTGCTCGAGATGCTGGCCACGGCAGGATCCCGGGACCGCCGGCGGGTCGAGATGCGGTTGATGGTCCGGTACGAGCCCGGCCTGGCGGGCAGTGCGAGCAGCACGGCCGCTTCATCCGGCCCGGGCGGGCGGTGGGAGCGGTTCGCGGAGGCCCTGCTCGATCGCGCCGGTGACGCGGAGACCACGCCGCGCCTGCTGCACGCACTCGTGCTGGGGGCGGCCGAGGACCACGCGTGGCCGGAGGTCGAGGCGCTCTCGAGCCGTCTTCTCGATCGCTTCCCGGGCTACGCCGGTGCGCCGGCGATGCTGGCCGCGGTTGGCGGCGTGGCCACCTCGGCGCAGCGCTGGTCCACCGCCCGCAGCAGCTATGAGCGCCTGGCCGCGCTCGACCGCAGCGCCGGTCTGCGGCCAGAAGCGCGGACCAACCTTGCCGAGGCGCTGGCCCGGACCGGCGAGCCGGCGCTCGCGCGAGCGCAGCTGCGTCAGGCCGACTCCACGCCCCGGGTGCTGCGGCTCCTGGCCGAGGTCGACGAAGCGCTCGGCGAGCCGAGGGAGGCCCTCGAGGCCTACGAGCGGCTTCGCCGGGACTACCCGCGCGAGTGGTCCGAGAGCATCCTGCCGCACGCCCGCGTGCTTCTTCGAACGGGCGGGAACGACCAGGAGGCCCGGGCTCTCCTCGAGGAGGCGGCGCAGCAAGGGCCGGGCGACACGCGCAGCGAAGCCTCGTTCAGGCTCGGACAGCTCCTGGCCGCGACGGGCGAGCACGAGCAGGCCGTGGATCTGTTCATGAGTGCCGCGTACGGGACCGGGGAGCCGTCGCCCTGGTCACGGCCCGCCCGGCTGGCCGCGGGGCACTCGCTGGCCGCCTTGCACCGGACGGAGGCGGCGATGGCGGTGTACCGCACGCTCCTCCCGGCCGCCCCGCTGGGTCCGCTCCCGCGCGACGGTCGACCGGTGCGAGGGCTCAGCGAGAAGGTCGAGGAGCCGGAGATCGCGGCGGCGGCCGCGTATGGCATCGCGGAGCTCCTGCGCGGATCGGGTCGGAATGCCGAGGCGGTCGACATGTACCTGACCGCCGCGTCCCTGGCGCCTTCGTCGGACCTCGCGTGGCGCGGCCGCGTGGGGGCGATCCGCTGCCTGGTCGCCACCCGCGACTGGCCGGCCGCCGCCGCGATCTACCAGCGCGTCCTGGAATCGCACCGGAACGCTCCCGCGGTCATCGCCGAGGCGCGGAACGCCCTCGGCCCGCCGGGGCGCGACACTCCCGCCCGCGGGCGCTAGCATCGCCTGGCCGCGCCCGCCCCGGCGGCCCAGGAGGTGGCCATGACCCTCGACGTGCCCTCGCTCAGAGCCGACACGCCCGGGGTGGCCAACGTCGTCCACTTCAACAACGCGGGCGCGGCGCTGCCGCCCCGGCCGGTCCTCGACGCGGTGACGGGGCATCTCGCGCGCGAGGCCGCGATCGGCGGCTACGAGGCCGCGGGCGAAGCGGCCGAGCGCCTCGCGGACGTCTACGACGCGGTCGCCACCCTGATCGGGGCGGGCGCGGACGAGATCGCGGTCGCGGAGAACGCCACGCGCGCCTGGGACGTGGCGTTCTATTCGGTGCCGCTCCGGGCGGGCGATCGCGTCGTCACCGCGCGGGCCGAGTATCTGTCGAACTATCTCGCGTTCCTGCAGATGAAGGAGCGCGCGGGGATGGGTGGACGTGCGGCAGATCGGGTGCCACATGCTCTCCGCCGCCGGGCGCAAGTATCTGCGCGGGCCCCGCGGCACCGGCTTCCTGTACGTGCGGCGCGACACCATCGCCTGCCTCGAGCCGCCGTTCATCGATCTGCACGCCGCGTCGTGGACCGACGCCGACACCTACGTCCTCCGCGACGACGCGCGGCGGTTCGAGAGCTGGGAGCGCTCCGTGGCGGGCCAGC
>Ga0070661_100003228_pt1 | contig 11236 bp, 9 predicted proteins | sample KBSC43metaG_FD_64663 | JGI IMG/M metagenome (GOLD analysis project Ga0070661, IMG submission 64663) | Corn rhizosphere microbial communities from Kellogg Biological Station, Michigan, USA - KBS C4-3 metaG | ecosystem: Host-associated > Plants > Roots > Rhizosphere > Soil ...
TCCAGTGGAAGAACAACAGCGACCACGCGCCGACGATGGCCGCTACGGCGATCGCAAACGCCACGGTCGCGGCCACGCGCGACAGCGGTGCGCGATCGCGCAACTGCAGCCACGCGAGGCGCAGGCTCCACAGCGCGCCGATCGCCAGCACGATCGCGCGCAACGCCGGCACGACGCCCGTCGCGATGCCCTCGTTGCGGGCGAGCGAAACGGTGAGGCTCGACAGGCCGAGGAACACGCCCAGGCCCGCGAGCGGGATCAGCGCGTAGGCGAGGCGCACCGCGTGCGCGATGCGCGTCGCCGGGTAGGCCGCGCGCGCGGCGACGAGGAGCGCGCCCCATACGATCGCCGCGATGACGGCGGCGGTGCCCGCGATGTACGCGACGATCAGCGCGCCGTCGAGCCACGTGAACACGTCGTTGGTCTCGGGGTAGTGCGTGAGGAGCCACCACGGCGCGTTGTCGGCGAGGAGCCAATGCGGGCCGTGGTCGATGACGAGGCCCGCAGCGGCGAGCTTCAATTGCACGAACCACGGGCTCGCGTTCCAGTGGAACGCGCCGATCGCAAGGCCGACGAGGCCGACGACGATGAGCGCGGCGTCCCAGCCGTTCGCTTCGGACGTCGACAGTGTCGCGACCTCGCGATTCGGCGGCCGCCACGCCACTTCGACTGCGTCGAGATGGCCGCTGCAACGGCCGCACATGTGGCAGTCCGAGGCCCCCGTCATCCGGCGGATCCGCACCAGCGGCGCGCAGTTGACCGGATGGATCGCGATGCGGCCGGCGTTGCGCGACCAGGCGTCGCGGTCGACGCGGAAGTGCACGGGCGCCACGCGCGCCAACACCGCGAACACGCCGTTGACGGGGCACAGGTACCGGCACCAGACGCGCTTCTCGCGCCCGTAGACCAGGCCGACGCCGATCGCCGCCAGCGTCGATCCGCCGAGCACGATCAGCGCCGCGCGCGGATACTGGTAAACGCTGACGAGCTGCCCGAACACCGTCGTCATCGCGAACGCGACGAACGGCCAGCCGCCCCACTTGAGCCAGCGCGGCACCGCGCGATGGAAGCCGAAGCGGCTCGCCGTCTCGGTGAGCTTGCCTTCGGGGCAGAAGAGGCCGCACCAGCTGCGACCCACGGCGAGCATCGACAGGATGACGAAGGGCCACCACAGCCCCCAGAACGCCCATTGCGCGAAGATCGTCAGGTCGTCGAGCGCATGCGCGTCGTTGCCGGGCAGCGGCATGAACGCCGGCACGACGATCAGGAACGCGTAGGCGGCGACGACGATCCATTGCGCGCCGGCGATGAGCCGCTGATGCATGCGCAGCCATTCGCCATAACGCGCGATCAGCGTGCGCGCGCGAGCCGGCGGCGCTGGCGGCAGGCCGCCGGCCAGCGCCTCCGGGGTCATGGTTTCGCGGTGGCGGCCGCAGCGCGCGGCGCGCGCAGGAACCAGAGCACGGCGATCCAGTAGACGGCGAGGCACAGCATCGGCAAGAGCGCCGGCTGCGCGCGGTAGCCGGTCATCGACGCGACGAAGCCGCCGAAGCGTGTCGAGTCGTCGAGGATCGCCGACGTGTTCCAGATCTGGTCGGCCAGCGGCGGCAGGAGTCCCGACGAAATGAGCTTGTCGATCGCGCCGACGAGCAGCCCACCCGCGAGCAGCAGCAGCAGGATCTCGGAGACCCTGAAGAACACGCGCCACGACAGGAAGCGCGTGCCCTGCTGCAACAGCCAGAACGTCAGCCATGCGGCAAGAAGGCCGAGGCCGACGACGGCGAGGAACTCGTGCAACGGCATCTGCTGGAGACCGACGCCGTAGAGGAACACGACGGTCTCGGCGGTCTCTCGGCCGATCGCCAGCGCGACGACGACCGCCATGCCCCACCAGTTCGCGGCATCGGCGTTTTTCCGCATCCGCGTCTCGAGGTCCTTCTTGAGCGTGCGGCCATGCTTGCGCATCCAGAACACCATCTGCACGATGAGCCCGGAGGCGATCAGCATCATCGCCGTCTGGAACGCGTCGAGCGCGTCGCCGGAGAGCATGTGCGCGAGGCCGAGCATCGCCGCGGCGAGCGCGAGCGCAAGCCCGACGCCGGCGGCGACGCCGAGCCACAGGTAGCGGCGGCCGATCGCCGCGTCGGGCTGGCGCTTCAGCCACGCGTAGACGATGCCGACGACGAGCAGCGCTTCCGCCGACTCGCGCCAGATGATGAAGAGCGCGTTGCCGAACACGGCGCTACTTCGCGATGATCTTGCCCTTCGACGTGCCCGGATGGAACTCGTCGAAGAACGGATATTCGCCGGGCTTCAGCGGGTTGACGACCACCGACGACTTGGCGCCCGGTCCGAGCACCTTCTCGATCTTGAGCGGATTGCTCTCGAACTCCATCGGCGTGCGGCCTTCGTTGGCGATCTCGATCTTGATGCGCTTGCCGGCGGGGACATCGAGATTGGGCGGCGTGAACACGCCGTCGCGCGCGACGATCTTCACCGTAACGACGTCGTCGGCGGCGAGCGCGACGGGCGTGCCGAGGGCAACGGCGAAGGCGCCGGCGAGGAGGGTTGCAGCGATGCGCATTTCAGTAGCCACCTTTCTTGCCTGTGCCGGCAAACGTGAATTCGTATTGGAGCGTGAACGGCGCGAACCACGCCGCCACGCCCGTTTCCTTGTCGACGTGGCGCCCGAACATCGCGTGCGCGCCCGACGGCGGTGGGGCGACGCTGAGCTTCAGCGTGTAGCGGCCGGGGCCCGCGAGCTTGACGTTGTCGCCGTAGTGCGGGCCGTCGCTCGCGACCATCGCCATCAGCGCGCCCTTGATCACGTCGCTCGAGCCCTGCTTGACGAGCTCGTAGCGGACGTCGAGGTACGGCACCCACGTGCCGTCGGCGAAGCCGTTGACGTTCCTGTCGGTGGCGTGGATGTCCGCTTCGAGGTGGACGTCGGATGTCCTGGCGTCGCGCATCATCCCCGGCGGGTCCATCGCGATCGGCTGCAGGTACACCGCGGCAACCTCGAGGCCGTCGCGGGCCTGCGGCTTGCCGATCGGGTATTCGAGCGCCAGCGCGGGGCCGGCGATTGCCAGGGTGAACGCGAAGAGCACGCCGCTCACATTCCTAACTCGTTGATTCTGCGCCATTCGTTCGTAGAATTCGAAGCCGGTGGTCGGTGTGCCCGGCGAGGCGCACACGATAGCAGCCCCGGACCCGGATGTAAATAGGAATGATTTGCGTTAAGAATGTCTTTCGCGTACAGTGAAGGCAATCCCGCCTTCCGGGCCCCGACTGCCGCCGCGCCATGTACGTCTGTCTCTGCAACGCCATCACCGACCGCGAGATCCGCGCCGCCGCCGACCTCGGCGCACGCTCGCTCGACGACCTTTCGGCTTCGCTCGGCGTCGCCACGTGCTGCCGCCGCTGCAGCGATTGCGCGCGCGATGTCCTGAACGAGCATCTCGCCGCCTCCGCCTGCGCGGCCGGCGACGACTGATTCGTCAGGCGCGGCGGATTCATCCCGGGCCGCGGATTCGTCACAGGCCGCGGATTCGTCACACGCCGCCGATTCGCGTCGCCACACGGGTCCATCGCGCGCCGCAGCGCGAATCGTTCAGCGCTTTGCCGCGCGGCGCCCCTTGCCTTACCATCGTCGTCCACCCTCAAGCGCATGCGCGCGACCGCCGACGAATGGCCGGCATATGAAAGGCCAAGTATGAAAGGCGACAAGGAAGTCATCCGCCACCTCAACGCCGTGCTGGTCAACGAGCTGACCGCGATCAACCAGTACTTCCTGCACGCGCGGATGTTCGGCAACTGGGGCTACGCGCGCCTCGAGAAGCACGAGCGCGAGGAGTCGATCGACGAGATGAAGCACGCGGATGCGCTGATCAAGCGCATCCTGTTCCTCGACGGCCTGCCGAACCTGCAGGACCTGCACAAGCTGCGCATCGGCCAGGACGTCAAGGAAGCGCTCGAATGCGACTTGGCGCTCGAGCGCGACGCGCACCCGCAGCTCAAGGCGGCGATCGCGCACAGCGAGACGGTCGGCGATTACGTGTCGCGCGAGTTGTTCGAGCGCATCCTCGAGTCGGAGGAGGAGCACATCGACTTCCTCGAGACGCAGCTCTCCGTCATCGCCGACATCGGCGTGCAGAACTACATGCAGTCGCAGTTCAAGCCGGCCGACGAGTAGCGTCGCGCGTCATCCCCGCGAATGCGCAGCGGCCGTCATCCCCGCGAAAGCGGGGATCCAGTCTTGACGGATGGATGGGCGCTACGCACGACCGGGCGTCGCGTCACTTCTGGATTCCCGCCTTCGCGGGAATGACGGCCTCGGCTTCGGCGACGAACGCATCGACGATCCGCGCCACCTCGTCGGGCCGGTCGTGATGCAGCATGTGCCCGGCGTCGGCCACCGTCACGAGACGCGCGCCGCGCACGTTCGCCATCCGCCGCGCGATCTCCGCATCGGGATCGCGGTCGCCGGCGACCCAGCGCGGGATCGTCGATTCCGCCGCCTTGACCCACAGCACGGGCGCTGAAATCGCGCGCCAGATGGCCTCGATCTCGTCGATCCGGTAGACGGTCGGGAACGGCAGCTTGTGGCGCGGGTCGGCGCGCAGCCGCGCCTCGCCGTCGGGCAGCGCCTCGGCCCATTCGCCGGCGAGATACGCCGCCTTGTCGCGTGGCAACCGCGGGTTGTTCTTCTGCAGCCGGTCGGCGACGGCGGCAAGGTCGGCATAGCGCGAGAAACCCGGCGGATGGTGGAGCGCGTCGAGCCATGCGGAAAGCTTCGCCGGCTGCGCGCTCGGCTCCTCCGAGGGAATGCCGAAGCCGTCGAGCGCGATCACCGACGCGACGTTGCCCGGGCGCACGCCTGCGTAGATCATCGCCACGTTGGCGCCGAGGCTGTGGCCGACCAGGTGCACACGCTGCCCCGGCGCGAGTGCCGCGAGCAGGAAGTCGAGGTCGGCGACGTAGTCGGGAAACCAGTAGCCGTCGGTGCGCCAGCCGCTGCGGCCGAAGCCCTGCCAGTCGGGCGCGATCGCGCGAAAGCGCCCGGCGAACGCGTCGACGACGAACTGGAACGACGCGGCGACGTCCATCCACCCATGCAAGAGCACGCGCGCCGGCGCGTCGGCATCGCCCCATTCGAGCACGTGGTAATCAAGGCCGCGCACGTCGACGACATGCGAGCGCGGCGCGCGGCGCGCGAGGCTCATCGGGCGAGGCGCGCGCGGCAGATGTCACGCGGCGCTTCGTGACACGTCTTGCTTTGCCGCATTGTCACGACTGGATCCCCGCTTTCGCGGGGATGATGGATCGAATCGAGATGCACCCCGCGACGCAGCGGATCCGTCGCTACTTGCGCGCGCACAGCGCACGGCCGTCCTGCCAACCGGTGCGGTAGTTGCCATCGCCGGCGAAGCGCGCCGAATCCTTGCGCTCGCCGCCCGTCGCACTGGCGCAGCCGTCGGCGTAGCCCTGGCGGTACGGCAGCGGGAAGCCGTCGAGGTTGATCGTCGGCTTGGGCGGCTCGACGTTGCGTGGCACGGGTGCGGGCGCCGGCGCGGGTTCCGGCGCTTCGATGGCGGCGGGTCCGGCGCAGCCGGCCAAAAGCGCGGCGGCGAGCGCGAGCACGGCGGCGTTGCGGCGAGCGAGCGGGCTGTGCATGAGGATCGAGGATCGGCGCGCTAAAATTCTACACGCTCCGGCCCGCCATGTACGCACCCTCCTTCGTCCACCTCCGCCTCCACAGCGAGTATTCGATCGTCGACGGCACGGTGCGGATCGACGACGCGGTGGAGGCCGCCGCGGCGGACGGCATGCCGGCGCTCGCGCTGACCGATCTCGCCAACATGTTCGGCCTGATCAAGTTCTACCGCGCGGCGCGCAGCGCAGGGTTGAAGCCCGTGATCGGCTGCGACCTGTGGGTGACGCATGAATCGTCGCGCGACCAGCCGTACCGCCTGCTGCTCCTCGCGCAGTCGCACCCGGGTTACCTCAAGCTCTGCGACTGGCTCACGCGCGCGTACCGCGGCAACCAGCATCGCGGCCGCGCCGAGGTCCGCCGCGACTGGTTCGACGAGGGCACCGAGGGGCTCATCGCGCTGTCCGGCTTTCGCGACGGCGACGTCGGCCACGCGCTCGTCAACGGCAACGCCGGCGCCGCGGGCAGCGCCGCGCGCGCCGCGCTCGCACGCTTTCCCGGCCGCTACTACCTCGAGCTGCAGCGCGCCGGCCACGCCGACGACGACATGCTGATCGACGCGACGGTGCGCCTGGCACTCGACCTCGGCGCCCCCGTCGTGGCGACGCATCCGGTGCAGTTCCTCGAGCGCCGCGACTTCCGCGCGCACGATGCGCGGGTATGCATCGCCGAAGGCAATTCGCTCGCCGACCCGCGGCGCGCGCGGCGCTTCACACCCGAGCAGTACTTCACGACACAGGCGGAGATGGCGCAGAAGTTCGCCGACCTCCCGCAGGCGCTGGCCAACAGCGTGGCGATCGCCGAGCGCTGCAACACGGCGATCGAGATCGGCAAGAGCCACCTGCCGGCCTTCCCGACACCCGAGGGCATGACGCTCGACGCGCATTTGCGCGAGCGCGCCGAGGCCGGGCTCGAAGCGCGGCTCGCGCACCTCTACCCGGACGCCGCCGCACGCGACGCGAAGCGCGAGACGTATCGCACGCGGCTCGCGTTCGAGATCGGGACGATCGTGCAGATGGGCTTCGAAGGCTACTTCCTGATCGTCGCCGACTTCATCGCGTGGGCGAAGGCCAACGGCGTGCCGGTGGGACCGGGACGCGGCTCGGGCGCCGGCTCGCTCGTCGCGTACAGCCTCGGCATCACCGACCTCGATCCGCTGCGCTACAACCTCCTGTTCGAGCGCTTCCTCAATCCGGAGCGCGTGTCGATGCCCGACTTCGACATCGACTTCTGCCAGGACACGCGCGAGCGGGTGATCGACTACGTCAAGCACAAGTACGGCGCCGATTCGGTGTCGCAGATCGCGACGTTCGGCACCCTCGCCGCGCGCGCTGCGGTGCGCGACGTCGGCCGCGTGCTCGACCTGCCGCACGGCTTCGTCGACGGCATCGCCAAGATGATCCCGTTCCAGCCGGGGCGCACGGTGACGCTGCGCAGGCCGCCGTCGAACAAGGACGAGCGCGAATCCAACGTCATCTATGCGCGCGAGGCCGAGGCGCAGCTCGAGGCGCGCGAGAAGGCCGAGGACGAGGTGCGCGAGGTGCTCTCGCTCGCCGAGGAGCTCGAGGGGCTGCCGCGCAACGTCGGCATGCACGCGGGCGGCGTGCTGATCGTGCCCGGCAAGCTCACCGATTTCTGCCCGCTGTACGTGCAGCCCGGCGCCGAGTCGCTGGTGTCGCAGTTCGACAAGGACGATGTCGAGGCGGCGGGCCTCGTCAAGTTCGACTTCCTCGGCCTCACGACGCTGACGATCCTCGACTGGACGCTGCGCTACGTGAAGAAGCTCGACCCCGCGTCGACGCTCAACCTCGACGCGCTGCCGCTCGACGACAAGAGGGCGTACGAGATCTTCCGAACCGCGAACGTGAGCGCCGTGTTCCAGTTCGAATCGCGCGGCATGCGCGACCTGCTGTTGCGCGCGGCGCCGACGCGCTTCGAGGACATCGTCGCGCTGGTCGCGCTCTATCGCCCCGGACCGATGGAGCTCATCCCCGACTACATCGAGGCGCGGATGGGACGCCGCCGCGTCGAGTACGTCGACCCGCGCCTGGCACCGATCCTCGGCGACACCTACGGAATCATGGTGTACCAGGAGCAGGTGATGCAGATCGCGCAATCGATCGGCGGCTACACACTGGGCGGCGCCGACCTCCTGCGCCGCGCGATGGGCAAGAAGAAGAAGGACGAGATGGCGAAGCACCGCGACATCTTCGTCCAGGGCGCCGAAGCCAACGGCGTCGCCAAGGCCAAGGCGCACGCGCTCTTCGACATGATGGAGAAGTTCGCGGGCTACGGCTTCAACAAGTCGCACGCGGCCGCGTATGCGCTGATCGCCTTCCAGACGGCGTACTTCAAGGCGCACCATCCCGCCGCGTTCATGGCAGCGAACCTGTCGCTCGTCATGGACGACACCGACAAGGTCCGCGCGCTCTACGCCGACGCGCAGGATCAGGGGCTCGCGATCCTGCCGCCCGACATCAACGCATCGGCGCATCGCTTCGAGCCGGTCGACGGGAAGCACATCCGCTACGGCCTCGGCGGCATCAAGGGCACGGGCGCGGGCGCGATCGCCGCGATCGTCGCGGCGCGCGAGGCAGGTGGGCCTTTCGCGAGCCTCGCCGACTTCTGCCAGCGCATCGACAAGCGCGCCGTCAACCGCCGCGCGATCGAGGCGCTGATCAAAGGCGGCGCGTTCGACGCGATCGAGCGCCGCCGCGCCGCACTGCTCGCCGGCCTGGGTGTCGCGCTCACCGCCGCCGAGCGCGCGCAGGCGCAGATCGCGCAGGACAACCTCTTCGGCGGCGACGAGGGCGGCGCGATCCCGCCGCTGCCCGACACGCCCGACTGGACCGAGGCCGAGCGGCTCGCGCACGAGAAGTCCGCGCTCGGCTTCTACATCTCCGGGCATCCGTTCACCACGTACGCCGCGGAGCTCGCGGGCCTCGTGCGCACGAAGCTCGCCGACGTCGAGCCGCGCGCCGAGCGCTACCTCATCGCCGGCGTCGTCACCGCGGTGCGCACGCAGGTGGGACGACGCGGCAAGATGGCATTCGTCACGCTCGACGACGGCAAGGCCTCGCTCGAGCTCGTGGTGTTCAACGAGACGTTCGAGGCGGCGCGCGCGCGGCTGCGCGAGGACGCGCTCGTCATCGCCGAGGTGCGGGTGATGCAGCGCGTGTCCGACGAAGGCGAGCCGCAGGGACTTCGCGTCATCGTCGAGACCGTCTACGACCTCGCCGACGCGCGCAAGCGCTTCGCCCGGCGCCTGGCGCTTGCCTGCAACGGCAACGCGTCCTGCGACCGCCTCGAGCAGATCCTCGCGCCGTATCGCCGCGGCGCGACGCCCGTCAGCCTGCATTACGAGAGCAACGGCGTCAGCGGCGACTTCGAGTTGCCCGACGAGTGGCGCGTCGATCTCGACGACGCGCTGGTCGAGCGGCTGCGCGAGTGGCTCACGCCGCCCAACGTCACGATCGTCTACTGACGCCGTGGCGATCGCGGCGCTCGCGGCGCGCTACGCCGCGCTCCTCCGGCTGCCCGACGTTGCGCGCATCCTCGCGCTGACGTTCGTCGCGAGGATGCCGGTCGGCACGCTGACGCTGTCGATGCTGCTGCACGTGCGCGCGATGACCGGCTCGTTCGCCGTCGCCGGCTCGACCGTGGGCGCGTACCTGACGGCGTCCGCGCTGTCGTCGCCGTTCATCGGCCGCTGGGTCGACCGGCGTGGCCCGGTAGCGCCCCTCGTCGTCACCGGCGTGCTCTATCCCGCGTCGATCGGCATACTGCTCTTCGCCGACAGGGCGGGACTGTCGCTCGCGGCGATGCACGTCGCCGCGGCGTCGGCCGGCGCGTTCGCGCCGCCGATCGTCGGCATCACGCGCACGATGCTCCGCCAGCGGTTCACCGACGAGCGCCTGCGGCGCAGCGCGTTCGCGCTCGACTCGGTGCTGGTCGAGATGGTGTTCACCGTCGGGCCGCTGCTGGTGGCGGCGATGCTCGCGCTCGCCTCGCCGCGCGCGGCGCTGGCGATGGCGTGGTGCTTCACGCTGGCGGCGGTGCCGGCATTCGCGCTGTCGCGCGCGCTGCATTACCTCCACACCGAGCGGCACGCGGCGCGGCGGTTGCTCGGCCCGCTGGCCGACCGCAAGCTCCTCGCGATCTACGCGCTGACGATCGCGATCGCCGTCGGCTTCGGCGCGTTCGAGGTGGGCTATCCCGGCTTCGGCGTCGCGCTCGGCGCCGCTTCGCTCGGCGGCGTGCTGATCGCCGTCAATTCGGTCGGCAGCGCGCTCGGCGGCCTCGCCTACGGCGGCATGACGCTCGGCATGTCGCCGCAGCGCATCGCGCCGCGCCTCCTCGCATCGATGGTGATCCCGCTGGCGCTGCACGCGACGACGCTCAACCTCGGGATCCTGTGCGTGCTCGCGTTCCTGACCGGCACGCTGATCGCGCCCGCGCTCACCTCGGTGATGCTGATGATCAGCGCGCATGCGCCGGCGCGCTACGCCACCGAGGCGTTCACGTGGTCGTCGACCTGCATCCTCGGCGGCATCGGCGCCGGCACCGTGATCGCCGGACGGATCGTCGACGCGTATGGCCCACAGGCGACGATGCTGTTCGCCGCGTGTACGATGACGATCGCGACGCTTGTCGCGATGCTCGTCGCGCGCGTTCTTCCGGAGACACCCCCATGAGCCTTCCCTCAACGATGCGGCATGTCGCCGTGCGCGCGCCCGGCGGCGCCGACCAGCTCGCGATCCTCGACGCGCCGCTGCCCACGCTCGCGCCCGGCGAAGTGCTGATCGATGTCGCGTACGCGGGCGTCAACCGTCCCGACATCGCGCAACGCGCGGGCCACTATCCGCCGCCGTCCGACGCGTCGCCGATCCTCGGGCTCGAGGTGTCGGGCACGGTCGCGGCGCGTGCGCCGGACGTGACGACGTGGAACGTCGGCGATCGCGTGTGCTCGCTGGTGGCCGGTGGCGGCTATGCCGAGTATTGCGCGGCGCCGGCGGCATGGTGCATGCGACTGCCGCCGAAGGTGTCGCTCGCCGAGGCCGCCGGCGTTCCGGAAAACTACTTCACCGTCTGGTACAACCTCGTCGAGCGCGTCGGGTTGAAGTCAGGCGAGTCGGTGCTGATCCATGGCGGGTCGAGCGGCATCGGGCTCGCCGCGATCCAGCTCGCGCACGCACTCGGCGCGACCGTGCTCACCACCGCCGGTAGCGAGGACAAGGTGGCGTTCTGCCTCGTCATGGGCGCCGACCACGCGATCGACTACAAGACGCAGGATTTCGTCGCCGAGGTCGCGCGGATCACCGGCAAGCGCGGCGTCGACGTCGTGCTCGACATGGTGGGCGGCGATTACATCGAGAAGAACTTGAGGACGCTGGCGAGCGACGGGCGATTGTCGATCATCGCGTTCCAGAAAGGCAGCCGCGTCGAGGTCGACTGGGTGACGATCATGGCCAAGCGCCTCACCGTCACCGGCTCGACGATGCGTCGAAGTCCATTTGCCCGCAAGAC
>Ga0070661_100003241_pt1 | contig 11214 bp, 6 predicted proteins | sample KBSC43metaG_FD_64663 | JGI IMG/M metagenome (GOLD analysis project Ga0070661, IMG submission 64663) | Corn rhizosphere microbial communities from Kellogg Biological Station, Michigan, USA - KBS C4-3 metaG | ecosystem: Host-associated > Plants > Roots > Rhizosphere > Soil ...
GCGCATTCCAACTTCTACCGAAGCGCGTAAACTTCCTTCTCAAGGAAACACCTTAATTCAAGGCATTTTGATTCTATTTCCCCACTGCCGCCTTGACGTCCCAACAAGTTGTCAGAGCCCCTCCTATTCATCTTCGCTGCTTTGCATCGCCACACAACCGCATTCAATTCAAAGGCACTGAACAGCGCCCTTACCACTTCCCGATTGCCTTTTGATGGAACTAAATGTTGCCGCAAATCACTTATATGATGAAAGCGGCAAAGGTTTCGTTACTGCACTTTTGGCATCCTCACCCTGTAGTGAACATTCTCAAACAACAGTAGGTGATGTTCGTCGGCCTTACCAAGCGAAGTAAACGGCTGAGTGACCACTGGATTAAACGTGGAAATCGGGAGGTACATCAACAATGAAAGTTTTCTCTCGTGTCTCTGGTTTTTTCAAGAAAAGCAATGAGAATGCTCCTGGGGCGTTAAAGAACGCTATTCATCCAGAAAAAAAAGAAGCCGCCTCTTCAATTCAAAGTGAACAAGCACGGAGCGAAATACAAAAACAAAAAGATAGATCAGTAAAGCAGCGCATTTTGAGAGGATTTGGGAAAAGCTCTGCCTCCTCTAAGAAGCCATCGCATAAACAAGTGCACAGCGAAGTCTCCATCAACGTCCTGCCTCAGGTATCCGATTTGCCGACAAGCACACTGAATCGCGCAGGCAAACCCTATACACCAATTATCGTGCACCAACCTGTCCATAGTGGTGCCCAGAAAAAAATCTCCATATCCGGCACAAATTACGCGAAACAAGCGGCCGATCGCCTGATTAATGAAAACGGCAACCTGGACCGCACACATATTGTCGCGATGCTGGATGAATTGAAGGCCGATGCAATGCGCCCGCCCGAGCAGCAGATGCTTTCGGACTTCCATCGAAAGCATGTGTCCAACACCTTGAGCGCGCTGCTGGAAGACGACAAACTGGTCAATATCATTAACCAGACTTGCAAGCATAAACCACTGAGCGGCACGGCTGCTGACCTGGTGCAGGCTACGCTCAACATACCGCCGCAACAAACCGACCTCGGCAAGGGCGAAGCGCGCAAAGCAGTCGTCATGTCATTGCTGGGGAATATACGTCAAGGTCTGACCGGCTCCTGCTTTGCCACAGGACCTGCAATCGCCGTGCATCGGGAAGCACCAAGGGTCGTCGCAAGCGAATTAAAAGAATTACTGGAAAATAATTCCATGATAATGAAAGGCGACAAGACCAAGACCCAGGTCCCTCTGAATAAGCACACCAACCTGTCCTCGGCCCAAGTCAAACTCCTTGTGAGGTCCGATGGCGCTTATTACGGGAAAGCCAGCGGCGCGCCGGGGGCTGAGCACTGGTTGCATGAGACACCAGGCATGGCGGCAGCCCTGACCGCATTAGGCATCCCGGAACAAGAACGACAATATTATGTGTCCAGGTCGTTGCAGGAAATGAACTTGCAAGGAAGTGACTTGAATGGTGTCACCCCCCTGTATGGTATCAGCCCCCAGCAGATCATTGAATGCTTGGCACACGCCACGGATGACAAGGGGCTGCGCCCTGAGCAACGTATCGCTGCCGCCCTCAACGCCTTCTCCGGTGCAGAAGATGTACGCTTATTACGCGCCTGGGAATACACCTTGGCAACGCATGCCAGTTCATCGTCCGGCGTTGGACGTCTGCAGAATATCAGGGCTACCTTTTCGAGTCTGGCTAGCGAAGCCAGTGGGGAATTTGTGAAAAACTTAAGCTCCGAACCGAGATTCAAATCTACACTGTTATCTGTATTAAATAAGGAGTTGCTCAGCGACGTAGATCGTTTGATGCAGAAGCGCTTCTTTATGCAGTATGACGCCGATGTCGAGCAGGCCACCACTGCCCCGGATGGTTTCAGCATCCGCGGCGGGCATGTGTTGTACAGCCGGGTACCGCCCGACGACCCCTCTCAATGGCAACGTATCGACACTCCCGAGATGTTTCGGGAAGCGGTAACACGCCTGGTCGAAGACGCTGCCCAGAAAACGCGTTCTAAGGCAGCACAACTGGTCGGAAAGACGGTAGTTAACCAGCAAGCGGTAGACTGTTTGACCGATAAACTCAAGCAGTATATTGGCAACGCCGACTTTGCCGATCAGGCCGCCATCCGTTTTAATTCCTACCGCAATAAAGACAATGTCAAAGATCCATTCTACCTGCCATGGAAGCAAGCCGGGGGGGACAATTCATCGCCTATTATGAAACACTATGGCAGCACACTTTTACCTGCCACAAACATTTCGCCTGCAAAGCCCGCTAGCACCACTGATGATGATGGTAATGGCAGCACACAAACTGGCAAAGCCGATGCCAGCAGTCTGCTTTATTTCTTACTGGATTCCCAAATTTCCATGGGAACGAAACTCCAGAAAAAAGCAAAAACGCTGAAGCGCGAATTTTATGTTCCGCTTGCAAATGGAGCGCATGTGTATTCAGCCATACCAACTGAGATGGCGGAAGTTTGGCAGCATGCCGACCCGATGAAGAATCTTACATCGCAACAATGGGTCCACAAGCATCTGGTTCAGCCTGCACAAGCATATCTGGACAAGAAGCGCACTACGCCACAGTTATATGGCCTGCTCCAGTCGATATCCAGCGAGATGGGGCTACCTCCAGAGGCAATGGACGCGTTGTATAAGCGTGTTTCCGCAAAGAGTGAATTCCGTGGCGGGCAGCAAGTCTATAGCTTGCGCGATATATATGAGGTGATAACGGGGCTAGTCCCCGACACACCGCATACAGCTGCGTTCCGAGACCTGGTAGGAACTTTATTGGCTGATAAGGTGCCGCCGCCACCTGAGATGACGAAACGTATTGCTGACACTAATAGTGAAGTCGAGAAAGGCAGCCCGCTTTATCTAGGTGTCAAACATAATCCGTTCACTGGCAAAATAGAGGCAAATTTTATCGACGATAAAGGGAAGATTATGAGTGAATATGGGCAAGTTCCGGAATACTACCTATTTGGACATCAGGAAATGGGAACGCCACTGGCCAGGGGCGGATGATCGATAAAAATATGACAGCGTAAAGGCAAGAAACCCATGAGCATCATGAATAAAAACGGACAAAATGAGAACGCACAGATGAAGCTTCTGCCGGAATTGCACATCAATGCAGAGAACCATCAGCCGTGCGTGAACATTGGCGGCAAAATGTACTATGCGCTTGCAGAATTGATCGCCGCTCATCCGGATTTTGGCAGGACTGATCGTCTGTCGGATTACTGTGACCTTCTACTGCATTTTCACCCTGGGCCGGGATGCATACTGATTGACGATGCGGACGAATTTCGCGCTCGTTATCGCAAATTGCGGCAACTATTGAGGCCTGCGAGCAGTCCCTTCATGAACATCGGGAAAATTCCCCCGCCTACGGCAGAGCAGGCAGAGCATCCCGACGTACCGCCCCCCCTGGACCCGGCTTTTCTCGAAAATACCGATAACGAAACACTACCGCAGACTGCTAATGCATCGTTCCTGCAGCCTGTGCTGGACGATACGACACCTGCCGATTTTGACCCGTTCGATTTGAGCGAGATTGCCCCGCCGCGTATCGAACAAGACAAGCTGATCTTTTATGCGGAGCAGGTGCGCCACTGCATCCCCTATAGAGTGGAAGTGCCGTGGCCGACTGCGCAAGAAGGCGAGGTCAACTTCATGCTGCTGCCTCTGCTGTGTGACTAAGCTAAGTCCTACGTATTCCCGAACAGCAAGCTTGACTGATAGAATCGCGCACACCTCTGTCGTTCCTTTAGTCAAGCAGTCATGCCGCTTTCCATTCCCAAACAGCTATCCGCACTGAGCCAGCACCACATCGCTCGTCGCTTGGCAGGCAGCTTGGCTGCCATCGCCCTGCTATACGGCGTATGCGGATTTTTCATCCTGCCAAGTTTCATGCAATCGCAAATGGAAACGCTGATTGCGGAGAAACTGCACCGCAAGACATCGGTCGGCGCGGTGGAAATCAATCCCTTTTCGCTGACGCTAACGCTGCGCGATGTCAAACTGCGCGAGCCGAAAAGCGATGATGTATTTGCATCCTTCGACACCCTTTATGTCAATCTTTCCTCGGAATCCTTGCTTCGTCTTGCGCCGGTGATTCGCGAAGCGAAGCTGACCAATCCGTACGTGCATCTGGCGCGCGCAGCCGCGCACCACTACAACATCGACGACATTCTCGAACTGATCGCCAGCCGGCCGCCCTCCGACAAACCTGCGCGTTTTTCCGTCAACAACATCCGGGTCGAGGGAGGACGAATCGAGTTCGACGACCACCCGGCAAAAACCGTCCATGCCATCACGGATATCACGCTCGGCATTCCTTTCATCTCCTCGCTGCCCTCACAGGTCGGTATTTTCGTCGAACCGCTTTTGCGCGCGAAAGTGAACGGCAGCCCGATGGAGTTCAAAGGCAAGGCACACCCCTTTGCCGTCCCGGCGGATGCGGTGGTGGAACTCAAGCTGAACGATCTCGACCTGACCCGCTACTTCGAGTACCTGCCGGTCCGACCGCAAGTGAGCGTATCCGGCGCGAAGCTCGATCTCGACCTTACCGCACACTTCCGCCAAGGCGGCACGCTCCTTTTGCAAGGCGCTGCGGCATTGAAGTCATTGCAAATCGCGAACCCGCATGGAAAGCCCGTGCTCTGGCTGCGAGAGCTTGGCGTGAAGTTGCGAGAGGCGGACGTGTTCGCAGGCCGTATCGATGTGTCGCAAATTCTGCTGGACGGATTGCAAGCCGATGCGTCACGCGACGCAGATGGACAGCTCGACATCAGTAAACTGTTACCCGCTTCGGCGGCCCCCGATGGCTCTCCTGCAAAGACCACAGCAAAACCCGCCGGGCTCCGCCTGACGCTTGACGAACTCGCCATACGCGGCGCAGCCCTGCGTTACACCGATGAACAATCGACGCAGCCCATGCGCGCATCCATCGACAAGCTCGATCTCTCATTACGCAAGGTCGCGCTCGACATTGGCAAGCGCAGCTTGAGCGTAAGCGAAGCGGTATCTGGCAATGCCGAGGTCTTGTTCAACCGGAATACACCACCTGCGAAAAAAGCCGCCGAAGCCGTGCCGGTCACCACCGTTGCATCGGCACCTGCTTCATCAGGCACAACCGGACAATCCGGCTACGCAATCGACATCGGCAAAGTCGCCATCAGCAATTGGGCCATCCGCGCGGAAGAGCGCAACGACCGCGACACGATCGTCACTACGGCTGCGCCGGTCAGCCTGAACTTGCAAGACCTCTCCAGCGCCCCCGCATCCCATGCACGCATGGACTTCAAGGCAAGTGTCAACAAGTCGGGGCGAATGTCGGTCAACGGCACTGTCGGATTTTTTCCGCTGCATGCCGATCTTGCACTCGACATCAAAGGTGTCGACATTCTGCCGTTGCAACCGCTTCTCGCGCACAAGATCAATCTCCGTGTGACGAACGCGAACCTTTCCAGCAACGGCAGAATCAAGCTCGACGCCGCCGGCGACGGCACCTTGCAAGGCGGATTCAAGGGCGATGCGACCCTGGGCGATCTGGCCACCGTGGACAAGGCGGGCGGCAACGATTTCCTGCGATGGAAATCCCTGCACGCTGCCGGCATGGACGTACGATTCGCTCCATTCGGCATGTCGATCGAACAAGTGGCGCTGGCCGATTTTTTCGCGCGCATCACCATCGCCCCCACAGGGCGCATCAATCTGCAAGACATCGTGCACAGTGAAACGAGCCAGCCCGCCCCGGCCTCACCAAGCGCGCGCCGGCAAGCGGATCAGACGCGCATGCCGCCGATCGTCATCAAGCGCGTCAGCCTGCAGGGAGGCCGCATACGCTTCACCGACAACTTCATCAAGCCCAACTATTCGGCCAGCCTGTCGCAGTTCGGCGGCGTATTGTCCGGCTTGTCCTCCGACCCGTCCACGCGCGCCGATGTGGATCTGCGCGGCGAAGTGAATAGCGCGCCATTGTCCGTTAGCGGCAAAATCAATCCGCTGCAAGGCGACCTCTTCCTTGACCTCAAAGCCAACGTGCGCGGCATGGAACTGGCGCCCCTATCTGCCTATTCCGGCAAATACGTCGGCTACGGCATCGAAAAAGGCAAGCTCTCCTTCGAAGTCGGCTATCGCGTCGACAAGCGTCAGCTCACCGCCGAAAACCGGCTGGTCCTCGATCAACTCACTTTTGGCGACAAGATCGACAGCCCGCATGCTACCAACCTGCCGGTGCATTTCGCCGTCGCCCTGCTGGCCGACCGCAATGGCGTCATCGACATCAACCTGCCGATCGCAGGCTCGCTCGACGATCCCGAGTTTTCCATCGGCGCGATCGTCTTCAAGCTCGTCGGCAACGCGATTGCCAAAGCCGTCACGCAGCCTTTCGCCATGCTGGGCAAGCTGTTCGGCGGCGGTGCCGAGCTTTCGTCCATGACCTTCGACCCCGGCCGCGCCGTCGTGCCTGCTACTGGCGAGGAGAAACTGCGCTCGCTCGCAAAAGCGCTTGCCGAACGCCCCGGCCTCAAGCTCGACATCATCGGCCACGCCGATCTCGAAGCGGATCGCGAAGGTCTGAAACATGCACAGATCGAGCGCAAGGTGCGTGCGCTGAAGATACGCGACCTGAGAGCAAAGGGCGTCGAGGTCGAACCGGGCAGCGTCACGGTCAACCGAGAGGAATACCCTGCTCTGCTGCTACGCGCCTACAGGAACGAAACCTTCCCCAAACCGCGCAACATGCTCGGCCTGCCCAAGGATTTGCCGGTGGAGGAAATGGAAAAGCTGCTGATGGCCAATGCGGACATCGATGAAGACGACCTTGTGGCACTAGGCAATCAACGCGCCCAGGCAGTGAAGAACTGGTTGCAAAAGAATGGGCAGGTGCCAGCGGAAAGGATGTTCATTGTGGCGGCCAAGGTGAATGAGAAGTCGAAGGACAACGGTGCTTTGCCGAGCCGGGTGGATTTTGCGCTGAGATAAGGTACATAAATCGGAATAGCCGGTACTCGATCCAAGGAGCCGCACAAGCCAAGGGATCAAGTCCCGGTTACTGCAGATTATCCATACTCTTGCATGCTTTCCCTGATGTCCTCTAACAAAGCATTAAGTTCCTGATCGCCCAGAAGAGGGGCTGTCTTCTTGACGATCTCGACATACTGCTCCATCGCATCCAATTTTCGCATTCTCAAGGCCTCGGCATATCCCGACACTCCATTGGCGTTTTTTGCGGCCAGCAACTTGGCAAGCATTTCTGGTGGAGCCAGTTCCAACAATTTTCCATATGCACTGATGGCGTCGGCATGCCCGTTTTTCAAAGCGATGAAGAGTCCGGGAGTATCCCTTGCAGTATGCGCGGCCAGTAGTTCAGCACGTTCTTTTGCTGACGGCACTCGCGCCAACAATTCGCCAAAGGCCTTGATCACATCGGCATGCCCATTTTGCATGGCCACATACAGCCCTTGGAACCCGCTTGGAATTTTTGCTGCCAACAACTCGGCACGATTCTGTGACGGCGCCCGCTCCAACAGTTCGCCAAATGTTTGAATCGCATCGGCATGCCCATTTTGCAAAGCCACGTAAAGCCCGGGAACGCCATCTGCATCTTTTGCGGCCAGCAACTTGACGAGCTTTTCCGGCGGCACCCGCTCCAACAGTTTGCCAAATGCTTTAATCGCATCGGCATGTCCATTCTCTAAAGCAAGGTAAAGCCCCGGAACGCCCTTGGCATTTTTCGCCATCAGCAGCTCAATGGCATCCTCTGGCGACACCCGCTCCCACAATTCGCCAAACGCCTTGATCACATCGGCATGCCCGTTCTGCAATGCCATTCCAAGCCCGGGAATTCCATCGGCATCTTTTGCGGCCAGCAACCGGACCTGTTCCATCTCAGGCCGGCTTGCTATCTCATGCTTCAAGCGTCTCAAGTCTCCCGCGAACCCGTTCCTCATCATATGGAAGAGCGCAACCGCATTGATTTCACTATCCTCGATGCTGCTCGTCAAAGTCCTGTTTTCAACGGCACCTTGTACCGAGCCAGTTACGGTCTGCCCCTCTTCTGCGAAAGACCGGACAAACATCATGGAAAGGTTTTCGGATTCCGGATAGTAAGCCTTGTATGCATCTGCATCCGCGATAAAGTTCTCCAGCGCCAGTGCTTCAAAAGTATGCAGATTATCGGTCTCGATACGCACATGGCTGGTTGTAAAGTTAGGGTCAAACAGCTCTGCCACGTAGTGAGGATTTCCGTCTTTTTCCTTGATCTTCAATCCCACGCTCATCGCGTGATTTGCCGATAAAAGCAATATCAATCGAGCCTGCATGCCCTCGGTTGCCATTGCCTTGAATTGTTGGACGAGCGTCTTGCCAAAATCGCGGTTATAAAACAAACGGGCTTCCGTGGCATGCGCCCTGAGGTGGTTATATTTCGCTTGAGTATCGTAAGAAACATGCGCAGCGATCGCTTCAGCGCTCGCGTATCGCGAATCATCGAATTTGATCTGCGGATGTTGTCCCTGCACTTCTTGCCGGTGCATGACAAGGTGGCGGCAAGCTATTTTTCCTTTGTCGCCTGGGAAAGAAACTTCATCATTGAAATTTTTCGGCAGTGTCCGTTTCGGTGAAAAATAAGGAATCTCCTTCATCACCTGGATCACGCCTTTATCCGTGACGGCATCTTCCTGCTTCAATCGAAAACCACGATCCTTGTCGGCTTTCAGCAAAAGAACAGCGCGTTGGATATCAAGCTGCTTGTACTTCACTGCATCCCGCCACGCCTCTTGCAGGTCTTTTCCATCGATTACGTCATCCAAGAGCTTCTCGGCCTCTGCCTTGGCGCTATCGTCCAGCCCGTTCCGCAAAAAGCGGTCGATGTCGGTTTCCGGGCCAAGGAAAGCGTTTGATGGATAAAGCTTGTTTTTGCGACGCGCGTAGGTCAACAAAGTGTGTATGCCGTCATCGCCGCAATAGACAGTGATTTTCTGCGGATCGGCTCCCATCTGCAGGGCTTGCCTGACAATGGAAATATCCTTGTGTTGAACGGCAAGCTCAAGTGCGGCATGCGGCGTACAGCCGGAATGCAGCAGGGCTACCTTGATGGCATGACTGCTCTTTTGCAGAAATGCATGTGCCAACAGGCCGTGCAGTGCGTCAGGGGGAAGATTAGCTTCGCCCAGTTGCTGCTGTAGCGCATGCTCATGCTGGTGAGTGATCGCATCTTTGATTGCTGCCAGCAAAGCAGGGGTTCCCACGCGATGAAACCCAGCGCCTGAATGGCATGTAGTGTTGGATAAGGATGGCAGCATGAATTCTCTCTTCTGAAAAGCTGAAGCCGCACCAAGCGGCTGCTTTCATGAGTGGCATGTGCTGCCATGCGGTTCCAATTTATTCCTGCACAGACCCTTACTGTCGCCTGGATTTTCTTTAACCACCCAGAAGATCGTGTGCATTGAGAATGTCGTACGCGATTTCCGGGTTCTTTTCCAAACACCGGCGAATCGCCGCAGAAATGGATTGCCGTATCTTCCGGCACAATCCCGGCTGCTCGTCGAACTGAATGCTGATCCCGCGCATTGTGCGAACTTCGTTGGCCCCGGGCGCGATCCGAAAAACCATACCCAGTTGAGCGTGGATTCGCTCCTGAACGTGTTTCAGGTCCGCATAGCTGGAAATGCTTTCAATGCGTGCGATGAGTTTTTTCTCTTCCGCACTGGTCAACCGCAGGATGCGGAAATCGCCTTGAGGATCGTTCAACAAATCGTCCCGCCCGCAAGTGCAAGCACCGGGGGGACATTCTTTGCGGATCGGAAAAGGAAGCTGTTGCAGCATGCGATCGTACTCCAGATCGTTGTAACTCGACTGGAATATTACATCGATTGCCCAGGCACCGTTCGCCGATGAAGTCCCGGCAAAGTATCTGCTCCCCCGGTCAGTGAAGCCGTTTATTGGCCGCGAGCGAAAAACGCCTTCTCAATGCGAGTCGGATAGCTTGCCAAAAGCCTGGCTGACATCGGCCGGCGTCTGGAAATCCTCGTCGGGCAATTGTTCCAGGGAAGAGCAGACATTCTCGTCGGCCCCCATGTTCTTGGCGTTCTCTATCAATGCCGCCTTTGTCGCCGGGTAATCCACGCCCTTGAGAAATTTCTGGATCTGAATGGGGTTGACATGCGCCATGATTTCCTCCGTTGCATGTATTCAGCGCAACCGGGAGCGATTGCGCCTGTTTTTGGGACCTCATTTACGCCCAGAGGTTGCGATAGATGCCGAAATGCACACCTTATTCCTGCACAGCCCCTTACACGCCGCAAGAAAAACGATGCCATGGTCGATGGCCACTGCACCACTTCTCATGGCAAGTCTGCGGCCATCAATCTTGAACGGATTAATCTGTTACTTCTTCTTACGGCAAGGTCAAGTTCTCAATCCTTCTTAAGCTAGCCTTCTTTTATTTCTCTTACCGCTTCATAATGCTTCGCTCCCCCTCTACCGTACACGATCATTTTCCGCTGTTTTATTTCCATGCCTTCGGAAACAGGATGAGGAAGACCGCCCTGGTCCAAATTTGCATTTGGAGCCACGATAAACAGAGAATCTAGAGTGAACTTTTCATTGCCTGTCTTTTTCGATATCTTGGTCACCAAGCGATTAATTAGGGAATCTTCTTTATTGAGGTAGCCCAGGGCAGCTCCCAGCATTTCATTTTCGGCAAGCTGCATGTCATTTCGAATTTCCGTCGCCCATCTCTTTAATTCCTCCAAACTCTCTATATCGTATCTTCCCGTTGCATGCTGTAAGAGAGAGAGAATAAGGCAATTGTTTTGATCGCCGTTATTTTCTACCACTTGATAGTTATTCCTAGCAAACCAGGAATTGGTAGCCCCAGTACCTTTCGCAAAATGGGCAAGGTGTTCACTAGTCCAATCTTTCGAAGTTTGAGTCTTGTCCCATGCGCGATCTTTCTCGAATTGCTCTACCGCTTTTGTTTTAATCCGTTCTGTTGCCTCTCCATCTCCGCTTCTTCCTCCCGATTCCTGATTGGAAGCCCCTGTTTTTTTGCCACTGGAAGGCACCTCACCTATGATCGGAGCTGCCGATATTACACCCTTGCTCGGTTTCCGCTTTCCGCGCGGAGGAATCAAGTCCAGCTGCAAATCACTGACGGA
>Ga0070661_100003248_pt1 | contig 11209 bp, 9 predicted proteins | sample KBSC43metaG_FD_64663 | JGI IMG/M metagenome (GOLD analysis project Ga0070661, IMG submission 64663) | Corn rhizosphere microbial communities from Kellogg Biological Station, Michigan, USA - KBS C4-3 metaG | ecosystem: Host-associated > Plants > Roots > Rhizosphere > Soil ...
CGATGTGATTGAACAACCAGAACGCCGGCCATGTGCCCTTGCCTGCAGGGAGCTTCGCTTCCATTTCGAAGTAACCGTAGGTCTGATAATACTTGCCGTCGGTATCGATGGTGCGGTTGAAGAACTTTCCGCTTGCATCGCGTTGCGGCCAGATCTTCAGAGAACCGTTTTCAACAGTGAAGTTCTTGGTGGCGTTGGAGGACTCATACCAGATATGGTCATTCCACAGCTTGCTATCGAAACCGTTCTCGAACTCTTCGGAGAATGACAGCGTGTACTTGCTGGCGTCCTGACCATAAGGTCCTGCCGGTGCTGGTGCTGGTGCTGGTGCTGGTGCTGGTGCCGGTGCTGGTGCCGGTGCCGGTGCCGGTGCCGGTGCCGGTGCCGGTGCCGGTGCCGGTGCCGGTGCCGGTGCCGGTGCCGGTGCCGGTGCCGGTGCTGGTGCTGGTGCCGGTTTCGATGCAGGTGCAGGAGCCGGTGCGGGTGCGGGTGCCGGCGTAGGAGTGGGCTTCGCGGCGGAGGCGGCGGAAGCTGCCGCTGCAGCCGCTGCCGCTGCCGCCGAATTCACTGCGGCTACTGCCGGAGCCGGCAATTGCGTAGACGAAAGTGCAGTTTTGATAGTTGAATCCAGACTCGAACCCGGCACGCTACCCGAAGCAGCGCTTTGCAAGGAGGCAGACGTATCGGCCCCAGTGGCGGAATTGCCGGTATCAGATCCGCCGCCGCACGCAGTAAGCAATACCGAAGCGCAGGACAAGGTTACGAGAGATAAGCGATGAAATTTAGTGTGTGCCAATTTAGTTCCCCTTTCCTATTAACCGCTCTTGATCATTCTCAAGAACAAGCATTCCTGAGAGCAATGCCGCTCGGAAATGGTTCCGAAATACATGCTTGTTTTTGGAAAATATTTTTCGAGAAGGATAGGAACTTTGTTCATGAATAATTGTGTGCAATCTTATTTTTAATAATTCAATTGCGAAAATAATCAATGCGTCATTGCGCGCTTTCCAATGCAGAAAATAACGAAAATAAAAAAGCCGGCATGCTGCCGGCTTTTTCATGATTATGGTATTTACTTTCGCATCTTATTATTTTAGTTTCCAGGCGCGGACGTAATTGATCTCGTACGAATTGCTCTTGCCCTGCGGAGTCGAGTTATCCGGTTGGCCGGCTGCGCTGCCATACCAGAGGTCAAGCATGATGTACATGGGATCTTTCATCGCCACATTCACAGTGAGCACTTCTTTGCCATCGAAGTAGTAAGTCTGTTTGTTAGGCTCCCACTTCACTGCATACTTGTGGAATGACGATGACAAGTCCACTTTGGCGTCATACATCTTGAAGCCGACTTGCTGACCTTCCTTATCGCCCTTCCATACGGTGGCAGAGTAAACATTAGGACGCGCAACGCCGGAAGAATCTTTATAGCTCCAGCCTTCGCCGCCGGCATACGCTTCCATGATGTCCATTTCAGGACGGCGGCTGTCGATGTGATTGAACAACCAGAACGCCGGCCATGTGCCCTTGCCTGCAGGGAGCTTCGCTTCCACTTCGAAGTAGCCGTAAGTCTGGTAATACTTGCCGTCGGTATCGATGGTGCGGTTGAAGAACTTGCCGCTTCCATCGCGTTGCGGCCAGATCTTCAAAGCGCCGTTTTCAACGGTGTAGTTCTTGGTGGCGTTGGCGGACTCATACCAGATATGGTCATTCCACAGCTTGCTGTCAAAGCCGTTGTCGAACTCTTCGGAGAACGTCAGCTCATAGTTGCTAGCATTTTGGCCGTAAGGCGATTTGGTTGCGCCAGAAGCAGCAGGCTGTGGAATAGCGTTGGTAGATGCAGGAGCTTGAGCGCTTGCAGCGGATACTGTTTGACCGGTATCCGCCACCGCCTCGCCTCCGCCACAAGCAGAGAGAAACAGGATGGCGCAAGCACAACAGGAGAGCGAGAGCGAATATCGGTGAGAAGACAGTTTAAACACGTTGATTTCCTCATTTATTAGCAAAATGTGTCGCACGTTCTCAACGGCAACGCAGCTCAGAGGCTTGCCTAGAGGAATTGGTTCCGAGAAATTTCTGGATTTGGGGAAATTTTTCCAGTGGAATTTGCAAGCTATTACCATTTAGTGGTGAAGCCGCAACGTTATTTGCGAGACAGGCAATGGGATTTGCTGCAGAAACGGCAAGGCCGGCATTTAGCCGGCCTTGTAAAAGATCAACGTTGATTAAAGCCTATGCGGAAATGCCAATGTTCATTTGCCCATTGGCGGCAAGACTTGTGATGCAAGGAGCAAGTAGTTATCGCATGCAGGAAAAGTCAAATCAAGCAACACGATTAAGCAGACGCGAGAAATCTCGCAATCTCTTGCCGAAAAAATAGGCACGTTCCCACAAGGGAGCAACAGCTCCCGTCTGCAACCTAAGTTGCCATTGAAGCCGATTTATCGGCACGCCGTCGAAACATGTGCGCGGGATGGCATCATGCGCAACGGTGGAGCGGAACGATAGACGCGACACGCCGTATTGATAACGCAGCCCGAGATCGCGCGCTGCCGTGCGCCATTCCGGCATCGACATTCCCCAAGGCCAGGCAAGATGGCGGAAATGCCGCCTTGGCAATCGCAACTCCTGCATCAGCAGGGCAAGCGAATGGTCCAGGTCATTCTTGATGACGTTAAACGGCTTGCCACGAAAATCGTCGTGTGCATGAGTGTGCGACTGACAGTCGAACAATCCGCTTTCCTGCAATGCACGCACTTGATCCCATGACATGAACTTGTCCGGCTCCACATCCGCCGGCGGCCCTTCCCCATTGCGCGGGGCGCGCATGAAGCGCGTCACGACAAAGCAGATAGCGGGATAGTTCAAGCGGCGCAACACTGGCAGCGCTGCCTTGTACACAGACTCATACCCATCATCGAACGTGATCAGGAAAGAACGCAGCGGCGCAGGACGCCGCCCCTGAACGATATGCGTGAACTCTTCCGCCGACAGAGCACGCCACCCCTGCTCCTTCATTAGTTCCAGATGTCTCTGGAATACCTGCGGCGGCGTCGACGTGACAAGCTTTTCATTGTCGATGCGATGGTAGAGCAGAATGGGAATGAGATTACTCATTTAAATATCCAGACTTATCCCTCGTAGCCATGCGGGTTCATGCTTTGCCAGCGCCAGTGGTCGGCGCACATTTCTTCCAGCCCTTTCTTCGCACGCCAATCGAGTAACTTCCATGCTTGCATGGGATCTGCATAACACACTGCAATGTCGCCCGGACGCCGCTCGGCGATCTTGTAAGGCACTTGCCTTTGGCTTGCCCGTTCGAAGGCGCGCATCATCTCCAGCACACTGTAGCCGCGACCAGTGCCGAGGTTGAGCGTGAAGCTGCGGCCGGAGCGAAACAGTTCCGCGAGCGCGGCAAGATGGCCTAATGCGAGATCGACCACGTGAATGTAATCGCGTATGCCTGTGCCATCGGGAGTCGGATAATCGTTGCCGAACACCGAAAGATGCGTACGTCGTCCGACGGCGACCTGGCTGATGAAAGGCATGAGGTTGTTTGGAATGCCGCGTGGATCTTCTCCGATCAGCCCGCTGGGGTGAGCGCCAACCGGATTAAAGTATCGTAACGCGCCGATCGCCCATGAAGAATCGGATTTGCCAAGGTCTTCGAGCACCTGTTCCACCATGAGCTTGGAACGGCCATATGGATTCGTGACTGACAGGCGGGCGCTCTCCTTGATCGGCACATCTTCGGGGTCGCCGTAAACAGTCGCCGACGAACTGAACAGAAAATGCTTTACGCCCGCTTCCTGCAAGGCTTGCAGCAAAGCGATGGTGCCGCCGACATTGTTCTCGAAATACACCAGAGGCTTCTCCACCGATTCGCCCACTGCTTTCAGGCCGGCGAAATGAATGGCGGCATCGACAGGGTGTGCGCGCAGCAAGGCATTGAGCGCCAATCTGTCTCGCACGTCGGCTTCGTAGAAAGGAATCACGTGTCCGGTAATACGTTCGACGCGCCGCAGCGATTCGGCGGAACTGTTGCTGAGGTTATCGACCGCAATGACGGAATATCCGGCCGAGAGAAGCTCGACGCAGGTGTGGGAGCCGATATAGCCGGCCGCGCCGGTCACCAGAATGGTTTTGTTAGTGCTCATGTTCGTGATTCGCTGATGTGAAGTGGAGACATCGCGGCAAGCGAACGGCCGGCAACCATCAACGCTTATTGGAGCCGGAATCGGTCGATGCCGCGAGCATGCGGCGAGCAGGGAAGCGCGCTCGGTTCAAGCGTCTCGGCACGCATTCCCGCGCGGGCGATGCCGCCGCCCGCGCTTGTAAGAGGCATGTCTATGCCGCCTCCATCGAGAAAGTGGAAGTTGCGCTGCGCACCTCCTTCGCCAGATGTTCTGCCAGCCTGAAGGCAAGCGCGGCCAGCGTAATGGTCGGGAAGTTCGCGCCGGCTGTCGGAAATACCGAACTGCCAGCGACGAAAAGATTGCTCATGCCGTGCACCAGGCAGTTGCGGTCGACCACGCCATATCTGGGCGAATCGTGCATGCGCGTCGTTCCCATGTGGTGCCAGGTGCCTTCCAGATCCTGGGGCCATTTCTCGCCTTCGATCGGCGGGTCCAACTCCACCTGTGCGACGCCGCTTTGGCGCATGTCCTCTGCAAGAAGCGCCAGTGTGCGGTCGAACGTGCGCTGGGCACGCGGCGTAAGGCGCCAGTCAACCCGCACACGGTTCATGCCGAGCTGATCCTTCTGCGAAGGCGACAACATCACGCGGCTGTCAGGATCGGGTTCGGGTTCCACGATCAACTGAAACGTCACACCCTGTATCAGCCAGCGCGGTTGAAACAAGCGCGTATAGCCGTAGCCCAGGGTATCGAGTGGATGCGCCATCATCGTCAGCAAATCCTTGGTCAAACTCCAGCCTGCCTGCTCCTTCTTCAGGAGCGCTTGTTTGCAGCGGAAAAGCGCCTGCGCGCCTTCACTGCCCTCGCCAGGAAACACCGAGGAGAACCAGACACGCGCATTGAGCAAGCCCTCTTCCCGCAAGGTCTCGGGCGTCAATGCGAATTGATGTGCGATACAAGTGCCATGCGCGGCGACAGCCGCATTCTGGTAGTGATACTTTACGTCCGACAGCTTGTTGCGCGTCCATTGTCTGGTGAATTTGATGCTGCCGCTAAAGAGCCGCGGATGATCCATGAAAAAACGGCCGACCAGATCATGGCCATTGCCAAGCCCGTTCGGAAGCACCTTGTTCGAAGCGAGCAGCAGACGCGCGTTTTCGATGCCGCCGGTGGCAAGCACATACAGTTTGGCTGCCACCTTCATGCGGCGTCCTGTGAGCGTCGCCACGTCGATATGCGAAACGGTTTTCCCCATGCGATCAGTATCGATATTGGTCGCATTGGCATAGAGGAATACGCGCACCCCTTGCGAGCGTTTCAAGGTATCGCGGTACAGTTTTCCGAAGCGCGCCGGAGGGCTGAATTGCGAAATGGTGTCTCGCACCTTGCCGGTAACGAGCGGAATACGGCGCACATCGGGGCGATTAATGGAACGCTCCCAAAATTCCGGATCGAAATTATTCGGCCCCAGTTTCAGCAACGCATGCGTGCGTTCGTAATACGGCGTGAGTTCATCCAATCCAAATGGCCAGCCGCTGTAGGCGATCCAGTCGCGTTTCTCGAAATCCCATGGATCGAGCGGCCGGCACCAGCCGCCCCAGCAATTGCTGCTGCCGCCTAAAAAACGGCTGCGGCTGCCGTCGGCGAAGTTATAACGCCACTCCCCCACGTCCTCGCCGCGGTAAAGATCGCGCGTATCGTCGTCGGGATTAAACCCGCCGCTTTCCAGCAGAACGACATCGATCCCCTTTTTGTCCAGCTCCATCGCCAGCGTAATACCCGCCACACCGCCGCCGATGATGCACACGGCCGTATCCACGACCATGCCTTGTTCAACCCGTCTTGTATCGATAAACATTTCTTCTTATATACCCTCGCTTGATCCACTTCCATTTCGCATTCCCACATGCTGCCGAATGCACCTTGCTTCCATCTGTAAAAAAATATGACGCGAACCGAAGTAAGTTTTTGATCTTTGTTATGAAGTGATCAAATACCGGTTGGAACGAAATATCGATGTTGCAAATACGTGCCGAAACGGCGGTTATGCATTGGATTGCCACGAGGATGGCGCACTTGAACTCGCCATGCAGGCGCTGCCAGGCGGCAAGAAAAAGCCCATGCAACCGGCGTGAATGCGCCGTTTGCATGGGCTGCAAGTAAAGCATTCGTTCAGCGCGCTTCGATCAACGGCGTGTCGCCACCGGACGCATTGCCATAGCCATAGCTGTAACCATAGCCGTAGCGCCCCGGGCGCGTCTTCAAGTCGTTGAACAACACACCCTTCGCAGAAAGACCTGCCTGCGCCAGACGCTTCAACGACTCATTGATTTCGCCCGGTGTGGTAATGCCGGCCCGGGTCGTGATGTAGATGGCGCCGACATGCGAGCCGATGATCAGTGTATCGGCCACTGCCAGGATGGGCGGCGCATCGATCAGCACCATGTCATATTCCTTGGACAGCTTCTCCAGCATCGCGCCAAATGCAGGACGCAGCAACAGCTCTGCCGGATTCGGCGGCAAGGTGCCGGTCGAGATGAAATCCATGTTCTCGATCACTTTGCGATGAATCGCCTGCTCCGGCATGCGCGCCCCGGCAATAACATCCGACAAACCGTCTTGCCTGCCGAATCCGAAGTACAAATGCAAGAGGCCGTTGCGCAAGTCGGCATCGATGAGCAACACGCGCTTGCCGGTCGCCGCCATCAGCGCCGCCAGATTGGCCGACACGAAGGACTTGCCCATGCCCGGCGTGGCGCCGGAAATCAGCACGATGTTGTTGCTGAAGGTCGGCATCGAGAACTGCAGCGCCGCGCGGAAGCTGCGCAAGCTTTCGATGGCGGCATCTTCCGACGCTACCGCAGCCAAGAGAGGCACGCGCTGCTGCTTTGCATTGACTTGCTGATACAGCTCCTTCTGCCTCTTGCTGTGCGGGATGGTGGCATAGACCGGCACGCCAATCGCACGCTCCACCTGCTCCGGGGTATCGATGCCGCCATAGAGCGATTTACGGAAGAATGCAACGAGCACGCCGAGGAACAAGCCGCCCAGCACTGCAAGCGCCAGGATCACCGGACGATTCGGCTTGACGGGTTTTTCCGGCAGCATCGGTGCATCGATCAGACGCACATTGCTCACCTTGCCCACCATGATCAGCTTGAGTTGCTGCGCCGTATTCAGCAGCGCGGTGTAAAGGTCTGTATTGACTTTCACTTCGCGCGTCAGGCGCACCAGGTTTTGCTCGATCATCGGCAAATTCTTGATGCGCTCCTGCATCGTATTGATCTCGCCATTGATTTCCTTGAGCTGGCTGTCGATACCCTGAACCAAAGGATGTTCCGACGTGTAGCGCGTCAGCAGCTCAAGCCGTTTCTGTTGCAAGTCCAGCTTCTTCACCTTGGCGGCCGAAGATTGCTGCAGCGTGATCTTCGCTTCCTCGCTCAGATCGACCGTGCCGTTACTGTTGCGGAAGGCGTTGTACTTTGCCTCGGCCTGTTCCAGTTGCGACTTGATCTCGGGCAGTTGCTTGTTCAGGTAAGCCAGCGATTTTTCGGCCTCTTCGGTTTTGCGCGCAGAGTTTTGCTTCACGTATTCCTTGCTGATCTCGTTTAACACCGCATAGATCTCTTGCGGGTCCGAGCCTTGCAAAGTCGCACCGATGATGCCGGACTGTTTGCCGCCCTGTTCGGTAATGCGCAAGGAAGTCTGGATCGATTCGATGGTGCCCAGCCGGGAACTGCGGCTCAACAGGAATTGCGCGCCCGGCTTAGCGGCCAGCTTGTCCACGTGCAGTTCGATCTGCCCCTTGGGCGTATCGAAAACGCCCGGCACGCCGACCTTGCCGGTGAACTCGATGCCCAGGTCCTTCTGGGTGACGCGATACTGTCCATCGCGTTCCGTGGTCAGCACGAATTCACGATTCAGAATCGCATCCGGCACATTGAATACGGCGACATCGATCTTCTCCGCACCCCAGCCGTAACCGCCGTAACCCAGAATGCCCGGTGTCGATATTTGCTTGTTATAGCCCGAGAGCCACGTGCCGATCAAAGGGAATCGCTTCGGGTCCGCATGGATATACAAGCGCAGGTTATCGACCGCGCGCGATATCACCAGGCGCGAACGCACCAGTTCCATTTCCGAGAGAGCCGAGGTTTTCACATCGAACATCGATGACAGATCGCCGACGATGTTCTTCGATTCCTTCTGTCCCTCTTCCTCCACGTGGAGCAGCATGTTCGCTTCATAGACCGGTTTTGCCAAAAACGCATAGCTTGCCCCGATCATGGTGACGATGAAAGCGATGCTTGCGATCAGCCAGCGGTTTTCCCAAAGAATGTCGAAATAGGTCGCCAATCCGATTTCTTCTTCGTCTTGCCGCATGCCCGCAGGCCCGGCCAATAGTGGTATGGATTGTTGATTCATGTTAGAAGCGTTCAGAAGAGTGTTAGATAGTCAAACGAGCTTGGCCGCAACAGACGCCGCACCCGCAACTGCCGTATTCGGGAGGCAATAGGTGCAGATGCGGAGAATGTCGCCGCACAAGAACATGCTCGTCATCTGTTCGTTGCCGGAGTCACTGCGCCGACAGCACCGGACAATGCGCTCGGCAAGATCAGGCTGATCGTGCGATTCCAGTTCGCCAGCGGCGTGGCCGCCACGTACACCACGTCCTTCGGATTCAGCTCGAAGCTCTCCGCCATTGCCATCGCGCCAGGAGTGCTACCGTCAAGCTGATAGACGACTTGATCGCTGGCGTTGCGGCGTATCACATAGATCTGACTGCCGTCGCCGCTGATGGGATTGACGCCGCCCGCCTCGCCCAATGCCTCGTTCAGCGTCAAGCGGCCGTTATGCATCGTTAGCGCACGCGGGCTGATGACTTCGCCGGAGACGAAGACCTTGCTTTCATCGCGCGAGCGCACCCTGACCACATCGCCGTCGTGCAACAGGATCGAAGCGGGATTGACACCGCGCTGCACGAGCTGCGGCAAATTGATCTGGTAGTTCACGCCGCTGCGATTGACCACCACCCGACTCTGATCGCCCGTCGGCAACATGCCGCCGGCACGGTTGATCGCCTCGATCAACGTCATCGGAATATCGTTGATGGCCTGCAGCCCCGGCGTCTTCACCTCGCCATCGACATAGACACGCTTGCTGCGATACGACTGCACGCGCAAGGTAACCTTGGGATTCTTGAGATACTTAGACAGCTTGCCTGCAAGCTGTGCACTGGCCTGATCCTGCGTCAATCCGGCGACCTTCATCACTCCCGCATACGGGAACTGAATCGTGCCATCGTGATCCACCATGAAGCCTGCCGGCGGCGCGGTCGTGGCCGCAACCGCCGCATCGGCACCGGCGCCACCAAATGCACCTGCCTGCACCGTGGCGGTGTTGGACAGTTCAGGGTGATCCCAAACGACGATCGACAGCACATCACCCGAATCGATCTTGTAAGGGGCCGGTTTGCCGAGCAAGGCCGAAATGTCCTGCGTCACCTGCTTTTCGCGGAATTCATTTTCGGATTTGACCAGTTGTGCGGTAATCGGCTTCAGCACCGCATTGGGATTCTCCACGCCGCCCGCCTTCGAAGACGTGGAGGAACCCGACGACTCATAGGAGCTTCTTTGATCGATGTGCATGCCTGGCGCCGTTGATGTACAAGCGGTCACCCAGGGCAAAACGGCAATTGCGCTCCATCGTTTGATAGATGCCTTTGAATCGAAGTGCATATGAATACTCCACGTAATAAAAAATCTGCCGTAACGTCAATGCGTCTTGATGGCGTTTGCTATGTTTAAGGAAGCCTGGATTCGATGCCTGGATGCGATATGTCAGCGGCCTGACAAACCAACGGAACAAGCGCCGCGGAACGGCCGCTGTGCAAGCGACGCAGCCCTTTTCCACGGAAGCGCAGAGACTGGTATTCATTCCGTGTTTTTGCTGCGCAGGGCCACTGGTTGCTTATCTTAACTACAACTCTACGTTCCCTCCTTTCGTCTGTTTTGACACGCATCAACCTGGACCGATAGATAAAGGAATTTGTGCAGACCGTTAGTAGCTCCCCAATCCAGTGTAGTCGGTATTAGTGCACATCGCGCTCCCTTACTTACCTGTTTCAGCCAGATTTATGAATTGCGTTTAAGCAGCGCTCCGTAAGGTTCCTTCCCCCTACAGGGAGAAGGAACCCTACAATGCACTGAGATGCCATTGGGTTTCAGCATAGATATGCAAACGCGAGGAAAGCTTGCGCAAGAGCACGAAGAGAGATCGCGAACTTTAATCTTCATTAAAGTTCGCGTTATCAGCGATGCGGGAAGGAAAGAAAGAGGGAATTAAGAGCCGCGCAGTGTTTGCAAAGGTGGTTGCCGCAGAACATTGCGCAAGCCCACCCACCCGCCGACAAAGGCGCATATGCCGCCAAGCAGAAGACCGGCCAGCCACACGACAGGACTGAAGGTCCACTCGAAGTCAAAAACAAATCTGGACAGCGCCCAGCCGACCACCGCCGCGCCGCTGGCGGCAAGCAAGCCGGCTAACGCTCCCAGCAAGGCAAACTCGATGCGCTGCGACTGCGACAACTGCCGTCGCGTAGCACCAAGCGCACGCAGCAAGGCAGCCTCGCGTATGCGCTCGTCCTGCGAACCGGCCAGTGCCGCATACAGCACCAGCACGCCTGAAGCCAGCGTAAACAAAAAGAGAAACTCGACAGCGCCAACCACCTGATCAAGCACCTCCTGCAGTTGACGAATGATGCTGCCGACATCGACAACCGTCAGGTTGGGATAGTCGCGCACGAGTTCGCTTGCAAACGCGCCTTGCTCCTTCGGCAGATGAAAAGCCGTGATCCAGGTGTGCGGCATGCCGGTCATCAGCGAAGGATTGAGGATCACGAAGAAGTTCACGCGCATTGAACCCCACTCCAGCTTGCGCAGGCTCGTGATCGGTGCATCCACTTGCCGGCCTGCTATATCGAAACGCAATCTGTCGCCGAGCTTCAGATGCAGTGTCTTGGCCAAGCCTTCTTCGACGGAAGCTTCCGGCTTGCTGTCGTCATACCAGCGCCCGAC
>Ga0070661_100003251_pt1 | contig 11206 bp, 8 predicted proteins | sample KBSC43metaG_FD_64663 | JGI IMG/M metagenome (GOLD analysis project Ga0070661, IMG submission 64663) | Corn rhizosphere microbial communities from Kellogg Biological Station, Michigan, USA - KBS C4-3 metaG | ecosystem: Host-associated > Plants > Roots > Rhizosphere > Soil ...
GCCCACCTCTGTCACACCGGCGAAAGCCGGTGCCCACTGGGGCGGTGGGTCCCGGCTTTCGCCGGGACGACGAGGGGTGGCGGCCAGACCGATGCGAAGCGAGTCGAGGCGAGTCGGCACCGCCGCGTCTCGTACGGTCACGGTGGAGCTGGAGACCGTGGTCGTGCGGGGGATTCGTAGCCGAAGCGCCTGAGCAAAATAGCGGGGAAGCTGGTGTTCCAAAGCTTCTTTGGACTACCTTTCTTGCAAGAAAGGTAGTTCGGCTGCCGGGCCGAGACCCGGCGCGGCCTCGCCAGAGAACAAGATCGTCTAAAGCAGCCAGCTGCACAAGCAAAGAGAAGGAGAAGGGAATCAACCCCCCTGAACCGTCCACCGCACCAGCCGCATCACCATCGGCCGAACAAGCATGACACACACAAACGCCGTGGGCATTGCAACGACGTAGGCCTGCAGCACTTTGGCCGGAAACTCGGCGCCAAAGCCTTGACCGATTCCGACGATCACGGAGCACATCAGGAACGCCATGATGGCGGCCATGTAAAAGGCAAACACGACGGGCGTGAATTTGGCAGGTAGTTTCATCGCCGGATTCTTTTCAGATGAGTTGGTTCAAAAACCGCACTCTAAAGAGAACCGCCCGTCGCGGGTAGTGCGCCCGCCACTCGGTCACTCATCACGGAATGTTTCGAATGGGCAATGCAATACTCATGTCCATGAAGCACCTCCGTGGCATCGAAATCTTCGTGAAGGCGGTCGAGGCGGGCAGCATCGCCGAGGCGGCGCGGCAGCTGCGCATCACCGCAGCCGGCGCGAGCCAGGCCATCGCACGGCTGGAAACGGCGCTGGGCACGCGGCTGCTGAACCGGACCACGCGCTCATTGGCTCTGACGGACGGCGGTCAGGTGTATTTCGAACGGGTTCGTGACCTCGCCGAGCAGCTCGATTCGGCCCACGCCGCGCTCGATGAGGTGCGCGGCCAGCCGCAGGGCATGTTGAAGGTGACCTGCAGCAGCGCGTTCGGCCGCACCATCATCACACCGCTGTTGCCATCGTTTCTGGCCGCACACCCGCGGGTGTCGATGGAGCTGGTGCTCACGGACGATGCGGTGGACCATGTGAAGCAGGCCGTCGATGTCAGCATCCGCTTTCGCGAGCAGTTGGAGCCAGGGCTCGTGGCCAGGCGGCTGGCCGACGTGCCGCTGGTCTTTTGCGCATCACCGGCCTACCTCGCTCGTGCCGGTCGGCCGCGCCGGCCGGAGGAACTGAAGGATCACGATTGCCTGGTGTTCCGCGTGCCCAGTGACGGCCTCGTGCTGCGCTGGGCCTTCGTGCGTGACGGGGTGCGATTCGAACCGCCCGTGCGCGCCACGTTCGCATGCAACGACATCGGTGGCCTGGCGGCGATGGCCGTGGCCGGTGCGGGCATCACCCGCCTGGGCAGTTTCATCGCGAATGACCTGATCGCCTCGGGACAGCTCGAACCGCTGTTCCTGCGTGGCCACGGCCGGTCTGCCGTGGCCATTGCGGAGCCCCTGGAGTTCTACGCCTGCACGCTCGACCGGCGCAACACGCCGCTGAAGGCCAGGCGGTTCGTCGAGCACCTCGTGACGCACCTGACGGACCACCCCCAGCTGCGACCGCTGCACCGGCCTTTGGCCACGGAGAATGCCGGTGTGCCGCGCAAGGCGCGCAGACCAGCATCCAAAGGGATGTGACGAGCCGAGGCGCCCCGGCCCGGGGAGTGTCATCCCATTTCGCCAAGGTAGGCCGCACGCACCTTGGGGTTGTGCAGAAGGTCGCTCGACGGTCCCTCCAGCGTGAGTTGCCCTGACTCCATCACGTAGCCGCGCTGGCTGACCTCCAGCGCCAGGCGAGCGTTCTGCTCGATCAACAGGATGGTCACCCCCTCGGCGGCGATGGCCTTCACCACCTCGAACACCTTCTGGATCATCAACGGCGCCAATCCCATCGAGGGCTCGTCGAGCAGCAGCAGCCGTGGCTTGGAAAGCATCGCGCGGCCCATGGCCAGCATTTGCTGCTCGCCGCCCGAGAGGGTGCCGGCCACCTGGCCGCGGCGTTCGGCCAGGCGGGGGAACAGGCTGAAGACCCGTTCGACGTCCCGGCGGACCTGCAACTTGTCGTTGCGGGCGTAGGCGCCCACCGTCAGGTTCTCCTCGATGGTGAGTTGCCCGAAGATGCCGCGGCCTTCGGGCACCATCACGAGCTGGCGGCGCACCAGCTCGAAGGGTCGCTCACCCGTGATGGAACGGCCATCGTAGACAACTTGCCCGCTGGCCGCCGGCACGAGACCGCAGATTGCCCGCAGGGTGGTGCTCTTGCCTGCACCGTTGGTGCCGATCAGGCACACCAGCTCGCCTTCTCCGACGTTGAGGCTCAGGCCGCGCACGGCCTTGATGCCGCCGTAGGAGACATGCAGGTCGCGCACATCCAGCAACGGTGCCGGGCCGGCCGCTGTGGCCACACGGGAGGACACAGCCGTGTCGGTGCAAATCATCATGCCATCGCTCCATTCAAGACGGGCGCGTGCTCGGCAGCACCAGCGCCCAGGTAGGCTTCGATCACCTTCGGATTGCGCTGCACTTCGGCCGGAATACCTTCGGCGATGACCTTGCCGTATTCAAGCACCAGCACCCGGTCGCACATGCCCATCACCAGCTTCATGTCGTGCTCGATCAGCAACACGGTCATGCCGTCGCCGCGGATGGTTTCAATCAGGCGGCTCAGCGCCACGGTTTCGGTGGCGTTCATGCCGGCGGCAGGTTCGTCGAGCGCCAGCAGCGCCGGCTCGGTGGCCAGGGCCCGCGCAATCTCGAGCCGGCGCTGATCACCGTAGGGCAAAGCGCGCGCAAGTTCGTTGGCCCGGTGGCCGATGCCCACGTAGTCGAGCAGTCGCAGGGCGCGGGCTTCGATGTCACGCTCCTCGGCCCGGGCAGCCCGTGTGCCGAACATGCCCCCGAAGACACCGGTGGACGAACGCACATGACGCCCGACCATCACGTTCTCCAGCGCCGTCATGCTGCCGAAGAGGCGAATGTTCTGGAAGGTGCGCGCGAACCCGCGCGCCGCCACCTGGGAGGGCTTGAGCCCGCGCAGGTCGGTCCCCTGGAACACAAAGCTCCCTTCATCTGGCACGTACAAGCCGGTCAGCACGTTGAACAGCGTTGTCTTGCCGGCGCCGTTCGGCCCGATCAGGCCGTAGATCTCGCCACGGCGAATGGTGAACCCGACATTCGACAAGGCCTGCAGGCCGCCGAAGCGTTTGCCGATGCCGCTGGCTTTCAGCAACAAGTCTTCGCTCATGCCTTGCCTCCTTCGTTGTCCTCGGCCATGGCCTTCAATTCCCGCTTGCGCACCGGCGAAGGCCACAGGCCCGCCGGCCGCAGCAGCATCACGGCGACCATCGCCACGCCGAAGATCATCATGCGAATGCCTTCCGGATCGAGGACGACCGAGCCGAACATCATCTCCTGGGCCGGCACCACCACCGTTCGCAGCACTTCGGGCAGCACGGCCAGCAAGATCGCCCCCAGCACGACACCCGGCACGTGGCCGATGCCGCCCAGCACCACCATGCTCAGCACGGAGATCGACTCCAGCAGGCTGAAGCTGTCGGGACTGACAAAGCGCTGCATCGCCGCGAAGAGCCCGCCTGCCAGGCCGCCGAAAGAAGCCCCCATGGCAAAGGCGAGCAGCTTGACGTTGCGGGTGTTGATGCCCATGGCGTTGGCCGCGATCTCGTCCTCGCGCACCGCCTCCCACGCGCGGCCAATGCGGGACTTTTGCAGCCGCATGCACAGCGCCATGATCACGATCACGAGCACGACCAGCAGGTAGTAGTACTTCTCTGGCCCCGTGAGGCGAATACCGAGGATTGTTTCAGTGCGTGCGAACGAGAAGTCGCCCACCGTGAGCGGTTCCACCCGGTTGATGCCCTGGGGCCCGTTGGTGATGTTCACCGGGGCATCCAGGTTATTCATGAAGATGCGGATGATTTCACCGAAGCCGAGCGTGACGATGGCCAGATAGTCGCCGCGCAACTTCAGCGTGGGCGCACCCAGCATCACGCCGAACAGGCAGGCCACGAGGGTGCCGAGCGGCAGGATCACCCAGAACGGGAGGTGCAGCCCGAAGTGTGGCGAAGCCAGCAGCGCGTAGAGGTATGCGCCCGCCGCGTAAAAGGCGATGTAGCCGAGGTCCAGCAGTCCTGCGAAGCCCACGACGATGTTCAGCCCCACGGCCAGCATGGCGTACAGCAACGCAAAGTTGGCGAGTCGGACCCAACTCTGGCCGCCGCCATAGCCGAGCACCATCGGCAGCACCGCGAGCACGACGCCCACCAGCAAGAGGCCGACCAGGTGCTTGGCATTCGGACCCCGCCGGGAGCTGCCCATCGCCGTCGGATGAAGAACGGCAGCCGTGCCGGAAACAGAAGGAATGTGCTTCATGCCCGGTCTCCCACGCGTTCGCCGAGCAAGCCGGCGGGCCTGACAATCAGTACCAGGACCAGCACCACGAAGGCGAACACGTCTTGGTAGTGGCTGCCCATGAACCCTCCGGTCAGGTCGCCGACATAGCCCGATGCCAAGGCCTCGATGACGCCCAGCAGCACGCCGCCCAGCATCGCGCCGCCCAGGTTGCCGATGCCTCCCAGCACCGCCGCCGTGAAGGCCTTCAGTCCGAGCATGAAGCCCATGTAGTAATTGACCACGCCGTAGTAGACGCTGATCATCAGCCCCGCCACGGCCGCCAGAGCCGACCCCACGAGGAACGCAGAGGAAATCACGGTGTCGATGTTGATGCCCATCAGCCCGGCAACCTCACGGTTCTGCGCGGTGGCGCGCATCGCCACGCCGAGCCGGGTGCGGTGCACCAGCACCAGCAGCGAGGCCATGATCGCCGCAGCGATCAGGATGATGACCAGTTGCACGCTGTTGATGCGCACGCTGCCGATGCCATAGACCACGGGTTCGACAACCCGCGGAAAGTTCAGGTAGTTGCGGCCCCAGATCATCATGGCGCCGTTCTGCAGGATGATGGACACCCCGATCGCCGTGATCAGCGTGGACAGCCGCGGCGCCTTGCGCAGCGGACGGTAGGCGATGCGCTCGGCCGTCCAGCCGACGCCCATGCAAACGGGAATGGCCAGGAGCAGGCACAAGCCGAACACGATGGCCGGGGCCATGCCGGGATGGGCCACGGCGAGGGCAGCGGCAATGGCGGTGGCCACCATGGCGCCGATCATCACCACCTCTCCGTGCGCGAAATTGATCAATCCGATGATGCCGTACACCATCGTGTATCCCAAGGCCACCAGTGCGTAGACGCTGCCTAGCGTCACGCCGTTGGCCAGTTGTTGAGCGAATTTTTCCATCTACTGGCTTTCAATGTTGATGGGCGAGGCGGGGCGCGGGCGCAGCTTCGCTGCTGCGCCCGGCGGGCCGGCCTGCTTGTCGAGAGGACGACGGGAATTACTTGCCGGCTTGGCCGACCGCCGTTTCCGCCGGCTCCCACTTGCCACCCTTGACCCGGTAGATGGTGACGGCCACTTCCTTCAGGTCGCCGGCCGCGTCGTAGGCGATGCTCTCGCTGGTCAACCCCTTGCGCTGCTGCTGGGCCAGCACCGGCAGGTACTTCGCCGGGTCGGCAGAGCCGGCCTTCTCGATGGCTGCCACCATGTTCCAGGTGCCGTCGTAGGAATAGGGGGAGTAAATGCCCGGCTCCATGTTGAAGCGGGCCTTGTAGTCCGCCTTGAACGTCTTGCCTCCCGGCATGGTGTCGATCGGCAGGCCGGCGAGCGACGCATACGTGCCCTCTGCCGCGGGACCGGCCAGACGCAGGAAGGTGTCAGTGCGGCTCATCTCGCCGGACAGCAGGGGCGCAGTGATGCCGAGCTGCTGCATCTGGCGCTTCAACGGGCCGGACTGCGCATCGGCGCCGGCGTAGAAGATGGCATCTGCGCCTGCGGTGCGCACGTTGGTCAGGATGGAGGCGAAGTCGGTGGCCTTGTCCGTGGTGTACTCCCGGCGCACCACTTGCCCGCCAGACTCTTTGACAGCCTTTTCGACCTGGTCGGCCAGACCCTGCCCATAGGCAGTGCGGTCATCGATGATGGCGACCTTCTTGACATTGAGCTTCTTGACCATGAAGCGGCCGACGGCTCCGCCCTGCTGGGTGTCGCTCGTCAACATGCGAAAGGTGGTGTTGTAGCCCTGCTTGGTGTACGCCGGGGCGGTGGCCGTCGAGATCTGCGGCAAGCCGGCTTCGTTGTAAATGCGCGAGGCAGGGATCGAGGTGCCGGAGTTGAAGTGCCCGAGCACGCCACGGATGTCCGCATCCACCAGCTGTTGCGCCACCTGCACGGCGATGCGCGGGTCGGCCTGGTCGTCCCGGATGACGAGCACGAAGTTGGCGACCTTGCCGCCGACCTTGATCTTCTTCGCATTGGCCTCGGCCAGCGCGAGCTGGATGCCGTTGCGCATGTCCTCCCCGTAGTGAGATTGCGGACCGGTCAGCGGTGCAGCAAAGCCGAGCTTGATGTCCACGGTCTGGGCCATGACCGTGGAGGAGCCCATTCCAAGGCACAAGGCCAGTGCGCTCACCAGTACGCTTCTCTTGTGGAAATTCATGAGTCAGTCTCTTCGTGTGTGTAAAGCCGGGCAGGTTCCGGCCGTATGTATGCGTCAGCCGACAGTCATCAGCGACGCATTGCCTCCTGCTGCGGCAGTGTTGATGCTCACGGAACGTTCCAGCACGAGGCGCTCTGGCGCGTAGCAGGCACGGCCAGAGGCGATGTCGTCCGAGGTCAGTCCCAGCACAGGCAGGATCGGACCTGCCCGGCGGGAGATGCGTTGGTTGAGTGCACGCAAGGCGTCGCCATCGCCCTCGAACAAGACAGCGTCGATGTCGTCATGCTGATCGATGGCATCACTGGCGATCACCGCCTGCGTGCCGCGCTCAGCGGCCGGCAAGCCGGCGATCCAGGCCCGCGCTGCAGGGGTGTCCTGCCACAGCACGCGATTGCCGGTCGCCTGGGTGACCATCCATTGCGCCTTGGCACCCTGTTCCGTGGCGGCGATGCACAGCACGGTGCCGCGCGGCTCGACGCAGTAGGTATTGCGCTCACCGGTCGGCCCCGCCAAGGTCACGGGCGAATGCAGTTCCAGGCGCGGCGCTGAGCCCATGGCCAGCAGGCGATGCACGTAGAGCGGTCCGCCAGCCTTCGGCCCCGTGCCCGACAAGCCTTCGCCTCCAAAAGGCTGGACCCCCACCACGGCGCCCACCACGTTCCGGTTGATGTACACGTTGCCCGCGCGGATGCGCGGCAGGATGCGTGCGATGGTCTCGTCGATGCGGGTGTGGATGCCGAAGGTCAGCCCATATCCCGTTGCGTTGATGTCATCGATGAGCGCGTCGAGGTCCTCGCGTCGATAGCGCAGCACATGCAGCACCGGGCCGAACACCTCGCGTTCGAGTTCCTTCACACTGCTGATTTCGATGATCGTCGGCGCCACGAAGGTGCCGTGGGCGCAGGCCGGCGGCAGTGCGAGGCGATCGACGCGGTGGCCCGCCGCACGCATGGCGTCCACATGGCGCTCGATGACATCGCGGGCCGAGGCATCGATCACCGGGCCCACATCGCATGAGAGGTCGTCCGGGCTGCCCACCGACAGCTCGCGCATCGCCCCGCGCAGCATCTTGAGGGTGGTATCGGCGATGTCTTCCTGCAGGCAAAGCACCCGCAGCGCCGAGCATCGCTGGCCGGCCGAATCGAATGCCGATTGCAGCACGTCGGTGATGACCTGCTCGGGAAGCGCTGACGAATCGACCACCATGGCGTTCTGGCCACCGGTCTCGGCGATCAGCGGGATCGGTCGACCTTGCGCATCCAGGCGATCGGCCAAGGTCCGGGCGATCGCAAGCGCCACGCCGGTCGAGCCCGTGAACATCACGCCGCGCACCCGAGGGTCCGCCACGAGCGTCGCACCCACGGTTTCGCCCTGCCCTGGCAACAACTGCAAGGCACCGGCCGGGACGCCGGCAGCATGCAGGATGCTGACGGCCTGGGCGGCGATGAGCGGGGTCTGCTCCGCAGGCTTGGCCAGCACCGTGTTGCCCGCGGCCAGCGCGGCGGCCACCTGCCCGGTGAAGATGGCAAGCGGGAAATTCCAGGGGCTGATGCAGACGACCGGCCCCAGCGGGCGGTGGGTGCCGTTGGACAACTCCGCCTGCACCTGCTCGGCGTAGTAACGCAGGAAATCGACCGCCTCGCGCACCTCGGCAACGGCGCTCGGCAAGCTCTTGCCCGCCTCACGCACCAGCAGCCCCAGCAGCGGCTGCATCCGCGCTTCCAGCGCGTCGGCCGCCCGCAGCAGGCAACGCGCCCGTTCGTCGACCGGTGTGGCCTGCCAGATGGGGGCGGCGTTGCATGCATTCGTCAGGGCCTGGTCCACATCGCCTGGCCCGGCTTCGATGACCTGCCCCACCACATCGCGTCGATCGGCCGGATTGTGCACCGCCGTCGCAAGGGCCGAATCCCATTCGGAATGGCCATCCAACATGGGCGCCGCCCGCCATGCCGTGCCGGTGCTGTTCAGCAATGCCGCCGAGAGGGAGGCCAGGCGGTGCTCATTGGTCAGATCGATGCCGGCCGAGTTGGGGCGTCCCTGGCCGGAGGCGCCGCGGTAGAGGTCAATCGGCAGCGGAATGCTGGCATGGGGAGCCCCGAGCGGCACGATGCGCTCGGCCATCTCGACGGGATCGGCGATCAACTGGTCGATGCTGATCCGGGCATCGGCGATGAGGTTCACGAAGGACGTGTTGGCGCCGTTCTCCAGGAGGCGCCGCACCAGGTAGGCCAGCAACGTCTCGTGGGTGCCCACGGGGGCATAGATGCGGCAAGGCCGGTTGAGCTTGCCGTCGGCGACCGCGCCGGTCACTTCCTCGTACAGCGGCTCCCCCATGCCATGGAGGCACTGGAATTCGTACTGGCCTGCGTAATAGTTCCGCCCGGCCATGTGATAGATCGCTGCCAGCGTATAGGCGTTGTGGGTGGCGAACTGCGGGTACACCGCCTGGGGGTTCGCCAACAGGCGCCGTGCGCATGCGAGGTAAGACACGTCGGTGTAGACCTTGCGCGTGTAGACCGGGTAGCCCTCCAGGCCATCGATCTGCGCCCGCTTGATCTCGGTGTCCCAGTACGCCCCCTTGACCAGCCGCACCATCAGGCGGTGACGGCTGCGGCGCGCCAAGTCGATCAGATGGTCGATCACGAAGGGCGCGCGCTTCTGATACGCCTGCACCACGAAACCGATGCCGTTCCAGTCCGACAACGCCGGGTCGAAGCACAAGGATTCGAGGAGGTCCAGGGAAATCTCCAGCCGGTCCGCCTCTTCGGCATCGATGTTCAAGCCGATGTCATAGTGGCGGGCAAGTATGGCCAGTGCGCGCACGCGAGGCAGCAATTCAGCCGTGACCCGTGACATCTGGGCGCGCGAGTAGCGCGGGTGCAGCGCCGAAAGCTTGATGGAGATGCCCGGCCCTTCGTAGATGCCCCTCCCGGCGCTTGCCTTGCCGATGGCATGAATCGCCTGCTCGTACAAGTCGCAATAGCGCTGGGCGTCCTCGGCCGTCGTCGCCGCCTCGCCCAGCATGTCGTACGAATACAGGAAGCCTTTCGCCTCTGACTTGCGGCTGTTGGCCAGCGCCTCCGAGATGGTCTCGCCGGTCACGAACTGCTCGCCCAGCAACCGCATCGCCATGTCGACGCCCTTGCGGATCAGCGGCTCGCCGCTCTTGGCGATCATGCGGGTCAGCGCGGCCGAGAGCGACTTTTCGCTGCTGGTGCCGACCAGCTTGCCCGTCAGCATCAGGCTCCAGGTGGCCGCATTGACAAACATCGAGGGGGATTGGCCGACATGGGCGTTCCAGTCACCCACGCTGATCTTGTCCCGGATCAGCACATCGCGGGTCGCCCGATCGGGAATGCGCAGCAGGGCTTCGGCCAGGCACATCAGTGCGACACCCTCCTGGCTGGACAACGAAAACTCCTGCAGCAGCCCCTCCACGCCCCCCATGCCGATTCGCTTGGCACGCAGATTTTCGACCAGTCTGCGTGCCAACCCCTGGGTCTTCACGAGAAGCGGCGCTTCCAGGCGGGCCTGCGCGATGAGGGCAGGCATCGCTTCCTGTTCAGGGCGCCGATAGGCCGCGGTGATGGCCGAACGCAGCACCGACTGCGGCGACACCGATTGGGCAAATTCCAAAAATGGTTGCACCGGGGTTGCACCCTGATTTTGATCGCTTGATGAATCTGAATTCAAATCATCATCACCCGTTGATGCCAAATCACCATTAATCCAGCGCCAACCAGATTCAGCCCCATCCCGCTCTACTTTTTCGATACCGATCAGCACGGTTTGCTTGATGAACCAGTGCGGCGTACGGTCCACGGCCTCAGCCGCGACTCGCAGCCGATTCCTGAATGCATCATCCACCTTGATCCCGAGCGTTGTCGTTGTCATAACAATCATTTGGCTTTCAGTCGATCGGCCGCGATTGTTTCATGATGATCGGCATTGACTTCCGAGTAGAAACCCTTTGGTTGCACCCTTCCAACACGGGTTGCACCCCAACACCCAAATCCCCTGAGACCAGCCGCACGCTTCTGCAATTTGATGCCCTGTGGCGGTGCCAAGTCACGAAATCCGCCCCCTCCAGGGTCAGGTGGTCACATCGTTCGCCGACCCTGTCGGTCGCACCCGAGATGGCGCAACGGTCACGGTGCCGTACCGCTGGACTGGATGCGCAGCGATGCATGCAGCTTCAAGACCTACCTCGACCCCTGCAGCGAAATCCCACGTGCAGCGCCGATTCACCGATCGACAACGACCACTTCGCCGCCGACGCTGGTGCGCACGAAATCGTGCGCTGCGCCGGCCGATCGCCCCTTCCAAGAACTGATGACTTTCATGGCCGTCTTCGAAGCGTGTCTGGTTTGGATATTCGCTACTGTACCGGTATGATTTCGGGGATATTCACTAAAGTCGTGTCCTGGCTGCAGCTCCACCGGCGTTTGCCACCGTGCGGTGGGCTCCCAACCGTGAAAATCCATGAAAGACCTGGATCGCCTTGATTGCCGCATCCTCGATGCACTGCAGCGGGATGGCCGCATCGCCATCACCGAGCT
>Ga0070661_100003257_pt1 | contig 11201 bp, 8 predicted proteins | sample KBSC43metaG_FD_64663 | JGI IMG/M metagenome (GOLD analysis project Ga0070661, IMG submission 64663) | Corn rhizosphere microbial communities from Kellogg Biological Station, Michigan, USA - KBS C4-3 metaG | ecosystem: Host-associated > Plants > Roots > Rhizosphere > Soil ...
CTCGAGCACGACTCCGTGCGCGCAGCGAACGAGCAGGCGTGGGAGATGCGCGGCAAGTCGCTCGACAACGCGGCTCCGAGCCCGCAGCAGCTCGCGCTCGTGCAGGTGAACGTGGACTCCCTCCGAAAGAAGCACGCGCCACGCATGGACTCCGTGTTCAACGGAGCCGATGACGATGGATCCGGCACCGTCTCCGTGCTCGAGATCGCGCAGAAGTTCGCGAGCGAGCGTCCGCATCCCCGCCGCTCACTCCTCTTCGTCTGGCACACCGGCGAAGAGCTCGGACTCCTCGGCTCGCGCTGGTTCACCGATCACCCGACCGTACCGCGCGACTCGATAGTGGCGCAGCTCAACATCGACATGATCGGCCGCGGAGACTCCGCCGACCTGCTCGGCGGCAGCCCGAACATGCTCATGCTGGTCGGCTCCCGACGCCTCTCGACGGAGCTGGGCGATCTGGCCGAGAGCGTGAATCGGAAGACCCAGCATCCGCCGCTCCACTTCGACTACTCGCTGGATGCGCCCGGTCATCCCGAGAACATTTACTGCCGCAGCGACCACTACATGTACGCGCGCTACGGCATTCCCATCATCTTCTTCACCACCGGACTGCACGAGGACTATCACCAGCTCACCGACGAGCCGGAGTACATCGACTACGCGCACATGGCGCGCATCGCGAGCTTTGTGCACGATCTCGCGCTCACGGTGGCCAACCTGGACCACCGTGTGGTCGTCGACAAGCCCAAGCCGGATCCGATGGGCGTCTGCCGGCAGTAGACCACCGATCCGGGTGAATCACGCCGCGCTGCGAGAATGATCCTCGGCATGCGCGAGCACGATGCTGTCGCCCAGCCCACCCGCGAGCTCGCCCAGGTCGCCGCCGTGATACGCGCGCTCGCCGTGCTCCGTGACATCGATGCCCGCGATCTCATCGGCGAGTGAGATGCGCAGTCCGCCGAGCGCCTTGATCGCGGTGAGCAGCACGCCCGTGCCGACTGCGGCGAGAACGACCGTCGCCAGTATCGCGATCACCTGCACCACGAGCTGATGCGGATTGCCGGCGAGCCAGCCGTCGCCGCCGCCCGCATTCACGCCCTTCGTCGCGAACACGCCGGTCAGGAGCGCGCCCGTGATGCCTGCTACGCCGTGGCACGCGAACACGTCGAGCGCATCGTCGAGCTGCGTGCGCGCGCGCGCCTGCATCGCGAAGAAGCTCGCGGTCGCCGCGATCACGCCGATCGCGATCGCCGCCGACGGAGTCACGAATCCCGCTGCGGGCGTGATCGCAACCAGCCCCACCACCGCTCCCGTCGCCGCCCCGACCGCCGTGCAGTGGCGATTGCGAAGCAGATCGAGCACCATCCACATCGTGAGCGCGGCGGCCGCCGCCGTATGCGTGGTGACGAACGCATTCGCCGCCACGCCGTTGGCGGCCAGTGCCGATCCCGCGTTGAATCCGAACCAGCCGAACCACAGCAACCCCGCACCGAGCACGGTGAACGGCACGTTGTGCGGCACGAGCGGCGCACGCCCGAAGTCGCGCCGCTTCCCGAGCACGATCGCGGCAACGAGTGCCGAGACGCCGGCGCTGATGTGCACGACCGTTCCGCCCGCGAAATCGAGCGCGCCGAGTGTGTGCAGCCAGCCGCCATCGCCCCACACCCAGTGCGCGAGCGGATCGTAGATCAGCGTGCTCCACAGAATCGTGAAGAGCAGATACACGCCGAACTTCATGCGCTCCACCACCGCGCCCGACACGAGCGCGATCGTGATCGCCGCGAACATCGCCTGGAAAGCCGCGAACGCGAGATGCGGTATCGTTCCGGCGTACGTCACGTTCGGATTCGCGCCCACGAGCGTGAAGCCCGCCCAGTGCGCGCCGCCGATGATCGAGCTTCCCGGCGAGAACGCCAGCGAATACCCGATCACCACCCACTGCACGCTGATCACGCCGAGCGCCGCCATGCTCATCATCAGCGTGTTGAGCGTGCTCTTCTTGCGCACGAGCCCACCATAGAAGAAGGCGAGCCCCGGCACCATCAGCATCACGAGCGCCGCCGAGACGAGCACCCACGCCGTATCGCCTGCGGAGACGACCGGTTGCGCGCTCATGCGCCCACCGCGGGCAGCTCGGCCTTCGCGCGCGCCTGCACCTCATCCGCCGTGATCGGCGTGAGCGCGTCGTTGTTCGTCTCTCCGGTCCGGATGCGCACCACGCGCTCGAGCGGCTGCACGAAGATCTTGCCGTCGCCCACCTCGCCGGTGCGCGCCGCGTCCACGATCGCCTGAATCGTCGCTTCGACGAACGGCTCCGAGCACGCCATCTCGATCTTCACCTTGTCGTGAAACTCCAGCACGAGCGATGAGCCGCGGTACTGCTCCACGATCTCACGTTCGCCTCCGTGGCCGGTCACGTGACTCAACGTGATGCCCGTGACCCCGGCACGGAACAGGGATTCCTTCACCGCCGCGACCCGCTCGGGCCGGATGACGCACGTGATCAACTTCATGAGCTCCTCGGGGGATGAACGAAAAGCGCGCCGGATGTGCCGGAGCGATCGAGTGAATCCGCTCCCGATGCATAATGAGAAAGCGGCGCGGACGCGAGAAAAAACGGGGCGAACGGGCGTTTGTCACAGGGCAGCACTGCCCAACAGGACAGGAGCCTCGTTCCGCGAATCGCCGGATGCGGGGGGGTCATTGTTACCTGGCGACGCCTCCGGGGATTTCTAGATTCCTGCCCGTTGCGTGGGTGCGCAGGTGCGCTCACCCACCATTCAACTTCGGGATGATGGAGGAGTCAATGATGGGCAGCTCTCGCAGTCTCGCTGCGCTCGCAGTGCTCGTTGTCGCGCTCGCGGTGCCGGCCACCTCGAACGCCCAGTTCGGCCGCCTCAAGAAGAAAGTGCAGGACAGGATCACGGGTGATACGGCACACGCGAGCGCACCGGCGTCATCGGCGCCCACATCGGGCAGCTCCGGCGACGCGGATGCGAAAGCGAGGCAGGACGCCTGGCAGCACCCGGTCGCGATCTCCGCCGCCACGCTCGATGGCTTCATCAAAGGCATGAAGGCGGAGAACGCCGAGCGCGCGAAGTACGTCGCGTCCGCGCCTGCGACGAGCGCAATGGGCCGCTGGAACGCGTACCAGTCGGAGAAGGCGAAGTGCGAAACGGGACGCGCCAGGGCCGACAGCGCGCAGCTGGCCATTCAGAAGCAGATGATGGCCGAGGCGACCGCGGGCAAGAGCGACAACATTCAGAAGTACACGGACTCGATGACCGCGCTGGGCCAGGCCGAGCAGGCACGCCAGCAGCGGTGCAACAACCTCGCACGCCCGCAGCTCACGGAGGACGACTACAAGGCCGTGCACGCCGAGGAGGATCGCGAGGAGGCAGCGGGAGCCGCGGCGGCTGGAATCTCGCCGTTCGTCTACGCGCGGCTCAAGGAGCGCGTGATCGCGTACACGCTGATGCCGAGCGGATGGCAGCCGTCCGGCTACTCGCCCGACGAGCTGCACGCGATCGACTCGCGCAAAGCCGAGATCAAGTCGCTGCTCGGCAAGGACTTCAACAACTCCGGCCAGCGGAATCCCATCGGCAGCTGACGAGATGACCTTCGATCCGCGAGCGCGAGAGGTGCGTGCATGAGACGTGCTGCGGTAGTTGCGCTCGCGCTTCTCGCGCCGTTCTCCGCCGGCGACGCCCTCGCCGTGCGGGTGAACGGCGCGTGGCAGGAGTGGTGGCATGCGAGCCGGGCGCCGGCGCGGTGGACCGCGCCGGCCACCGCGCTGAGCTCGGCGCTTCGCTGGCGGGCTGCGAGCTCCGGAATCGAGTGGGCCGACGCGGAGCTCTCGGCGCCCGGCGAAGGGTGGCGCACCAAGCTCGTGGTGGTGCGCATCGATCCGGCGCGGCATCGCTTCGCCCTGCAGATGGGCCAGGGCGCGAACCTCGATCCCGACTGGTCCATCGACAGCGCCGGCGACAGTGCCCTCGTCGCGGTGAACGCGGGGCAGTTCAGCCGAATGCTCCCATGGGGTTGGCTGGTGAACGACGGTCGCGAGCTCGCGAAACCGGGCGTCGGCCCGCTCTCCATGGCGATCGTCTTCGACTCGAGCGGCGCCGTTCGCTTCGTCGCGGCGGACTCGATACGCGCGGAGCGCGCCCGCGGGCACATCGCGAGCGCGTTCCAGTCGTACCCGACGCTCCTCACCGGTGACGGCGAAGTTCCCCCGATCCTCCGCTCGGCCGGGCCCTCGCCCAACATCGACCTGGCGCACCGCGACAGCCGCGTCGCCATCGGCGAGCTGCGCGACGGGCGCATTCTCATCGCCATGACCCGCTTCAACGCGCTCGGGGATGCGGCCGCAAAAATTCCGTTCGGGCTCACCATCCCGGAGATGTCGGCGCTCATGGGCGCCCTGGGCTGCCGGCGCGCGGTCTCGCTCGACGGCGGGATCTCCGGGCAGCTCGCCGTGCGCGGGGCCGCCGGCGAGATGCACCGGTGGACGGCCTGGCGCTTCGTTCCACTCGGACTCCTCGTGCTCCCGCCGCTGGCCGATTCCGCCGGCCGCTAGCGCTTTACCATACGGAACGGTCGCTATTGCAGGACGGCGTCAAAACGCACACATCTGTCGGGACTTCATCATCTCCGGAGCAGCTCATGTCACGCCTTCATCTCGTCACCGGAGCGCTTGCGGCGGTCGCGCTGTGCGCCGCACCGGCGCAGTCGCAAGGGGTCTTTGGAAAGATCAAGCAGCGTGCGAGCAGTGAGGTGAACCGGAAGGAAGATGAGGCCGTCGAGAAGCTGGCGAAGGCGGTGACCTGCGCGATCACCGACAAGGCGTGCATCAAGAAGGCGCACGATGCGGGTGAGCCGGTCAAGGTCACCGACAAGAACGGGAAGCCCGTGTCGAGCGCCGACTCGGCCGCCGCGGTGAGTGCGGCCGTGGCGCAGGCGGCCACCGTCGCCGCCGACGATCCCTCCGCCACGGCCACTCCTGCGCCCGGCGGAGGAGCGGCCGCTGGCGCATCTGCTCCCGGGGCCGGAGCGTGGCTCAACTACGACTTCGTGCCGGGCAGCCGCACGATCTTCTACGAGGATTTCTCCGGCGACGACGTGGGCGACTTCCCGCACCGCATGAAGCTCGGCGAGGGCAACCTCGAGGTCGTGAACATCAAGGGGCAGAAGATGCTCCGCTCGGCGGACGGTGGCACGATGTTCATCGTCCTGCCGGAGAAGCTGCCGCCGCGCTTCACCGTGGAAGCCGTCTACCACAGCCCCGTGGAGAACAATCCCATGTTCCTCCGCACGGGCGGCAACGACAACCGCTTCGGATGCTATCCCAACTCGGCATTCGTGGAAGCGGAGGCGAAGTCGGGATCCAAAACGGGTGACGCGCCGAAGGGATTCGTGAACTGCCGCTTCACCGTGGATACGAAATACGTGCGCGGCTACATCGACAGCGCGCGAACGGCGAATGCGCCCGGAGTCGACATCGCGCGCACGGACACGCTGTACCTCCAGCTCCCCGGCGGCGCGGAGAACGATCCGACGCTCCTCGCGAGTATCCGGATCGCCGAGGGCGGGAAGAAGCTCTATGACCTGATCTCGACGAAGGGACGCGCGTCGACGCAGGGCATCCTCTTCGATGTGGGAAGCGACCACATCCGGGGAGAGTCCACGCCGACCCTCGCCGAGATCGGCGACATGCTCAAGACGCACCCGACGCTCAAGCTCACGATCGAGGGGCACACGGACAACGTCGGGAACGCGGCGGCGAATCAGACGCTGTCGGAAAAGCGGGCGGCCGCGGTGAAGCAGTATCTGGTTTCCACCTACGCGATCGATGCCGCGCGGCTCAAATCCGTGGGGTACGGCGCGACCAAGCCGGCCGCGCCCAATACGACCGACGAGGGAAGGCAGAACAACCGGCGGGTGGAGCTCGTGAAGCAACCTTGATGCGAAACGTTTCGAGCCCGTACAGCCGGTGAAATTCTCGCTGGAAAATGTGGCCGAGATCGAGTAGCTTTCGCCCCACAAGCCAGCAAGATCGAACGTGCCGCAGTGCCCGCGACTGAGCAACCCAGCGCGGGCGCTCGACGTTATGGCTCACCCCACACCGGCCCATCACCAGGAGTAGCGTCATGCCAGCGACCGGACTGAACCCGCGCAAAGCTGCCATCCAGGACATCGCATCCCGCACCGCTCGAAACTCCAACGGGACGGTGAATGGGAATGGCAATAGCAACGGTCAGCATCCGACGTCGGAGTACTTCGGCATGAATACCTTCGGCGCCCGCCAGATGCGCGCGCGCCTGCCGAAGGAAGTGTACGCGAAGCTCGTGGGCGCCATTCGCCAGGGGAAGAAGCTCGACGCCGAGATCGCGCCGACCGTCGCCCAGGTGATCAAGGAGTGGGCGATCTCCCGCGGCGTGACGCACTTCACGCACTGGTTCCAGCCGCAGACCGGTCTCACGGCCGAGAAGCACGACGCGTTTCTCTCGTTCGACGACAAGCAGCAGCCGATGGAGTCGTTCTCCGGCGCGCAGCTCATCCAGAGCGAGCCCGATGCATCGAGCTTTCCGTCCGGCGGGCTGCGCGCCACCTGGGAAGCGCGTGGCTACACCGCGTGGAATCCCGCCTCGCCCGTGTTCATCGTCGAGTCGGGGAACACGCGCACGCTCTGCATTCCCTCGGTCTTCATCGGCTACAACGGTGAGGCGCTCGACGAGATGACGCCGCTCCTGCGCAGCTCCGATGCGCTCTCCGACAAGGCCATCGAGATGCTCGAGCTGCTCGGCGAGAAGAACGTGCTGCGCGTGTACACGACGCTCGGACCCGAGCAGGAATACTTCCTCATCGATCGCAACCACTTCGCGCTGCGCCCCGATCTCGTCATGGCGGGCCGCACGCTCGTGGGCGCTCCACCGCCGCGCGGGCAGCAGCTCGAGGATCATTACTTCGGCGGCATTCCCGAGCGCGTGCAGGCGTGCATCGCCGAGGTCGAGCACGAGCTCTACAAGCTCGGCGTGCCGATCGTGACGCGACACAACGAGGTCGCGCCGAGCCAGTTCGAGATGGCGCCGATGTTCGAGGAGACGGACCTGAGCGTGGACCACAACCAGCTCGTGATGTCGGTGCTGCGCCGCGTCGCGCTGCGCCACGGGCTGCAGGCGCTGCTGCACGAGAAGCCGTTCGCCGGCATCAACGGCTCGGGCAAGCACTGCAACTGGTCGATGGCCATCACGTCGGACGATTCCGGTCTCGATGGAACGAACCTGCTCAAGCCGGGAAAGACGCCGCACCAGAACGTGCGCTTCCTCGTGTTCCTCGCGGCGGTGCTCAAGGGTGTGCACAAGCACGCCGGGCTGCTGCGCGCCGGCATCGGCACGTCGGGCAACGAGCATCGGCTCGGCGCGAACGAGGCGCCACCGGCCATCATCTCGGTGTTCATGGGGCAGATGCTCACGCGCGTGATCGAGGATATCGCCGCGGGAAAGACATCGCCGCAGAACGCGCAGCAGGCGATGATCAAGCTGGGCGTGGCGAAGCTTCCGGAAGTGGAGAAGGACAACACGGATCGCAATCGCACGTCGCCGTTCGCGTTCACGGGCGCGAAGTTCGAGTTCCGCGCGGTGGGCGCCTCGCAGTCGATCGCGTTCCCGGTGATGCTCCTCAACGCCACGGTCGCCGAGGCGCTGGGCGAGCTGATTACCGCGCTCAAGGCGGCGCTCAAGCGCACGAAGTCGGTGGACGACGCGGTGCTCGAGGTCGTTCGCCAGGCGTTCAAGGAGACGGGTGCGGTGCGCTTCGAGGGCAACAACTACTCGAACGACTGGGTGGTCGAGGCGGAGAAGCGCAAGCTGCTCAACCTTCGCCGCACGCCGGAGGCGCTCGCGCAGCTGCTCACCAAGGACTCGCGGGCGGTGCTGACGAAGCTCGGCATTCTGAGCAAGCCGGAGATCGAGTCGCGCTTCCACATCCGGCTCGAGCGGTACGTGAAGGACATGCTCATCGAGATCCACACGCTCGACGAGATCGTCGATACGATGATCCTTCCGGCTTCGTTCTCGTACCTCGCGTCGCTCACGAGATCTGCCGCTGACGCAAAGGCGGCCGGCGTGAAGCCCGTTCCGCAGCTCGACGCGGCGAACGCGATCTCGGAGCTGATTCAGCAGCTGCAGACGCGCCGTGCCGCGCTCGGAAAGGTGGCTGCCAAGGCCGAGGGCATGCACGACGAGCTCGAGGCGCAGGCCAGGCTGCTCACGGCGGATGGCGCCGATCGCATGGCGGAGGTGCGCGAGACGAGCGACGCGCTCGAGCTCGTGGTGAGCGATGATCTCTGGCCGCTGCCGAAGTACCGCGAGATGCTCTTCCCGCTCTGATCGGGAGGCTGGAAGGAAAACAGGGGCCGGCGCGGTGCGTCGGCCCCTGTTTGACATCGCGGCGTGTTGCCGACGCTACCGGTTGGCTCGGGTGGATTCCGTTGCCAGGCGCCTGAGGATTTCCTCCAGCTTGGCACGTCGCTCGTCGATGGTGAGGAGCGTGAGCTGGAATACCTCATCATCGGCGCCGATCACGCCGGCGAAGGTGGCGTATGCTCCGCCCGCGCCGTGCTTCACCGATTTCACGAAACGCCGCATCACGGTCACCCGGGAAAGCGGCACGCGGACAGTGGAATCACTCTGCTGAAGCACGAGCGCATCCCGCTCCACACGCACCGGGCGCACTTCGTACATGATCGAGGCGTCACTCAGCTCGATCTCCCAGCGATCGGTTGCCTGCGCCGGGCAGGGGGCGGCCAGGAGCATCATGGCCACCGCACAGAACAGAATGCGAATCACGACTTCTCTCCGCAGCGAAAGGGGACTGGACGATCATGCGGCTGCCGTACAGCTTACCGCGGCCGCACCGATACGTCCAATTCATAGTTTCTATCGCTGTGATAACCGCTCGGAATGGTGCCCTCCCATGGATCTCGCCCTCCTCCACACCCTCCGGACCGTCTCCCGCACCGGGAGCTTCCGTCGAGCCGCGAGCGAGCTTCACGTGACACAGCCTGCCGTGACCAAGCAGATCCAGGCGCTCGAAAGAGAAGTTGGTGAGCGCCTCCTCGATCGGACGCGGCCGCTCGCCCTCACGCACGCAGGCGACATCCTGCTGCGCTATGCGGATCAGATCGCGGGACTCGTGCGAAACGCCGAGAACGAGATCGGTGACCTGCAGCGGACAGGCGCCGCCGGCCGCGTCGCACTCGGCGCCTCCTACAGTGTCGCCGACTTTCTACCGAAGCTCCTCGGCAGATGTCGAACGCGCTTTCCTCAGGTCACGCTCACCGTGGACAGCGATTGGCCCGATGCCATCGTCCACCGTGTCCGCGAGCGCGAGCTCGATCTCGGATTGGTCGTGCTGACATCGCCGCGGCCGGCCGAGCCGGAGGAGATCGTAGCGATCCCGCTCACCGAGAGCGGGATGGTGATCATCGCTCCGCCGGACGCCGCGCTGGCGAAGGGTCGGTTCGCAACAATGAAGCAGCTCGCGGCGCACCCATGGATTCTGAACCATCGCAGCTGCGTCTACCGCCTCTATCTCGACAGAATCTTCGCCGAGCACGGGCTCCGCATGCAGGTCGCGGTGGATGGCGTAGGCGTCGAGCTGCAGTGCCGCCTCGTCGAGCTCGGCCTCGGGCTCGCGCTCATTCCGGAATCCTTTCTCCTGGAGCGCGGCCGAAGGCGCAAGGTGAAGGTTCTGCGCGTGCGCGGCGTCGAGCCTCGAAGCCTGATCGGACTCGTCTATCGCAGAGACAAGTACCTGCATGGCGCCATGCGAAGCATGCTCGTCGCGCTGCAGGACATCTTTCCGGAGGCGACTCTCGACAACATACTCGCGGCCAGCGCAGCGCCCTGAGCTCGCTCGCGCTCGCGCACCGCCCATCACGCGCTCATACTTTCGGGTGGCCGTAAGACGAGGATGACGATGCTCGTGCTCGTGCTGGCGTTCCTCGGCGGGGTGCTCACGATTCTGAGTCCGTGCATCCTTCCGATCATTCCACTCGTGTTCGCTCGCTCCGGGCGCAGCTTCGCCCGGGAGACCGCTCCCATGCTGGGCGGTCTCGCGATCGCGTTCACGGCTGCGGCACTCATCGCGACCGCAACGGCGCACTGGCTCATCGTGGCCAATGTGATCGGCCGCGACATCGCGCTCGCGCTGTTCGCGGTGGTGGGCATCACGCTCGTGTCCACGCGCGCTGCCGAATGGATCGCACGCCCCGCCACGCGTGCCGGCGCCGCGTTGCTCGGCACGCACGCACCTGCGGCATCGGCAACGCCGCTGCGCAACGTCATCATAGGATTGGCGGTAGGTCTCCTGTGGGCACCGTGCGCCGGCCCGATTCTCGGAATTCTGATCGCCGCCGCGGCTACCACCGCTGCACCGCGTGCCGCACTGCTCTTTCTCACCTTTGCGCTCGGAGCCGCCATGTCGCTCGCCGTCGTGCTCTCACTCGGTGCCAGACTGCTGGCGCGCATCAAGCGTGCAGGCGCCACCGAGGTCGCCATTCGCCGCGTATTCGGCATCGCGACCATCGTGACGGTGCTCGCGATCTTCCTCGGCTACGATCAGCTGCTCTTCGGCAGCGGCGGATTGGTGAAGACCGCGAGCGCCGAGGAGCATCTCGTCTCCTCACTCACGCCCGAGCGCGTGCAGCCGCACCCGCCGGGCATGTCGCTCGACGAATTCGCCGCCGAGGAAGATGCGCTCGCAGCGACCATCCATCTCGACGAGCTCGATGGCGATCTGCCCGGCTTCGATGGTGGCACGGAGTGGATAAACTCGGGCGCGCTCTCTCCGCAGGCGCTCAGGGGCAAGGTCGTGCTCGTCGATTTCTGGGCCTTCATGTGCTACAACTGCCTGAACGCGCTGCCGCACGTGAAGGAGCTGTACGCCAAGTACAAGGATCGCGGCTTCGTGGTCGTTGGCGTGCACACACCGGAGCTGGGACCCGAGCGCGTTCCCCAGGGCGTGCGAGACGCGGTGAAGCGGCTCGGGATCATGTTCCCGGTCGTGATCGACAACGACAACAAGATCTGGAACGCGTACCACAATCAGTACTGGCCGGCCGCGTACTTCGCCGATGCCACGGGCAAGCTGCGCTTCTACAACTTCGGCGAGGGCCGCTACGACGAGCAGGACAAGGT
>Ga0070661_100003262_pt1 | contig 11193 bp, 10 predicted proteins | sample KBSC43metaG_FD_64663 | JGI IMG/M metagenome (GOLD analysis project Ga0070661, IMG submission 64663) | Corn rhizosphere microbial communities from Kellogg Biological Station, Michigan, USA - KBS C4-3 metaG | ecosystem: Host-associated > Plants > Roots > Rhizosphere > Soil ...
GAGAGCATGGAACGACCAGTGGCGGCCTGGCGGAGCCGACGACAGTGCCGCGTCCGAGGTGGAGAGCGTCAACCGGACTCCCGTGCGCAGCGGCTCACTCGGACCACGCAGCGGCGCGAGCAGTGTGGCACCGGTCGTGAGAACCAGCGCGGCGACCCAGAGCCACCGCGTGGGACGGCCCGCCACTCGCAGGAGCTGCTCCGTGCCCACAGTCGCGATGGCGACCAGCGCGCCAACCGCGATTCCGAAGATCATCCACGCGGTAATCATTTCTGCTCCCTCAGGCGATCGGCCAGCAGACGGCGCATGCGCTCGAGCTCTTCCTTCCTGAGCCCGCGATCCGACACGAACTGCGCGAACATCCGCTCGGCCGATCCCTGGAACATGGTTTCACGTATTCGGGCCAGCGCGCTGCTGCCGGCGCGCTCAGCGGGCACGAGCGCGTGATAGCGATACGCACGTCCTTCGGCCTCGTGGCTCACGTAGCCCTTCTCCTCGAGCGTCTGGAGCGCGGAGAGCACGGACGTGTAGGCGAGGTCGTCATCGAGCGCCTCGCGGACCTCGGCGACGGTAACGGCACCGAGTCGCCAGAGCACGCTCATGACCGCGAGCTCACGAGGCGGAAAGTGAATTTCGTCCACGGGATCTCCTACGGAAGTTTCAGTAGTATGTAGACGCCTGGTCAGATTGTCAACTGCTTTTCCCGTAGATTGCGACACAGCCGACACTACACGGATGTCGACAGGGTTCAGCTCAGGATTCACGGCACCGCGCGGCACTGCGCGGCAGCCTCTGCGGCATGAGCCCCGGCCGCGTTACGAACTCACCGCGCACCGAGTCGTACATGCGGGTGGCCCCGCGCCCCGGTTACCTTTCCCCAACAGACTGAACCGAGAGATTTCCATGAGCAGACGGATTCGCGGCATCGTAGCAGGAACAACCATGCTGAGTATGGCGCTACTCCTGGCCGCGTGCGGAGGCGATAACAGCACGGGTCCAGGCTCGGCGCCCAATCTTTCCGGCGACTGGACGCTGAGCTTCACCGCATCGAATGCGGATCATCAGACAACGTGCTCGGCCACCGGACCACTGAACATCACCCAGGCATCCTACGCATTCACCGGGTCCTTCAACGGCGCGACGGGTACGTGCGATGTGGCGGGGACGCAGCAGGGGGGCACTGCCACCGGTCAGGTGACCAACGGCCACATCGTTGGTGATACCGCGAGTTTTGTTCTGCAAGGATGCAATGTCACGGGTATCATCAGCGGAACTCCCGATCCCGTGCAGGTCGCCGGCGACGTGAGCTGCACATTCCATCCCGATCAGGGTGATCCATATCCGATCACGGGCACCTGGCAGATGCAGAGATAGGCCGGGGCGTTTCTTCCGGTCGCGCAGAAGCTCCGACCGACAACGGAAGGCCAAGTCGTGAACCACACACCGGGGGCAGCCATGCACGCATGGCTGCCCTCTGCCGCATGCCCCCACCCGCCTGCACGCAGCCGTACTTGCGTCGCGGCCTGCCTGCCACGTCTTGACCCGGAGATCGGAACGCGTACGTTGGCACTATCGCGCCCGCTGGCAACGGAAGTCATTGCATCCGGCCGCGGGCGCTTCCCGTCTCTCACCGAAGGAATCCCATGAAACAAGGTATGGTGACCGCACTTGCTGTATCACTTGCGGCAAGCGTTGCCCTTCTGTCAGCGTGCTCGACCGATTCTCCAACCGGCGTGCAGTCCGGAGACGCCAATGCCGTCGCGCTCTCACGCGCCGGATACAATCAGGCCGGCGCGCACCGCCAGTACGGCACGCCCGTCAAGGTGGGCAACGGCATGGCGCGCGCGTACGTCGTGGCTGATGCCGCGCACGGACAGGCGCCGCTGGAGCTGGGCATTGCGCTCAGTGCCGGGGCGCTCGATGCGCTGCCGACCGACGGCATGCACATGTACCTCCTGCCGCTGCCGAAGCTGGCTCCCAGACCGTACCAGCTCGTGGAGCTCGACTGGAATCCGGTGGGTCACCCGCCTGAGGGCGTCTACACGTTCCCGCACTTCGATTTCCATTTCTATTTCATCTCACTGGCGGAGCGCAACGCGATAGTGCCGAGCGATCCGAACTACGCGGCGGAAGCGGACAACCTGCCCACCGGTGCGTTCGTGCCCTCGCTCTATGCGCCGCTGGCCGGCCCTGGTCAGACTCCCGCCGACGTCGCCGTGCCGATGATGGGTCTCCACTGGGAGGATCTGACGTCGCCCGAGCTGCAGAATCTGCTCGGCAATCCATCGGCCTATCAGCAGTTCACCAGGACGTTCATCTACGGCTCGTGGAATGGGCAGTTCATCTTCGTCGAGCCCATGATCACGCGGGCGTTCCTGCTCTCGAAGCCCGACGTCTCCGCGCCGGTGCGCGTGCCGCAACAGTATCCCACGGTGGGCTACTTTCCGACCAGCTATCGCGTGACGTATGACGCGCAGGCCGGCGAATATCGCGTGGCGTTGACGGGCATGGTGGAGCGCAACTGAGTTGCACGTGGCGCAGCTGCTGCTGGCGGCGGTGATCGGCCTGATCATTGGCGCCGCGTGCGCCTGGCTCTACGCCGCCGCCCGTGCCGCGCGCGTGCAGGTGCTGCTCCAGGAGCGCGTGAAGGATGTGACGCAGCTTCGCGCGCTGCTGGAGCAGACGGACACGCGGCTCAGGGACTCCTTCGCCGCGCTGTCATCGCAGGCGCTCCAGGCGAACAATCAGGCCTTCCTCGATCTCGCCAGGACATCCATGGGTGAATTCCATCAGGGTGCGAAGGCCGAGCTGGAGGCACGACAGCTCTCCATTGCGCAGCTCGTGCAGCCGGTGCGCGAGGGGCTGCAGCGTGTGGATGAGAAGCTGCAGGCGCTGGACCGGGAACGCACGGCGAGTCATGCCGCGCTCCACGAGCAGCTCCGCGGCATGGTGGAAGCCCAGGAGCATCTCACCGGCGAGACGCAGTTGCTGGTGCGCGCGCTCCGCGCGCCGCAGGTGCGCGGCCAGTGGGGTGAGATGCAGCTCCGGCGCGTGGTGGAACTGGCGGGAATGATCGAGCACTGTGACTTCGAGGAACAGGAAACGGTGCAGGGAGAGGACGGGAGACTCCGTCCCGACATGATCGTGCATCTGCCCGGCGACAAGGTGATCGTCGTGGATTCCAAGGCGCCGCTCGCGGCCTATCTCGATGCGATCGACGCCGTCACCGACGAACAGCGCGCGCCGCTGCTGGACCAGCACGCGCGTCAGGTGCGCGACCACATCACGCAGCTCGCGGGCAAGGAGTATGCGGACCAGTTCACCCAGACACCCGACTTCGTCGTGATGTTTCTGCCCGGCGAAGCGTTCTTCAGCGCCGCCTGCCACCGCGATCCGGGGCTCATTGAATTTGCCGTACAGCACGGCGTCATTCCTGCCAGCCCCACGACGCTCATCACCGTGCTCAAGGCGGTGTTCTACGGCTGGCAGCAGGAACGCATCGCGCGCAACTCGGAGCAGATCCGGGACCTCGGCATGGAGCTCTACACGCGCATGCGCGTGGCGGCCGAGCATCTGGCCAGAGTGCGCAAGGGGCTGGACGGTGCGGTGAGCGCCTACAACGCCGCCGTGAGTTCACTCGAGTCGCGCGTGCTGCCCACCGCGCGGAAGTTTCGCGAGCTGGGCGTCGGTACGGGCGACGAGATCGAGGCGCTCGAGCCCGTGGATGCGGTGCCGCGGCTCGCGGCCGCGCCGGAGCTCGTGGCGGCCAATGCACCGGAGTTCGCGGCGCATGGTGCGCCCGAGTATCTGGTGCCCGGTGCGGCCGAACTTCTGGTTCCCGGCGCGGCCGATCCCGCAGGCACGGGCATGCCCGCGTAGCTACCGTCTCGCCAGGCGCTCGAACAGCGGAATGGCCGTGGTCAGGGTACGACGCTCGGCGGTGCTCAACTCCCGGATGTCGCCGGTCAGGACGCCAACGCGGCGGCGGCGTCCCGCCTGCAGCAGCGCGCGACCGCGTGCGGTGGCCTCCACGCGAACGATGCGATGATCGGTGCGGTCGGAGACGCGGCGGACCAGCCCCTGAACCTCGAGGGCAGCGACCAGGCGCGACATGGTGGGTGCGCGCACCTGTTCCGCGGCCGCGAGCGCGCCAATCGTAATGGGACCGCCGAAGACCACCACGGAGAGCGCGGAGAGGCGGGGGGCACTCAGGCCGGCGGCATCGTCCTCGCGCCGCAGGCGCCGCAGCAGGTGGATGGCCGCGGTGTGCAGGCGGTCGGCCAGGACGTCGGTGGGGTCGCGGCGGCGCGAGCGGCCGGATGCTTGACGGCGGATCATGGAAGCGTATGTTAGTTAGCGCAGCTAACTATTGGCAACCCCTGTCCGGGATGGTCCGTTCCGGGCGCTCTCATCGGAGCCTGTCATGTCTGATCCCACCGCTGCATCAGTCGCTGGCCGCGCCCCCGGCGCCGCCGAAGCCGCACCCTCCGGAGCCACCGCCGCGGGAGTCATCGTCACCGCCCTCGGCCAGGTCGCGCTCACCGTCCAGGACGTGGAGCGCAGCACGCACTTCTACCGGGACGCCGTGGGATTGCGCTTCCTTTTCGCCGCACCGCCGGGACTCGCGTTCCTCGACATGGGCGGCGTGCGCCTCATGCTCACTGCGCCGGAGGGTGCATTCACGCCGGGCTCGGGCACCGTGCTCTACCTGCGGGTGGGCGACATCACGGCGGCGCACGCCGCCATGTCGGCGCGCGGTGTACCGTTCGTGGACCAGCCGCACCTGCTCGCGCGCATGCCCGACCACGACCTGTGGATGTGCTTCTTCCGCGATCCGGACGGGCACACACTCGGCCTCATGTGCGAACGGGCAAAGGGGAGGGACTGATCGCCGCCCGCATGGCCTTTGCGCCATGGGCGCGACATATTCCCCGCGTCGTTCCGTCCAATATCCATCAGTCCCATATACCTGAGGCTGTTGTCGTGCACAGATCCCGCCAACGCGTTGCCCTCCTGCTCGCCCTTCTCGCCTTCCTTTTCGCTTCCACAACCGTCGCACAGTCCACCGATCTCTACTCCGCCATGCACTGGCGGAGCATCGGTCCCGTCCGCGCCGGCCGCGCCCGCGCTCTCGCCGGTGTCGCGAGTCAGCCCAACGAGTTCTACGTGGGCTTTGACAATGGCGGCGTCTGGCGTTCCACCGACTACGGCTCGACATGGGAGCCGCTCTTCGACGACGAGCCCACCGGTTCCATCGGCGCCATTGCGGTCGCGCCGTCGGATCCGAACATCATTTACGTGGGAAGCGGGGCAGGAATCATCCGTCCCGATCTCGCCGTGGGCAACGGCATGTACAAGTCGACCGATGCGGGTCGCACATGGACCCACCTCGGCCTCGATGACAGCCAGATGATCGCGGGCATTGATGTGGATCCGAAGAATCCGAACCGGCTCTTCGTCGCAGTGCTGGGGCATCCGTACGGACCCAACGCCGAGCGTGGACTGTTCCGCTCTACTGATGGCGGTAAGACGTTCGAGAAGGTGCTCTACAAGGACGAGTACACCAGCGCCAACGACGTGCACATCGATCCGGACAATCCGAACGTGGTGTACGCCGCGCTCTGGCAGCAGCAGGAAAGCTTCCGCGAAGGCGGTTCGTTCGGCGGCGACAGCGGCGGCATCTTCAAGTCCACCGACGGCGGCACCACCTGGAGCAAGGTGCAGGGCGGCCTGCCGACGGTGCTGCAGGCGAACCTCGCCATCGCGCCGGGCAATCCGCGAGTCGTGTACGCCATGGTTGCCGCGCCTTCACCACGAGGAGCGCCCGCCGGCGGCTTCGGCAGCGGCGTCGTGGCCCTGTATCGCTCCGCCGACGAAGGCGCCAGCTGGACGTTGGTGGATGGCCCCGGCCTCAAGGGACACACGGTGGACGAGCGGCCGCTCGCGCGCATTGGCGGCGGCGACCTGCCCACGCTGGCCGTGGATCCTGGCAACGAGAACGTCGTCTACAGCAACTCCACGGTGCTCTGGCGTACCGAAGACGGTGGCGTCACCTGGACGGCCGTGCGCGGCGCACCCGGCGGTGACGACTACCAGAAGACGTGGATCAACCCCGTCAATCCGGACATCCTGCTGGTGGTGAGCGACCAGGGCGCCGTGATTTCCGCCAACCGCGGCACGTCGTGGAGCAACTGGTACACGCAGTCCACGGCTGCCATGTATCACGTGTCCACCGACAATACGTTCGTGTATCAAGTGTGCGGCGGCCAGCAGGATTCCGGCTCCGCGTGCGTGGCCAGCCGCTCGATGGATGGTGAAATCACCTTTCACGACTGGCACCCCGTCAACATCCAGGAGTACGGCATCGCCGCGCCCGATCCGCGCGACGCGGACATGGTCTACGGCAGCGGCCGCACGAACGTCTCCCTGTACGATCGGAAAACCGGACAGACCACGGCGGTGGGTCCCGACATGAGCGGGAAGGGACCGAACGGAGATGCGTACAACCGCAACGTGCGCACGATGCCGATCATCTGGTCCCCCGTGAATCACGACGTGCTCTACTACACGTCGAACGTCGTGTGGAAGACGACGGATCACGCGCACAGTTGGACGCGCATCAGTCCTGATCTGGCGCGCAGCAGCTGGAGCGTACCCGCCAACGCGGGGAAGTACGCGACGAGCGTGGAGGTGTCACCGCAGGGAACGATTACCGCGCTCTCGCCCTCGCCGCGCAGCGCCAGCGTGCTCTGGGCCGGTACGGATGACGGCAACATTCAGGTCACCATGGACGGTGGCGCGAAGTGGACCACCGTCACGCCGGCGGCGATCAAGCCATGGACGCGCATCTTCAACATCGAGGCCGGGCACTTCGACACGCAAACGGCCTACGCCGCCGCGAACACGCTGCGCATTGACGATCTGCACCCGCACTTCTGGCGCACGCATGACGGCGGCAGAACGTGGACCGAGATTGACAACGGCATCGCGCCCGACGCGGTGGCGAATTCCATTCGCGAGGACCCGCGCCAGAAGGGGCTGCTCTATGCGGCCACCGATACGCAGGTCTGGGTGTCGTTCGACGACGGCGATCACTGGCAGTCGCTGCGCCTCAACATGCCGGCCATCTCGGTGCGCGACATCCAGCTCAAGGATGACAGCACGTGTCTCTGTTCCGATCTCATTGCGGGAACGCACGGGCGCGGTTTCTGGATTCTGGATGACGTGACACCGCTGCGACAGGCAGCGCAGGCGCGCGCGGCACAAGTGGCGTATCTCTACCGGCCGGCGACCGCGGTGCGCGTGCGCTTCGCGACGAACGATCCGACGCCGTGGCCGCCCGAGGTGCCGGCCGGTCAGAATCCGCCGCCGGGAGGCATCATTGATTACTACCTGGCGAACGACGCGACCGGACCGGTCACGCTCGACATCCTCGACAAGGCCGGCACGGTGATCCGTTCCTACAGCAGCGCGGATACCGCGCCGAATCCCGACGCCGCGCTCGATCCAGCGGAGTACAACACGAAGGTCTGCCAGCGCACGCCTACCGTGCCTACCTGCTCGGTACCGCTCTACTGGCAGGCGCCGCCCATGGTCATTTCCACGAAGCACGGCATGCATCGTTTCTCATGGGATCTGCACTATCAGCCAATAGAGGGGCTGCAGGGCGGTGGCTTTGGCGGCGGTGATGGCGGCGGGAATCCGGTGCCCCACCGGACGTATCCGTCGGTGAACTCACCCTGGGCGCCGCCCGGGTCCTACACCGTGCGCCTCACCGTGAACGGCAAGCACTACACGCAGCCGCTCACGCTCAAGCTCGATCCGCGCGTGAAGACGCCGGCCGCGGGCCTGGCGCAGCTCGCTTCGCTTTCCCGCGAGATGTACACGCGCGCGGCGGAGGTGCACGGGGCGTACGATCAGGCGCGTGCGCTCTCTGCGGTGCTCGACACGGCGCAGGCCACGGATGCGAAGACGTTCAAGGCGCGCGTGGATTCGCTCGCGCCCGCACCCGTGCGCGGCGGTCGTGCCGCCTTCTTCCGCCGGCGCGGACCGGCGGGCCCGCCCAATCTCGAGAGCGCCGCCAGTGCGCTCATGGGTGCCGGCATGAGCATGCAGCGCGCGGACGCCACGCCCACCGCGGTCGAAGTGACCGCCTGCACGTCGGCCCGGAAGGATGCGGCGGCCGTCATGGCGCAGTGGAACGCGCTGCGCACGCGCGGCCTGGCCGCGTTCAATGCGAAGCGCAAGGCCGCGGGGCAACCCGTGGTGAAAGTGCCGTAGACGGGGAGGCGCACACGGCGCGCGCCACCATCTCCCCGCCGCCATGGCCCAGCCCGCCACCCCGCCGCTGGGCCGCCCTTGTGACCCGCACCCCATGTGCGAGAGTCTATGTACCGTGGACTCGCGTCCGGACGCCGAACTGATCGCTTCCGTGCTCAACGGGCACGTGGACGACTATACCTTGCTCGTGCGTCGGCACAGTGCGCGTTGCGCGCGCTATGCCGCACGCATGCTCGGCAGTCCGGACGATGCGGATGAGGCGCTGCAATCAGCGTTTCTGCGGGCATACCGTGCACTGGCGCGATGCCGGGAGCCCGCACGCTTCGATTCGTGGCTCCTTCGCATCGTGCTGAACGAATGTCGAACCATGGCTGCTCGACGTGCACGGCGGGAACGTCGCCTCGTACGAGACGTGGAGGTCCTCTCCGCCATGGCGGCGGACCCCGCGCAGGACGGAGCGGCCATGCTGGCAGAAATCGAGCACGCGCTTGACGGGCTGGACGACGGGCTGCGCGAGGCGTTCCTGCTCAAGCACGTGGAGGAGTTGAGTTACGAGGAGATGGCCGCGCTCACCGGCGTTGGCATCTCTGCGCTCAAGATGCGAGTGAAGCGGGCATGTGCGCGGCTGCGCGTGCTGCTCGAGGGCGTGCATCATGAGTAACGACAGGAGTAACGACGGTGGGCGGATCCCTGCCCAGGAGGCTGGCATGTTCAAGGAGGACGACGAAGAGCGAGCGTTCATCGAACGGATCGCGAAGCCCCTGCGCGCGGCCGAGCCCCTGGCCGCGGACTTCATGGATCGGCTTGCGGCGGCGGTTCGCGCGGATGGCGCAGCCGCTCCAGGCGCCGCACATGATGCACCCACTGATGTGCCGTGGTGGCGGAAGCGCACCACCATTCGGGTGTCGCTCTCACCGATTGGCGGCCTGGCGCTGGCGGCCGGCCTTGCCGCGGTGGTCGTGCTCGGCGCACTCGTGTTCCGCACGATTGGCGACCATGGAACCGGCCTGGCAACGGCGGACAGTTCCGCGCGCACGGCGGCGGTTCGCACGGACACTGTGCACATCGTGCGGTTTGTCTTCATTGCCCCACGGGCTTCGAGTGTCGCGCTCGTGGGAGACTTCAACAACTGGCGGCGCGAGGCCACGCCGCTTCGGCCCACTGGGTCAGCCGGGATCTGGTCCGTTTCGGTTCCCATGTCGAGTGGATCACATCAGTATGCCTTCGTGATCAATGGCACCGAGTGGGCCGCGGATCCGGCCGCGGGCACTTCTGTCACGGACGATTTCGGCACGACGACTTCGGTGATGACCGTGGGCGGAGCCGGCTGATCCCGGTGGAGCGCCGTGTCCGCGGCCGCGCGCTCGCGGGAGCGTGCGCGCTGATGCTCGTTGTGGGTACCGCTGCGGGCGCGCGTGCGCAGCAGCTGGCTGCGAGCCTGGATGTCGGTGCCAGCCTGCTGCGCTACTCGGACTCCGTGACGTCGAGCGCCGCGGCGCTCAGCCCCAGCATTGGTCTTCAATCGAGACATCTTGCGCTCGACGCAACCGGGACGATTGCGGAGCTGAGCACCGGATCGTGGACCGGACAAGGCAGCGCCACGGCCGGTGTCTTCTCGTCAACACTCGGCGACTTTCGTGGCGAGCTGGGTGGAACCGCTGGTGGATCGGCGCACGAGGATGGCGCCCGCACCGGGCAGCTCGAGGGACTCGCCCGGCTGCACTATGGCCGGTCCCGATGGGGAGTGTGGGGCGGCGGCGGGGCGGGGAGTGCCTGGGACGGCACGGCGTGGCGTTCCGTCGTGTTCGGCAATGCCGGCCTCTGGCTGAACTCGGGCACAGTCACCCTCTCCGCCGCGGTTACTCCCACTGAGGTAGCAGACAGCATCCACTATACCGATGTTGGGCTCAGCGGACAGTGGAACGCCGGACGCGCTCAGCTCGAAGGAACCCTCGGCGCGCGCAGTGGCCATGGGCTGGTGGGGCCGGCCGGAAGTACGGCATGGGGATCGCTCGCTGTAGCAGTCTGGGTGGCGCCGCACATGGCCATCGTCGCGAGCGGTGGAAATTATGCCGCGGACCTCACTCAGGCTCTCCCCAACGGCCGCTTCGTTTCTCTCGCGGTTCGCCTGAGCGCGCAAGCGGTGTCATCGTTCCGGCGGCAGCGGCCGGGAGAACAGTCGTCGCAAGTGTACGCGCGAGGGGGAGCGCAGAGACTTGTGGCAGTCCGATCGGACAGCGCGATGCTCGTTCGGGTGCTCGCCCCTGGTGCCACTCGTGTGGAAGTTCGCGGAGACCTGTCCAACTGGTTGCCGCTCGAGCTCGCACCCGAGTCCAATGGGTGGTGGAGTGCACGCATCGTGATTTCACCCGGCGCATATCAGGTGAGTATCCGGCTGAATGGCGGCGACTGGACAGTGCCGCCCGGACTCGTCGCTGTTACAGACGAGTTCGGCGGCGTCGCAGGCGTGCTGGTTGTTCCCTGAGCAAGTGCCGGGTCGCGTTGGGGGAGAGCCGGGCAGGTGAGACCATTTGAATGTGACTCGGACGCCAATGGCTGGAGTCTTTCATGCGGACACGGTTCGCGGCACCGGGTAGTGAGCACTGCAGCGAGGCCACCAGAGTCAGGGAGACAGTGACAATGAGATACACTGCAATCACAATGGGCATGGTCTCGCTGCTGTGCGGTGCCACACTCTGCGCGCAGGGCGGCGCGGCAGCCGCCGCAACGCAGCAGGACCCCGCGGCGAGACTGCACGAAGTGCTGCCTGACTCGGCCGCCAGTCAGGTGCTGTCCATAGCGGCTGAGGCGACATCCCACGGACTGCCCGGCGCGGCGCTGGAACAGCGGGCGTTGAAGTTCGCGGCGCGTGGCGTTCCGCCGGCCGACATCGTGCGTGCGCTCAAGGAGCAG
>Ga0070661_100003269_pt1 | contig 11188 bp, 6 predicted proteins | sample KBSC43metaG_FD_64663 | JGI IMG/M metagenome (GOLD analysis project Ga0070661, IMG submission 64663) | Corn rhizosphere microbial communities from Kellogg Biological Station, Michigan, USA - KBS C4-3 metaG | ecosystem: Host-associated > Plants > Roots > Rhizosphere > Soil ...
CGCGGGACGATGTCGAGCAGCGAATCCAGCTCGACGTCCCCCGCGCCCTCGAGGAAGGCGTTCACCTTCTCCGGCGAGAACGCCGCGCGGCCCTCGTGCATTCCATATTGGACATAATGCACGAAAGGATGGATGTTCCGGACGTCCTCGTGCGTGTCCAGATAGTAGCGCGTCGAGAACAACGGGCCGGGGTCACGGCCCGGGTCGCTCTTGCTTGCGCGGATGTAGTCGGCCAGCAGATCATTCCGATCGGAAATCATGTCGCCATGGGCGTTCTCGTAATATTGCTCATCGAAGAAACCCGATTCGTAGATCTTCGAGCGTAGCTCCGGCGTCAGGACTTTTAGCGCGCTCCTGGTTTCGCTGGCGGCTTGAATCTTCTGGATCGTCGTCCGTACATGCCTTTTCCGTCGCTTTGTTGGCGCGAGGTCAGCCTGGACCGCGTCCCGCCCATCGCGGTCGTTCGCGGGCGCCGCTGCCGCCGCGGCCGACGGCCGCCTGCCAAGCTTTGCGCCGACCCATAGGAAATGCCTCGCCGGATCCATGCCGACGAGCTTCACGTCCGGATACTGTTCTACATACCATTCTTCATCGAACTGGCCCGAACTTCGAAACGACGCAACTTCTTCCTCACTGAGGAAACTCATTACTCTAATTCCCCCTTTAGCCGCGGCGGCGGCGTTCCTTGATCCCGTGCTGCAGATAATGGCGCAGCGGGTCGGTCCGGTCCGCCGCGACGTCACCATTGGCTTCCAGATACGCATCGGCGTCGAACAGGCCCTTGCGCTTGAGCAGCCGCTGCTGGCGCTTCGAATTGAATGCAGCGGGCAGGAGGCGGAACAGCCGACCCTTCGGGGTCGCCGAATCGCCCAGCAGGACCGATGCGGTCTGGCGCAGCCAGTCCGCCTCCTCCGAAGCATGCCGTTCGAGCGTTTCGCGTTCCGCGAGCAGCGCCGTCAACGTCGCGATCTCAACGAAACGGTCCTCTAGACGGGCCTCCACCCGCTCCATCTCGGCCCGTGATTCGTGAAGCGCCGCATCGAGCTCCGACTCTTTCCGCGCAAGGCCCTCGCAGGTCTTGGTCACTACCGCCAATCGCTCGTTCAGCCGCGCTTCCGCCGCCTTGCGTTGGGCCCGAGATTGCTCGAGTTCGGAACCGAGTTCAGCCTGCTTCGTGACCAGTGCCGCATTGGTCTCGTTGGCCGCCGCAAGCCGCTCGCGCTCGGCATCACGTTCGGCTTCCACCTCGGCGAGCCGCGCCGCCACTTCGGCAACCTCCCGCGTTTTCGCCTCTATGTCGGCTGCGGTTCGGTCGCGTTCGGCCTCGAGTTCCTTCGCCAGCGCTTCCGCCCGGGCTGTCGCATCAGCGTGGGAGTCGTTGAGCTGAGCAATGTCCGTGGAAAGGCTGCGCACTCGCCCGCGCAAATCGGCGAGCAGCGGACCGACGAGGCGGTCCATCTTCGCAAGCTCGGCTTCGATCGAGTCGACGAGGGCACGGTCGATCTCGGCACCCTCGCAGGCGCCCTTGAACACCCGGTAGAGCGCCTTGACTTCCTCCGGGACGTCGGACCGGGAAAACAGATCGTCGGCTTCGATCTCATGATGCCGCAGGCGATGATCGAGGTGGCGGTCGATCTCGTTCGCCGCGGCCGCGGTATCGCGAGGAAACGGGAACCCGTTGCTTGCCTCTATCCGTTGCCTGACCGAGCGCCAGTCGCTCATCAACTGGTCGTAGCCGATGAAAATTCGCTCGCGATCCCGCGTGTCGCGGTCGGCCGCGATCATGTAGCTGCTCCACAGCAGGAGGGATTTTTCGCGTGGGAACCCATCGCGCATGCGCAAGGATTCGGCGACCTCCAGTGGATTGCGAACCATCACGATGTAGTGCGTCGAATAACCCGCCGCGCGCAGCGCGCGGTCCCAGAAGGTCGTCAGCACCGAGATTCGCGGGTCCTTGAGCACGATCACTTCGGACCCGTTGAATTCCGCCTCGAGCAACTCGACCGCGCGGCCGAGGTAGAAGTGGTCGAAATTGGACAGGTAGCGGCGCGGCCGGAAGGTGAACACGTCGTCCCAGTCGGAGTCCAGCGCGTGCAGGATCTCGTCGTTCAGGTCGGCGACGCTCTGGGGCTCCCAGAACCCGCTCTCGTTATTGGCGTCGACCGGCGGCATCAGTCCCTTCGGCAAGGCGGCGCCGAGGAGAGACAGAGTCCTCGTCATCGCGGAGGTGCCGCTGCGGTGCATGCCAACCACCACGAATGCGCGCCGCGCCGGAGCAGCTTCGCCGACTTCTGGAACTGACGCCATGAGTTAAATCCGGTTCCCTTATTGTATTTTTCCGTGCCGAGCCTCGGCTTCGACACCAATCGTTCTTGGGCAACGACGACGCAGCCGATCGGCCGTCGCGTACCTCCTACTTCTCTAGTTCATTGAATGTCGAGAAGTCTTCCCGGCTGACGCGGACCCTGGCCGCTGGATTGCCGATCATCCTGGTTGGACGCCGCCGCTCCTGCGGGCCAAGCGGAGGCACTCCAGCCGGTGGCTGGCACTAAGGGGACGTAACAACATGGAATCACGACACTTTCCCAGCTAAACCGCGTCGTTGCTGTAGTTTATGGAAGGAGGGAGGGCAACCACCTGCGCGCGTCGCCGTCACTCGGACTTAGCGCCGAAATCGATGATTCTCCCGATGCGAATCCCGATGCTTCTGCCGGCCTACGAGCTTGCCGGAGCGCGCGAGAGGGAGCATTGTGCAGTCTCACTGACCGGTGGCTATGGGCCCATGTTGCACCGCCGCAACACCGATGGTCGAATTTGTCGCGTTCGACGGAACCGCGACGGGCTTTTCTGCGTCTCTCCCAACGCTGCCACCATCGAGCTAACCTGCTGAATGTGAGGAGAAGAACAAGGCAAACACAGCGAATGCTCCGCGAATACGCGGTTTCGCTTTGGAAATAAGCTTGTTGCTGGTATTGGAACTCGCACACTGCTTCGAATTACAAAGCAGGGTAAGAGATTGCGAAGTTAAACGTTAGTTTACTTACGAATAAGAAAAGCAAGTTCAGTAGAAAGGGGTTACAATCATGAGGCGATTGCATACCGGCGTTTTTTCGGCGCTCGCACTGGTGCTGGGAATCAGCGCTGCCCAGGCTGACGCTCAGAGCCTTCGTGGCTTCCGGGCGGAAGGCCAGGTCGGCATCACCAGCTTCCACTCCGAAGGCAACCACGATTCGAAGATCGGCTGGGGCGCGGCAGTCGGCGTCGACGCGTTTGTCGCCAACAGCTTCGTCCTCGGCGTTGAGGGCACCTATTGGGATGCGCGGCCCGAGAACCACACGATCGACGGGGCTGGCCTCGCCAACCACAAGATGTTCCAGGAGTGGGGCCTTGCGCTTCGCGCTGGTGTGATGGCGACGCCCGCGACGCTGATCTACGGTAAGGTCGGCTATGTCCGCGACGAGCAGCGCAAGGAGTTCGTTCCGTTCGTTGGCGGCACGACCAACCTTGGCGGTGCTTTGACGCCGGGCTACTATTACGATCACGACCATGTCAGCGGCATCCAGTGGGGCGGCGGCATCGAGCAGAACATCACCGACATGTTCTACGTGAAGGCCGAAGGTCGTTACTCCGACTACAACAACCACAGCCATGCGATCACCGGCTTGCTGGGCGTTGGCGTCCTGCTCGGTGGAGCGGTTGCAGAAGCGGCTCCGCCGCCTCCGCCACCTCCGCCGCCTCCGCCGCCGCCTCCGGCGACGCAGACCTGTCCGGACGGCAGCGTGATCCCGGCAACCGACACTTGCCCGGCTCCGCCTCCGCCGCCGCCTCCGCCGCCACCGGCGCAGCGTGGCGAACGCGGCTAACGCCAGCGGACGCTGTTAAATTTGGGGCGGGCCTTCGGGTCCGCCCCTTTTTTTGTGGCTTGTGCAGCAACCCCGGTTGCGGGTGGGCCGGAAAGGACGCGCGGCCCAAGCACCTAGCGATCGTCAGATCAGTCTTCGCGGCCCGAGCGCCATAGCGCGCCGGTGAGCGGCTCCAGCAGGTATTGAAGAGCGGTCCGCTTCCGGACGGCAAGGACCGCTTCGACCGGCAAGCCCGGGCGAAGTTCGCCCCGGCCGAGCACTGACCGCACTTTCCTCAGTTCATTGTCCGGCACGACGATCTCGGCCCGGAAATAGGAACGGCCGGTCTTTTCATCGGTAAAGCTGTCGGCCGAGACCGTGCGCACCGTGCCGCTGAACAGGGGGAGCGTGCGGTTGTGGACGCTGACGAAGCGGATCTGCGCGGACTGTCCCGCGAAGGCATCGTCCGCGTCCGACGGATTGAGCTGCGCCTGGATGACGAGCTCGCGTCCGTCCGGAACCACGTCCAGCAGCTTCTGGCCCGGCGCGACGACGCCGCCGACCGTAAAGACCTGGAGGCCGACGACCTGGCCCGTCGCCGGCGCCCGCACCTGTGACCGTTCGAGCTGCTCGCGCGTCGCCACCAGCTTGGGAAGCGTCTCGGACAGCTTGCTCTGGGTGTCCTTGAGATCGGTCTCGACCTGCTCGAGCCGACCGCGGCTGACGCTCAGCGACTGCATCCGGGTCTCGCCGATGCCCTCTCCCGCCCGCGCGGATTCCGACACCATCTGCGCTTCCTGCCCCTTGAGGTCGGCCTGCGCCCGCTCGAGCGCGCGGACGCGGTTCATCGAGGCGAAGCCCTTTGCGGCGATCGTCTTGAGTCCCGCCAGTTCCTCGGCAATCAGCCGCTGCTGCTCGATCAGCGCCTGCCGCTGCTTCGAATAGCCGGACTGCTGTTGGACCAATTGCTGCGCGCGTTGCCCAAGCACCGATTGCTGGGCCGAGATTGACCCCGACCTCGCGAGCATCTCCGAGCGCTGGAGCTGCATGACCTGCACCGCGATCTCCCGGTCGGCCGGGCTGAGCGAGGCAAATTCTGGCGGCGGCGCAAAGTTACGCTGGCCGGTTCGCTCTGCAAGCAGGCGCGCTCGCTGCGCCAGAAGGGTCAGATAATCGCTCGTCAGTGCCCGTTCCGACGCCTTCAGCTCAGGCGCCGAAAGCTCGATCAGCACATCGCCCGCGCGAACGTGCTGGCCTTCGCGGACATGGATCGCCGTGACGACGCCGCCGTCGCGGTGCTGGACGCTCTGACGGTTGCCGGCGACGGCGATCGTCCCAGTGGCATGGACTCCGGCGTCGAGCGGCATGACAGCTGCCCAGCCGAGAAACAGCACGAAGAACAGCACGGCGATCGTGGTTCCGAGCCGGATCTCGCGGTCAGGGTCGCCAGCCACGGCCTCGCGCCCGGCGGGGAGCACCAACAGGTCGCTCACGCCGCATTCTCCGCGCTCGGCTTCTGCGGGCCCGCAAGCCGACGGATGACGGCGCTGGTCGGGCCCGTGACCTTCGGCCGGCCTTCCTCGAGCACCAGCAGCTCATCGGCGACGTCGACGACCGATCGGCGATGGGCGATGACGATCACCGTCGCGCCGCGCCCCCGGGCCTTCGTCAGCGCACCGATTAGCGCCGCTTCGCCGGCCTGATCGAGAAAAGCGTTGGGTTCGTCGAGCACAAGGACCGTCGGGTCTCCATAAAGCGCGCGCGCAAGCGCGATCCGCTGCGCCTGCCCGAGAGACAGGCCCGCGCCCATCGGTCCGAGCCTCGTTTCGTATGCCTGCGGGAGTTGCAGCACGAGCTGGTGCACGCCGGCCTCGGTGGCAGCGGCGATCACCGCCTCGTCGAGAGCCCTCGCGTCCTCGGAGGTGGCGGCGCGCGCAAAACGGGAGATATTCTCCTTGATCGTGCCCTCGAACAGCGACGGCTCCTGCGGCATGTAGCCGATGTAATTGCCGAGCACCGACGGATTCCAGTCCGGGAGCCGCGCGCCGTCCAGGCGAACGGCGCCGATGGCGGGCTGGATGGCATTGACGAGCACCTTGCCCAGCGTGGACTTGCCCGAACCGTTGGGGCCGATGATGCCGAGAATCTTCCCGGGCTGGGCGCGAAGGCTCACGCCCAACAGGATTCCCCTGCCGTCGCCGCCGCGAACGCCGACATTCTCGATTTCAATTTGTCCCTTGGGCGCCGGCAGTGCCGTGTAAGCGCGCTCGGCGCCGATATGCTCCAGCACGTGCGTGAGGCGATGCACCGCCGCCCGAGCCGTCGCCAGCGAGGACCATCCAGCGATGATGCTCTCGATCGGCTGGAGCGCCCGGCTGAGCAGGATCGACGAGGCGATAATGGCGCCTGCCGAGATGTCGCCGGCGATCGCCAGCAACGCGCCGAGGCCAAGCGCCGCGGACTGGACGAACATCCGAAAGAACTTGCTGGTCGCCGTGAGCTTGCCGCCGACCATCTGCGCATCGACCATGCTCGCGAGCGCGATCCGCCGGCTGTCGAGCTGGCGGTCAACCATGGCCTCGGTCATCCCAAGACCGCGAATGGCCGCGCCCTGGAGGGCGGCGGCCTGTTGGGCGTTGAGCGCCGATGCCATCGCCGTGGTCGCGACCTCCATCCGCGCCTGCGTTGCCCTCTGGTTCGACCAGGCGAGCGTCACCAGCAGAATGGCCGAAACGACGGCCATCAGTCCGATCCAGAAATGGAGCATGAAGCAGACGAGCAGAAACACCGGAGTCCAGGGGGCGTCGAACATGGCGGCGATGATCGGCGTACCGATGGTCGACCGGATCGCGTCAAAATCGCGCATCGCCTGCGCGCTGCCCGCGGTATCGGTCCCCATCGTCTGTTCGAGGATGCGGGGTGCAAGCAGGGCGTCGACGCGCTCGCTCGCGCGCACCAGCAAGCGGCCGCGAACCATGTCGAGCCCCGAGAGTGCGAGCAGCGACAGCGCCAGGGCGAGCGTGACGAACAGCAGGGTGGTCTTGCCCGCGGTCGGGACGACGCGATCGTAGACCTGGAGCATGTACAGCGTCGGCGCGAGGTAGAGGATGTTGATCAGCAGGCTGAACACGGCCGCGGCAACGAAGTGTCGCCGGCATTGGCGAAGCGCGCCGGCGAGGGCGTCCGGCACCTCGACCCCGATCAACCTTGCTAGCGCTGATTGCTTATTCGCCACGCGGCCGCCACTGCTGTTTCGCCCACTAATAAAGCGCTGCGGCCTCGCGCAGAACATGTCCGCTGCACGCTCGTCCGCTGCACTACGCGAGTTCCCCTCGGAATGGAATAATAACCGCCAGGGCCTCATGAATTATATCAACGTTGCCAAGGCTTTACCGAAATGGGACAAGCGCTGCGAGGCTGTGGGATAAATGACACGTTCAGCTAAATTGTGCGTTATCGCGCAATCCGCTGCGGACATTTAACGATCCGCGGCGGTTGAGACGAGGCGGCGAACCGCATCAGCGTGTTGAGCCCGGGCGTCACCGGGCGAGTGAGAAGAGGGCAAGAAATGTCGACGATCACTGGAGACGACAATCCCAATATTCTGGTCTCTTTGACCAATGAAGACGACATCATCATCGGCCTCGGGGGCGACGACACGCTGGGTGGTGGCGTCGGCAACGACACGCTCGACGCGGGCAGTGGCAACGATACCCTGAGCGGCGGTCCCGGCATCGACGTGATGACCGGCGGTACCGGCGCCGATGTTTTCCAGGATACGGCGGCGAACCTCAATGGCGACGAGATCAGGGATTTCCTGCCCGGCGACCGGATCCAGATCACGGATCTCGACCTCACCACCGTCAACATCGGCCTGGACGGAAACAGGCTGACCTTCGGCACTGGCCAGTCAGTGACGATCGATAACCTGGGGCCCGGCCGCCTGGTCCTCCGAGCCGTCAACAGCGGCGGGGTAGAGGTCCGTCTTCAGCAGGACGCCAATTACGACTTCAACGGCGACGGTCGCAGCGACTTCCTTTGGCGCGGCCAGGACGGCACGGTGCGCGACTGGCTGGGCCAGGAGAATGGCGCGTTCACCGGCAACACCGCCAATCTCAACATCGCCGTCGCCAACGATTGGCACATCGCCGGCACCGGCGACTTCAACGGCGATGGCCGCGTCGATATCCTGTGGCGGCACGACGATGGCACGGTGAGGGATTGGCTCGGCCAGCCCAACGGCGGCTTCGTCGGCAATGTCGCCAATCTCAACATCACCGTTCCCAACGACTGGCACGTTGCCGGGCTTGGCGACTTCAACGGCGACGGCCGCAGCGACATTCTGTGGCAGAACAACGACGGCACCGTGCGCGAGTGGCTCGGCCAGTCCAACGGCGGCTTCGCCGGCAACCTCACCTATGTCAACTTCAATCCCGGCCCCGGGTGGCACGTCGCCGGCACCGGCGATTTCAACGGCGACGGGATGAGCGACGTCCTGTGGCACAACGACGGCGGCTGGGTGCGCGAGTGGCTCGGGCAGCCGACCGGCGGGTTCGTCGACAACATGGCCAACGTCAACATTTTCACTGGCACTAACTGGCATGTCGTCGGCACCGGCGACTTCAACGGCGACGGCCGCACGGACATTTTGTGGCAGAACGACGACGGGACGGTCCGCGACTGGCTCGGCCAGACCAACGGCGGCTTTGCCGGCAACATCGTCAATCTCAACATGAACACGGGCCCCGCCTGGCACGTCGTCGGCACGGGCGATTTCAACGGCGACAACCGCGACGACATCCTGTGGCAGAACGATGACGGCACCATCCGGGACTGGCTTGGTCAGACCAATGGCGGCTTTGCCGGCAACATCGCCAATCTGAACATCAATCCGGGTGCGAGCTGGCACGTCGTCGGCACCGGCGACTTCAACGGCGACGGTCGCAGCGACATCCTGTGGCGGAACGATGGCGGCACGGTCACCGAATGGGTCGGCCAGGCCAATGGCGGCTTTGCCGATAACGGCGCGAATTTCAGCGCCAATCTCTCGGCGGCATGGCATGCGGCCGCGATCGGCGACTTCAACGGCGATGGCCGCGACGACATCCTGTGGCAGGACCAGAGCGGTCAAGTGATCAACTGGCTGGCCCAGCCCGGCGGCAGCTTCATCGACAACAGCGCGACCGTGAACATCAACACCGGATCGTCCTGGCACGTGCAGGACCCGTTCGTGCACGATCCGTTCGCGTAGAACAGGCCAGACTGCAGCATAGCGGAGACAAGGGCAATCGCGTGTGCAATGAGCCGCTCACGCGATCACTCACGGTTTCGGGAAGTCAGACGAGCCGCAAATGCAGCACCCACGGCCCGCGATCATCGCCTCTTTCGTTGTCGACCGGGATCCGGTGTTTGCCTACACCGGCTGGACCCTCGCGCATTCGCTGGTCCAGCGCGCGCAGCTTCGCTGGCCGGACATCCATGTCCAGTTTACGCCGGAGGTCGACGGTGGCGTGGTCGATCTTTTTGCCCAGCTGGGATGCACCATTCACCGCCTCGATCGTTTCGGTGACGGCAAATATTGCAACAAGCTGAGCCAGTGGGAAAATCTTCGCGGCACCGGGGCCGATCAGCTTGTCCTCCTCGACACCGACATGATCTGCGTGTCCGACTTTGCCCCGTTCCTCTCCCGGTCGGCGGTTGGGGGCAAGGTCGTCGACCTGGACAATCCTGCGTTCGATGTCCTGGACGGACTGTTCCAGCGGTTCGGATTCGGCGACCGGCCGGAGATCGTCCGCGTCGATGCGACCGACGCGACGACCTACCGCGGTAATTGCAACGGCGGCTTCTATTCGGTCCCGACGGAATTTGCCGAAGCGCTGTTCGAATCCTGGCGCAGCCATGCCCAAAGGCTTCTTGCTGATCTCGATCCGCTTCGCGACGTGGGCAAGCAGGCGCATGTCGACCAGGTCGCCTTCTGCATGGCGATCCACGCGACCGGGATTCCGTTCGAGCACCTGCCTGCCAACGTAAACCATTATCTCCATTTCGCGGGGCAGCATTCGTGGCGGGACGCGGGCCGACCGCTGTCGATGCTGCACTTCCATAACAGTTCGCTGAATGTGGTCGGATTGCTCGATCCCGCCGGGGCGGTCGAAGAGGAGGAACGAGCGGCAGTCGACGACGCCAATTCGCTGATCGAGCGGAGCTTCAACACACGGCTGTTCTGGGACATGCGGTACGAGCACTTCCCCGACCGCGGTTCGGGCGTTGGCTCGCGCGGCGCGAACCTCAGCTACAAGCGCGAGCTTCTGAGAAGGGAAGGGGCCGAGGCGGCGGCGTCGGTGCTCGACATCGGCTGCGGCGACCTCGAGGTCGTCAAATCGCTTCGGCTTAGGAATTACGTTGGAATCGACCGTTCGGAATCAAGCCTCGCGGCCGCCGCAGCGGCGCGTCCCGACTGGACGTTTCGACGGGCGCCCGCGATCGACGTGCCGCCGGCCGAGATGGTCCTGTGCTTCGAGGTCGCGATCCACCAGGAAACCGAAGCTGACTACCAGGAGCTTATCGCCTTCGTCGCGGGGAAGACGCTGCGGACGCTGATCATTTCGGGATATGCCGAACCCACCGACGAAATCTCGACCAATCACATGGTCTTCTTCCATGAGTCGTTGAGGGCGACGCTGGAAAGAACCGGCAGGTTTCGCAGCATCGCCGAGATCGGCGAGCACTCGACCGTGACCGTCTATCGCTGCGATGTTTGAGAAAGCGACCCGTCTTCAGCCGGGCCTGCAGACCAACAGATTCTGGACATGCCGCGCGATGTTGGGGGGTTGCAGCGATTCAAGACGCCATCCGGCCGCCTTGAGCAATGACTTCATATAAGCTTCCCCGTAGCAGGCATAGATTTCCGGCAGCGGAAGCCGGTTTTCGAACTCCGCGACATCCTCGCCGACGAAGGCGGTGAAGACCAGCGCGCCATCGTCCCGGATATAATTCCGCATGATCTTCAGCAGAGTCAGCGAGTCGCCGGGAAACAGGTGCGTAAAGACCGAAAACAGCCAGATGATGCCGAATTGGCCGGCGACCGGCAGACCCTGCTCGTTCTCAATCGGCATGCCCTCGGGATTGTATTGATCGTTCTGGACGTTCCACCACGCGAATTTGAATCTCGGATCGCTGACTTCGGCCTGAAGGAAGTCGATCACCGGCTTGTAAACGTCGATGCCGGTGTACGAGCCGATCGGGATACCCCGGTTGATGATGGCCTGCGTGAACCGGACGCCGCAGCCGACGTCGAGAATGTCGCATCCGGCGAGGCTGGCGAGGTCCAATGTCTCTGCCACGAG
>Ga0070661_100003273_pt1 | contig 11185 bp, 8 predicted proteins | sample KBSC43metaG_FD_64663 | JGI IMG/M metagenome (GOLD analysis project Ga0070661, IMG submission 64663) | Corn rhizosphere microbial communities from Kellogg Biological Station, Michigan, USA - KBS C4-3 metaG | ecosystem: Host-associated > Plants > Roots > Rhizosphere > Soil ...
GTTTGACGATCATCCAAACCCTGGCAAGGTTCATCTAAAAGAAGCAATGGAGGATCTTTTACCAAAGCCCTTAACAGCAAAGTCAATCGTTGCTCACTCGTTGAAATTGTTGAAACCGGCTTGTGTTGCACATGAGAAAGTTGTAAAAGATCCAACCATTGTTCAGTCAGCTGACGTTGTTGATGTGTAAGTTTTTTATATAAACCTATTGTATCAAAAAATCCTGAGGCAACTGCATCGAAAACTGTTATGCTTGTATCAAAATACCATTGCAATTCAGGAGAAACATAGCCGATCTTTTGTTTGATGTCCCAAATGCTTTCACCACTTCCTCTGCGTTTGTCAAACAAATAAATTTCGTTTGCGTAAGCTTGCGGATTATCGCCATAAATCAAGCTAAGCAATGTTGATTTGCCTGCACCATTGTGACCCTTTAATAACCACTTCTCACCGCATTCAATATTCCAGTTGATGTTGTGAAGAATAGTTTTATCACCATATTCAACAGATACGTTGATCATTTTTACGGCTGTAGTAAAATCAGTTTGTGGTTTTCCAACAGGTAAAGTATTCGTGTTGATGAAGTAATAAGTGTTTTGATGAATTACTTCACTAAAATCGAAAGAAGATTTTTCTGAAAAGCTTTTCAGTTTTCCATTTTCAAGATAAGCGATGTGTGTGATACAATCAGGAATTTGATGAGCGTCAGTTATCAAAATTATTTGAGTTCCTTTTGCAGCAACTTCATCTAAAATATTGTTGAGTTGTTTCCTGCTGTTGATATCAAGACCAACATATGGTTCATCCAGTACTAGTATTTGAGAAGAAGCCAATAATGCTTTGATAAGCTGAAAGCGTTTGTGTTCGCCACTTGATAAATGCAATAAAGGAGATTGTTCTCTATGCGATAATTGCAAGCGTGATAATAAAGTATTTATTTTTTCTTCATCGTTACTTACTGTTTGTAATTCTTCTATTACAGTCAAAGCATCATTACTGTCGAAACTGTTGTAACGCTGCTGGTAATAAAAGTCGTTGGTGTTTGAACGATTTTTGAAATGATAATGCTGCTCAACAAAATTGATACAAGGCTTTTCAAAACCAAATTCTATTATGCCATGGAAAAATATCTTACTACTCAAAGCCATTGCCAGTGTGGTTTTCCCGCTTCCTGATGAACCGATGATAGCAAGATGTTCATTTCCTTTTAATTCAAATGAAACGACATCAAGCATAGTATTGCCTTGTTGTTTAACACACAAATTCTTTACTATGATCGACGCCTTGTTCATTTTTTACTTATTAGCTGTTTCAAATTCTTCTATGGTTTGTTTCATGCTTAGTAGGTAATCTATATCATCATATCCGTTCAACAAACAAGTCTTTTTATAATTGTTGATATCGAAGCTTTCTTTTTCTCCTGTAGAAACAAGTGTAATTGTTTGTTCAGGAAGATTTACTTCTAATTCTGTTTTTGGATCTTTTTCTACTGCAGCGAAAATTTTATGAAGAAAACCTTCGCTAACAGTTACAGGAAGTAAGAAATTATTGAGTGCATTGTTCTTAAAAATGTCAGCAAAGAAGCTGCTCACCACAACATCGAATCCGTAATCTTTAATTGCCCATGCTGCATGTTCTCTTGATGAACCTGAACCGAAATTTTTTCCTCCAACCAAAATCTTTCCGGTGTACGTTGGATTGTTCAAAACAAAATCTTTCTTTGGTTGTGTTTCATCATCGTTTTCATAACGCCAATCGCGGAAAAGATTTTTTCCAAAACCTTCACGACTTGTTGCTTTTAAAAATCTTGCCGGGATTATTTGGTCTGTGTCAACGTTCTCGATTGCAATCGGAACAACTGTTGATTTGAAGCCATTCCCTGAAGGGGTGTTTTGAAAAACCGATTTATTGTTGTTGTCGCTCATTATTTAATAGTTGATTTTTTAAAATTGTTAGAAACTTTTGCCTTACCCCTTAGGGATTTAGGGCATCATCTCTCTCACATCTGCAACTTCACCTGTAATCGCAGCAGCGGCAGCAGTCAAAGGACTTGCTAAGAATGTTCTTGCGCCCGGTCCCTGGCGACCTTCAAAATTTCTGTTGCTCGTACTTACTGCATATTTTCCTGCAGGAATTTTATCTTCATTCATTGCAAGACATGCAGAGCAGCCCGGTTGACGCAACATGAATCCTGCTTCTTCAAATATTTTATGAATGCCCTCTTCCATTGCCTGCTTCTCAACTTGCTTACTTCCCGGAACTATCCACACTTCAACATCGTCTGCTTTCTTTTTTCCTTTTACAAACGATGCAACCATGCGCAAATCTTCAATGCGACTATTAGTGCAACTGCCGATAAAAACATAATCCACTTTCTTTCCTTTGATATTGATGCCCGGCTGCAAACCCATGTATTGAAGCGATTTTTGAAAAGATGGTTTTTCTTTTTCATCAATCTCATTCAACGCAGGCACATGTCCTGTAACACCGATGCCCATTCCCGGGTTTGTTCCGTATGTGATCATCGGTTCAATATCTTCAGCTTTTATATTGATCTCTTTGTCAAACACTGCGTCTTCATCGGTGTGCAACGTTTTCCAGTATGCAAGTGCTTTGTCCCACTCTTCTCCGCCTGCTGGCGGAGCAAACAATCTTCCTTTGATGTAATTGAAAGTTGTTTCATCTGCACCAATCATTCCGCAACGTGCGCCCATTTCGATGCTCATATTGCATATCGTCATGCGTGCTTCCATAGATAAATTACGAATCGCAGAGCCTGCAAATTCCACCGCATAACCTGTTGCACCGCTCGCAGAAATTTTTGAAATGATATACAAAACAATGTCTTTCGAAACCACTCCTTTATTAAGTGTCCCTTCGACATTTATGCGCATCAGTTTGGGTTTGCTCTGCATCAGGCATTGTGTTGCAAGCACCATTTCCACTTCGCTCGTACCAATACCAAACGCCATGCAACCAAATGCACCGTGTGTTGATGTATGACTGTCACCGCACACGATCGTCATGCCCGGTTGAGTAATTCCCAACTCTGGTCCAATCACGTGCACGATTCCCTGGAACGGATGTCCCAAACCGTATAATTCGATGCCGAATTTTTCGCAGTTCTCTTTCAGCTTTTGAACCTGCAATCTTGATAACTCTTCTTTTATCGGCAAGTGTTGGTCTAATGTTGGCACATTGTGGTCTGCGGTTGCCACTACTTGTTTCGGACGAAACGCTTTCAATCCGCGTTTTTCCAATCCGCCAAATGCCTGCGGGCTGGTTACTTCGTGAATGAAGTGCCTGTCGATGTACAATACAGAAGGTCCGCCTTCAATGTTTTTTACAACATGTTTGTCCCAGATTTTTTCGAATAATGTTTTACCCATATTTTTTATTTCTGATGTATGATTTTTTGATGTCTGATTTTTGGTTACCAACTTTTGTTTTTTATGGCATCGTCTGTTGTGTCACTCACTTGTGCGTTCTGAACTTTGATTATCTGAACCAAGATTATGACCTGATTTTTCTGATTAACCTGAAAGAAAGGAAACAATAATCAGAATAATAAGTTGAATAAAGTTAAAATCGTGGTTCAGATATTCTTGAATAAAGAACTAAACGTACAAGTGTGCGACGCAACAAAAGCCTAACACATATTCTGCAGTTGGGCTCCTAAAAATATTTCTACACACTTATAACTTCAGGCTTGTATGCTTTAGCCATTTCATGCAAGTCATTGTCATCAATTTCTTTCTTGCGGTCAGCAACTTCTAAAAATTTTTCATACAAAACATCTACATCGTTGCGATTGAACTGATAACCGAGTTTTTGAAAACGGTGCGCTAATGCTGCACGACCACTTCTTGCAGTGAGCACAATTTTTGAATCATCTGCGCCAACCTCAGTTGGATTGATGATCTCATAATTCTGCGCATTCTTTAAAAATCCATCCTGGTGAATGCCGCTGGAATGCGCGAATGCATTGCTTCCCACGATTGCTTTATTCGGTTGAACAGGCATACGCATCGTGTCGCTCACCAAACGACTCATGGGATTGAGTTGCTGCGTTTTTATGTTCGTATAAAATCCAAGCGAATGATGTTGTTTGATAACCATCACAACTTCTTCAAGAGATGTGTTGCCGGCACGTTCGCCAAGACCGTTAATGGTACATTCAATCTGACCTGCACCGGCAATTACTCCTGCGATCGAGTTAGCAGTTGCCAAACCCAAATCGTTGTGGCAATGACATGAAATCGTAGCTTTATCAATGTTCGGAACATTGTTTACAAGATAAGCGATCTTCTCGCCGTATTGATGAGGCAGGCAATAGCCTGTGGTGTCAGGAATATTTACAACAGTTGCACCTGCAGCGATCACCGCTTCGATAACTTTTGCGAGATAATCATTGTCGGTGCGACCCGCATCTTCTGCATAAAATTCAACATCATCCACAAAATTTTTTGCCCACTTTACGCATTGAATAGCGCGTTGCAAAATGTCTTCGCGTGTAGAATTGAATTTTGTTTGAATGTGAAAATCGGAGGTGCCGATCCCTGTGTGAATACGTGGACGCGCTGCATAGCGTAAGGCATCGGCTGCAACTTCTATATCTTTTTGCACTGCACGGCTAAGTCCGGCAACCGTTGCTTTCTTTATAACTTTTGTGATCTCGCGAACAGAATTGAAATCACCAGGGCTGGATATCGGAAAGCCCGCTTCAATGATGTCAACACCAAGATATTCTAATGCTAATGCTAATTCGATTTTTTCTTTGGTGTTTAACTTGCAACCGGGAACCTGTTCGCCGTCTCTTAAAGTGGTGTCAAAAATGTCTATCTTTTTTTGAGGCATAGCAAATATTTAGAAATGAAAATTGCAGACTGCTTAATTTTGATTGCCTGCCTTATTATTTAAGCAGCCTGCAAATCAAATATAGTATCGCAACATTTTATGTATTAAACAAAGTTATGTTGATTTTACGGTTGATGAGCAGCATTAGAAGGATTGAAACGCTTTTGTAGCAAGGATTTCACACAATAATAATTACGATGCCTAACAGGAGTACAGACGAGTTATTTCAGTTAATTAAGTCGCTTGAAACAAGTGAGAAGCGGTTATTTAAGTTGTATATAAAACGATCAACCGGTAGTATTGATCTGAAGATGATACAATTGTTTGATGCGTTAGATAAGATGAATGAGTATGATGAAAAGGTTCTACTTGAAAAAAATAAAGGCATAAAGAAGGAACAGCTTTCAAATATGAAGGCAAGTCTTTACAAACAATTGTTAGCGAGTCTAAGGTTGATGAGAGATGATGATAACATCGATATGCAGTTACATGAACAAATGGGTTATGCAAGAATACTATACAATAAAGGTTTGTATTTGCAGGCATTGAAAGTGTTGGATAGAATAAAAAATCTGGCGAAAGAAAATTACCAGATTACGTTTCAATTGCAGGCATTGATATTTGAAAAAAAGATAGAGGCATTACATATTACAAGAAGCATTGAGAATAGAGCAGAGCAATTATCTCATGAAGTAGATGATGCAGATGCGCATTTAACTGTACTGAATAAATTATCCAATCTTGCTTTGCAATTATATAGCTGGTATATAAAGATGGGGCATGCAAGAGATAAAAAAGATGTAAGTGGCGTGAAGATGTTTTTTGAAGCAAATCTTCCCCTGCATGATGTGCGCAAGATGACGTTTTATGAAAAGATGTATTTGTATCAGGCTTACTGTTGGTATGGATTTATTTTACAAGACTTATTGATGTTTTATCGTTATGCGCAAAAGTGGGTAAATCTTTTCGAACATGAGCCTTTTATGAAAACGATTGAAACCGTGCAATACATAAAAGGCATGCATAATCTCTTAAGTGCACATTTTAGCCTGAACAATTTTGAAAAGTTTGACGAAGCGTTAAAGAAGTTTGAAGAGTTTGAAGATTCTTATCATGGAACAATGAACGTGAATGCAAGAATTCAAACCTTTGTGTATCTATACACTGAAAAAATAAACAAACATTTTTTAGAAGGGACATTTACGGAAGGATTGGAATTAGTTCCATGCATTGAAAGAAAATTAGAAGAGTATAATATAAATCTTGACAGACATCGGATACTAATATTTTATTACAAGATCGCCTGCTTATATTTTGGCAGCGATGATAATGAAAAAGCAATTAAATATCTCAATAAAATTATTAATTGGAAAGTTGATTTGAGAACAGACCTGCAATGTTATGCGAGACTTTTACATTTAATTGCCCATTACGAGTTGGGCAATTACCAATTGCTGGAATACCTGATAAAATCTGTATATCGTTTTATGGCGAAGATGAAAAACCTAAGTGTGGTGGAAGAAGAGATATTTAAATTTTTGAGAAAATCATTTTCGCTTGCGCCGGATAAAATAATTCCTGCTTTTAAAAATCTTAAAGAAAAATTAGAACGGTTAGAAGGAAATCCTCTTGAAACAAGATCGTTTATGTATCTTGATATTATTGGGTGGTTAGAAAGTAAAATAAGAAATGTATCTGTGCAGGAGGTGAGAAGAGAGAAGTTTTTGAAAGGGAGGAAGAAACAATTAAGTATTGAAGATTAAAGCAAATTTTATTTATTCAGAGATTCAATTTATTAAACTTACCTGTTTTTTCATCACCTGTTATATCGCCTTTGCTTCGGATTTGTATTTGCACATTGCTGATCCATTCATTGCAACCTTTGCTGTACAAGTATTCATTTACATCATTGATCACTTTCATCACTTCATCATACTTCCCTTCAACCACCGTTGCAAACGGACCAACTTCATGTTTAACTCCTGATTGCTGAATTACAGCAATAACTTCATCTACCCATTCATAAGGATGTTTGTCTTGAATGACTGGAACAATTTGTATCGAAGCGTTAATGATATAGTTGTGCATGATAACCTTCCTAAATCCTCCCTAAAGGGAGGACTTATAATTTCATTCAGATTATATCGATTTCTTCATCACTCATTTTCTTTTGAGGAATAATGCGCGGTATTCTTTGTTCTATCAACATCAGATCAGCCAAAACCATTGCTGTCACTGCTTCCAGGATAACAGGAACACGTAAAGCAATACAAAGATCATGGCGACCTTTTACAGAAAATGGTTCTACCTGGTTTGTTTCCCAATTCCATGTTTGTTGCTCTTTAGGTGTTGAAGAAGTTGGCTTGATTGCAATGCGAAATACCAATTCATTTCCATTTGTGATTCCTCCTACAACACCACCTGCGTGATTGGTTTTGGTTTTGCCATTACCATTTTCAATCGCATCGTTGTGTTCACTGCCAAACATTTTTGCCGCCGCAAAACCGGTCCCGAATTCTACTCCGCGTACTGCAGGAATTGCAAACACCGCATGTGACAATAAAGATTCAACATTATCAAAAAATGGTTCTCCCAAACCAATTGGTAAAGCTGTCACTCTGCATTCAACAATACCCCCGATGGAATCTTTCGCATCGATAGCTTTTTGTAAACCTTTTTCTAAATCGGTTTCGCCGCCAATTTCAAGAATCGAAGCCCTTACATCAATTCCGGTTTCTTCATCAACAGTTTTCAAAAGTTTTTTTGCAATCACACCAACAGCCACTAAGCATACAGTCAGTCTTCCGCTGAAATGACCGCCGCCTCTGTAATCTTCAAAGCCTCCAAATTTTTTGTGAGCAACAAAATCCGCATGACCAGGTCTTGGAACAGCTCTTTGTTTTTGATAATCTGAAGAACGCGTATTCGCGTTTTCAAAAAGAATAGTAAGCGGGGCACCGGTAGTTATATTATTAAACAATCCACTTTTAAAAATGGGAAGATCAGATTCTTGTCTTGGTGTTGTTCCTTTTTGCATTCCGCCTTTTCTTCTTTCAATATCTTCTAAAAAATCTTCAACCTTTAATGATAAACCTGCAGGAATACCATCAATATTAACGCCAACAGATTCACCATGTGATTCTCCAAAAATGCTTACACAAAATATGCGACCGAATGAATTCATAATATCCCAATCCCTAAAGGGAGTTTAATAACGATGATTATTGAATATTGAGTATTGAATGTTGAATATTCACCTTTGCGCCTAATGATTGAATGTGCTCATAAAAATTCGGATAAGATTTATTCACTGCTTCTGCATCATCAATTACTGTTTCACTTTCTGCCTTCAACGCAGCAACAGCACAAGCCATTGCAATGCGATGATCATGGCGAGAATGTACGTGTGCACCTTTCACTCCTGTTCCTCCTTTGATCAGCATTTTGTTTCCTTGCAGTTCGATTTCAATTCCCATCTTTTCAAATTCTTCCTGTAAGGTTAATGCACGATTGCTTTCTTTGTGTGTTAAGCGATGAACACCTTCAATCTCTGTTGTTCCTTCGCAATAAGAGGCTAAGGCAACAAGCGGGGGAAAAAGATCTGGGCAGTCTGTTGCATCAAATTGAAAAGCTTTTAGTTCACCGGAACTAATTTCGATTTGTTTTTCTTCAATCAAAATTTTGCAACCGCAATCCATCAAAGCTTTCAACACTTCTTTGTCAGCCTGTGTTGATGCAATATCCAAACCCTCAATTTTTATATCGCCAGCTATTGCTCCTGCAACCAAAAGAAATGCGCCTCCACTCCAATCACCTTCGATTGTATAATCATTAAAGATCGGTTCGTAATTAGAAGTTTCAGAACCAAAATAAAATGCTTCATAGTTTTTATTTTCCGGTTCTTTCAAATTGAATTCTTCCATTACGGCCAAAGTAAGATCAACGTAAGGTTTGCTTTTCAAATTATTTACTGTTATAGTCACGTCTTTCGCATCTGAAGCTGCATAAGCTAAAAGCAATCCTGTTAGGAATTGTGAGCTCAATGATCCATCAATCGTAATATTTTTTGGTTGCAAGGGACCTTTTAATTTCAATGGAAGCTTTCCGTTATTAGATGTTATTTGAACACCTAATTGCGGCAACACTTCATCAAAGAAATCCATGGGTCTGTTTAACAAACTTCCTTCACCTTGTATGGTAATTTCTTTTTCACTCAATGCAACAATTGGTGCAAACATGCGAATGCCTAAACCGCTTTCTCCGCAATTCACTGTATCAGAAATGGGTTTTACTCCGTCGCTGATAATTTTCAAAGAACCATCTTTCAAATTTTCAACAGTTGCACCTAATGCTTGTATCACATTCAATGCCGCTTTATCATCATTTGATATTCCCGGATTGTGAATAATTGTGTCTCCTTTTCTCACCAAAGCTGCTGCACACGCTCTTTGCATTGAACTCTTCGATGCAGGCGCATAAATATTTCCTGAAATTTGAGATGGCTGTATTGTTACTTGCATAAACCCTGATTAAGGGGATTATTATTTTGATAATTGTTCTAATGTTGGTTTTATCTCTTCTACTCTCAACGGCTTCACAATTCCTTTTCCGATTTTCTCCAGCAATATATAATTGATCACATCTTTTACTCTCTTTTTATCTGCTTGCATTACTTCTATTGCTTTTTCTGTATCAAACTTATAAAAAGCAGGTAAATCATATTGAACGATTAAAGATGCAACTCTCTTCACATCTTTAAATCCGACTAAATTTTCGCTTAAATATGCTGCAACGACCATTCCGATTGTCACCGCATATCCGTGTGGAAGGTGATAAGTGTTTTCAATTGCATGCCCGAGTGTGTGACCATAATTCAACAACTTTCTATCACCTTGTTCAAATTCATCCTGCTGAACAACTTTTGATTTTATCAATGTATTACGTTGAATCAATTTATTCAGCAACTCATTATCTTTTTGAAAGTCTCTTAGCTTATGCTGTTCAAGCGACTTAAACATCGCCGCATCTTTTATACATGCATGTTTAATGATCTCTGCAAAGCCATTTATCCATTCTTTATTTGGAAGCGATTTCAAAAAAGAATAATCATATAACAAAAATGCAGGCTGACGAATCAATCCAACCATATTTTTATAAACACCAACATCAATTCCGTTCTTGCCACCGATTGCTGCGTCCACCATTGCAAGGATAGATGTTGGAACAAAACCAAACTTAACACCACGCATATAGACACCTGCAACATATCCTGCAATATCTGTTACAACACCGCCGCCAACTCCAACGATAAAAGATTTTCTGTCCGCACCATGCGTAATCAATTGCTCAATAATTGAATCAACTGTTCGCTGATGTTTGTGTTGTTCGCCTGCTTTAATAACTATCGTCTTCCAACCTTTGAATTTCTTTTGATTCTTCTGAAAAATATTTTCATCTGTAATGATAACTGTATTATCCTTTGATGTTAACTTTTCGAGATGATCAAAAGACGTATCGAAATAATATGTAGTAGATGAATTGGAAAATTGAAAAACTTTTTTAATCATGAAAAAAATATCTGCATCGCAGAATTACTTTATAAATGAAGCGGCGAAATTACAATTTTGATGAATAATATTATTGATCCCACCAAAGATGATCTGTCATTTGCACAGTCGGAACATTTTCGCCATTTGTTGAAATTTCATAAGGCGGATAGTTCAATCTCCTGATGAATGTACTTAACACAGCATTTTCGGGTAACATAAAATCTTTATAATTATAATCTGTGCGACGCATATCATCCCATGTAACAGGACTTAAAAATAAAGCCACATATTTTTCTTTCATAATAAGCGGCAGCGTTAAATTTTGTGCGCCTACGGCAACTGTTGGCTCGGTTGTGTAGCGTTGTATTGCGGTATCTTCCACGCTTATTTTTTGCATATTAGCTGTAATGCCTGCGATGTAAGCGTTGTAAGCATCTGTAGTATTGCTCTTTCTGAATTGAGCTTCGGCTTCCATAAATTTACATTCGGCATAAGTTATTATTTGCAGAGGCGAGTTATCACTGGAGTACCATTTGCCAACAGTAAGATAACATTCGCTCGGATCAGTTGGATCACCTTCACCACCGGCACCATTTACTGTACCGCGATAATCACCATATTTTGTTGTATCTGTAATATGCGGCAACCGCGGATCAAACACACCATAAATATTTCCATTGGTAGCATTAATAAAATAAGCAGAAAGCCATCCGTCCAAAAGCAAACTTGCATTATTGTAAGCTTCTTGCGCCCACGGATTAAATCCGTCAAAAGTGGTT
>Ga0070661_100003275_pt1 | contig 11182 bp, 11 predicted proteins | sample KBSC43metaG_FD_64663 | JGI IMG/M metagenome (GOLD analysis project Ga0070661, IMG submission 64663) | Corn rhizosphere microbial communities from Kellogg Biological Station, Michigan, USA - KBS C4-3 metaG | ecosystem: Host-associated > Plants > Roots > Rhizosphere > Soil ...
CGCTGTTTATTTTCCCATTGGTGAAGACCGCGGCGGTTCTCATCGCGCTCGCTTTTTTTCTGGGCATTGGGCTGGGTGGCGCACAGCCCATGATCATGACGCTGCTTTACAACAAAGCACCGCAGGGACGCGGCGCCGAAGCGATCGGTGTCCGCACTTTTCTGATCAACATCAGCCAGAGCGCAATTCCGCTCATGTTTGGCGCGCTGGGCGCGGCACTCGGCATGACGCCGGTATTCTGGACAATGGCGATAGCGCTTGTTGCGGGTGGCTGGGTATTGCGCAAACCGGCGGCATAACGCCCCCGGCGCAATAAAAAACGGCCGCGCTGCTGCTGCAGTCGCGGCCGTTATCCGGAAGTAGGGCGTTTACTTGAGGTGTTTGCTGACCAGTTTGGTCATGTCGAACATCGACACCTGCTTTTTGCCGCCGAACACTTCTCTGAGTTTGTCATCGCCGTTGATCATACGGCGGTTCTTGCTGTCTTGAAGACCGTGCTTCTTGATGTATCCCCATAGTTTTTTGGTGACTTCAGTACGCGGATAGGGACCGGCGCCAATCACTGCCCCGAGGGAACCGGAGATTTGCATCGGCTTCATGAATGCTGCGCTTGGTTTGCGTCCTGATTTTTTCTTTGCGGCTTTCTTGCTAGCTTTTTTCTTAGCGGCCATCGTCTGTTCTCCTTGACAGTATAGACTGGGTGTCACCCAAAATTATTTGGGTTCGGGGGATTGTAATCCAATCTTTGCGCTTGTGGTGGCTATCTTAGAGAGAAAATATGGCCTGTCTCCCAATGAAAATCGACTGTTTTCCAATGTTCGACGACGCGCCTGCAACGCTGGTTTCGCTTGTTGATATGGCCCGCATTAAGTAATAAAGTGGAGCGACCCATCATCAGGAGTTGCATCCTGTTTATAGCAGCGCTCGAGGGACAAGGGGAGAAACTGGTGATGCCATCCACTCACACCCTCGCGCTGCAAGCCACCGCCATTGGGGACATCGCGTCCAGATACGGCGTGCGCAAAACGTCAGCGCGGGACGCGCTTCCCGCCTCAGGAAACACCGGATAACAAGCGGTCGCTCAGGGACACGGCGCCCTGGCGGCGCCGTCTTTTTTGGAACTAAGCGAGGTCGCGCGCGAGGCGTATGCCGCTGAACTGCCAGCGTGCCGCCGCCGGGAAAAAATTGCGATACGTTGCGCGAATGTGCGAGGCGGGCGTCGCGCATGAGCCGCCGCGCAAGACGTATTGGTTTGACATGAATTTGCCGTTGTACTCGCCGACGGCACCGGGCGCGGTTCGATACCCCGGATAAGGCTCATAGGCGCTGCGTGTCCACTGCCAGACATTGCCGTAGACATCGTTGGAGCCCGCATTCGAGCTGACATTTATGGGTACGGGATGAAAGCGCCCGTCTTCCAGGAAGTTTCCTGAGATGGCATGCGTGCCCGCGAAGCACTCCCATTCGGCCTCTGTAGGCAGCCGGGTCTGCGCCCAACGCGCGTACGCATCCGCCTCGAAGAAACTGACATGACACACGGGTGCATGCGGATCGACGGTCTGCATTCCATTGAGAGTGAATGCCTGCCAGCCGCCGTCGCCCGCTTCCCAATAGAGCGGCGCATTCCAGCCCTGGGCGTTTTTCACATCCCACCCTTCGGACAACCAGAATTCGGCACGCGAATACCCATCGTCAGCGATGAACTGCGCAAACTCCGCGTTGCTGACCGGCTGCGATGCAATCTCGAAAGCATTGATAAACACCCGATGCCGGGGGCCCTCATTGTCAAAGTGAAAGCCGTCACCTTGGTGACCGATTTGTCGAATGCCATCCGGCGATGCCCTCCACGAGATAGGAGACATCGTTCCCTGCACCGTAATGGCACTGGCCCGATAGCGTGGTCTGAGCGGATTGCGGGAAAGTAAGTGCTTCAAGTCCGTTACTATCAATTCCTGATGCTGCTGCTCGTGGTTAATGCCGAGTTCGATCAAGTCGATCACGGCAGCGTGCAGCGAAACGTCCGCTAACAGTGCTGTCATATGGTTATCGACATGTTGACGATATGCGCACACTTCATCAAGCGATGGGCGCGACAGCAGGCCGCGCTCGGGTCGCGGATGGCGCGGACCGACCGCGACATAGTACGAATTGAACAGAACACGGAAATGCGGATTGAATAACCGGTAGCCCGGCGCAAAACGCTCGAGCACAAACGTTTCAAAGAACCAGGTCGTGTGCGCGAGATGCCATTTGACAGGGCTCGCGTCCGGCATTGACTGCAGCGCGCAATCTTCGGCTGACAGCGGCTGTGCAAGCCGCAGTGTTTGCGCGCGCACGGTTGCGTACTGAAGCGCAATCCTGGAAACGCGTGTTGCGGTCAGCGCGTCATGAAGCTCTATGGGATGTGCGGGGATGTTCGGTTGGGGTTTCATGCGGGGTACTCTCGGTCGCCGGCGGCAGGCGCAGGGAGGGGCATGCTAGCATGGGCCCCCGAGCGCCGGTGTCGGAGAGACTCGCATAATGGTTACTAACGAGCGTCAGCGTTACCTGCACTTCGTTTACGCTCGACGGTGTGCAGCCAATCCGCCAACCCCTGAGCGTTGAGCTCGATGTCACCATCGAAAACGCGCAGCACGTCGTCATCCGTTAAGCGCCAATCGTAACGTCTTGCTTCGTCCAGAATCATCGATACGATCCCGGCTTTAAGGCGCTCATGCCGCCCGGCAGTCGGGCGCTGTTCGCGGCTCGCCAGTTCCGCATGTGCGTCGACGAGCCGATGCATGTCGGCGGCCAGGCGCGGGATGTCGCGCACTTGCCCGTAATGCGTGACGTACACTGCTTGCGGATTGAGTGACTCGATCAAGTCAAGCGATCGATGCTCGGCTGCCGGGTCGAACTGTGTCGGGCTTGATGTCGGAAAAATGAATTGCCGCCCGTGATGATCGAGTTCGCGATACGACAGCCCGAACGTATCGCCCGCGAACACGTGCCCCGATAAGGTGTCGAGCATCGAAACGTGGTGACGCGCGTGTCCCGGTGTATCGAAGAAAACCAACTCCCGTCCGTTCAGCTTGATTTGATATTCATGTGGTGTCTCGATAATCCGGTCCCGCGGCACCGGTACGATACGACCGTGTGTGCGCGCCATTGCTTCCGCGCCATACACGGCGACCGTGCTCGCCTCGAGCTTGCCCGGGTCGATCATGTGAACAGCGCCCCTCGGATGCACAGTCAACATCGCATTGGGTAGCTGCTGCATCAGCAGCCCGGCGCCGCCGGCATGATCGAGATGGATATGCGTGAGAATCACATACTCCACCTGCGCGGGCGCAATGGCCTTCGCTTGCAATGCATCGAGCACCCGCGGCACAGAACTGTTCACACCGGTATCGACGATCGCCGCTCGATCGCCTTCGACTATCATATGAATTGCATCCAGCTGCGGCCGCTGATACCCCGAATCGACAGCGCTGATGCCGTATTCATATTCAGCGATATGAGTCATAAGCTCAAGGCGAAGCGAGCGCCAGCCTCAGACGTGCGAATAGACGGCGCACGCGGGCGCTGTAGAGAATTGATGCGCTGTAATACGGTTGTAATACTTTGAGATTAACGTGCGCGGTTGGGAGCCACCGGGAAAACACCGTGTGCGCTGCGCCGGCCCATAGCGGCGATATCTCTGTCCGTATCAAGCCGCCGCTAAAGGGCCGGTCAAAAAACGATTATGAAAACGGTTAAGGTAACACACGGTCAATATCGCGCGCTGCAAAAATTGACCCGCAGGGATCTCAGCACGCTCAAGAAGTATCCGAAGATACTGTCCGAAGCACGCAGCCTGCTTCACGCCTGCAAGAAAGTGATCAAACGAATTGAAGCGCTTCCCGAGCATGCCAGCCGCCGCAAGCGTCAGACGGCGTACAAACGTATCGTCGGCGTCTGCCAGAAGACGATAGACCGGGTTGAAAAGTAGCAGTGCCCGAGTGCAAAGTCAGGACACACCGCACCATCCGCGATTAAAGGCATCAGCAGCGGAGGGCTTCCATTGCTTGGACGCATTCGCGGTTGTGATCATTTGTGAACGGGCGATCAGTACGGTGATCAACCGTCACCAATCACTGCAGTGACCGCAAATGACACGTCAAGGCTCCCACGGTTAACGTCATTGCTCGTGCTGGCGAGACCGCTGAATATCATTCAGCTGGCACCGGCGTCCTCGCTATGTGCTTTGACGATGTACTTATCTTTACCTTTCGACCACTTGAGGCGATAGTCGGTGCCAAGAGCGCTCGCAACGTTACGCAGGCGCTTAACCTCTTTGCCCTTGTTGTTCTTCTGCCCCTTCTTCGCCAGTTTCTTGAGACGCCTCCTCACCAGCTCCACTACGATGCGTGATTGATCGCGGTCGAGCAGCACTTTCGCCGCCGCCGGCTTCTTGCCCGGTTGTCCGGTTTCCGTCTTCCCGTTGCCATTCGATGCCGCTTGCCTTGTGCCATCCTCTTTTTTGCGCATAAAGCCTCCAGGTGCGTGAAAAAATCAGTTCTTCGGCGTCCTCATTCGCGGGCGCCGATGCTCTTTTCCTGTGCGACGGTTGCGGCGGCGACGTCGCGATCCTGTTCCACACTCGCTTTCTTCAAAACCTTCCTGACGTCGTTTCTGCCTTCAAACCTGGTCAAAGCGCCCGCGTAATGTTCGCTGCGCAATGCATCGCAATAATCTGCCCAATTCATTTGGTCATTAATAACGTTCCGATCTGTCTTCATAACAAGTCCTGTAAAAGAATTTGATGAGGGCTACTTTTGAGGACGCAATTACGGATGCTGCGGAGGGGAGTTACGGTGGTGATAAACCGACTTAAGTATCATGCTCGATGTCCGCGTCTTACTACGCCTGACGATGTTAGCGAGGGATGCGGAGCAGACGGTGCAAAGAGACGGTGTTGCTATTAGTAGAGACTCGCGACTGCCCCTTACGGACGGCGCACTCAATTATCATTTTCTAAGAGCTCATGGATAATTTAGGCAATCCTGAAGGCGTCTTCAAGTCTTTTTTTTGGGGGCCTGGGTTCCTCGCGCAAGACACCGATCAAATTCCGAATTTGCTTAAAACGTAATCAGCGCCCTGCAATCCTTTACGGAATAGTAATTTGGCTCTTTACATCGCGCTTAATGCACAAGCTTATCCACAGATTCTGTGACTCGTTTTTGCGGGAAAAAAATGTGCATTGACAGAGCTCACCGCGATGCTGTTAATCCGCGCAAGATCGGTAGTTATCGCCAAAGCGATCCGTTCCGGCACTGGGACCGGACCCGCACCTGCGCCGTAACTATGGCGTAGAATGTAATCAACCGGAAGACGCCACCGCCCAGCACGGGTTAGCCGCGATGGGCGACACAGGCCGACAGACTAGCGGCCGCATTATTCTGTGGACGCGCCTGTCCCCTGCCGATGATACGAACACAGATCGCCCGATGCCAAAGCGTCACGTCCCGCCTGATCTGTACCTGAACCGCGAGCTCGGTCAGCTCGAATTCAACCGACGCGTTCTGGCGCTCGCCGAAGACCGCAATATTCCTGCGCTCGAACGGCTGCGCTTCCTGTGCATAGTCGACAGCAACATGGATGAATTCTTCGAGATCAGAGTAGCCGGGCTCAAGGAGGAGATTGCTGCAAACGCGCCCGAGGGGCCGGATGGTTTGCCACTTACGGAGGTCTTTCGGCTCGTCTCTCAGAAAGCGCAGGCTCTGGTCGCGCGCCAATACCAGGTGCTGAATGAGGAGCTGCTGCCACAACTGGCAGCCGAAGGCATCCGCTTCCTGCGCCGGAGTAAGTGGAATGCGGCGCAGAAAGACTGGGTAAAGGATTATTTTTTTCGCGAGCTGCTGCCCGTGCTGACGCCGCTCGGCCTTGACCCCGCCCATCCGTTTCCACGTTTACTGAATAAAAGCCTGAATTTCGCGGTTGAGCTCGAGGGCAAGGACGCCTTCGGCCGCAAATCGAGCATGGCAATCGTGCAGGCGCCGCGCGTGCTGCCGCGCGTTATCGCCATGCCGCGCTCGATCTCGGGCTGCGAGCATGGTTTCGTTTTTCTTTCGTCCGTGCTGCACGCACACGTCGCAGAACTGTTTCCCGGAATGACGGTTGTGGGCTGTTACCAGTTTCAGCTCACCCGCAACAGCGATCTCTACATCGACGAAGAGGAATTGCGCGAGCTCAAAAGCCTGCGTAAAGCTCTGCAGGGCGAGCTGTCACAGCGCCAGTACGGCGACAGTGTGCGTCTGGAGGTGGCCGATCTTTGTCCGCCGCGCATGGCCGAAGCGCTACTACAGCAGTTCGGACTCACGCACGACGATCTGTATCAAGTGAATGGTCCGGTCAATATGGTACGGCTGATACAGATTCCCGAACAAGTGGACCGGCCTGATCTTAAGTTTCCGCCCTTCATTCCGTCGATGCCGGGCGCTCTTGCCAAGGACCAGAACATTTTCGCGGCGATTCGCAAAAGCGACATCCTGCTGCATCAGCCGTATCAGTCATTTGCGCCGGTAGTAAATTTTCTCGAGCAGGCAGCGAACGATCCGCACGTGGTCGCCATCAAGCAGACGGTGTATCGCACGGGACCGCAGTCGGAGATGATGGAGCTGCTGATTCAAGCGGCGCGCAATGGCAAGGCGGTCACGGTCGTGCTTGAGCTGCTGGCGCGCTTTGACGAAGAGGCAAATATCAATTGGGCTCAGAGCCTCGAGGAAGTGGGGGCGCACGTCGTTTATGGCGTGGTCGGACACAAAACACATGCGAAGATGGCATTGGTGGTCCGCCGGGAGGACAACCAGTTGCGGCGCTACGCACATCTTGCGACCGGCAACTACCACTCGCGGACCGCCCGCATTTATACCGACTTCGGGCTATTTACCTGCAACGATGAGCTCTGTTCGGACGTGAGCGATGTATTCATGCAGCTCACCGGATTGGGCAAGGCGCTGAAGCTGAAGCATCTGTGGCAATCGCCGTTTACACTGCACCAGCGGATCATCAAAGCGATCGAAAACGAGACGCGCCATGCGCGTGAGGGCAAAAAATCCCGCATCACAGCACGCATGAATGCGCTGCTGGAACCGGAGATCATCGGTGCGCTGTATCTGGCATCGCAAGCCGGCGTGAAAATCGAGTTGCTGATACGCGGCGTGTGTGCGCTTCGCCCGGGCGTTGCCGGCGTGTCTGAAAACATTCGCGTGCGCTCGGTGCTCGGACGTTTTCTCGAGCATTCGCGCGTGTTCTATTTTTATAATGGCGGCGCCGAGGATGTATATCTGTCGAGCGCTGACTGGATGGACCGGAATTTCTTCCGCCGGATCGAAATCTGTTTCCCCGTGCTGGATCGACGCCTGAGGAAGCGCGTCATACGGGAAGCGTTCAAGCCGTTCTTCGATCGGACGAGCGATGCCTGGGACATGGCTTCAGACGGCACTTACCGGCACCGTACAGGCAGCAAAAAACTGCATCCTCAGAGGCTGCTGCTCGAGCTGCTCACGAATAGCCCGCCTGGCTGAGAAGGTACGCTCGCCACGCTCGCGGCGTCTATGCGGCCTGAGCTTCTATACCCGCTTCGAGCTCGCGCAAGGACCTGATATCTAATTTGAAGCCTGCCGCATCCCAATCGCCGATTTCTTCGTGCAAGGCAGTCACCGTCAATGGATTGCTCGCAAGCCAGTCGCGGTCGATATTCAAGCGCAGGGTGCGGCCATTCACTTTTGCTTCGACGGCGGGCAATGGAATGTCCGCGCGGCTGCGGTAGATGAGCGCGGCTAAGCGCAACGCCATGACCATTCGCCAATCGACCAGCTCGACGTAGTCCGCAAATAGCTTCTTGAGCGTTCGACGATGCGAGAGCACGAGCGTCGCCAGCCGCCATTGCTCTATCCTCGAGAAGCCCGGCATGTCCGCGTTCTGCACGATGTATGCCGAATGCTTGTGGTACCCGCTGTAAGCGACGGAAATTCCAATTTCGTGCAGCTTCGCCGCCCACGCGATGTAATGCGGCGCGGCGTCGTCGCTCGCTTCTTCATCGCCGATGAAACGGCGATACAGCGTTAGCGCAAAATTCGCCACCCGCCGCGCTTGCTTCGAGTCCACGTGATAGCGCTGCATGAACTGCGAGACGGTGATGTCCCGCATATCCTTGTGCAGAAAGCGGCCCAGGAGATCGTAGAGAATTCCCTGACGCATGGAGCCGCTGGCTACAAGCATTGATTCTATGCCCAACTCTGCAAGTGCGGCGCTCATGATCGCAAGGCCGCCAGGCAAAACCGGCAGCCGATCGCTGCGCAGGCCTTCGAGACCGAGTCGTTGCACGTCGCCTGCCTTTATCATCACCGTGCGCAAGCGGTCCAGACCGTCCGGCGTGATGCCCGTGGCCGACAATCCATTGAGCTGGAGTATCTCGGACAAGGCGCGCGCTGTTCCCGATGATCCGACCGCCTGCTGCCAGTTCCCGTGCGAGAAGCGCGTCGCCATCGTCTGCAATTCATTGCGCGCCGCAAGTTCGGCCTGCTTCATCGCGCTCTTGGAAATCCTGCCGTCCGGAAAATACTTGAGGCTGTAGCTCACACAGCCCATGTAAAGACTGTCCAATCGCAGCGGCTTGAGGGCTCGCCCGATGATGAATTCCGTCGAGCCGCCGCCGATGTCGACGACGAGACGTTTGTCCTTCGATAAAGGAAGGCTATGTGCAACGCCAACGTAGATGAGCCGCGCCTCCTCACGGCCCGCCACGACTTCGATGGGGAAGCCAAGCGCCGCTTCGGCGCTTTTAAGGAATGCCGCGGCGTTCTTCGCGACACGCAGCGTATTGGTGCCGACCGCCCGCACACCTCGCAGGTCGAAACCGCGCAAGCGTTCGCCAAAGCGCTCCAGGCATTCGAGCGCACGCTGCTGCGATTCTTCATTGAGGCGCTTCTCGCGATTCAGTCCGGCCCCAAGACGGATGGGTTCCCGCAAGGAATCCAGTGGATAGATCTGATCACCGACGACACGCGCAACCTGCAGGTGGAAAGAGTTTGACCCGAGGTCAACTGCGGCGACCGTGGAATAAACCGCCATGTCGTGTGAGCCCGTCCTTCATCAGTATGTGCGTGTCGCGAGCAATGCAGCCTGTGCGCAGTATAGATAACTTCCTCTGCGCATACTATGCAATTCTAGGGACAGTCCGCGCGCCGGCACCGCAGTAACAAAAATTTAATTTGGTTGGGTGCCCGGGCTACAGAACTTCGGCGTGCTTGTCGTCCGCTACGAGAATGCGGATCATCAGCAAGCACGTTGATTCGGTGTGCCGCCTTCATATTTACGTAATGTCCACGCGGTACATTTCAGCTTCGGCTCACTTACGGACTAATAACTATGAGAGGCGACGAATTTGAGACTGCTTGCCTTCGTAGGCTCGGAGTTTTCGAGCGTCCGAGCCGGGCGGCCTGCAGACTCAGGCGCTGAGGCAGGCGTCATCTCTTGGACACGCTGGTCGCACCGTGGTGACGAGTGAGAGGCACAAAAGGGGAAACGCTATGACGGTATGGGAGGGAGCAGTGCTCCTATACGCGTCGTTAGGCCGTCATGCACCAGCGGTTATCTTTGAACTTTTTTTGCTAACTTGCCTTCTGGTGCTTCGCATGTTCTTACCAGCATCGCGCAGCGGTAAGACAACCGATGACCTAGAGACCGTTAACGTATTAGGGCAGTCAGATCAGTAGGTGGCGCAGCACATTGCTGCGGTCGCCTATTGCCATACTTCGGAACGCGCCCGGACATTGACTGCAAAGACTGCTGCGACGTGCGGTGCCAATTTAAGGTGCATCCGTGTCGAATGTGCGCACTGAGTGTGCGTGCCAAGCGAGCAAAGTGTGAACCGCGTTCTGGCGATAGCGAGTCTATCTATTGCACGGTGCTACGGAACATCGTAGCGCCAGGACTGGAGAGCATACGACCGCTTTGTGGCACGGGCATTGCGTGGGTAGCGGCCCGATCCCTCATATGAGACCCTTCCTCCTCTTTGTTGTCGTGATATGCATGGCCGGATGGATAACGTTCCTGGTCACTGCCTTCATAGTGTTGGGCGTTTGGGCCATTCCGCTCATACTCGCGCTCGTTTGTCTTATGTACGCGCTTGTCTTTGGCTACGCTCATGGACGACACAGCGACGCCAACGCGGTGGCGCATCCGGAGTCTGATATCAGCGGCAGCTAGTGCAAAGGAATCGCGATGCAGACCTTGGGAGCAATGGGAAAATCTGCGTCCGGTTACGCACCAGCGCCCGCATAGGCGCACCGTTATTGCCCGCTTGGACGGGCAGCATGGCGCCGGTGATCTGTTTTCGGTCGGCCATCTTCATAGCACCGCCGCTTCGAGCGTAGACGGCAGGTCGGGATTGACCGTCTCCAGGCTGGTCCATTGCACTTTCCTTGGCTATCGGAAGGTTTACGCCGCTAAAACAGGCTGTCCGGTTGTCTGTTTATTGCTACCTGAGCGCTCAACTCGGAACCATGCTGCGTACAGCGCCGGCACGAAGAAGATCGTCAGCAACGTTGCAACCGTGAGTCCGCCCATGATTGCGATCGCCATCGGCCCCCAGAACACGCTGCGAGTGAGCGGAACCATCGCGAGTACCGTTGCTGCTGCGGTCAGCATCACGGGACGCGTCCGGTGCACGGCCGCATCGACGATCGCCGTCCAGGTGTCGCGACCTGCGTCGATTTCGGCCTGCACCTGATCGACCAGGATCACCGAATTGCGCATGATCATCCCGGAGAGTGCGGTGATCCCCAGGATTGCAACGAACCCGAGCGGCGCATGGAAGACGAGCAGCGCGGCAACCACGCCGATCAATCCGAGCGGCGCAGTGAGAAACACCATGAACATCTTCGAGAAACTCTGCAGCTGGAGCATGAGGATGGTGAGAATAGTGATCAGCATGATCGGTGCAACGGCCGCAAGCGCGCGGTTCGCCTTCTCGCTCTCCTCGACTGCACCACCGACGTCGATGCGATAACCGAACGGCAGCTTCGCTTCGATGGGCTTTAACTGCGGCAGAATTGATTGCGTTGTCGATACGCCCTGCTCCCCATCCTGCACGTCCGCACGAACGGTGATCGCCATGTCGCGATTGCGCCGCCATAGCACCGGCTCTTCGAGCTCG
>Ga0070661_100003286_pt1 | contig 11166 bp, 9 predicted proteins | sample KBSC43metaG_FD_64663 | JGI IMG/M metagenome (GOLD analysis project Ga0070661, IMG submission 64663) | Corn rhizosphere microbial communities from Kellogg Biological Station, Michigan, USA - KBS C4-3 metaG | ecosystem: Host-associated > Plants > Roots > Rhizosphere > Soil ...
GGAGTTTCCGCGGCGCGGGCTTCCCGTGAGAACAGTGCGTGGAGCTTGTCCCAGAAATCGCCGCCGAGCATGAACAGACCGGCGAGGCAGACCAGATGCGCGGCCACCATCGCCGGCCAGCGGAAGGGCGAGCCGTCCGGCAGCCATTCCGGTTTGAACGCCTGCAGGTAGGCCGGGACCAGCGGCGCAAGCAGCATGACCAGTCCGGCGCGGTGGCGGGCGGGGCCGACGTCGCCGGCTGGTTTGATCCGGCGGAGGACGGCAGCCGCTTTGAGGCGGAACAGCTCGTAGTTTTCCCGCCCCATCACCGCCACGCCGATGAGCGTGCCGACTTCCGGAGTGAAGAAGAGGATGCTCCAGATCGCCGCTTTCACCGCGGCGGGCCAGGGCATCCAGGCGATCCAGGCGCTGGTGAAGAAAAGCAGGTTGCTGCCCAGGATGAAGGCGACGCCGATCTTCAGCTTGGTGCGCGCGTGCATGGCGTTGCATCCACCGCCCGGCGGCGGCTGTCAATACGGGCCGCGCTTGTCCGCCGCGGCGTCAGTGTCGCAAAAAAAAGCCGCCGGCCCCGTGGGGAGCCGGCGGCGGGAGACGACGGGCGGACCGTCAGGCGGCGACGTCGATCGCCGCGTACTCGCCGTCCTTGCGGCGGTAGACGATCGTCAGGCAGCCGCGGCGGGCGCTCTTGTAGAGCACGAACGGGCGGTCGGAGAGTTCGAGCTCCATGATGGCGTCTTCCTTGTACATCGTGCGGAGTTTGTAGTTCTCCGGATGGACGAGGTAGGGCTCGGGGTCGTGGAGGGACTCCTCGGGGTGATCGAGGACCGCTTCGTTGAAGAACCGCTCCTCGAGGTGGCGGATCGCCTCGTTGCGGTGCGGGCGGTTCTTCTTGAGCAGGCGGGTCTTGTGCTTGCGCATGCGGCGGGCGATTTTTTCGATCGTCTCGTCGAGCGCGGCGTACATGTTGCCGTTTTCGGTGTGGGCCTCGATGGTGATGTGATTGGCGCAGAAGAGAATGATTTCGGCGATGTGACGGTTTTTCTGAACGTCGAGAATGGCCTTGGCCTCGATGATGCGCGGGTAGTCGAGGTGCAGACCCTCGATCTTCTTCTGGGCATAATCGCGCAGGGCGTCGGTCACTTGCTCGTGCCTCACCGTGACGGTGATCGGCAGATTGACGTTGGCAGTTTGCATGGTCTCTATCGGTTTGATTTCAGGGTTCGGACCTGACGGTGCCACCCGCCTGATCCACTTCAAACCATGGGGCATTCGTGACGGAAATGCCATGTCGTTCTGCAAAAAAAACGCCGGGCGGATTCCGGGTTGGACGGCCGGACGCGGACGTGAATGATGGTCGGAACCCCCGGGCGGCGGGACGGTTTCCGGGCCGTAAAAAAACGCCCGCGCGGCACGGGGCCGGCGGGCGGGAAACGAGAGGGCGGCTAGCCCCGCGGGTTACATCCGGAACTCCTCGCCGAGGTAGTATTTGCGGGCGATCGGGTCGTTCACCAGCTCATCGGACGCGCCTTCGAGGATGACGCGGCCGTCGTGGATGAGGAAGGCGCGGTCGGTGATGGTGAGGGTTTCCCGCACCGAGTGGTCGGTGATGAGAATGGCCAAGCCGTCGCGCTCGCGGAGGTCGCGGACGATGCCCTGGATGTCCTCGACGGCGATCGGGTCGATGCCGGCGAACGGTTCGTCGAGCATCAGCAGCTTCGGATCGGAGCACAGGGCGCGGGCGATCGCGAGGCGGCGTTTTTCCCCGCCGGAGAGGGTGATGGCCTCGGATTTGGCGAGTTTGGCGATGCCGAAGCGTTCGAGCAGGCCGTGGGCGCGCTCCAGGCGTTCCTTCCGGCCGAGGTGCGGGCGGGTTTCCAGGATGGCCAGCAGGTTGTCGAGCACGCTGAGCTTGCGGAAGACGGACTCTTCCTGCGGCAGGTAGCCGAGGCCGAGGCGGGCGCGGCGGTGGATCGGCAGGCGGGAGATGTCCTGGCCGGCGAAATGGACGGTGCCGGCGTCGGGCGGGACCAGGCCGGCGATCATGTAGAACGAGGTCGTCTTGCCCGCGCCGTTCGGCCCGAGCAGGCCGACGATCTCGCCCGGCTGGACGGTGAGCGAGACGTTGTTCACCACGGTGCGGCCGCCATAGAGCTTGCGCAGGCCGTTGGCGGACAGGATGGCGGTGGCGGCGTTGCAGCAGGTGGACCCGGGGGCGTGCTCGGCGGGGATTTCCATGGATCTCGGAGGCTCAGGGCTTGGACTTGGGCTTGTTGGCCGGCTGGTTCGGGGAGGACATCTGGCCGCCCATTTCCCATTCGCCTTCGGTGACGAAGCTGCCGTCCTTCTCGATGCGCAGGTAGAGGTCGGGCTGTTTCGCCCGCATGAACTTGTCGCCCTGCTTCACCCACGGGTAACCGCCGTTGAGGACGATCTCGCCGGTCTTGGCGTGGTAGGTGAGGACGGCGGCGCTGGCTTCGATCGGCGGTTTGCCATCGGTCGATTTCTGCAGCACGCGGACCGCGCCGGTGGCGACGATGCGCTCGACGTCGCCGAAGTTGCCCGCGGGGCCGGACAGGTCGGTCTTGGCGGGCGCGGCCGGCTTTTCGTCCGGCTTGCCGGTGGCCTCGGGCTTTTTCGGCTCGGCCTTCTTTTCGAGGAAGACCTTCAGCTCGCTGGCGCCGCTGAGGGTGAAGCGCGGGTCGGTGAGGTGGATGTCCTTGAGGTAGACGAGGATGCCTTTTTCAGCGTCGAAATACATGCCATCCTTGGCCTCGATGATCGTGTCGTTGGGGCCGGCTTTGACGTCGAGCGGCGCGGCGGCGGTGGCCGGGGCGGCGTCTGGCAGGGCGACGTTTTTCAGGCCGCTTTGTTCGACGAACTGGCCGACGTCGGCGCGCGCCTCGGCGGCGGCGGCCTGATCCTTGGCGGCGCCGGCTTTCATCTCCTCCTTGGCCGCGGCGACGGTGGTGGCGGCGCTGGCCGCGTGCGCGGCGAGGTCGCTGTGTTCGCCCGGGTTGAGCCGTGCCGGTGTTTCCGCCCCGGCGGGCAGGGCGATCAGGGTGGTGGCGAGGGCGGTGGCCGCGCCTCGCGGGGAAAGCGGACGGTTCATCGAAGTTTTGGGTGGCGGAGCGTAAAACCGGGTGTTGACCGGCCCCAGCAAAAATCCCTTGGCCTGCTGGTAGAGGTAGACGAGCCCGGTACCGTGGGCGGCGAAGTTTTCGGAGGCGACATCCACTGGCTGGCGGGCGTCGAGCACGCCTTTGTGCTGGTCGAAGGTGGCGCTGACGAGGTCGATGCGGCCGCTCGGGCTGCGGTCCGGGTTGTAGAGGTCGACTGAAACCGTGGAGCCTTCGATCGTCTGCGGGTCGACAATGGTCATCGTTTCGCTGCGCAGCACGGCGGTGAGCTTCCGCTGCTTGTCGTAGCGGGGGATCATCACTTTGCGCAGCACGCTGCCGGCGGGCAGCAGGGAAACGGCGGGCACTTTCGGTTCGGGCGCGAGATCGCCGTTCGCCCCGCCGTTTTCGCCGGGTTTGTGCGGGCCGGGATTGGCCTGGGCGACGGTCATGCCCAGCGCCAGCAGCGCGAGCGCCCGCCGGAGGGCGTGCGTCTGGATCGGTCGGGACTGGCGGGGCGTCGGCATGGGCGTGGCGGAGGCGGCGCGGCGATCAACCGTGGGCCGCGTGGTGGATGGCGATCAGTTTGACCAGCAGATCCTCCATGAATTCGAGCGGAATCTGGTTCGGGCCGTCGGACATCGCGTTGGCCGGGTCGGAGTGGGTTTCCATGAACACGCCATCGACGCCGGTGGCGATCGCCGCGCGGGCGAGCACCGGGGCGAGTTCGCCGTCGCCGCCGGTCGCGCCGCCGAGGCCGCCCGGGCGCTGGACCGAGTGGGTGGCGTCGAAAATCACCGGAATGCCCTCCTTGCGCATCCAGTAGAGCGAGCGCATGTCGGTCACCAGGTTGTTGTAACCGAAGGTGGTGCCGCGCTCGGTGATGAGGAAACGGTCGCAGCCGAACGCGCGCATTTTGCCGGCGATGTTCACGGTGTCCCACGGCGCGAGGAACTGGCCTTTTTTCACGTTCACCACGCGGCCGGTCTTGGCGGCGGCTTCGAGCAGGTCGGTCTGGCGGCAGAGGAAGGCCGGGATCTGGAGCAGGTCGATGTAGGGCGCGGCGATGTCGGCCTGCTCGGCGGTGTGGATGTCGGTGGTGACGGGCACGCCGAGTTCCTTGCCGATCTCGCCGAGGATGCGGCAGCCTTCCTCCGGGCCGGGGCCGCGGAACGAGCTCACCGAGGTGCGGTTCGCCTTGTCGAAGGACGCCTTGAAAATGAAGTGGATGCCGGTTTTGTCGGCGATCTCCTTGAGCGAGCGGGCCATTTCCCAGGCGAAGGCCTCGGATTCGAGCGCGCAGGGGCCGAGGATGAAGAACGGGGTCGGGCCGCCGACGGGGACGGTGCCGATGTTGAAGGGTTCGAAAGACGACATGGCGGGAAGGGAGAAAGGTTCAGTCTTCGGTGGCCTGCAGGTAGAGCGGGCGGAGATTGTTGAGAGCGACGGCGAGGAGCTTTTCCTCGGTTTCCGTCAGGTTGCCGCGGGTCTTGTTCTCGAGCATTTCGAGCGAATCGAGGACCGATTTGGCGGCGCGCAGGTTGATTTGGTTCTGGCCGGTGACGGGGTTCGGGATCTGGCCGAGGAACATCCCGGCGTTCTGGGCCTGGAGGAACAGGAACTCGCTGAAACGGGGATCGGCCTGGGGCGCGTCGGGCATGCGGGGTTCTTAAAGCAGGAATTCCGGCGCGTCCAAGCGAGAAGGCGAGTGCAAGCGGTGCGAGGAGGGAATGGCAACGGGAGGGAACCGCGAATAAACGCGAATCGACGCGAATTTTTGAAAAAATTGACCGGCTGCTGTGGGTGGGATGAGATGCGTCCAACCATGGAGAGAATGACGCCCGCTACCCGGCTTCTGGTGTTGATGGCTGTTGCGTTTTTGCCCGGTTGTCAGTCGGCCGTTATGAAGGGACAGGCGGATGCCCAAGCCGATTTGAAGACCGGAAAACTGATCATTGAGTCTTATGGAATGCCTTCTCCCGAGCATTACGAGGCGGAACAATTGCTGCGGGCTCGCTATGGCATCCAAACTCACAATGTTGCCGGGTGCATGGTGGATGAAAAAACTGCGCAGTATGCCGAGGGCTACAACCACGTCATGAAGGCGGAGATCGCCCGTCGGTTCGGGCCGGATGTGTTCGAGCGCACCTATCAAGAAGCGGCGAAGCGCTGATAACGGAGAGGCCTGAATTTCCGCCGCGAATCCCGCAAATGAAGATTCGCAAGATTCGCGGTGCCTCAATTACTCCGGCAGCACGGTGACGACGGTCGGGGCGACCCCGAAGGTGCGGGCGGCGGTTTCGCGGACGGCGTCCGGGGTGAGGGCGGCGTAGAGCTCGGCCAGGCGGCGGTGCTGGTCGGCGGGGTGGCCGAACATCAGGTCGAGCGCGGTCTGGCGGGCGGTGGAGGCGAGCGATTGCTGCTGGATGGCGACGCCGCTGAGGACGGTCGATCGGACGCGCTCGAAGGCATCGGCGGGGATGCCGTGGCGGGCGATTTTGGCGATTTCGCCGAGCAGTTCGGCGCGGGCGAGCTCGGCCTGGCCGGGGGAGGTGGCGAGGTAGAAGGTGAACAGGCCGGTGTCGTAGCCGAGGAACTGGGTGGCGCCGACCTGGTAGGCGAGACCGAGGTCCTCGCGGATGCGGGTGAACAGCGGGCCGGCCATGTCGGTGCAGTATTCCTGGAGCATGGCGAGGGCGTGGCGGTCCTCGGCGCGGGCGTCGGCGCCGGGGAAGCCGATGGCGAGCACGGCCTGCTTTTTCGGCAGGTGGAAGGTGAGATCCGCGCCGGTGGCGGTGGTGCTGGCGGGCGGCGACCACGGTTCGCCCGCGGGCAATCGGGAGAGCAGCGGGGCGAGGGTGGCGAGGGTGGCGAGGGCGGCGTCCGGGTCGAAATCGCCGGCGAGGGCGAGCGTGACGTTCCGCCCGGTGAAATGGCGGCGGTGGTGGGCGGTCAGCGCGAGGCGGTCGAGCGCGCCGAGGCCGGCGGGCGAACCGTGGGCGTCGAGGCCGTAGCCTTGGTCGCCGAAGACCGCGCGGCGGAGTTCGCTCAGGCCGGTATGGAGCGGGTCTTCCAGCGCTTCCTCGACGGCGGCGAGCTGGCTGGCTTTTTCGCGGGCGATCGCCTCGGCCGGCAGCGAGGGCGAATGGAGGATCTCGGCAAGCACTTCGGCCAGGGTGTCGAAATCGGGAGCGAGGCCCGCGGCCTGGACGAGCAGGGCGTTGTTGCCGGCGGCGGCGCCGATCGAGGCACCGAGCGATTCCAGTTTCAGCGCGAGCTCCTCGCCGGTGTGGCGGACGGTGCCCTGCGGCAGGGTGGAGGCGAGCAGCTGGTTGAGGCCGCTGGTGGCGGCGGATTCGGCCGGCAGGCCGCCGCGGACGGCGGCTTGCAGGTGGAGCAGCGGCACCCGGCGGTCGGGCAGCAGGGCGAGGGTGAGGCCGTTCTCCAGCGTGTGGGTGCGGATTTCCTCGCGGGCGCGGGCGCGCTTGCCGTGGCGGGCGGGTGGCGCGGCGTCCTCGGGATCGAGGATCGTCAGCGTCATCCGGTCCTCGGTGAGGCGGGCGGCGACCCGGCGCAGGTCGGCCACGGTCACGGCGTGGATCGCGGCGAGGTAACGGCGGGTGAAATCGAGGTCGCGTGCTTCGTGCCAGTTCGACGCGAGGTCGGCGGCGCGGCCGGAGGCGGTGGCCAGGCTGCGGAATTGGCTGGCGGCGATCTGGCGTTTCGCCTTGGTCAACTCGTCGTCGAGCGCATCGTTCGGCACGGCGGCGAGCTCGGCGAGGATCGCCTCGACCAGCGCGTCGCGGTTTTCCACGGCGGCTTCGGCGCTGACGGCGAAGAGCCCCTCGCGCGACGTGCCGTTCCACGACCAGGCGGAGATTTCGAGCGCGAGCGCGCGGTCCTGGCGCAGGCGCTGGTAGAAGCGGGCCGACCGTCCGCGGCCGAGCAGGGCGGCGAGGGCGTCGTAGGCGGCGGCGTCGGGGTGGGCGAGCGACGGGATTTTCCACGCCAGGGTCAGGCGGCTGGCGGCGATGGCGAAGGTGTCGCGGGACCGGCGGCTGCCGAGCTGCGGCGGGTCGACGGGCGGGTGCGGGTCGCGGCCGCCGCCGAGAGCGACGTCGGCGGTGAGGGCGAGCATTTGAGCGCGCGCGGCCTCGGGGTCGATGTCGCCGGAGATCACGGCGAACGTGCGGTCCGGCGTGTAGCGGGTGGCGTGGTAGCGGCGGAGGTCGGCGTAGGTCAGCGCGTCGAACAGGTGGCGGTGGCCGATCACCGGGTGGCGCCTCGGGTCGTGGCTGAAGGCGGTGGAGAACAGCAGGCGGCTGGCGACGTTGTCGGGGTCGTCGAGGCCCATGTCGATTTCCCGGCGGATGACGTCCTGCTCCTTGGCGAACTCGGCTTCCGGCAGCAGCGGGTGGAACACCAGGCCGGAGAGCGTTTGAAGGAAGACGGGCAGCGAGGCGGACGGGCCGTCGATGTAGTAAACGGTGCGGTCGAAACTGGTATAGGCGTTCCAATGGCCGCCGGCGGCCTGCACCGCGTTGGCGAGCGACTCGCAGTCGTGGTCGCGGGTGCCCTTGAACACCATGTGCTCGAGGAAATGCGAGACGCCGGAGCCGAGCAGGTCGTCCTCGTGGATGCTGCCGGTTTCCACCCACAGCTGCGCGCTCACCACCGGGGCCGAGGCGTCGGGATCGAGGATCAGGGTGAGGCCGTTAGGCAGCGTTTCGACGGTGGCGGTGACGGCGGGATAGTCCATGCGGCGGCGTTCAGATAATGATTTCCGGCAAACCCATCGAATGCTAACCACGCGACATGCGCAAGTGGCTGGTGCCGGGGATCGTGGCGGCCGTGCTCCTGATGGGGGCGGCGGCGTTTGGATATCGTACGTTCAAACAGAGCCGCCCGGCGCCCTACTGGGTGGTGATCACGCTACAGTCGCCGTCCGGCGACGAGCAGCTCAAGGCGATTGAGAAAGCATGCCGCGAGCAGGTGACGGGCGACGCGGTGATCCTGCCGGTGGTGCGGGAGTGCGATCTCGCCCGGGAATGGAAGCTGGCGGATGAAAACGCGGCGGCGGCCGAGCTGCGCCGGCGCGCATTCGTCCAGCTGGGTCGCACGGGCGAGCTCAAGGTCGGCGTGCACGGCACGCGCAAGGAGGCCCGGACCAGCGAGGCGGTGGCCAAAGGGCTTGGCCGGAAGTTCATGGAGCGGATGCGGCAGGCCAAGGCGGCGCCGGCTTCCGAGTGAAAGCCGCGCCGCGCAAGTGACTCAGATCCGGCGGATCACGTCGCCGGCCGCGTAGCGCGCCTTCGGGCGGGCGGCGGTGTGGTCGTCGTCGGCGCGGTAGCCGGCGGCGCAAGCGACGGCGGTGGCATAGCCGCTGTCCTTCAGCCCGAGCACGTCGTCATAGGCGGCGGGGTTGAAGCCTTCGAGCGGGCAGGTGTCGACGCCGAGCTGGGCGGCGGTGGCCATGAACTGGCCGAGCGCGATGTAGATCTGGCGGATGTTCCAGAAATGGCGGGCTTCCTGCGGCATGTTGCCGACGAAGCCGCCGATCATCCCCTTCAGCGGCGCGAGCGCGTCGAGCGGCGTGCCCTGGACTTCCGCGAGGCGGCCGACCCAGGAATCGATGTCGGACTCCGAAACATCGGTCTTGGCGGCGAACACGACGAGGTGCGAGGCGTCGGTGATCTGCGGCTGGTTCCACGAGTGGGCGCGCAGGTCGGCGCGCACCGCCGGGTTTTCCACGATCAGGAAACGCCACGGCTGCAGGCCGAAGGACGACGGCGTGAGGACGAGCGATTCCTCCAGCGCGGCCCAGATTTCCGGGGCGATGCGGCGGGCCGGATCGAACGATTTGGTGGCGTAGCGCCAGCGCAGCGCGGTGAGGACGGAGTCGGTGGAGTGGTTCATGGCGGGCAGGATCATTCGGCGGCGTCGAGTTGGAGCGGCAGGTTGACCGAGGGGAAGTCCTTGAGGGTCAGGCTGAAGATCACGCCGTACTCGTCGTGCAGGCGGTTGTCGCGGTGGGTGAAGCCGATGCCGGCCACCCAGCTGCCGAGGTCGCGGTGCAGGGTGTATTGCTCGACCTCGAGGGTGCCGTCGTCGAGCTCCCAGACCTGGAGCAGGCCGACGCCCCAGTTTTCGTGGATGCGGGCGAACGCGCGGAGGTCGATGCGGTTCGAGTCGACGAGCACCGGGTGGTTGTTGAGCAGGCGGTGGCCGATCGAGAATTCGAAATCGGGCCGCGGCTGGAAGGTCAGGCGGGTGGAGAACTCGCTGAAGCCGGAGCCGCTGTTGATCACCGGTACCTGGGTGTCGACGTCGAGCGCCAGCCACGGCAGCGGACGCCAGCGGACGTCGTTGTAGAGGTTCGAGAAATCACGGTTGAGCTGCTCCGGATCCTGGAGGAACGCGTCCATGTAGGTGTCGAGGTAGAGCCACTCGTAGCTCTGGCCGTCGCGGCGGGTGAGCAGGCGGTTGCGGGCGCCGAAGCGCACGATGTTCCAGTCGCTGATGTCGTCGATGGCGGTGAAGCGGCCGACGTCGAGCGTGCGCGGGCGGGTGGTGTAGGTGAGCCGGTCGATCTTCGGGAACGTCGCGTCGAGGTCGTCGGTGGAGACCAGCGACCAGCGCGAATACGGTTGGAAGACGTGGAGCAGACCGTCGAGGCCGAGAGCGGAGTCGTCGTAGCCGCCGAGGTCCTTGGAGAATTTGACCGAGGCTTCCGCGCCGGCTTCGAGGTAGGTGCGGTCGGTCGCATCCGACGGGCCGCTGACGTCCCAGTAGCGGCTATAGCCGGCGCCCACCTCGGGGGTGAGGCTGAGCCAGCCGCCGAGATTCAGCGGCATCGAGAGTTCCTGGAAGGTGTGGAAGCGGGCGAACGACGGGTCGAGCAGCTGGTTCATCAGCGAGGCGCGCGCCGGGCTGGCGGGCGGCAGCGCGCGGAGGCGGGTGACCAGGTCGCGCTCGTAGCCGTCGAGCTGGGCCATCAGGTCGGGGATGCGCGGGTCGCCGGAGGGCAGCGTGAGCAGCGGCAGGATCACCGCGCCGCGGGTCGGGTCGGACGGGGTTTCCGACAGCCAGCTGAGCGAGGTTTTCCCCTCGTGCAGGACCGGCGAGTCGAACAAGGGCGCGCGGGCCTGGTCGTAGGCGATTTCCGGCAGGCGTTCGTCGCTGCGGTAGAAGTCGTTGGGGCGGACGCGGGTGTAGAAGGAGAGGAGCGAGTCGCCGTCGTTGCGGTAGATCCCGATGGTGTTGTCGGGGGCGGGGTCGATCCGCTGGGTGCGGGGGTCGAAGTCCTCGCGGTAATATTGGTCGCTGAGCTTGGTGAGGTCGAAATCGAGGCGCCAGTCGGCGTCGTCGGGCAGTTTGAGCGGGATCCGGTATTTCAGCTCCGCTGCGTAGCGGTTGTCGTCGATCGGCAGGCGCGGGATGCCCGAGCGCTGGATCGAGGAGTCGAGGTCATAGAGGTAGTAGAGCTTGAGCCAGCCGAGGTTCGGGTTGTCTTTGACGCGGGTGTCGGTCAGGTCGACGCCGGTGCCGACGCCGCGGCTGCTGCGGAGGTCGAGGTGCCAGGTGGACAGCAGCCAGGCGTCCTTGGTGTCGCCGGTCTGCGGATCGCGCTCGCCGCCGAGCATGATGCCGTAGCTGTTGAGGAGGAACGCGCCCCAGTTCGAGCGGGCACCCGGGATGAAGTGGTAGCCGAGCTCTTTGTGCAGCGGCTGGGACAGGTAGGGCAGCCAGAACACCGGCACGTCGCCGGCATAGAGCCGGAGGTTCTCGAAGACGATCTTGTCGTCCGGGTAGATCGTGGTGCGGCGGGCGCGGATCCAGTAGTCGGGATCCTCGTCGTCGTCGGTCGTCACGCCGGCGTCGTCGCCGGTGTAAATCGTTTTGCCGTTGGCGTCGGTGCGGGCGGTGAATTTCCCGGACTCCATCAGGATCGGGCCGACCGAGCCGCGCAGGCCGGCGGTGTCGAGGAACTTGCGCTCCCAGAAGTAGACGGCGCGCTCGCCGCGCTGGAGCGAACTGCCCTGATAGACGC
>Ga0070661_100003293_pt1 | contig 11147 bp, 8 predicted proteins | sample KBSC43metaG_FD_64663 | JGI IMG/M metagenome (GOLD analysis project Ga0070661, IMG submission 64663) | Corn rhizosphere microbial communities from Kellogg Biological Station, Michigan, USA - KBS C4-3 metaG | ecosystem: Host-associated > Plants > Roots > Rhizosphere > Soil ...
GTCGACGGGATCGCCCATGACCTGCTCAGGCGCCATGTACCGCGGCGTGCCCATCACGAATCCGGTGCGGGTGAGTTCGATCTCCGGGCTCATCGTCTCGGTCGGCTCCGGGCGGGCGAGGCCGAAGTCGAGGAGCTTCACGCCGTGTGGCGTGAGAAACACGTTGGATGGCTTGAGGTCGCGATGGACGATGCCGCGGCTGTGCAAGGCCGACAACGCGGCCAGCATCTCGAGGCCGATCGGGACTGCGTGAGACACGCTCATCGGGCCCTGTCGCAATCGCTCGGCGAGCGGCTCGCCCTCGAGCAGCTCCATCGCGATGAACAGCTCACCACGATCCTCGCCGATCTCGTAAATCTGGCAGACGTTGGGATGATTCACGCTCGCCGCCGCTCGAGCTTCGCGCCAGAACCGTTTGCGTGCGGTCTCGTCATCGGCCAACGACGACATCGTCTTCAAGGCGACCGTGCGCTCGAGCCGTTCGTCGCGCGCTGCATAGACGACGCCCATCGCGCCGGCTCCCAGCTTGTGCGCGATTGCATAGTGTCCGATGCGATCGGGATGCGACGGGTCGCGTGGCGCGGCGGCGATGGGCGAAACGTCGGGCGGCGATGACGCTCCCGTCAGCCACTGGAAGAAGGCACTCAGTCGTCCTCGAGGTGGCTTCTCAACCGGACCGCCGTGCGGCTCGTTGTGTGAATTTTGTTCCGGTGGTTCCCCCATAGCGGCAGCAGGTCGTCGATCATAGGATATTGCCTGCCAGATCCGGGATTCGTCACTCCTGGCTCTTGCCTAAAGTGAGATTCAGTCCAGATTTGAGCCTGGACGCGCGCAGTGGTACGCTCTGGCCGGCGTTCGTATTCTTTTTCGGGGCGACGTGATGGCACCGGGTGCCGTTCACAAGTTCACGGAGGCGCAGCAATGGTAAGGCGAATTCTCGGATGCGTCGTCATGTTCGGGTGGCTGATGGCCGGTGTCTCATTGCAGGCTCATCACTCTCTTGCCGGCGTGTACGACATGCACAAGGAAGCGGAGGTCTCGGGCTCGGTCGAGAAGATCCAGTTCGTGAACCCCCACGGGTCGTTAACGCTTGCGGTCAAGAACCCGGATGGTACGAAGACCGAGTGGGTATTTACGCTCGGCTCCGCAACCGCGCTCGCGCAGCGGGGCATCGGGAAGACCGGAGAGAACGCCCTTCACGCCGGCGACGAAATCAGCGTGAAGTTCATCCCGGCGAGGAACGGCAGTCCGCTCGGATTCCTCAAGTCTGTGACCATGCCCGACGGGCGCGTGATTCAGATCTCCGCCGGCAATGCCAATGATTAGGCAAGAGCGAGGGGCCATCATGGCCTTTCGACGAAGGCACATCTGGACGGGGGTCGCGATCGGCGCGGTTGTCACCATCGGCGCGCTCGTGACGGCCAGCGCCCAGGCGCCAGCGGGTGCGCAGGCGCCGGCCGGCGCGCAGGCCCCGGCAGGTGGGCAGGGGCGTGGTGACGTCCGCGAGCCACCGCCGCCTTACCGACCGGCGAAGGATGCCAAGGATCTGCGGTCGGTGCTGTTCAACTGGACTTGGTACCTGGGCATGCTGCGCGGCGTCGACGAGCACGAACTGATCGTGTCGCTCGAGTATCAAGGGAAGGGCACCATCCAGGTCGACGGACAGCCCTGCACGGCTACGAAGTATCGTGTGAGCACCAACTACCAGCTGCCTGGCCAGCGAATTCAGTACACTTGCACCCGGGCCAACGGACAGGCGTATTCGGCCATCGAGGTGCTCAGCGAGGGTTACGCCTGGAACGAGGACATTCCCGGAGCTGAGATCGTTGCCGGGAAGGGAAAGGCCACGCCCATGCCCGCCGCGGTACAGGAGCGGATCATCCGCTTCTGGGCCAGCCCGCAAGGCGCGCCGAAGGCGGCGCTTCTCGCCGCGGCGGAAATGAAGGAACTCGGTCCCAACCCCGGCACTCTTCTCACCGACGGCACGAACACGGCAGGCAAGACGTCGCTGACGTGGGAGGGAAGCAAGCCCGTCGTGACGTTCCCCATCCCCGGCATTCCTGACGCGACCGCCACCGCCACGCTCGATGCGAAGTACATGGCCGAACGCGTCGTGGTCAAACAGGGCGCGACGATTACGGAGTTCGCCTACAGCGACTACGCCGACTGGAACAACCCGCTGAATAAGGTCGAAGTGTGGTATGCCGGCAAGACCGTGGAGCGCAAGAATGGCACCGTCGTCCGCGACCTGACGACAACCGAGACGGAGACAGGCAGCGTGTACGTCGTGATGCCTATCCCGGCGAGCGTGAAGAAGGCCATGAAGGCGGTGCCGCAGCCGGCAGCGCTGGCGCCGGCCGCCGCTGCCGCAGGGCAGGAAGCAACGCCGCGTGCGGCCAACGGAAAACCTGACTTGACCGGAAACTGGAATTCCAACGGCATGAACTGGCGCTATGGAAATCGCCGCTGCGCCCCGACTCAGGTCGAGTGCACGCGCCAGATCAATCAGACAATGGACTTCGAGTTCGAAGCGCCTTCGCGCTTCGGGCCGAGCCGTCCGCTCTACAAGCCTGAGTTCTGGGACAAGGTTCAGCAGCTCGATATGTGGACGAACAAAGAAGATCCGGTGATGACCTGTCAGCCGCTGGGGATTCCGCGCCACGGCCCGCCCCGGCGCATCGTCCAGACGGCGAACGACATCATCTTCTTCTACACGCAGTACGCCGATGGCGGCGGCGGACAAGGGGAATATCGCATCATCCCGACCGACGGCCGCAAGCACAACCCGAACAGGTTGGAGACCACGTATATGGGATACACCGTGGGCCGCTGGGAGGGTGACACGCTGGTGCTCGACTCTATCGGCTTCGTCGATTCGACCTGGCTGGCGCGCGGCGGCTTCTTCCACTCCGATCAGATGCGGGTGGTGGAGAAGCTCACGCGACAGGGGAGTCAGATCAAGTATGAAGTCACGGTCGAGGATCCCGAGGTGCTCGTAGAGCCGTGGGTGATGTCGCCGAAGATTCTGCGGCTCAACTCGAATGCGGACGCGGGACTTCTGCCAGAGCGCGGCAACTGCGAAGTTTACGAACTGGAGGATATTACCTCCCAGATTCGACACTAGACCGGGAGACGCAACACGAGAGGAGGGAGATCACGCTCCCTCTTCTGCGCCGCCCCACAGAAGCAGACCAATCAAAAACAGAAGACTCGCGCGGAGGGACACGCGATGAAGACACGTCTTTGGATCGTTGTGACTGCGGTCGTGGCGGCGGCTTCGGCAGGTCTTCACTCGCAACAACAGCCGACGGCTCCGGCCAGCGCGCTTCCGTCGCCGCCCCAGCGCGAGCCGGCGTGGGCGTTTCCAGTGCAGGCCGGGGCACTCCCGCCTGAAACTCCGGAGCCGAGGTCCGTCGAGGGCAGCAGCAAGAAGTACACGTCGAAGGAAATCGACGATCTTCTCAATCCACCGGATTGGTTTCCCGAAGCGCATAAGCCCGCGCCGTCGATCGTACAGAAGGGTCACGGAGCCGCGCTTGCCTGCGGTTCCTGTCACCTGATGTCAGGTCTCGGCCATCCCGAGTCCGCCGATCTCACCGGGTTCACCGCCGACTACATCGTTCAGCAGATGCTCGACTTCAAGGCCGGCACGCGGAAGGACTACGCACGGATGAATGGCATCTCGAAGGAAGTGTCGGACGAGGAAGCGCGCCAGGCGGGAGAGTGGTTTGCCTCCTTGCCGCGCAAGAAGTGGTCGAGAGTTGTCGAAGCAGCAATGGTCCCGAAGACGTTCGTTGGCCAGGGACGCATGCGTTTCCTCGATCCGAAAGACAAAGGCATGGAGCCGATCGGCAGCCGGATCATCACGGTCCCCGAGGATCAGGACAAAGCGCGGATGCGCGATCCGCGGTCGGGTTTTGTCTCCTATGTGCCACCTGGCAGCCTGAACAAGGGCAAGGCGCTCGTCGAGACCGGCTCCGGTGGCAAAACGATCGCCTGCAACATCTGCCACGGCGACGGCTTGAAGGGACTCGCCAACGTTCCTCGCATCGCGGGTATGCATCCGATCTACATCGCGCGCCAGATGCACTTGTTCAAGGACGGCGATCGAAACGGCGCTGATTCGGCGCTCATGAAGAAACCGATGGCTCGACTCACCGACGAGGACATCCTGAACATCTCCGCGTACGTAGGGTCGTTGTCACCTGAATAGGAATGGGAACACAAGCGAGTTCTGGCGTATTCGCTCGTAAACCCATTTCCGATCTACAGCCTGTCGAAGGCGCGCATTCCCTCAAGCGCGCCCTCGGCGCCGGCGATCTGATCATGCTCGCGATCGGCGCCGTGATCGGCGCCGGTATCTTCTCGTCGATCGGCACGGCCGCCGCCGGCGAGATCCGTCCCGACGGAACGATCGTCCGCGTCGCCGCGGGTCCCGCGCTGATCCTGTCGTTCCTGTTGCTTGGCATCGTGTGCGGGTTGGCCGCGTTGTGTTACGCCGAGTTGGCCGCGATGATTCCGCAGGCCGGCAGCGCCTATGCCTACTCCTACGCCACGCTCGGTGAGCTCGTCGCCTGGGTGATCGGCTGGGATCTGATCCTCGAGTACGCGGTCGGAAATATCGCGGTCGCTGTCGCCTGGGGTGGCTACTTCACCTCGTTCATGAGCGGTTTCGGTATCACGTTCCCCGAATGGCTCACACACGGATACCGGGCAGTCAGCGTGAGTGCCGATCCGGCGGTGCGGGCGCTGCTCGACACGGCCCCTCGACTCGGTGGGATTCCGATCCTGCTCAACCTTCCGGCGTTCGCGATCGTGATGCTGGTGACCTGGGTCCTGCTGCTCGGCGTCAGCGAGAGCGCGCGCGCGAACAACATCATGGTCGTCATCAAGCTGCTGGTGCTGACGCTATTCGTCGTCGTCGGCGCCCTGCACATCGATACGGCCAACTACATCCCGTTCGCGCCGAACGGCTGGGCCGGCATTCACCAAGGCGCCGCCATCGTCTTCTTCGCGTACATTGGATTCGACGCGATCTCGACCGCGGCGGAAGAGACGCGCAATCCGCAGAGAAACCTGCCGATCGGGATCCTCGGCGGGCTGGCCGTGTGCACGCTGATCTACGTGATTGTTGGCATCGTGGCCACCGGGCTCGTGCCGTACATGGAGCTCAGAGCTGCTGACCCGCTGGCCAAGGCGCTCGACGTCGCGGGGCTGAAGACGGCGGGATGGATCGTGTCCTTTGGCGCCGTGATTTCGATTTCGGCGGTGCTGCTGGTGTTCCAGTACGGCCAGCCGCGCATCTTTTTCGCGATGGCGCGCGACGGCCTGCTTCCCGCGTGGGCGGCGAAGATCAGCGAGAAACGGCGCGTGCCGCACATCACCACATGGGCAACAGGGATCGTTGTGGCACTCGGCGCGCTCGTGGCCGACGAGAACGAGATCTACGACCTCACGAACATCGGGACGCTGTCCGCCTTCGCCATCGTCTGCATCGGCGTGCTGGTGCTCAGATACACCGAGCCCGATCGCCCCCGCCCGTTTCGCGTGCCTGCGGTCTGGGCGGTCAGCCTGCTCGGGGCTTTTGCCTGCTTCTACACGATGCTCGGACTGCCGCGGACCGCCTGGGAGCGCTTTGGCATCTGGCTCGTGATCGGAACCCTGATCTACGTCTTCTACGGCTATCGGAACTCGCAGCTGCGCCGGGTCCAACGGACAGGACCCCTCCTGCACTGACCCCCTCTGCTGCGGAGGGCGGTCCTGTTCTTCGGACCCGCCGTCAGATAGAATGGTCGTTTCGAGTTCTTCGGAAATTCCCCACTGGGTGCCATGGCTCACGACTGGATTGCGGTGCGAGGGGCGCGCGTCCACAACCTCAAGAATATCGATGTCGATCTGCCGCGTGACCGGCTGGTCGTTATCACCGGCCTGTCAGGGTCCGGCAAGTCATCGCTGGCGTTCGACACGATTTACGCCGAGGGCCAGCGGCGCTACGTCGAATCGCTGTCGGCCTACGCGCGGCAGTTCCTCGAGCAGATGGAGAAGCCCGACGTCGATCTGATCGACGGGCTCTCTCCGGCGATCTCAATCGAACAGAAGACTACCGGCTCGAATCCTCGTTCCACTGTCGGCACGGTGACCGAAATCTACGACTATCTGCGGCTGCTCTTCGCCAACACCGGGACGCCGCATTGCTACAACTGCGGGCGCGAAATCTCGTCGCAGTCGCTCGAGCGCATCCTCGATCTCGTCATGCTGTATCCCACGGATGCGCGCATCAACATCATGGCGCCCATCGTGCGGGGCCGCAAAGGCGAGTTCAAGAAGGAGCTGCAGGCGTTGCGCCAGCGCGGCTACAGCAAGGCCCGCATCGACGGTCAATTCCGATCGCTCGACGAAGACCTCAAACTCGATCGCCGACGCAACCACACCATCGAAGTCGTCGTCGATCGATTGATCGTGAAGTCGGGCATCGAGCGCCGCTTGTCTGAATCGCTCGAGACCGCCCTCTCGCTCGCCGATGAGATCGTCGTCGTCAACACCTTTGAGGGAGGCGACCAGCTCTTTTCGCGACGCCTGGCGTGCGTGCGCTGCGGCATTTCGATGCCCGAGATGACGCCGCGTGCGTTCTCGTTCAATTCCCCGCACGGCGCGTGCCCGGCATGTCAGGGTCTCGGAGCGACCTACGACTTCGATGCGAGACTGGTGGTGCCGGACGAGTCGCTCTCATTGCTCGGCGGTGCGATCGCGCCATGGGTCCGCGGCGATCGCAAGCTGGTCAGAGAAGCGATTACGACGCTGGCCCGCACGTACGGCCTCGACCCCGACGCGCCCTTCAACAAGCTGCCCCGGAAACATCGCGAGCTGGTGTTGTTCGGACCGGCGGGCGCGGCCAAACAGGAGAAGGCGGCGGCGAAAGCGGTTCCCGCGGTGGCCGAGGATGACGACGAGGAAGACGACGAGTTCGAGCTGCCCCGGCGGCGCTCATCGGGAAAGTCGGCGGCTGAATCGGATCCATTCGGCCGCAATTTCGAGGGCGTCATTCCAAATCTCAGGCGGCGGTACGAAGAGGGATCGTGGGCCGTTCAGGAGGATCTCGAGCCCTATCGAACGCTGCGCGAGTGTCCCGTCTGCCACGGCCAGCGGCTGAAGCCACAGAGCCTCGCAGTCAAAGTGAAGCGTCGCGGCATCGCCGAGTACGTCAATCTCCCAATCAGCGACGCGTTGGCCGTGTTCGAGTCGTTCGAGTTGAGCGAACGCGAAGCGCTCGTGGCCGGGCGCGTGTTGCGGGAGATACGCGAGCGTCTCCGATTCCTTGATGACGTCGGCGTCGGATACCTGACACTCAATCGAAGCGCTGCCACCTTGTCCGGCGGCGAAGGACAACGCATCCGCCTGGCGACACAGATCGGCGCCAACCTGACCGGCGTGCTTTACGTGCTCGACGAGCCGTCGATCGGCCTGCATCAGCGCGACAATCGACGGCTGCTCACGACACTGTCGCGCCTTCGCGACCTGGGAAATACCGTTGTCGTCGTGGAGCACGATGAAGAAACGATCAGGACCGCCGATTACGTCGTGGATCTGGGCCCCGGCGCGGGCGAGCATGGCGGACACGTGATCTTCCAGGGAGAGCCGTCGCAACTGCTCTCGAACGGACATGGTTCGCTCACCGGGGCGTACCTTCGCGGCGAACGGTCGATTCCGACACCCACCGCCCGTCGTCCCAAGTCGAAAGGGGAGATCGTCATTCGCGGCGCGCGCGCCAATAATCTCAAGAACATCGACGTAGCCATACCGCTGGGCACCTTGACGGCGGTGACAGGTGTGAGCGGTTCCGGCAAGTCGACGCTGGTGAACGACATCCTGTATCGCTCGCTGGCGAAGACGATCTATCGCGCAGCCGCCGAGCCGGGGGCGCACGATCGCATCGACGGCATCTCGCTGATCGACAAGGTCATCGAGATCGACCAGTCGCCGATTGGACGGACGCCGCGATCCAATCCAGCCACCTATACGGGGATGTTCACCTTCATCCGCGAGTTGTTCGCGATGATGCCCGAGGCCAAAGCCCGCGGCTTCAGACCGGGGCGCTTCTCGTTCAACGTGAAGGGCGGACGATGTGAGGCATGTCAGGGCGATGGCGTGATCGCGATCGAGATGCACTTCCTTCCGGATGTGTACGTCACCTGCGAGCAGTGCAAGGGACGGCGTTACAACCGGGAGACGCTCGACATTCAGTATCGCGGCAAGTCGATTGCCGAGGTCCTCGACCTGACGGTGGACCAGGCGTTACCCCTGCTCGAGAATTTCCCGCCCATCGCCAACAAGCTGCGGACGCTGCAGGATGTCGGCCTCGGATACATCGAGCTCGGACAGTCAGCCGTGACGCTCAGCGGCGGGGAAGCTCAACGGGTGAAGCTTGCGCGCGAGTTGTCACGCCGCAGCACGGGCCGCACGGTCTACATTCTCGACGAGCCCACAACCGGACTGCATTTCGAGGACACGCGAAAACTGCTCGATGTGCTGAACAAGCTCGTCGATCAGGGCAATACAGTGGTGGTGATCGAGCACAACCTGGATGTGATCCGATGCGCCGACCACGTGATCGATCTCGGGCCTGAGGGCGGCGCGGCGGGCGGTCATGTCATCGCTTCAGGCTCACCCGAAGCGATCGCCTCCGTATCGAAGTCGGCTACTGGACAGTTCCTGACGCCACTCCTCAACGGCCACTCGGCATGATGTGGCTCACGGGCCACAGCGTCCGGGGGCAGACTTGTGTCACAACGGCCACATTTGACTTGTTTGAAGTCACTGCCTCCGGCCACTCTGAGTAGCAGCAATATCTTGATCGTCAAGCAGTTGCTCCAGATTCACAGACCAATTTCTGCGCTGGTATGTGGCTTGCTAGACGGACCTCTAACACGTGACAGGCTTCCATTCTCAAAGAACGCTTCGCCGCGGCATTTCCTGCGCAGGCATTGGACTTCATTCGGGTCGCAAGGTGACCCTGTCTCTCCGTCCTGCTCCCGCTGGATCGGGGATTCGTTTCCGGCGCTCGGACCTCGGCGGCCTCGAGCTCCCGGCGCAAGTCAATCACGTTGGCGCCATCAACTACGCGACCGGGCTGATGCGCGACGCCGTCCAGGTGGATACGGTCGAGCACCTGCTCGCGGCCTTGGTCAGCCTGGGTATCGACAACGTGACCGTGGAGTTGAACTCCCCCGAGGTTCCGATCATGGACGGCAGCGCCGCGCCGTTCGTGTATCTCATCCAGGAAGCGGGGGTGAAGACGTTCGACGCGCCGCGTCGATACCTGAAGATCCTTCGGCCGATTTCGCTGACGCGCGGAGACAAGCGCATCGCGATCTATCCGTCTGACCATTTCAAGGTGACTTACAGCATCGCCTTCGACCATCCGCTCCTGCGGCATCAGTCGCGGACGATCCGGTTGACGTCCGATGCGTTTGTCGACGAGATCGCGCCGGCGCGCACATTCACGTTCCTCAAGGAAGTCGAGATGCTCCGCCAGCAGGGGCTGGCGCTCGGCGGCTCGCTCGAAAACGCCATAGTCATCTCGGATACCGGCGTCCTGAACAATGGATTGCGGTTCGATGATGAGTTCGTGCGCCACAAGATCCTCGATGTGATCGGCGACATGGCGCTCGTCGGTTATCCGATGATCGGGCATCTCGTGGCCCATCGTGGTGGCCACGCGCTGCACACCGCGTTCGCGGCCAGGATTCTGGAAGAGTCGGACGCGTGGGTGCTGGTTGAAGGAGCTGTCGACGGGGTCAAGGCAGTACCTCTGACAACGCCAAATCCAATCCAGGCCAATTGATTGCGTAGCGCCCAGGCTTTAGCCTGCGCGGAATCTCGACGCGGGGGCTGATAAAGCTCCCACTCTACGTCTATCTGGAAAATGCGCTAGAGGCCCGCCGCTACTTGGCGATCCGCCGCATGTAGGCTTCGAGCTTGTCGTTCTCGTACTTGACGGTGTTCAGGAAGAGGCTTTCGAGGAGGTAGGCGCGGCGCTCCGAGTCGTCCATCTGCTCGATCAGATGGTTGATCTCTCTGACCATGTCCTCGAAGGATCGCTCGAGGTCGCGCCGGGCAGTGACCTCGCGGTAGAGGGCCTCCATGATCGCGAGGAGATCGCCGTCGAGCGGAATCTCGGCCCCGGTCGTTGTCTTGATGGTTCGAGTGCTCATACCCCGAAGCTCCTGAGCGCCGACGCCTCGTCGGGATGAATTTCGAGGAAGTTCTGCGCTCCCGTCATCGAGAGCATGGTTTCGACGCGTTTCTGCACGCCCGACAGCTTCAACGCCCCGCCCGCGGCGCTCGCCTGGCGGTACAAGTCCATCAGGCACCCAATCGTGGCGCTGTCCACGTAGGTGACCGTCGACAGATCGAGGAGCAGCTTGTTGTCGCCGCCCCCGATGAGCGACGTAATCGTGCTCGCGAACTCGGAGAGGATGGGGTACATCAATCGGGTTTCGTTGACGCGGACGATGGACACGTTCTGGCTGCGGTCGGTGGTCAGATTCATCCTGATACTCCGGTTTTCGGCACAGCGTCCTGCTCTTCTCGCAGACGTTGGATCTGACGGGCAAGTTCAGTCCGGCCGCGATTGATGCGCGACTTGACCGTCCCCTCAGGCAAATGGAGGCGGTCGGCGATTTCCTGATAGGTCAGTTCCTGGATGTCCCTCAACATCACCGCGGTCCGCAGCGTGGGGGCGAGCTTGTCCAGCGCGCGCCGCAACAGCTTGACGCGATCGCGTTGCTCGAGCTGGGTGTCCGCGCGCGTATCAGGCGCGGCCGGCGAGTAGTCGGCCGGGTCGACGTCGCGGTTGATGGTCTCGCGTTCCTTGCGCACGGCGCGGTAGTGATCGATGCACAGGTTGCGGCTGACGCTGATGAGCCATGTCTGAAAGTTGGCGCGACGATCGAACGTGTCGAGAGACTTGTACAACTTGAGGAACACGTCCTGCGTGAGATCCTCGGCCTGATCGTGACGCCCGACGAACTTGTATGCGACGTTGAAGACCTTGCGCCGATAGAGGCGCACGATCGCTTCCCACGCTGCCTGATCTCCGTTCAGGCACCGTTCGATCATTTCGTCAGATGCGTGTGGTGAGGGCGCGT
>Ga0070661_100003297_pt1 | contig 11140 bp, 10 predicted proteins | sample KBSC43metaG_FD_64663 | JGI IMG/M metagenome (GOLD analysis project Ga0070661, IMG submission 64663) | Corn rhizosphere microbial communities from Kellogg Biological Station, Michigan, USA - KBS C4-3 metaG | ecosystem: Host-associated > Plants > Roots > Rhizosphere > Soil ...
CCCGCGAAACGTCATCGACGGAAATGGCGTCGATGAGCGCGAGGATTTCGTCGAGCGTGCGAAAGGGTTCGTCGTACAACTCCACGGACGCGGCGCGGTACATCCGCGACGAGACGCTTTCCAGCGACAACGTAATTTGTCCCTTGAGCTGCTGTCGGCCCATCGCGACTTCGTCGGCCGGGAGGCCGTGGTCGACGACCGTCTGAAGCTCGGTGCGGATCGCATCGAGCGCGGCGCCGGTCGATTCGGGAGCAGTCGCGACGTACACGCCGTGCATACCGCTGTCGGCGTGAAACGACTGGTAGGTGTACACCGAATACGCCAAGCCCAGATCCTCGCGTACCCGCTGAAAGAGCCGCGAGCTCATACCGCCGCCGAGGAGCATGCTCACCAGCAGCAGCGGGAATCGCTCGGGATCGCCGTGCGCAACTGCCTTCGTTCCCAGGACGACGTGCGTCTGCGCCCCGTCTCGCGCGACGTGCAGCGCCTTCGGTGTAGCGGTGTTCGCGGGCGGCGACGACATGGGCGTCGAATCGCCCGCGTCCAAGTCGGCCCAACCAGTGTGCGACAGAACATCCAGCAGCCGGTCGTGCTCGACGTTTCCTGCGGCGGAAATGACCAGCCGTCCCGGGTGATAGGCTCGACGGTGCAGGTCGCGAATCTCTCGAACGCCGAGCGCGTTGACCGTGTCGCGCGTGCCGAGAATTGAATAGCCGTACGGGTGCTCGCCCCAGAGCGCCTCGCTGTGAAGCTCGAAAACGAGGTCGTCCGGCGTGTCCTCCACCATCCCGATCTCTTCGAGGATTACCTTGCGTTCTAACTTGAGGTCAGACTCTCTAAGTGCCGGATGGAAAACGATATCCGCGATAACATCTGAGGCCTGTTCGAGGTGCTCGTCGAGCACGCGAGCCTGATAGACGGTGTGCTCGCGCGACGTATAGGCATCGAGGGAACCGCCGAGCGCTTCGAGCGACAGCGCAATCTCGTGCGCGGTGCGCCGCTGCGTTCCCTTGAACACCATGTGCTCGAGAAGATGCGACACGCCCATGCGTTCGCGCGGCTCGTGGAGCGACGCGGCGCGGACCCACGCCGCAAAAGCAACCGACCGTACCCCCGGCATGAACTCCGAGAGTACGGTCAGGCCATTCGGGAGAACGGTTCGGCGAAATACGGTGTCGGCCGCGACGTCTGCCACTTCGCTCACCTACGCGCGGTCTCGGCCACCTCGACCGCCGCCGCTGCGACGGGGTCTACCACCGCGGTCTCCGCGGTCGCCACGCCCCTCAGAGCTTTCGCGTCGTGGACGATCGCTTCCCCCCTCTCCGCCGCCGCCGTTCGGCTCCGGCTCGGGCATCCCTTCCGGCCGCGGAATGAGCGCTTTCATCGAGAGGCGCAGCCGCCCCCGCTCGTCGCGGTCGATGAGCTTCACCTTCACGCGATCGCCCTTCTTGACCACGTCCTCGGTCTTCTCAGTGCGCTCGTGGCGCATCTCCGAGATGTGAACGAGTCCTTCGGTTCCGGGCATGATCTCGATGAATGCGCCGAAGGGGGTCGTCGTCTTGACCGTGCCTTCGTATGTCTCGCCGACCACCGGCTCCGCCGTGAGCGCCTGGACCATCTGGCGAGCGCGCTCCATCGACTCGCCGCCGACGGCGGCGATGGTCACGAGGCCCGTATCGTCGACCGTGAGCTCGGCACCCGTCTCGTCCTGAATGCCGCGAATCGTCTTGCCCTTGGGGCCGATGAGATCTCCGATCTTTTCCGGGCTGATCGTCATCGTGACGATGCGCGGAGCGAACGGCGACAGATCCCCGCGTGGCGCCTCGAGCGCCTTGTCCATCTCGCCGAGGATGTGCAGCCGGCCTTCCTTCGCCTGCGCCAACGCCTCTTCCATGATCTTGAGATCGAGCCCTTCGACCTTGATGTCCATCTGGATCGAGGTGATGCCATTGCGCGTGCCGGCGACCTTGAAGTCCATGTCGCCGAGGTGATCCTCGGTGCCGAGAATGTCGGTGAGAATCGCGTACTTCTTCCCTTCCATGATCAGGCCCATCGCCACGCCGGCCACCGCCGAGCGGATCGGCACGCCGGCGTCGAACATGGCGAGCGAGCCGCCGCATACCGACGCCATCGACGACGAGCCGTTCGATTCCAGGATGTCCGAGACGATACGGATGGTGTACGGAAATTCCTCGAACGGCGGCAGCACGCCCTGCAGCGCGCGCTCCGCGAGGTTGCCATGGCCGATCTCGCGGCGCGAGGTCCCACGCATCGGGCGCACTTCACCCGTCGAGAAGGGCGGGAAGTTGTAGTGCAGCATGAACGACTTGGTCGTTTCCTGCGGCTCGTTGATCGTTTCAAGACGTTGGACGTCGTTTGCCGTACCTAGCGTGACGGCGACGAGCGCCTGCGTCTGACCGCGCGTGAACACCACAGAACCGTGCGCGCGCGGCAGTTCGCCAACGTCGATCGTGATCGGCCGGACCTCTGTCGGGGTACGTCCGTCGACACGATGTCCCGTTTCCAGCACCTGTCCGCGCAGTTGGTGGTACTCGACGTCGCCGAGCAGTGTGTGGATGTCCTTCGCGTTATCCGGGAAGTCGGCAAGCAGACCCTCGGCGACCTCCGACTTCGCGCGCTCGACAGCCTGGATGCGGGTATGCTTGTCCTTCTGGTTCAGCGCCTCGCGGATCTTGCCCTCGGCGAGCTGCTTGACGTTGACGTGCAGATTCTCCGGAACCTCGGCCTTGGTCCATTCCATCTTCGCCGGGCGCTCAGTGTCCATCTTCTTGAACAGCTCTTCCTGCGCGGCGATCAGCTCGCGGATGCCCTTGTGAGAGATGCTGAGCGCCTCGACCACGTCCGCCTCGCTGACTTCGAGCGCGCCACCTTCCACCATCACGATGGAGTCATTCGAGCCGGCGACGACGACGTCCATGTCGCTGTAGCCCAGTTGCTGGAAGGTCGGATTGAGCACCCACTTTCCCTGTATGCGACCGATGCGCACCGCGGCAACCGGAGTGGCGAAGGGAATGCGCGAGGCATTCAACGCGGCCGATGCGGCGACGAGCGCGAGCACGTCGGAGGCATTCTCCTGGTCCGCCGAAACGACATAGATGAAGACCTGGACCTCATTCTTGAAGCCGTCCGGAAAGAGCGGCCGGATCGACCGGTCGACGATGCGCGCCGAGAGAATCTCGGCGTCGCTGGGCCGGCCTTCGCGCTTGATGAAGCCGCCGGGAATCTTGCCGGCGGCGTAGGTCTTCTCGCGATACTCGACGAGGAGAGGGAAGAAATCGAGCGGGCTTTGCTTGTCGCTGACGGTCACCGCCGCGATCACCTTGGTGTCCCCGAACTGCACGACCGCGCTGCCGGCGGCCTGCTTGGCGAGGCGGCCCGTCTCGATGACGAGCTTGCGCCCCGCGAACGTCTTTTCAACGCGTTGCATCATTGCTGGATTGCCCCTATGGGGCTGTTAGAAGAACGAGTGGGGGATAAGCAAAACGCGCGGGCCGCAATCGTTGCGCCCGCGCCGTCGTGCTCATCCGTGAATTAGTACCGGAGTCCAAGCTCCTGGACGATCTGCCGGTAATCCTCGACATCCGTGCGCTTCAGGTAGTTCAACAACCGGCGTCGCTTACCCACCATTTTGAGAAGGCCACGGCGACCGTGGTGATCCTTCTTGTGGGCGCGGAAGTGCTCGGTCAAATAGTTGATGCGCTCGGTAAGGAGCGCGACCTGAACGCGTGTCGACCCAACGTCGTTGCTGTGTGTCTGGTACTTCGCGATAGTTGCGGTCTTGTCGAAACCCATGGCCTGGCTGATTCCCCGCCCTTTTGGCGGCGTCCGATGTTTTTGGCGATAGCTTTGAAGCGTAATCAGTCGGTAACGCGTTGTAAAGGCTTGGGTTGGGGCCCGTCACGCACCGAACAGGTGCCCGATCCAGCCAAACAGCTTTGCGAAGCCGGCGCGTGTGTCGTTGTACATCACGATCGCGAAGAGCAAAGCGATCGCGAAGAGCCCGAAGCGGAGGATGTATTCGCGCGTCCGCATGCTGAACGGGCTGCCCTTTGCCGATTCGAGGACGTTGATGAGGATCTGTCCGCCGTCGAGGATCGGAATCGGCAGAAGGTTGAGCACCGCGACGTTGATGCTGAGCAGCGCGATCAGCGCGAACAGGTCGTCGAGGCCCTTTCGTGCCTGACTGACCGCCACTCGCGTGATCGCGATCGGGCCGCCCAATTCCCTCACCGACTGCTTGCCCGTGCCGATTCGTCGCAGCACGCGGAAGACTTGCCCCGCATCGCTCTTCGTCTGGCGCAAACCCAACTGAATGGCGTAGGGGAGGCTGACTGACACGCGACGGACAGTGTTCCGCGCACCGGCGCCGATGCGGCCAACCGTGGTGTCCTTTCCCGGCCCGATCTCGGAGCGCACCGCCTTGGGTGTGACGGTGAGCGACTCGGTGGCTGCTCCGCGACGGACGACAAAGGTCAAAGGATGTTCCGGCGACGCTCCGACTTTCTCCACCATGTCGGTCCAGGACAAGATCGGTTGGGCGTCGACGCTCAGTACCGAGTCGCCCTTTCTCAGACCGGCCTGCAACGCGCGATCGGCGGGGAACACGGTGTCGATCACCGGCGGCAGATAGGGATCGATCAGACTCGCGATCTCTCGCGCGTCCGGGCCGTCGTCGGTCAGCGGGATGGCAACCGTTCCGCGATTGGTCGTCAGCTCGATTTGATTCTTGCTGTCGAGCATCCCTTCGATCAAAGCGCGCCAGCTCGCGACGGCCTTTCCGTTCACGGCGCGCACCGTGTCGCCGGAGTGCAGTTGTGACAGAGCCGGCACCACGATGTCGTGCTCGACACCACCGATCACGGTCGAGTCGTAGTCCGCTTGGCCAGCGCGCATCACAAGCGTGGTCGCCACCACGACGGCCAACAGGCCGTTCATGATGACACCGGCTGTCAGGATGATGACCCGCGCCCACAGCGGTTTGCTCTCGAACCACCGATTCTCCGGCACCGGCTTCGGCCCGAACGGGATCATTGCGTTCGGATCGTAGTTGGGATCAGTCTCGTTGCGAGCGGTGCTCTCCTCGTTGCCGCCCTCGAGGAAGGCCGCTTCCGCGTCGTGCCGGGATGCCATTCGGACGTAGCCGCCGAGCGGCAACCAAGCCAGGATGTACTCTGTCTCGCCGCGGCGTTTTCGGAAGATTGCCGGACCAAAGCCAATCGAGAAGCGCGGCGCGTACACGCCGAGCGCTTTCGCCGCGATGAAATGCCCGAGCTCGTGCACGAAGATCACGAGGCCGAACACCAGAATTGGTGCGAGGATCGGAAAGATGGTGCTCAACATCCGAAGTGCTCCTGAACGTGCCGGCGCGCCGCTGAGTCGGCCCGCAGTATGGAATCCCGCGTGTCGCCAGGCAAATCGGCCAGCGCATCGATGGCACTCGCAATCGCTACGCCGATATCGCTGAAACGGATCCGCCCGTCGAGAAAGAGGGCCACCGCTGCCTCATTGGACGCGTTGAAGACTGCCGGTGCTACACCGCCCCGCCGTCCGGCGGCAACGCCCAGGGCGAAGGCCGGGAATTGCTCCGCCCGAAGCGGCTCGAAAGTCAGCGGCGACAGCGAAACAGGGTCGAACCGAGGTACACCGGAGTCCGGTACACGATCCGGGTGCGTCAGCGCATACAGGATAGGCAGTTCCATGCTCGGAACGCCGAGTTGGGCGAGGACGCTGCCGTCGACGAATTCGACGAGCGAATGCACGACGCTCTGCGGATGCACGACGACCTCGATGCGATCGTACGGCAAGTTGAACAGATAGTGCGCCTCGATGACCTCGAGCGCCTTGTTGGCGAGCGTCGCGCTGTCAACGGTGATCTTGCGGCCCATGCGCCAGGTCGGATGCCGCAGCGCGTCCTCGAGCGTCGCCTGCTCCAGCTGCTCCGCGCTCCATTGACGAAACGGTCCACCCGACGCCGTGATGATGATTCTCTGAATCTCCACGCCTGGCCGTCCGGTGATGCATTGCAGGATCGCGCTGTGCTCACTGTCCACGGGCACGATCTCGCCGCCGCCGGTACGGCAGGCGTCGGTGACCAACCCGCCGGCCATGACGAGCGTTTCCTTGTTGGCCAGCGCGACACGTTTCCCGCGCGCGAGGGCCGCGAGCGTCGCCTCGAGGCCGGCGGCCCCCACGACCGCGTTGAGCACGACATCCACATCGTCGCGCGTCGCCGCCTCGACGAGACACTGTCCCCCGGCATGCCATGCATCGCGCGAGCCGTTCTGCACGATTCCCACGAACGCGGGCGCGAACAACGCTGCCTGCTCCTCGAGCAACGTCGCGTTGTTGAACGCCGTCAGCGCGGCGACCCGGAAGCGCGAGCGTTGTCGCTCGAGCACGCGGAGCGCGGCGGTGCCGATCGATCCGGTGGAGCCGAGCACGGCGACTCCGCGTCGCGAATCACCCGAGCCAGTCACGCGGGTGCCCATGTCAGCAACCATCCGAAGACGATGAACGAGACGGGGAGCACGAAGAGCAGGCTGTCCACGCGATCGAGCACTCCGCCGTGACCGGGGATGATGTTCGACGCGTCCTTCACGCCGGCTTCACGCTTGAAGAGCGATTCGGCGAGATCGCCCAGTTGCGCCGCGACACTGATCACCGCGCCGACCGCGATGGCGCCGAGTGGCCGCCAACGAAAGTCGAGCTGCGCGGCCGGCCGCAGGAGGAACTGCGTGAACACCCAGGCGACAAGCATGCTGGCGAGCAATCCACCAATCGCTCCTTCGACGGTCTTGCCCGGGCTCACTGCGGGAATGAGCTTGCGTCGGCCCAATGCGCGACCCACGGCGTAGGCACCGGTGTCGGACGCCCATGTCGTGATGAGCGGCAACAGGAGCAGGAGGCCGCCGCTCGGGATCGCGAACGATTTGCCGCCGAGCGACAGGCTCGCCGGTGCGAAGGCATATTCGTGGTATCGGATCGCGTAGCCGAAGCTCAGCATGCCGCCGGTATACGCGATGCCGAGCAACGTCGAGCCAACAGCGCTCATCGGCTTTCCGGCCACTCCCCGTCGCCAAATCGCCAACGTGAGCAGGGCCAACATGACGACAGCCGCGATCTCGACGGCGCTCAACCTGCCGTTCGGATCGTAGAGCTGGAGATAGCGCGCGTGGACGAGCAGCGGCAGCAGGCCGGCGAGGGCGATGCCAACGTCATCGAACGGCGTCTGGCTCGAAGCGCGCGCGATCCGAAAGAATTCCCAGGCTCCGAGCGCGGAGGCGACGGCGAGGAGCGCCGCGAGCGGCGCGCCGCCATAGATGACGATCGCGATCGCGATCGGCGCCGCGACGACTCCGAAGGCGACGCGGCGCGCGAGCTCGGAGCTCACACTTCCATGATCTCGGCTTCTTTCGCCTTGATCAACTCGTCGACCTTGTGGATGTAGTCGTCGTGCAGCTTTTGCAAATCCTTCTCGGCGTGCTTCACGTCGTCTTCCGACACCCCGTTCAACTTCTTGAATCCTTCGCGCGCGTGCGTCCGCGCATGGCGAATGGCGACTTTGCCTTCCTCGGCGTACTTGTGCACGACTTTCACGAGCTCCTTGCGGCGCTGCTCGTTCATCATGGGGAGCGGGACGCGGATGATGCCGCCCTGGGCCGACGGCTCGAGGCCGAGCCCCGATTCGCGGATCGCCTTTTCGACGATCTTGATCTGCCCCTTGTCGAACGGCGTCACGATGAGAACACGCGGTTCGGGCGCGTTGATCGTCGCGACCTGGTTCAGCGCCATCATCTGGCCGTACATCTCGACGCGCACCGTGTCGAGCATGTTGGGCGACGCCTTACCCGACCGGACCGACGAGAACTCGTGTTTGATGTGCGCGATGTCCTTGTCCATCGACGCGCGGGCGTCCTTCATGATGTTTGGAATGGAGCTCATCGAACGAGGGTGCCGATCCGCTCGCCGCGCACGGCCGCGACGATCGAACCCGGACGGTGGATGTTGAGAACGATCAACGGCAGCGAGTTTTCACGGCACAACGTGCTCGCGGTCTGATCGATGACCTTGAGCTCTTCCATGATCACGTCGCGGAAGCTGATCTCTTCGTACAGCTTGGCGGTCGGATCCTTCTTCGGATCGGCCGAGTAGACGCCCTCGACGCTCGTCGCCTTGATGATGACGTTGGCCTTGATCTGAATGGCCCGCAACACGGCGGCGGTGTCGGTGGAGAAGTACGGATTTCCGGTTCCGGCGGCGAAGATGACCGTCCGGCCTTTTTCGAGATGTCGAATGGCGCGGCGCCGAATGTACGGCTCCGCCAGCTCTTCCATGCGGATGGCCGTCATGACGCGGGTGTCGATGCCCTTGCGCTCGAGGACGTCCTGCACGGCGAGGGCGTTGATCACGGTGCCGAGCATCCCCATGTAGTCCGCGGCGACGCGATCCATGCCCGTCTTGGAGAGTTGCGACCCCCGCACGATATTGCCGCCGCCGATTACGAGGCCGAGCGACACGCCCGTCTTCGTGACGGAGAGAATCTCGTCCGCCAGCCGGGAAACGACGTCGAAGTCGTACCCGAAACCTTTCTCGCCGGCGAGTGCTTCGCCGGAGAGCTTCAGGAGAATGCGGGGATATTTAAGGTCGTTCGTCACCGGCACTGTCATCCTCTCGTCGCGTAGCGGCGGGAGGATCCATTGTGAGCGTTTTCGATGCTGGACACGGTGCGATTCGTTCGTACGGATTCGAGGTGCGACAATTCTACGTCTATATCCTAGCAAGCCATTCGCAGCGGCTATACGTCGGCGTGACAAACAGTCTCGAGCGTCGACTATGGGAGCACGTTCACAATTGGAGTGCATTCAGCGCCCGCTACCAGACGAAGCGATTGGTGTATTACGAGGTACACCCCAACCCGATGAGTGCCATTCGTCGCGAGAAACAACTCAAGAAGCTTTACCGAGCGCAGAAGATCAAACTGATCGAATCGGTCAATCCGATATGGATTGACTTGGCCGAAGGATGGTTCGACCCACCGATGGACACCACTGAGTTAGGACGATAGATCCTCCCGCGGCGGAGCCGCGGGAGGATGACGCTCAAGCCTCTCCGAGCTGGTACCGAACGAAGCGCCGGACTTGAACGTTCTCGCCCGTCTTCGCCGAGACTTCTTTCACCAGATCACCGATCGACTTCTTGGGATCGCGCACCCACATCTGGTGCATGAGCGCGACGTCCTTGTAGAACGCCTGGATCTTTCCCTCGACGATCTTGTCGATCATGTGCTCCGGCTTCCCTTCCGCGCGCACTTGCTCGACGAAAATACGGCGCTCGGATTCGACCTTGTCCTGCGGCACCTGATCCTTGTCCACCGCCAGCGGGGCGGCGGCGGCGATGTGCTCGGCGAGGTGCTTGCCGAGCTGCTGGAAATCGTCGGTGCGCGCGACGAAATCGGTCTCGCAATTGATCTCGACCAGCACGGCGATCTTGCCGTTGTGGTGGATGTAGCTGCCGATGACCCCTTCCTTCGTCTGACGACCGGAACGCTTCTCGGCCTTTGCCGCGCCCTTGGAGCGAAGCAGCTCAACCGATTTGTCGAGATCGCCGCCCGTCTCCTCGAGCGCCTTCTTGCAATCCATCATGCCGGCTCCGGTTCTCTCACGGAGGGCGGCTACGTCTTTCGCGGTAATTGCCATTGTCCGATCCATCGTACGGTGTTCGTGGAAACGCCGCCGGGCAATGCGTCCGGCGGCGTGTTCAAGTCTAGTCCAACAGGCAAGCGCTTGTCAGCGCGCCCTATGCAGCTTGCCGCTTACTCGCCTTCAGCCGCCTCGGCCGGGGCTTCACCCTCACCCGGACCCTTGAGCCGCGCGGCGATCGCTTCCGGCTTGGCGCGACGACGCCGCGGGCGGCGGCGACGACGTTTGTCCTCTTCGCCCGCCGGTTCGGCGCCACGATCGGAGCTGTACGTGTAGCTCTCACCTTCCTCCGGCTCTTCGCGGACCGGCGCCTCACGGCGCGCTTCGATGACCGAATCGGCGATCGCTTTGGCGATCAGCTCGACCGAACGGATCGCATCGTCGTTGCCGGCGATCGGCACACTGATGAGGTCCGGATCGGCATTGGTATCGACGATCGCAATGATCGGAATACCGAGCTTGTTCGCTTCGCTGACGGCGATCCGCTCCTTCTTCGAATCGACGACGAACATGAGACCGGGAAGCCGGTTCATGTTGCGAATGCCGTGCAGATACTTCGAGAGCTTCTCACGCTCGCGGCGGAGCATGAGCTGCTCCTTCTTGGTGTAGTTCTCGAACTCGCCGCCCTCTTCGCCGCCCGCCTCCAGCTCCTTCATGCGGCGAACCTGCTTCTTCACCGTCTGGAAGTTGGTGAGCAGACCACCGAGCCAGCGCTCCGTGATGTAGAGGGCGCTCGCCCGGTCGGCCTCGCTCTTCACGAGCGTCGCGAGCTGCGGCTTCGTGCAGACGAACAGCACGTTGTCACCGCGAAGAACGACGTCGCGCACGAGCTTCTGCGCGAGCTCGATCTGTCGCAGCGTCTTCTTGAGATCGATGATGTGGATGCCGTTACGCTCGGCGAAGATGAACTGACGCATCTTCGGGTTCCAACGACGGGTCTGATGCCCGAAGTGGACGCCGGCAGCGAGTAGCGCCTCGAGCGACGGTGTTGCTTGTTGATCGGCCATACGGTGTGTCTCCTTTGGGTTGATCGTCGGACCGCTGTCACCGCCCGTGTTAGACCGGAATTTCCGGCACCCTAATACGGACTCGAGCGGGCCTGTGAGGTTTGATGTCATCCTCTGCGGCGAAGCCGCGGAGGATCTACTGTCATTCCTTCGTGGCAAGCCACGGTTGGTTCACAGTAGATCCTCCCGCGCTTTCGCGCGGGAGGATGACAGCCGGACGACTAACGCTTCGAGAACTGGAACCGCTTACGCGCCTTCGGACGGCCCGGCTTCTTGCGCTCGACGGCGCGAGCGTCACGAGTGAGCAACCCCAAGTCGCGCAATTTGCGGCGGTGCGCTTCGTCGATCTTGACGAGGGCGCGGGCCACCGCGAGACGAAGGGCGCCGGCTTGGCCGGTCTGGCCGCCGCCGTCG
>Ga0070661_100003299_pt1 | contig 11140 bp, 10 predicted proteins | sample KBSC43metaG_FD_64663 | JGI IMG/M metagenome (GOLD analysis project Ga0070661, IMG submission 64663) | Corn rhizosphere microbial communities from Kellogg Biological Station, Michigan, USA - KBS C4-3 metaG | ecosystem: Host-associated > Plants > Roots > Rhizosphere > Soil ...
ATTGATGTTGCTCATGTTCTTAATCGGATGAGTCCAGCCATAGCCGGACCGTCCTCGGTTTGAGGTGAGCGCGGAGAAAAACCCGGTCCGCGCGGCTTGGCAAGGATATTCCCGCCGGTTTGGGGGAGTTTGCGAGTTTTCAGGAAGAAGCGAACGGGCGGGTATCAGTTTCTGAAAACTGAACACTGAAAACTCATTTCCGATTAAACCGCTGCATTTCGCGCTGGGCCTCGCGCAGCTCGACCTTCTTCTTCAGGTCGTGGCGCTGGTCGGCATGGGTCTTGCCCTTGCCGATGCCGATTTCGACCTTCACGCGGCGATCCTTCCAATACATCCGCAGCAGCGGCAGCGTGCAGCCCTGGAGCGCGGTCGCCTGCTCCAGCTTGAGAATTTCCCGTTTGTGAAGCAGCAGCCGCCGGGGACGCTTGGCCGGGTGGTTGAACCACTCGGCCGCGGTTTCCCACGGCTGGATGTCGCAGCCGTAAAGGAACACCTGTCCCTTCTCGACGCGGGCGAAGGCGTCGGAGACGTTGATCTTGCCGGCCCGGATCGATTTGACCTCGGTGCCTTTCAGCTCCAATCCGGCCTCGAACTTGGCCGTGATGTGGAAATCGCGTCCGGCCTTGCGATTGGTCGCGATGTCCGCGCTCATGGGCGTGGGAGACGCCGGGATGCGGCCTTATTCCGCGAGGGCTTCCTCTTCCTTCTTCACGCCGACCTTGATCTTGCCCTCGATGATTTCCTGAAGGGCGATGTCGGCGGCGCCCATGCTCGGGCGGGTCGGAATCAGCGGCGAACGGCCGCTGTTGAGCTGGCGGACGCGCTGGGAAACCAAATTCACCAGAACGAGAGGATCGATCACGATCTCAGCAGCTTTATCGACAAGGTCGCTTTTCATGGGTAGTCCGGGAAATCGGGTGTGCGGCCGCGGCGACTCGAAGGGGATGATGTTGTCCGGAGTCATTCCGCGATCGTGACGCTCGATTCAAAAAGAAGGGGTGCGCTTCCGGCCGACGGCCGGAGGGCGGGATGAACCAGAAACGACCGTTTTTGACAAGCCCAATCTCCCTTTAGTCCGAAGAGAACGGCACACGAGGTGGAAAACCCCGGCGGAAACGACAATCCGGCCCAGCCCTGTGAGCAAACCCAGAAAGATCCCACCGGACATCGACCAGCGGCCCGAAACCATCGAGCAAAGGAGAGCAAGCGAGACGCACCACCCCGGCAACCCGGCCGGAAAGATAAAGTGCGAGGACTGGGATTCGAACCCAGGACCAATTGGTTAAAAGCCAACTGCTCTACCGCTGAGCTATCCTCGCTTGACGTCGCTTGCAGCGCGGGGCGCCGAGGTAGAAGCCGGGGCGGATTTTGACAAGATCATTTTGCACAAAATTTCACCCTCCGGACCCACCGGCACCCCCACCCGACCAACCCAACAAACCGAACGAGCGTGTGACGGGAAAAACCCCGCACCACCCTATTAAAGAGCGTGCACCCGCATGCCCGGCACGGAACAATCTGGGCCACAACCGCCTATCCCGCCCCGCCCGGCAGTCCAGATTCCACTTGCATGTCAAGGATTTCCGAGCTACGCGGGGCGCCGCACATACTTCTGACGCGAGTTGAGGAGTGGGTCTCGCACCCACTCTTTTGCGTCTAGAGGTGTCTCACGCGCCGATTCCATCACCGCCCGCACATGACCAACGACATCGTCGCCCTCATCGACTACTACGAGAAGGAAAAAGGCATCGACCGGGACAAGGTCGTCGCCGCGCTCGAGTACGCTTTCATCTCCGCCTACCGCAAGATGGTCCCGGGCGCCGAAGCCATCGAAACGCTGCGCGCCGACGTCAACACCCGCAAGGGCGAGACCCGCATCTGGGCGACGCTGACCGTGGTCGCCGACGAGGAATACTCCGACAAGTTCAACCAGGTCCCGCTCAAACTCGCGGCCAAGAAGACCCCGGGCTCCCAGCCGGGCGACCTGATGGAATTCGACGTCACGCCGAAGGACTTCGGCCGCATCGCCGTGCAGACCGCCAAGCAGACGATGATGCAGCGCCTCCGCCAGGCCGAGAAGGAGATGATTTACGAAGAGTTCAAGGACCGCGCCGGCGACATCGTCTCGGGCACCGTCCGCCGCTTCGAGCGCAACGACGTGATGATCGACCTCGGCAAGTTCGAGGGCATCATGCCGAACCGCGAGCGCGTCCAGGGCGAGGACTACAACATCGGCGACCGTATCCGCGCCTACGTGCTGGCCGTGGAAAACGAAGGCCGCGGCCCGGAGATCATCCTGTCCCGCAGCCACCCGAACTTCGTCCGCCGCCTGTTCGAGGCCGAAGTGAACGAAATTTCCGACCGCACCGTGGAAATCCGCGGCGTCGCCCGCGAATCCGGCTTCCGCACCAAGATCGCCGTCTGGAGCAACGACCCGAAAGTCGACCCCGTCGGCGCCTGCGTCGGCATGCGCGGCGCCCGCGTGAAGAACATCGTCCGCGAGCTCAACAACGAGAAGGTCGACATCATCCGTTGGAGCGACGATCCGCGCGAATTCGTCAAGGAAGCGCTCAAGCCCGCGGAGATCCGCTCGATCAGCATCGACGAGGCCGGCAAGGTCGTCCACGTCACCGTCGACGAAGCCGACCTCAGCAAGGCGATCGGCCGCAAGGGCCAGAACGCCCGCCTCACCTCGCGCCTGATGGGCTGGGACGTGCAGGTCCGCAAGGACGAGACCAAGGAAGAGCAGCTCAAGGCCAAAATCGGCGGTGCCGCTCACACGCTGGGCGAGCAGCTCGGATTGACCGACGAACTCGCCGAGAAACTCACCATGGCCGGCGGCGCCACCGCCGAGCTTGTGATCGATATGCCCGCCGACTATATTGCCGGCGCGCTCGGGATCACCGACGAAGAGGCCGAAACGATTCTGGAAAAAGCCCGCGAACTCGCCGGCCACTGATCCGCCATTCCGTCGACCCCGCCCCCGCAGCAACCAGTAGGACCTTTTGATGCCTCAAGACAGCGACCAGACTCCCGAGAAGAAGCCGAAAGTGCTCGACCTGATCGAGCAACAGAAGAAGCCGTCGCGTCGCGAACGCCAGCGAGCCGAAGCCGCCCAGGTCAAGACGATCGACGACGCCAAACGGGAGGCTCTCGACCTTTTCACCGAGGAGAAGAAGCCGAAGGTCCGCAAGGCCGGCCAATCCGGCAAATCGGTCCTGCCCACGATTTCCAAGAAGCTGCAGAGCGAGGAACCCGCGCCGGCCGCCCCGGCCCCAGCGTCTGAGGCGGAACAACAGCCGACTCCCGCGCCGGTGGCCGTCGAAGCCGAGGACGACGCCAACGATTCGAAGCTGGTCGTCATCAAGCCGCCGATCCTCGTCGGGGACCTCGCCGCCCGCCTCGGCCTCAAGCCGTTCCAGGTGATGGCGGACCTGATCAAGCTCTCGGTCTTCCTCGCGCCCAACCAGCCGATCGACCCGGAAGTCGCCGCCAAGGTCTGCGAAGCCCACGGATTCAAGTTCGCCCGCGAAAAACGCGAGAAGGGCGGCGGCGTCCACAAGATCGAGGAAGTCATCAAGGAGCCGGAAGCACCGAAAGCCGAGCCCGAGGACCAGCTCAAGCTGCGCCCGCCGATCATCACGATCATGGGCCACGTCGACCACGGCAAAACCACCCTGCTCGACCGCATCCGCGACGCCCGCGTCGCGGCGGGTGAGGCCGGCGGCATCACCCAGCACATCGGCGCTTATCAGGTCGTCCACAACGGCCACCCGATCACCTTCCTCGACACCCCCGGCCACGCGATCTTCTCAGACATGCGCGCCCGCGGCGCCGACATCACCGACATCGTCGTGCTGGTGGTCGCCGCCAACGACGGCCTGATGCCCCAGACGATCGAGGCGATCAAACACGCCAAGGCCGCCAAAAAGACCATCATCGTCGCGATCAACAAGATCGACCTGCCGGCCGCCAACGTGATGCGGGTGAAAACCCAGCTCGCCGAGCAGGGCCTGCAGACGACCGATTACGGCGGTGACACCGAGTTCGCCGAAGTCTCCGCCCTCACCGGCGAAGGCATGGACAGCCTGCTCGAGCTCATGGCCCTCCAGTCGGAAGTGCTCGAACTCAAGGCGAATCCGAAGGGCACCGCCCGCGCCGCCGTGATCGAGGCCCGCATCGTGCCGGGCCGTGGCGCGTCCGCCACCGTCATCGTCGAATCCGGCACCCTCAAGGTCGGCTCGCCGTTCATTTGCGGCCCGTTCGCCGGCAAGGTGCGCGCCATGCTCAACGACCGCGGCGAAGCCGTGAAAACCGCGCCGCCCGGCATGCCGGTCGAAGTGATCGGTTTCGAAGAACTTCCCAACGTCGGCGACCATCTCACCGAGATGAAGAACGAGCGCGAGGCGAAGTCCCTCGCCTCCGAGCGCCAGGAGGAACAGCGCCGCCAGCGCCTCGCGCCGCAGCACCGCGCCCGCCTCGAAGACCTCTACACGATGGTCCACGAAGGCGGTGGCAAGGCCCAGCTCAAGCTGATCCTCAAGGGCGACGTCCAGGGTTCCGTCGAAGCGATCAAGAAAGCCGTTCTCGCCATCGAATCGGCCAAGGTCGAGTGCGTGTTCATCACTTCCGCCGCCGGCCCGATCACCGAGTCCGACGTCCAGTACGCCGCCTCGACCGACGCGATCATCCTCGGCTTCAACGTGAAGGTCGAAGGCAAGGCCGTCAAAGCCGCCAAAGCCGAGAACGTCCAGATCAAGCTCTACTCGATCGTCTACGAACTCATCGACCAGGTCCGCGAGGCCATGCTCGGGTTGCTCGACCCGATCACCCGCGAGAAGATCATCGGCCACGCCGAGGTCCGTCAGGTGTTCAAGCTTTCCCGCGGCAAGGCCGGCGGTTCCTACGTCACCGACGGCAAGATCCACCGCAAGGCCCACGCCCGCGTCATCCGCGGCGGCGTGCCGGTGTTCGACGGCAAGATGTCGACTCTGCGCCGCTTCCAGGACGAGGTCGAGGAAGTCCGGAACGGCTACGAGTGCGGCATCCGCCTCGGCGAGTTCAACGAATACCAGGAAGGCGACGTCATCGAGTGCTACACGCTCGAGAAGATCCCGCAGACCCTGTGAGTGCCGAGTGATCAGTGAGCAGTGATCAGGAAAAAAATTCCCGATGCTGCTCTTCACTGATCACTGTCCACCGATCACTGATCACTTCCATGTCTAAACGTCTCGACCGCATCAACGAACTGCTCCGCCGCGAAATCAGCGCGGTGGTGCAGCGCGATTACGAGTGGAACGGCCGACTCGTGACAGTCAGCGCCGTCGAGGTCACTCAGGACCTCAAGGAGGGCAAGGTGTGGATCGGCGTGCTCGGCGGTTCCGCCGACGGCGTGATCGACAAGCTCAACCACGACCACGGCGCGATCCAGACGAAGGTCGCCAAGCGCGTCGTGCTCAAGTCCACGCCGGTGCTGCGCTTCCGCCACGACGGTTCGGCCGAGCGCGGCGTGGAGATCGTCAACCTCCTCCAGGAAGTCGACAAGCTGCCGAAGGCGAAGGACTCCGACGACTGACCGCTTTCCTCAACCCGCGAAACCTTTCCGCCCGTGGTCGTTCTCCGGCCACGGGCGTTTTCGTTTTTACAAATACCGCGTCAGCGCCGCGACCGTCGTCGCGTCCAGACGCCGCGCCAGCGCCACGGTGAGCGCCACCAGGTGCAGGTAGTCGTTCACGTCGATGATCGCGTTGTGCGAGTGGATGTAGCGCGCCGGCACGCCGAGCACGACCGTCGGCACGCCGGAGTTTGCCAGATGGAACGAGCCGGCGTCGGTGCCGCCGCTGCGCCGCACGGTGACCTGATGGGGGATCCGTTCCTCCTTCGCCACCTCGATCGCCAGACGGGCGAGCCGCGGGTTGGCGATGGCCGTCGGGTCGAACAGGCGGATCTGCACGCCGCCGCCGAGGCACCCCTGCGACTCGGCGCGGGAAAACCCCGGCGTGTCGTCGGCGGGCGGGCCTTCGAGCACGATCGCCACGTCCGGCTTCGCGTGGAACGCCGCGGATTTCGCCCCGCGCAGGCCGACCTCCTCCTGCACCGTGCCGGTGAGCACCAGCCGGTTCGGATGCGCCGACTTCGCGAGCAATTCGCCCGCCTGGATCACCCCGGCCATGCCGACGCGGTTGTCGAACGCCTTGGCCATGAACCAGTCGTCGCGCGCCAGCGGCGTGAACGGCGACCACGGTGCGATCGGATCGCCCAGCGAAATCCCGAACTCCTCCTCGGCTTCGCGCCGCGAGCTCGCCCCGACATCGATGAACAGCTGCTCGATCGACATCACCTGGCGGCGCTGCGCCTCCGGCAGGAAATGCGGCGGCCGCGAGCACACCACGCCGAGAATTTTTTCGCCACGCCGGGTGCGGACCTCCACGCGCTGCGACAGCAGGTTGTGCTCCCACCAGCCGCCGAGCGGGACGAACTGGAGGAAACCGTCCGGCGTCAGGTTCTGCACCATGAAGCCGACCTCGTCCATGTGGCCGGCGATCATCACGCGCGGCCCCTCGCCCGTTTCGCAGAACACCGAGCCGTTGCGGTCGGTCGACAGCTCGCCGCAGTTTTCCAGCTCGTCGACAAAGATCGCCCGGACTTCGTCCTCGTGCCCCGGCACCGCGTGGGCTTCGGTCAGTTCTTTCAGCAGGGAAACGGCTTGGTCGCGCACGAGGGAAACCCTAACGAACGCGGGTCGGCGCAGGCGAGAGCAAAGCGGGACGCCCCGCCCGCCGGGATTTCCTCTCGTCCTGCCCGAGGACGCTTCCTATAACCTCGACCGATGCCCGTCCCGCTCCGTTCGCCCGGTCTGTGCCTGTTCTTCGCCCTGTGTGCCGCCGCCTCCGCCGAGGAAACCTCGCGCACCTGGACGGACCAGAGCGGCCGGAGCTTCAGCGGCGTCTATCTCTCCGCCACCGCGGACAAGGTCAGCATCCGGCGCGGCGACGGCAGGGTGTTCGACGTCGAGCGGACGAAGCTCTCCCAGCCCGATCAGGACTACCTCGCGGGCAAGACCCGCCCGGCGAGCGCCGCCCTGCCGGAAAAGACGCCCCGGCACCTGCGCGAAATGCTGGCGGGCTATGACGGCTCGGCCCCGAATTTCGACGCCGGCTGGCCGGCCAACGCCGGCATCGATCAGGAGCCCCCGATCACGGTGGTCGAGGAAAACGCGGCCGAGAACCGCTTCATTTACGAAAGCCCGCACTTCCGCTTCCAGAGCAACGTCGTGCTGCGGCCGAGCCTGCTGTCGAAGGTCGCTACGATGTTCGAGGCCTGCTTCCAGCTGCACCACGATCTGCCCTTGAACAACCGCCGCACGCGCTCGCCCAAGGCCGCGAAGCTCAAGGCGCACCTGCTGGAAACCACCGAGCAATACCACGCGGCCGGCGGCTTGCCCGGCACTTCAGGCGTTTACCTCAGCGACAAAGACGAGTTCCTCGTGCCGCTCACCTGCCTCGGCGTCCAGAAAGTCGGCTCCGGCTACATGTTCGACTACCGGGGCGATTTCCACACCATGTATCACGAGATCACCCACCAGCTGTGGGCGGATCTGGATGATTACGCCGGCATCTGGATGGTCGAGGGCCTTGCCGAGTTCATCGCCTGCGCTCCCTATAGCAACGGCCGGTTTTCCTTCACCAAACAGCCCGGCTACGCGCTCGAATACGCGACCGGCTATGGCAAGAAGAACCAGGGCGGCCGGGCACTGGGCGAGGACCTCGTGATGCCGAAACTCCGCGAGCTGATGACGATGTCGCAGGCGAAGTTCTACTCCGACGCCAACCGGAACTACGGCTTCGGCCTGCTGCTGGTGTATTATTTCATCCTGCTCGACGGCCAGGGCGACGGAGCGCGGTTCAAGGATTGCGTCAAGGCGCGGCAGGACGGCAAATCCGCCGAGGAGGCGAGGCAGGCACTGCTCGCCGGCCGCAGCTACGAGGATTTGGAGAAAGAAGTCGCGGCCGCCTTCCGCCGCAAAGGGATCAAGATCCGCTTCGTGGAGTCCTGAGGGGCGGAGGCCTCAAATGACCGGAGGCCGTGGCTTGCGGAAATACACCCACAGCAGCCAGCCCACCGCCGTCACCCCGCCCACGCCGAAGCAAACCCACGCGCCCTTGGGCGTCATCCCGCTCCATTTCCTTGCCGCGCGGAGAAATACCAACGCGCCTCCGATGCCGAACACGATCACCAGCAGCAGACCGGTCATGAACCGGTCGAACCAGGCGGCGATCACCGGGTGGCGCTCGAAAAAGCCGGCCGCCGCCGGCTCAACGTCTGACACGGCGGGCTTGGAATCCTGCGGTTGAACCGGTGTTTTCATGTGGTTGGACCGGGGCGCAAAAAAGGGCCGGAAGCTCTCGCCCCCGACCCTTGGAAAAATCTCACGCTCAGTGGCGGAAGTGGCGGTGGCCGGTGAAGATCATGGCCATGCCGGCGGCGTCGGCGGCGGCGATGACCTCCTCGTCACGGATCGAGCCGCCCGGCTGGATGCAGGCGGTCGCGCCGGCGTCGATGGCCGATTGCAGGCCGTCGGCGAACGGGAACATCGCGTCGGAGGCCACCACCGAGCCCTGCAGGCTGAGGCCGGCTTCCTTCGCCTTCCACACCGCGATGCGGGAGGAATCGACGCGGCTCATCTGGCCGGCGCCGATACCGAGCGTGCGGTCGGAGTTCGCGTAGACGATGGCGTTGGACTTCACGTGCTTCACCACGCGCCAGCCGAAGCGCATCGCGCGCATCTCCTCCTCGGTCGGCGGGCGCTTGGTCACCACCTTGGCTTCGAGGTTGTCGAGGCCGAGCGTGGTGTGGTCGCGATCCATCACCATCAGGCCGCCCGGGCAGGAGCGGATGACCGGTGCCTTCTTCGCGGTGAGGTAGGCGTCGTTGATCTTCATCAGGCGCAGGTTCTTCTTCTTCTGAAGCACGGCGCGGGCGTCGGCCTCGAACTCCGGCGCGATGATGACGTCGGTGAAGATCTCGGAAATCACGCGGGCCAGCTCGACGGTGAGCGGGCGGTTGCAGACGATCACGCCGCCGAACGGGGCCTGGCGGTCGGTTTCGAACGCCTTCTGCCAGGCGATCTTGAGGCTCTCGTCGTCCTGGCCGACGCCGCACGGGTTGGTGTGCTTGAGGATGGCGACGGTCGGGCGGACGAAGTCGAGGATCAGGTCGGCCGCGGCCTCGATGTCGAGGATGTTGGTGTAGCTGAGCTCCTTGCCCTGGATCTGGGAGAAGCAGCTCTTGAAGTCACCGTAGAGCGCGCACTTCTGGTGCGGGTTGTCGCCGTAGCGCAGCTCCTGTTCGAGCGGCAGGCTGACGGTGAGGGTGCAGCGGGTGTCGTCCTTGCACTGGCCGAGGAAATTGGTGATCGCGGAGTCGTATTGCGAGGTGCGGAGGAAGACCTTCACGGCCAGTTCCTCGCGGAAGCCGCGGGTCGTGTCGCCATGGTTTTCCTTCATCTCCTCCAGCACGCGCGGGTAATCGCCCGGGTCGGTGACGACGGTGACGCTGGAGTAGTTCTTCGCCGCGCTGCGCAACATCGACGGGCCGCCGATGTCGATGTTCTCGATCGCTTCCTCAAGCGTGACGTCCGGCTTGGCGACGGTTTCCTCGAACGGGTAGAGGTTCACCACGACGAGGTCGATCGGCGGGATGCCGTGCTCCTTCGCCTGGGCGACGTGCTCCTTGTCGTCGCGGCGGTGCAGCAGGCCGCCGTGGACCTTCGGGTGCAGCGTTTTCACGCGGCCGTCGAAAAGCTCGGGCGCGCCGGTGAACTCGGACACGTCGATGACCGGCAGGCCGGCGTCGCGGAGCGCCTTGGCGGTGCCGCCGGTCGAAAGCAGCTCGACGCCGAGCTGGTGGAGTTCCTTAGCGAAATCGGCGAGGCCGGTTTTGTCGGAAACGGAGAGCAGAGCACGTGTGATCGGCATGGCGGGAGCGCGTTTTGGCGACGCGGAGCCACCCGGTAACGGAGCCACCCCGCCGGGGCAAGCCGGAATCGGGGCCAGCCAGCCCGCGCCACGTCGCGCCCGCCGACTTCGGGAAGCCACGAAACGCACGAAAGGTCACGAATTCCGAACCTTTCACAGTCCCCTCTCCGCAGCGGCTCCGGAGCTCTCCCAAACCATTCGGGAGCCCTCCCAAACCATTCCGGAGCCCTCCCAAACCATTCCGGAGCCCTTCCAAACCATTCCGGAGCTCTCCAAGGCCACCCGGAATCGTCCGGATTGGATCCGGAGGGTTCCGGAATGGTTTGGGAACGCTCCCGAATGAATCCGGCGGGCAGGATCTTTCTTGCGTCTTACTTGTTCCCGTCTTGCGTCTTTTACCCCGGCACCACGCGCTGCCGCAGCTCGCCCAAGCCCTCGATCCCGCATTCCACCGCATCGCCCGGCTGGAGGTATTTGGGTGGAGTCATCCCCATTGCCACCCCGCCCGGCGTGCCGGTGGAGACCACGTCGCCGGGCAGCAGGGTCATGAACCGGCTGATGTAGCTGATGAGAAACGGGATTTTGAAGATCATGTCGCCGGTCCAGCCGTTCTGCCGCATCTCGGTGTTAACCTTGCACCAGAGGCGGAGCTGGTTCGGGTCGGCCACCTCGTCGGGCGTCACCAGGCACGGCCCCATCGGCGCGAAGGTGTCGGCGCTTTTGCCCTTGGTCCACTGGCCGCCCATTTCCTTCTGGAACGCCCGCTCGGAATAGTCGCAGAACACGGAGTAGCCCGCGATGCACTTTGCCGCCTCGATCTCGTCGAGGTTCGAAGCCGTGCAGCCGATCACCAGCGCCAGCTCGACCTCGTAATCGAGCTTCTCCGCACCGCGCGGCCGGATCACCTCGTCGTTCGGGCCGCTCCACGCGCTGGTCGCCTTTAGGAACAAGGCCGGCTCGGTCGGAATCTCGTTGCCGAACTCCTTCACGTGGTCGTGGTAATTCAGGCCGACGCAGACGATCTTCGACGGCCGGTTGACCGGCGGGCCCAGCCGCACGGCGGGGTCGATCTCCGCCCCGCCCGGGCAGCCCTGGGCCACCCACTCGGCCAGCGCCTCCAACCCGCCGAACGCGAAAAACCCCTCGTCGTAATCGTTGAACTC
>Ga0070661_100003301_pt1 | contig 11131 bp, 6 predicted proteins | sample KBSC43metaG_FD_64663 | JGI IMG/M metagenome (GOLD analysis project Ga0070661, IMG submission 64663) | Corn rhizosphere microbial communities from Kellogg Biological Station, Michigan, USA - KBS C4-3 metaG | ecosystem: Host-associated > Plants > Roots > Rhizosphere > Soil ...
GCGCCCTGTCCCTGCAGCGTCGCGATGTCGCGATAGAGCGTGCGGAGCGAAATGCCAAGGTCCTGCGCGAGCGTCGCGCCAGCCACCGGCGCGCGATGGCGGCGGAGGATTTGCAACAGGTCGAGCAGGCGTTCGGTGCGGGACATTTTTTGAGCCTAGCGTAGACTCGGGCGGGGCGCGACTAGTCCGAGCGGGGCTTCAGCATGCCCTTGTAGAAGCCGGGGCTCGAATGCGGAATCTCGAGGGCATTAAGGCGCTTCACGTAGAAGTCGATCGGCCCGGCGTCGCCGACGATCGCGTAGGCGTAGCCGGCCGCCGCCATCGCCCGGAGCGTTTCCATCAGCAGGGCCTCGCCGATGCCCTGACCGCGCGCGGCGGGATCGACGCCCGTGGGTCCGAAAAATCCCCTGGCAGTGCAGTCATAGGCCGCAAATCCCAGGAGCTCCTGGTCGCGTGTGGCAATGAATGCGGTCGGCGGTTGTTGGCTGAGCCCCGTGGCGACCTCGGATTGCCAGCCTGCTCCGAAATGAGCCGCGATCCATCGGAGGATCAATTCCCGCTCGGGCGGAAGGGCGCGGCGGACGCTGACCCCGTTTGGCCGGGACTTCGGCGGCGGCAGGTCGTACAGACGGACGAGAAGATCGGACATGCGCTATTCGTCGCCCCCGGTGAGCCACATGGCAAGGTGGGTTGCGCGTCCGTTCAAAATAGAAGGGGCCGCTTTGGGCGGCCCCCGATTGTTGTCAGCCCCCGAAAAAGCCGCGCTGCCACCAGCCGGCCTTCTTGGGTTTGGCGTCCTCGTCGGGCGCACTGCTCGAGCTGACGACGATCTCGTCCGGGGGCAGTTCCTTCCGCGGGCGGCGCGGCGGTTCAGCAGCGACGGGCTCCGAAACCTGCTGCGCCGGCTCTGCCATCGACAGCATTACTGGCGCGGCGCCGTCGTCCGCTGCCTCGCTCTTCGGGCGGCGCGAGCGTCCACGTGGCTGCGGTGCATCCTCGGTTGCGACCGCGTCCTGGACGACCGCATCGGCATCTGGGGCTTTGCGCGAGCGGCGTCCTCGGCGCGGGCGGTCTTCGGCCGGCACGTCACTCGCCGGGGGTGCTTCGACCTCGGCCGCGTCCGTGGGGGCATCGAGCGCTGCGTCGTCGTCAGCATCGTCGGCGTTGGCTCGCAACTCCGGCTCGACCGAGGCGCCTTCGCGGGTCTCGCCATTTTCGCGGCGGTTTCGCCTGCCACCCCGACGGCCACGACGGCGGCGCCTGCGCGGCTCGCCATTCTCGTCACGGGGTGCTCCATTTTGCGCCTCGGACCGCTCGTCCTCGCCTTCGCCGCCTTCGGCCGACGTTTCGCTATCCTCTTCGGCTGCGGCATCGGCGGCGACCGCCGGCTCCGCCTCGCGCTCACGATCGCGGCCCCCGCGGCGGCGGCGGCGCCGGCCGCGACCCTGGCGATCTCCGCCCTCGTCGGATGAAGGGGCCTGCGCGGGCACCTCCTCGTCCTCCTCGGTCTCCACGACCTCGGGCTCGTCGGCCTCTTCGACCGAAGCGCTGTCGACGCGGACGTGCTGCGCCGCAGTCTCGCCCGGCTGCGTGATCCGAGCCTCGCCGCGCTCGATCGCAAAATGCGCGGGGCCGACGTGATCGTCGGCGACCACCGTGATCGAGAGCCCGCATTTGGCCTCGAGCAGGTTGAGCGTCTGGCGCTTAGAGTTCAGAATGTAGAGCGCGACATCTACCGGCACGCGCACATTGATCGACTGCCCCGGCTTCTTGAGGACGTGATCCTCGACATTGCGCATGACCATGAGCGCGACGCTCTCGACCGAGCGGACGAGACCGGTGCCATTGCAGGTCGGGCATTTGTGGGTGGACGATTCCACCACCCCGAAGCGGATGCGCTGGCGGCTCATTTCCATAAGGCCGAAATGCGAGATCCGGCCGACCTGGATACGGGCGCGATCGTTCTTCAGAGCTTCCTTGAGGCGCCGCTCGACCGCGCGGTTCGAGCGGTTCTCGACCATGTCGATGAAGTCGATGACGATGAGACCCGCAAGGTCGCGCAGGCGGAGCTGCCGGGCAACTTCGTCGGCGGCCTCGAGGTTGGTCTGGAGCGCAGTGTCCTCGATATTGTGCTCCTTGGTGGAGCGGCCCGAGTTCACGTCGATCGAGACAAGCGCCTCGGTCGGGTTGATCACCAGATAGCCACCCGAAGGCAGGGTGACCTGCGGCGAGAACATCTGGTCGAGCTGGCCCTCGACATTGAACTTCGAGAACAGCGGCTGATCATCCTTGTAGAGCTGCACGTTCTTGGCGTGGCTCGGCATGATCATCCGCATGAAGTCCTTGGCTTCGCGGTAGGCGTCGTCGCCGGCGACCCAGAGCTCGTCGATGTCCTTGGAGTAAAGGTCGCGGATGGTGCGCTTGATCAGCGAGCCTTCCTCGTAAACGAGGCAGGGCGCCGTGGACTGGAGCGTCAGCGTGCGCACGCTCTCCCATAGCCGCTGAAGATATTCGAAGTCGCGCTTGACCTCGGCCTTGGTGCGCGAGGCGCCCGCGGTGCGCAGAATGATCCCCTGGCCCTGCGGCACTTCGAGATCGCCCACGATGTCCTTGAGCCGCTTGCGGTCGGCGGCGTTGGTGATCTTGCGGGAGATGCCGCCGCCACGGGCGGTATTGGGCATCAGCACGGAATAGCGGCCGGCGAGGCTGAGATAGGTGGTCAGCGCCGCGCCCTTGTTGCCGCGCTCTTCCTTGACGACCTGCACCAGCATCACCTGCCGGCGCTTGATCACTTCCTGGATCTTGTACTGGTGGCGGCGCGGCGACCGGCGGCGGCGCTCGCGGCTCTCCTCTAGGATGTCGGTGGTGCCACCACCGCCGCCCACGGATTCGACGGGCTCGGCGCTGGTGGGGGCCTGCTCGATGTGGCCGGCGTCGCCGGTTTCTTCGGACTCGTCCTCGTCGGTGGCGGTCGACTGCGGATCGGTCTCAGCCTCGGCTTCGGTCGGCGCGTCCTCGGTCTGCTCGGTTTCGTCGGCCTCGGCGCCGCCCTCCAACGGAGCGGAGACGGATTCGACGGGCTCGGCGTCAGCTGACGCGTGGTCGTCCTCGTCGTCCTCTTCCTCTTCGCGCATCAGCGCTTCGCGGTCGGCGACGGGGATCTGGTAGTAGTCGGGATGGATTTCGCTGAAGGCCAGGAAGCCGTGGCGGTTGCCGCCATATTCGACGAAAGCCGCCTGAAGCGAGGGTTCTACCCGCGTGACCTTGGCGAGGTAGATATTGCCCCGCAACTGGCGGCGGGACTGGGATTCAAAATCGAATTCTTCGAGACGGTTTCCGTTAGTGACGACGATCCGTGTTTCTTCCGGGTGGGTGCCATCCACCAGCATACGTTTGGTAGCCATTATGTGCTCCAGGCCGTCGCGCGCCCACGATCGCGAGCCGGCGAACCGGTCTCCTCAACGTGGCGCCATGCGCGGCCAATGGTTTGAGTGAATATGCGCCCGCAGAATTCTGCAGAGCGCGGGGGGTGGTATCGAGGCAGGCGACCGACGGGCGCGCGATGGCAACAGCGCACTTGAGCGCGCGCATTGCATCGGGTTTCGTGGACCCAGTGGTCATCCAACCTCTTCCTAGGTGGCGGCCCGTTTGAGGGCACGCCGCTCGGCCCGTACGGGGCCGAAAACTCGTCGAGGCGGCCAAATGTGCCGCATCCGGGACGTCGGCAAACCGCCCTAAGTCCCTCTGTCGCTTGAGCTTCCGGTCGCGGCCAACACCGCGGAACCGGACCGAGTGCGACAGTCCGCCTCAGCTTCAGCGTGTAGGACCCGCATCGCCCGTTGGCAACCGAAAACTCGCCCGGTCACGAAACCCTGAGGTTTGCGGGCGGCTTTCGCCGCCCGGTCGGCGCCACAGGCCGCAGAATCGCCTAAAGACTCGCTCAAGCTCACGTCCGATTTGGGGAGCGTCCGCCCGTTGTTCAATGCCAAGGCCGCCGCGCGGGCGAAGCGCGGAGCCCTGTCCGGCCTGATTGCGCTGCTGCTCCTGGCAACCGGCGCATCTGTGGCCTGGGCGCAGGCTGCCCTGCCGGATGTGCTGGCGGTGCGGGTGTCGGCGACGCCGGACCGGGCGCGGATGATCCTCGATCTATCTGACACGACCGAATTCGCGCTGGCCTCGTTGGCCAGCCCCGAGCGGATCGCCGTCGACGTGAAGGCGGGGGCCGTCAAGATCGGCCAGCCCCCCTTGGTCGCAGGCCACGGGCTGGTGCCGAGCTTCACCATCGTCGAGGCGGAACCGGGACGGGCGCGGGTGGAAATGACCCTCAGCCAGCCGGCGGTGGTCCAGCAGGCTTATGTCCTGACCAAAGTGGGCGACCAGCCGGCGCGGCTGGTGGTGGATTTGATCCCGACGACCGAGGAGGATTTCCAGGCACGCGCGGCTGCAGACCTCGCCAGCGCGACGTCGCAACAACCGGCGGCATCGGCTCCATCCTCAGCTGCGCCGGCTCCGGGATCGGCATTCGTTGTGCCCACAGTGTCCTCCCAGCCGCCGAGCTCCGAGGCGAACGTTCCCCCGGCCTCATCCGCAAGTGAGCCCACTGTGGCACCGCCGGCGTCAGCGCCGGTGGTCCCCAAGCCCGCGTCCACGAACCAGCCGCCATCACAGAGCCGGCCGCTGATCGTTCTCGACCCTGGGCATGGCGGGCAGGACTACGGCGCGACCGCGCCCAATGGCGACCACGAGAAGGACATCACGCTGGCTTTCGCCCTGCAGCTCCGCGATCTGCTGGTCGCGTCCGGAAAATTCGATGTCGCGATGACGCGCAACGACGACACCTATCTCACGCTCAACCAGCGCGTGACGCTGGCCCGCCAGAACCGGGCAGATTTGTTCGTGTCCCTGCACGCCGACACGTTCCAGGAGGCCGATATCCGCGGCGCCAGCATTTACACACGCGACGAGAAAGCCACCGACGTGCTCGACAAGGTGCTCGCGGATGGCGAGAACCGCGCCGACGTCGTCGCGGGCTACGCGCCGCCCGACGCCAAGCCGGCCGTGGTGAGTATCCTGCTCGACCTGATGCGGCGGCAGGTGCGGCAGCGCGCCTATCTCGCCGCCGAGGATATCGTCAAAGCCATGGAGCCGAACGTGGCGTTGCGGCGCTTCCCAGTGCGCCAAGCGGACTTCTTTGTGCTTCAGGCGCCCGACGTGCCCTCGATGCTGATCGAGCTCGGCTTCCTCAGCAACGCAGACGACATCACCAATCTTGAGAGCGCCGACTGGCGCCACAAGATGGTCAAGACGATCGGGCAGGGGATCGAGGCCTATTTCGATGACCTGAATTCGACGCAGGCGAGCCAGTGAGTCCGTCGTGCAACACCCTTGCGGCCGCCGCGCGGCTTCGATCAAACCCTTGTGGCCTGTCCATATTTCCGCCCTTGTCTGCTAGGAAGGCAGCGACGCGTCCGGTCGACTCCCGGCGCAGGGCTGGCGAGACCCCGGAGACCGAATGCTACGAATACTAGGCTGGCTTTTCGGCTTCGGCATTTTTGTCGCGCTGGCCGTCGGCATCGGCGGAGCTGTGTACATCAACCAGGTCGCGGCCAATTTGCCTGACTATACGGTGCTCAAGGATTACCAGCCGCCGGTGACCACCCGCGTCCACGCCGCGGACGGCACGCTGCTAGCCGAATATGCCCGCGAGCGCCGGCTGTTCCAGCCGATCGAGACCATCCCGCCGCTGCTCACCCACGCGTTCATCTCGGCCGAAGACAAGGATTTCTACAACCACCACGGCATTTCGGTGGACGGCATTTTGCGCGCGCTGCGCGACAACATCCTGGCGCGCGCCAACGGCGACGACTCGATCCAGGGCGGCGGCTCGACCATCACGCAACAGGTGGCCAAGAACTTCTTCCTGACACCCGACCAGTCGATCAACCGCAAGATCCAGGAAGCGATCCTCGCCATCCGGATCGATTCCACGTTCAGCAAGGACAAGATCCTCGAGCTCTACCTCAACGAAATCTTCCTCGGGCTGAACTCGTATGGCGTCGCGGCGGCGGCGCTCAACTATTTCGACAAGGCGCTCTACCAGCTCGATCTGAGCGAGATGGCCTACCTCGCGGGCCTCCCCAAGGGGCCGAACAATTACCACCCGTTCAAGCACCCGCAGGCGGCGATCGAACGGCGCAACTACGTGCTCGATCAGATGCTGGCCAATGGCTACATCAGCCAGGCCGACCACGATAAAGCCAAGGCCGAAGCACTGAACGTGACGCCGCGCTCGTCGGGGAGCCAGCTCTACTCGGCGGAGTACTTCACCGAGGAAGTCCGCCGGCAGCTGAGCTCGATGTATGGCGAGGACCAGCTCTATGGCGGAGGTCTTAGCGTGCGCACCACGCTCGAGCCGAAGCTGCAGGAATACGCCCGGCAGGCGCTGATGGACGGGCTGATGAACTATGATCGTGGAACGGGATTCCACCAGCCGGTTGCGACGGTCGATCTTTCGGCGGGCGACTGGGGGACGGCCGTCGAGGCGATCGCGCCGCTGAGCGACGTACCCGAATGGACGCTGGCAGTTGTGCTGAGTGTCACGCCCACAAGCGCACAAATCGGCCTCCGGCCGGGTACCGATGTGGAGGGCAAAATCCTGCCCGACCGCGTGACCGGCACGATCAACGCAGCCGACTCCAAATGGGTCGGCAAAAAACTGACCTCGATCCTCAAGCCCGGCGATGTGATCTACACCTCGCCAATTGATGGCAAGGCCGGGACCTACGCCATCCAGCAGGTCCCTGAGATCGAAGGCGCGCTGATCGCCATGGACCCGCGAACCGGCCGCGTGCTGGCGATGGTCGGCGGCTTCTCCTATTCCGACAGCGAGTTCAACCGCGCCACCCAGGCGATGCGGCAGCCGGGCTCGTCGTTCAAGCCGATCGTCTATTCGGCGGCGCTCGACAATGGCTACACGCCCGCATCGGTGGTGCTCGACGCGCCCATCGAGGTCGTCAACTCGGACGGCTCGGTGTGGAAGCCTGACAATTTCGAGAAGGACTTCAAGGGACCGCAGACGCTGCGGCGCGGTATCGAGCTCAGCCGCAACGTCATGACCGTGCGTCTTGCGCAGGACATCGGCATGCCGCTCATCGCCGAATACGCCAAGATGTTCGGCATCTATGACAATCTGTCGCCCGTGCTGGCGATGGCGCTGGGCGCGGGCGAGACCACCGACTGGAAGATGACCGCCGCTTACGCGACGATCGCCAATGGCGGCCGCAAGATCGTGCCGACCATCATCGACCGCATCCAGGACCGCTACGGCAAGACCATCTACAAACACGACGACCGCGTCTGCGACGGCTGCAATGCGACCGATTGGCAGAACCAGGCCGAGCCGCTGATCATCGACAACCGCCAGCAGGTGCTGGACCCGATGACGGCCTACCAGATCACCTCGATGATGGAGGGCGTCGTACAGCGCGGCACCGGCACCTACGCGCAGCGGCTCAACCGGCCGGTGGCGGGCAAGACCGGAACGACGTCGGACAGCCGCGACGTCTGGTTCATCGGCTTTACCCCCGAGCTCGTGTGCGGCGTGTACATGGGATACGACAAGCCGCAGAGCCTGGGCAAAGAAGCGACCGGCGGCGCCATCGCCGTGCCGGTGTTCACCGAGTTCATGCAGAACGCGCTCAAGGGCAAGCCGCCGACACCGTTCAACATGCCGGCCGGCATGAGCAAGATCTGGATCGACCCGGCGACCGGCGTCAAAGCCAATGCAGGCGACACCGCGATTGCCGAAGCGTTCAAGCCCGGCACCGGGCCCAACCTCGTGACATCGGTCATCGGCGTCGACTCCGCGGCGTTTGGCAACATCCAGAACAGCGACGGCACGGACAATTTCGGCCAGCGTCCGGAGCAGGGACAGGGCCAGGGCGGCGGCAATGTCGACCCGGGAACGCAAGACGCGCCGCAGCAGGACGATCCCGGTCCGTTCGGCGGAATCTTCGGCAGAGGCGGGTTGTTCTAGGCCTGCCTCCGCGGACTCAACCGTTGAACCGTTTGGCGAGCCTGACGAACGGCCTCAGCCACGCCGGCGAGCGCTCGGCGAGATAGCGGTAAAACACGTCATTGGTCATGGTGTAGCGATAGACCCGCGCGAACGCCGCGCCCTTGCGGATCTGCCAGGGTTTGCGCAGGCCCGTGTAGTGCAGCACGTGGGGGTTGAGCTGCTCGTGCCAAGGGCGGGGATCGATGAAGTTCCAGAGCTGGCTGAGCTCGAGCCAGTCGCCGCGGAAGATCAGGTTCAGCAAGTCCTGGTCGAAATAGAGCTCCTGCATGGTGCCGTCGGCCATCTTCTCCTCGAAGCGGTCGACGACTTTGGCAGCTCGCCATTTGGCGACATCGATCACCAAGAGGCCTGAATTGAAGTAGCGCATGGCCGGATCGAAGATACCGCGCGTGTCGATGAGGTCGCGGCCGGTCATAATCAGCTGGCCGAGATAGTCGGGCGCGGCGGCGAGGGCTTTGCCTTCGAGATCCATCTCAGCCAGCCGCTCGATCGGCGCGCGGATCAGCATGTCGCAGTCGAAATAGACGACGCGCTCCGCATCGGCGGGCAGAACGCTGCCGAGCAGGAGGCGCGCATACATGATGCTGGGACGCGCATCGTGCGGGGCGCGGGCGAGCAACGAGGTGAACCGATCGTCCTTGTCGACGAGATGGAAATCGAGATGAGCGCCGAACTCCGTCTCGATCCGCCGCAGCGTCTCTTCATGCTCCGCGGAAAGCGGGCGGTGCAGCAGGTGGAAAACGAGGTCCTTGCGCCGCTCGGTGCTGGTGCAGATCGAGCGCATGGTCGCATAGGCCGGCGCCCAGTATTTGTCGTCGAAGGTCAGCGCGACGTGGATGGCCGGCATGTCGATCCCCAAAGCGTTGCGGCTCTAGCATCGGCGCGAGTTGAACCCAAGGGCTTCATCGACTAAATGAGCCCCAACAGCCATTTACGGGTCATCCATGCGAGCCGAGACCGAAAAAGCCGTCGCCGAAATCGAGCAGGTGCTGAGCCTGCTGAGGAGGCATCTTTGACTGGGATACAGCCGAAGCTCGCCTCGAGGACCTGACCGCCCGCACCGAATCCCCGGACTTCTGGTCCGACCCGGAAAAGGCCCGCGAGATCATGCGCCAGCGCGATGAGCTCGACGTGCAGGTCAAGGCCGTCAAGGACTTCGACCGCCAGGTCAAGGACAACATCGAGCTGATCGAGCTCGGCGAGGCCGAGGGCGATGCCGCGGTCGTCAAGGACGCGGAGAAGGCCATCGAGAGCCTCCGCGAGACCGCCTCGCGGCTGCAGGTCGAAACGTTGCTCTCGGGCGAGGCGGACCACAACGACGCGTTCCTCGAAATCCACGCCGGCGCCGGCGGGACCGAAAGCCAGGATTGGGCCTCGATGCTTTTGCGCATGTACACGCGCTGGGCGGAACGGCGCGGCTTCAAGACCGAGACGATGGAAGTCCATCCCGGTGAAGAAGCTGGGATCAAATCCGCGACCATCCAGATCAAGGGCCACAACGCCTATGGCTGGCTGAAGACTGAGGCCGGCGTGCACCGGCTGGTCCGCATTTCACCCTACGACAGCGCGGCACGGCGGCACACGAGCTTTTCTTCGGCCTGGGTCTACCCGGTGGTGGATGACACGATCGACATTCAGATCAACGAGTCCGACCTCAAGTTCGACACCTACCGCTCATCGGGTGCCGGCGGGCAGCACGTGAACACCACGGACTCTGCGATCCGAATTACGCACGTGCCGACCGGCATCATCGTGGCGTGTCAGGCGGAGCGCAGCCAGCACAAGAACCGCGCGACCGCCATGCAGATGCTGAAGGCGCGCCTCTACGAGCAGGAGCTCGAAAAGCGCGAGGCGGCGCTGAATGCTGCGGCGGCGAACAAGACCGAGATCGGCTGGGGCCACCAGATCCGCAGCTACGTGCTGCAGCCCTACCAGATGGTGAAGGATCTGCGCACCAGCCACGAGACGTCGAATACCGGTGCGGTGCTCGATGGTGATCTCGACGGGTTCATGGAAGCCTCGCTGGCCGCCCGGGTTCAGGGCCAGGCGGACAATCTGGCAGAGTAGGACGTTGGTCTACTCTACGGGAGCGGCTGGCGCCCTTCCTCGCAAGGCTTTGTGGGGCATCAGAGCATAGATGATGGCCGCCCCAAGCATCATCGCGGCCATCACATAGTCCAGCACGGCAAAGCCGGAGGGATCGGCGATATGCGCGATTTGCATGGTCCCGGTCTCGGCGCCGAGCGGCAGGCCGAGGCCGAACGCAATGGCTCCCAGCACGGCGACACCGAGGGCACTGCCGAGCGAGCGGAGGAAGGTCAGCACGCCCGTGGCAACCCCCAGATGCTTCTGGTCGACGGCGTTCTGTACCGAGACCGTTGTGACCGGAAAGGTGAAGCCCAGGCCGATGCCGAGGATCAGGAGCAGAACCTGCAAGAGGACCATCGACGTAGAGTGCACCAGCAAGCCAAGGACGAGGATGCCGATCGCGCAAAGGAGCGATCCCAGCGCGGCGATGCGCTTGACATGAACCACGTGGAGAGTCAGGCGACCGCTGATGGTCGATCCGGCAACCGCGCCGATCAGCAGACCCAACAGGCCATAGCCCGAGAAGGCCGGTGAGAGGTCGAAATAGCCCTGCAGATATACGGGGAGGAGAACCGCGAGGCCGATATTCGCGCCAGCCACGAGGAACATCGCGAAGCACCCGGCGAGGACGATGGGGTTGGTCAGCACCTCGAGTGAGATCAGCGGCTCGGCCGCGCGAGTGATGCGGAAGGCGAAGGCGGCCCAGAAGACGACAGAGACGATGCCCAGCCCAACGATTGGGGCCGACAGCCACGGATAGGTCGTCCCACCCCAATTGAGGAGCAGCAGGAGCGCCGTCGTTGCGACGATGAGGAGGACTGCGCCGGGAATGTCGATGCGATGTGCATGCGTCGCGACATTTAGGCGCTTCAGTGGGCCGGTGATCACTGCGATGGCGAGAGCGCCAAGGGGCAGGTTGATCCAGAAAATCAGCGGCCAGTAGAATTGCGCCAGCGTTCCGCCGAG
>Ga0070661_100003303_pt1 | contig 11129 bp, 8 predicted proteins | sample KBSC43metaG_FD_64663 | JGI IMG/M metagenome (GOLD analysis project Ga0070661, IMG submission 64663) | Corn rhizosphere microbial communities from Kellogg Biological Station, Michigan, USA - KBS C4-3 metaG | ecosystem: Host-associated > Plants > Roots > Rhizosphere > Soil ...
TCGCCGGCGTCGACCGCTGCCTTCATCAGGCCCGCGACGTCGTCGCGCAGCGCGCGCAACTCGTCGGTGAGGCGCTCGCGCACGGAGGTCAGCGACTGACCGGCAAAGTTCTGGTTGAAGAAGTTCGTCGCCTCGATCAGCTGCGTCGGCGAGTACGAGCGGTCGGTGTGCAGGATGCGGTTCTGCACGTCGCCATCCGGCGCAACGATGATGAGCAGCACGCGCCGATCGGACAGCCGGAGGAATTCGAGATGCCGGAACACCGCTTCGCGGCGCTTCGGCGTCGCCACGACACCGGCGAACTGCGTCAGCTGCGACAGGAGCGACGCCGCCGCGCTCACCAGTTGCTGCGGCCGGTCGACGCTGAACTCGCCTTCCAGCCGGTGAATCTCGCCCTGCTCGAGCGGCTTCACGACCATCAGGCTGTCGACAAAGAACCGGTAGCCGCGCGGCGTCGGTACGCGTCCCGCCGACGTGTGGGGGCTCGCGATCAGTCCCATCTCCTCCAGGTCCGCCATCACGTTGCGGATCGTCGCCGGCGACAGGTCGAGGCCGGAATGGCGCGACAGCACCCGCGAGCCGACGGGTTGCCCCTCGGCGACGTACCGCTCGACGAGCGTCTTCAGCAGGTGTTGGGCGCGGGAATCGAGCATGTCGGTGCCGGTCGCGGCGGCACCATGGCCGCTGCCGCTCTATATTAACTGCTATGGTTTAATCGCCGCATGGCCGCCCGTACGCCCGCCCGATTCCCGCGCGTCGCGCTGATCGGCCGCCATGGCGGCCCCGACCTCGCCGCCCCCTTGTCGAAGCTGGCCGCGTTCCTCCTGGCGCGCGGGCACACGGTCGCGCTCGACGCCGAAACCGCGAAGACGGCTTCGGCCGACGGCGTCGCCGTCTTGGACGACGACGCGCTGGCAAGCGGCGCCGATCTCGCCATCGTGCTCGGAGGCGACGGAACGATGCTTTCCGTCGCGCGGCGGCTCGCCCCGCACGACGTGCCGATGATCGGCGTGAACCTCGGCCGGCTCGGCTTCCTGACGGACATTCCCCTTGCGCGCCTCGAACCGACGCTGGCCGCGATGCTCGACGGCCGTTACGCCGAGGAGCGGCGCACGTTGCTCGACGTGACGGTGGCGCGTGCCGACGGCTCGGCGGCACACGCGCCCGCGCTGAACGAAGTCGTCGTCAACCGCGGGGGACTGGGCAGCATGGTCGAGTGCCGCGTCGAGATCGACGGCCGCTTCGTCTACTCGATGCGCGCCGACGGCGTGATCGTCGCGACGCCCACGGGGTCGACCGCCTACTCGCTGTCGACCGGAGGACCGATCATCGCCCCGACCGTGCCCGCATTCGCGCTCGTGCCGATCGCGCCGCACGCGCTCACGCACCGCCCGATCGCGATACCCGACACGTCGACGGTCGCCATCACGGTGAGCCGCGGCCGCGACGCGGCCGTCCATTGCGACGGCCAGGCGCATTTCGACCTCGCGGAGAACGATCGGGTGACCGCGCGGCGGGCCGTGCACGCCGCGCGGTTCCTGCATCCGGAGTCTTACGACTATTTTGCGATGCTGCGCGAGAAGCTGCACTGGAGCGAAACGCCCGAGCGGTTGCTGACCGGAAGAAGCTAGTGCCGCAATTCGGAATCCGCATTCGAATCGGGCTTTCCGCCGGCTAGGCGCGGCATGCTGCGCGCGCTCGCGATTCACAACTTCGTCGTCGTCGATGCGCTCGAGGCCGAGTTCGCACGAGGCTTCACGGTGCTGACCGGCGAGACGGGCGCCGGCAAGTCGATCCTGATCGAGGCGCTTGGCCTTTTGCTCGGCGACCGGTTCGAGCAGCGGCAGCTGCGTCCCGGCGCCGAGCGCGCCGAGCTCGCGGCCACGTTCGATATCGACGCGCAGCCGCGCGTGCGTGCGTGGCTTGCGGCGGAGGATCTCGAGGCCGGCGACGAGTTGCTGCTGCGGCGCGTGCAGGATGCGCAGGGACGAAGCCGCGCCTGGATCAACGGCCGTCCTGCGACGCTCGCACAGCTCGCTGCGCTCGGCGCGCAACTGCTCGACCTGCACGGCCAGCACGCGCATCAGGCGCTGGCGGGCGCAGGTGCGCAGCGCGAACTGCTCGACGCATTCGGCGGCGCGACCGTCGTTGCGCGCGACGTGGCCGATTCCTGGCGCGCCTGGCGCGATGCAATCGCGCGACGCGACGCGGCGGCTGCACAGGCCGCGGCCACCGAGCACGAGCGCGCGGAACTTGCGGAGCGTCATCGCGAGCTCGCGACGCTCGCCGTTGCGCCGCAGGAATGGGCGGAGCTCACGGCGCTGCAGCGCCGGCTCGCGAACGCCGCGGGCCTGATCGACGCGACGACGCAGGCCGAGCAGGCGCTTGCTGACGATGACGACGCGGTGACGTCGCAGCTTGCTCGCGTCCTCCAGCGCCTGCGACAGGCAAGCGGCGACGATCCGGTGCTTGCCGGGGTCGTCGAGCTGCTCGAGCCAGCGGCGATCCAGCTCGACGAAGCGACGCGCGCGCTGCGCGATTATCGCCGCCGGCTCGACCTCGATCCAGCCGAACTCGCCCGCGTCGAGCAGCGACTCGCCGCGATCCACGAGACGGCGCGCAAGCATCGCGTGAAGCCGGAAGAGCTGCATGCGCTCGCAGAAGCGCTCGAGCAGCGCCTCGCCGTGCTCGCCGAGACCTCCGACGCGCGGGCACTCGCTCGGGCCGCCGATGCGGCGCGGCAGCGCTACGACGCACACGCAGGCGCGCTGACGGCGAAGCGCGCCGCGGCCGCGGAGACGCTCGCGCGCCGCGTAACGGCGACGATGAAGGACCTGGCGATGGCGGGCGGCCGGTTCGACGCCGTGCTCGAGCCGACGGCGGAACCTGCGGCATTCGGCCGCGAGAACGTCGTGTTTCGCATCGCGACGCATCCGAAGCAGGCGCCCGGACCGCTGTCGCGCGTGGCGTCGGGCGGCGAGCTCTCCCGCGTGGCCCTCGCGATCCAGGTGGCCGCGAGCGAAGTTGGCGACGTGCCGACGCTCGTTTTCGACGAAGTGGACACCGGGATCGGCGGCGCGGTCGCCGCGACGGTCGGCCGGATGTTGCAGGGGCTCGGCGCGCGGCGACAGGTGCTGTGCGTGACGCACCTGCCGCAGGTCGCGGCGCACGCCGACCAGCACTTTCGCGTCGTGAAGACCGGCGGCCGCGACGCGGCCTCGAGCGCGCTGGCGAATGTCGCCGGCGGCGATCGCATCGACGAGATTGCGCGCATGCTCGCCGGCAGCGAGATCACGGCGAAAACGCGGGCGCATGCCCGCGAGCTGTTCGAGCAACACCGCCGCAAGCCGGTGTCGGAGGTGTAACCCCCGACACCCAAGCGGGTCAGCGCTTGCGCGTCGACGCCTTGACGGCGCGCGGCTTCAGCGTCCCGCTGGTGCGCTTCACCTTCGCCTTGACCGCGCGGACGGCAGCCTTGGGCGCGGCGACGACGAGCGACTCGCCGGTCTCGAGCCAGTGCTTGATGCGCTGCGCGTCGGCGATGCGCGTGTAGCGGCCGAACGAGTCGAGTAGCACGATCACGAACGGCTTGCTCGCGATGTTGACCAGCATCACGACGCACTTCCCTGCCTCGCGGATGTAGCCGGTCTTCTGCAGCTGGATGTCCCACGACTGGTTCTTGACCAGCGCGTTCGAGTTGTTGAACCCGATCGTACGTCCCGTGGGCTGGAGCTCGACCAGGTACGACGGCGTCGTCGTGAACTCGCGAATCAGCGGATATTCGGCGGCGGCCTGCACGAGCCGCGCGAGGTCGTGCGCGGTAGACACGTTCTCCGCGTCGAGACCGGTCGGGTCGGCATAGTGCGTGTGCGACATGCCGAGCAGCGCCGCCTTGACGTTCATCGCCTCCACGAACGCGTGCTTGCCGCCGGGATAGTGACGCGCGAGCGAAGAGGCCGCGCGGTTCTCCGACGACATGAGCGCAAGCCGCAGCATTTCACGCCGCGTCAGCGACGAGCCCATTGCGAGCCGCGAGTGACTGCCCTTCAGGTAATCGAAATCGCCCGTGTCGATGTCGAGGATTTCGTCGAGCGACAGCCTGGCGTCGAGAACCACCATCGCCGTCATCAGCTTGGTCACCGAAGCGATAGGCGTCACTTCGTCTGCCGCTTTTGCGTAAACCTGACGATCCGCGGCAGCGTCGAGCACCAGGACGTTGGCCGACGAGACCTTGAGCCGGGCGGGGTCGGGCGAATCCACCTGCGCCCATCCGGGGCCGGCGGAAACCGACAGGAAAACAACAAAAAGCAGCCGTTTCATGAGCAAAATTCTCAAGTACTCCGGCGGCGTTATCGCACGATCGCCGCCCGTCGGTCAACGGGTATCTTGCGAAACAGGCAGTTACGACGCGCTGCGGAGCGTGGCGGCCGCCGCGGCCGCCGGTGCTTCGTTCAACTCGGGCAAGCCCGGCGGCTCCGGCGACAAAGCGGCGCCGGCTTCGGTTGGGGGCTCCGAACCCGGACGCCGCTCGTCCTGCTGCAGCTGCCACATGCGCGCGTAAACGCCGTTCGCCGCAAGCAGCGCAACATGCGTGCCACGCTCGACGATGCGCCCGTGGTCGAGGACGAGAATCTCGTGCGCGTCGACGATCGTGGAGAGCCGATGTGCGATGGTGAGCGACGTGCGGTCGCGCGCGATCGCCGCGAGCTCCGCCTGGATCGCCTTCTCCGAGCGCGAATCGAGCGCCGACGTCGCCTCGTCGAAGATCAGGATCGCGGGATTCTTGAGGATCGCGCGCGCGATGGCGACACGCTGCTTCTCGCCACCCGAAAGCTTGAGCCCGCGCTCGCCGACGGGTGTCGCGTAGCCTTCGGGGAGACGGTCGACGAAGTCGTGGATCTGCGCGAGCTTCGCGGCGGCGACGACTTCATCGTGCGACGCGCCGGGCCGGCCGTATGCGATGTTGTATTCGATCGTGTCGTTGAACAGCACCGTGTCCTGCGGCACGATGCCGATCGCCGCACGCAGGCTTGCCTGCTGCACGTCGCGCAGATCCTGGCCGTCGATCGTGATGCGCCCGCCTCTCACGTCGTAGAAGCGGTAGAGAAGGCGCCCGAGCGTCGACTTGCCGGAGCCCGAAGGCCCGACGACGGCGACGTCGCGGCCCGCGGGAATCGTGAACGTCACGTCGTGCAGGATTTGACGATTCGCCTCGTACGCAAAGTCGACGTGCTCGAAGCGGATCTCCCCGCCGCGCGCCGCAAGCGGCGATGCACCGGGGCGATCAACGATCTCGGCGTGCTCGTCGATCAGCCGGAACAGCCGCTCCATGTCGGCGAGCGCCTGCTTGATCTCGCGGTAGATCACGCCCAAAAAATTGAGCGGGATGTAGAGCTGGATCATGAAGGCGTTGACGAGCACGAGGTCGCCGATCGTCATCCTGCCGTCGACGACGCCGACGGTCGCGCGCCACATGATCAGCGCCACCGCGATGGCGATGATCGCGCTCTGGCCGATATTGAGCGCCGACAGCGACGTCTGGCTCTTGACCGCCGCGCGCTCCCAGCGCTGCAGGCTCTCGTCGTAGCGCGAAGCCTCCCAGGCCTCGTTGCCGAAGTACTTGACCGTCTCGTAGTTCAGCAACGAATCGATCGCGCGCGTGTTGGCCTTCGAGTCGAGCTCGTTCATCTGCCGGCGGAAATGCGTGCGCCACTCGGTGATCAGGATCGTGAACAGGACGTAGAGCGCGAGCGCGATCACGGTGATCGTGATGAACGTCCAGTCGTAGCGCACGATCAGAACCGCCGAGACGAGCGAGATCTCGACGAGCGTCGGCAGGATCGAGAACAGCGCGAAGCTGATCAGCGTGGAGATGCCGCGCTGGCCGCGCTCGACGTCGCGGGTCAGGCCGCCGGTCTGGCGCGCGAGGTGGAATCGCAGCGACAGCGCGTGCAGGTGGCGAAACACCGTGAGGCCGATGCGGCGCACGGCGCGCTGCGTCACCTTCGCGAACAGGTATTCGCGCAGCTCGGTGAACACGGTCGTCGACAGGCGAAGCAGCCCGTACGCGGCAAGCAGCGCCAGCGGCACCGAGAGGACCGCGATCCGCGGATCCAGCGCGTCGACGATCTGCTTCATCAGCACCGGCACGCCGACGTTCGCGACCTTCGCGATGACGAGGCACAATAGCGCGGCGCCGATGCGCCCGCGATAGCCCCAGAGGTATGGCAGCAGCGTGCGGATCGTCTGCCAGTCGGTGCGCACGGCGCGCGGCGCGGAGGGCTCGGCAGGCAGTGGCAGGGAGGATGCGCGGCGCATGATCGAATTATCGCCGCGGCCAGCCCGAGCGCCACCATTCGTCGCCGCCGTAGCGCAGCATGCCCATCGCGACGCGAACGATGCCGTACGCGACCCAGCACACCGCTTTCGCGAGCCGCGACCGGTGGGCCCAATCCTCGGGCGGCACCGGCTGCGATCCCGATTCGATCATCGCAGCAAGCTCGACGCGCAGTTCTCCGGCGAAGACCGGGTCGCGCACGAATACGTTCGCCTCGCGCGACATCAGGAACGAGTACGGGTCGATGTTCGACGAGCCCACCGTCGCCCACTGCGAATCGGCGACGGCGACCTTGGCGTGCAGAAACGAGCGATGGTATTCCTGGATCGCGATACCCGCCGCGAGCAGTCGGCCGTACAGCGCGCGCGACGCGTAGTGCAACAAACGGTATTCGACGCGCGCCTGCAGGAGCAGCGTCACCCGCACGCCGCGCGCGGCCGCGTTGACGAGCGCGCGCCGGAACCGCACGCCGGGAAAGAAATACGCGGTCGCGATCAGGATCTCGTCGCGCGCCGTCCGGATGCCGGCCAGATACGCGCGCTCGATGTCCCGCCGATGGCGCAGGTTGTCGCGGATCGTGAGCTTTGCCACCTGCGTGCCGGCGGATTCCGCCGGCTCTTCGTCCGGAAACAGCGGCACGTCGGAGCTACGCAGTTGCGTGATCTCGACGATCGCCCACACGCGCTGCATCGTCTGCATGACCGGCACCAGCATCGGGCCGCGCACCGCCACCGCGAAATCGACGCGTGGCGGCTTGTGCCCGGGCGTGTTCATGTCGTCGATGACGTTGATGCCGCCGATGAACGCGATGCGGCCGTCGATCTGGCAGAGCTTGCGATGCAGGCGGCGCAGCCGGTGAGATCGGAAATGCCACGGATGCACTTCCGGCCGGTACTTGAGCAGGTCGACGCCCCCGTCGAGCAGCCGCCGCTCGAGGACACGCGTGAGATAGTGCCGCGCACCCCAGCCGTCGACGAGAACGCGCACGCTCACGCCGCGCCGGGCCGCCGCGGTCAGCGCATCGGCGATCTCCCGCCCTGTCGGGTCATCGGCGAAGATGTAGGTCTCGAGCCAGATTTCACGCTTCGCCTCGGCGATCGCGAGCGTCAGGGCGGGAAAGTACTGGGCTCCGCTGCGAAGCAGCGTCACGGCGTTGCCCGCCGTGTAGCGGTTCATCGCGAAGCCGCCGGCCTGCACGGTCAGCGGCGGCGGGCAGGTCGCGTGACTTCGAACGTCGCCGCGAGCGCGGCGTGGTCGGACATCCGCGCGCCCGGCGTCGCGTAGTGGACGTGCGCATCGACGACCTTCAAGCCCCGCGCATAGATGCGGTCGAGCCGGAACACCGGCAAAAGCGAGGGAAAGGTCCGGGCCGGCCGTCCTGTCACGCGCTCGAACACCTCGACACAGCCGAGCGCCTCGGTCAGCGTGCGATCGCCCTTGCTGCGCCAGTCGTTGAAATCGCCGGCGATGACGAGCGGTGCGTCGTCGGGCACTTCCGCTCGTATGCGCTCGACGAGCGTGCGGATCTGCCACTGCCGGCCGCGCTCGAACAAGCCCAGATGCACATTGATGCAGTGCAGGCTCGGCGCTTTGTCGCCGAGCGAGACTTCGCAGTGCAAAAGGCCGCGGCTCTCGAACAGGTGCGCGGAGATGTCGAGATTCTCCTGCGTCAGCATCGGAAACCGCGAGAGCACCGCGTTGCCGTGATGACCGTGCGGGTAGACGGCGTTGCGCCCGTAGGCAACCTCGTGCCAGAACGCGTCGGCGATGTACTCGTGCTGCGGCCGCCCCGGCCAGTCGCGATACCGCGTCGCGTGCCGGTCGTGCGTATGCAGCACCTCCTGCAGGAACAGGATGTCCGCGGCAAGGCCGTGCAGCCGCTCGCGCAGCTCGTGGATGACCACCCGCCGCGCGAGCTGCGAGAAGCCCTTGTGGATGTTGTAGGTGGCGACGGTGAAGCGGACGGGCTGGGCGGATGCCATGGAATGCATGGTATCGCGACCGGGCGGCGCCGGCGGGCGGCGCTCCGCTTGTATCCGACGTGCGTGCGGAAGCAAAGCCATGGCGCCGGAAATGAGGACGCCGGGGGCGAAAGACAAGCGCGCCGGTCAGGCGTGCGGCGCGTCCTGGATCACGCGTTCAATGAATCGCCACGCGCCATCTCCGACGCGAGCCGCGCCACGGACCGCAGCTCGATGCCGTATCGCGCGGCCGTTTCCCGCGCGCCGTCGATCACATCCCCGTTGGCGTAAGCGTACGTCAGCGCAGCGAAGGTGGCTTGCAGCGGATCGGTCGCGCCGAGCTGCGCTTGCAGCGCTTCGCTCGGCACACTCTCGACGATGAATTCGCGGCCCGTCGCCTGCTCGAACGTCGCGATGACTTGCCGTAACGACACCGCGTCCGGTCCTCCCACCTCGAGCACCGTCGTCTTGGCCGCCTGCTCGTGCGTCGCAACCGCCACCGCAAACGCCGCGACGTCCCGCGCGGAGATGTAGCTCACCTTCGCGTCGCCCGAGCCGTAGATGCGCGCCTTGCCACTACGCGCGTCGAATCCCAGTGCCGGGCCGAGCCAGATCTCGGCGAAGTAGGAAGGACGAAGAATCACCGCCTGCATGGCGCTCGCGCGCAAGCGCTCTTCGCAATCCCGCTTCGCAGTGGCGAGCGGTGACGGCTGGTCGATGTTGCCGGAATACGAAACGTAGACGAACTTCCGGACGCCCGCCCGCTCGGCGGCGTCGATCAGCGCCAGCGCGCCATCGTGGTCGACCCGGCGCAATCCGTCGTTCGCGCCGGTCGGCATCGACGTCAACGTCGAGACGACGACGTCGATTCCCCGGCAAGCCGGCGCGAGCGATTCGGCTCGAGTCACGTCGCCGTCGACAATGTCGACGCCGGCCTCGCGCAATTCACCGGATTTGGGATGCGACGCACCGCCGCGAACGAGCGCGCGCACGGAGATGCCGCGCTCGCGAAGGCCCCGTGCGACTTGTCCGCCGACGAACCCCGTTGCACCGACGACCAGGCAAGCCATGAGCGCTCCTTTCGGATGTGAACGCCGTCCGCGCTTTCGCGCTTCGGGACAATTCGCCCTCGGGGCGGCCCGTCGGGCTCAAGGGAACGCGGTTGCAGTCAGGAAAGCGCGAACGGAAAACTGGGGTGGCTGATGGGACTCGAACCCACGACAACCGGAATCACAATCCGGGACTCTACCAGCTGAGCTACAGCCACCGTCGAAGCGTCGCGCGGGGAATGCCGCGCGGAACCGGGATTATACCGTCGCGCGCGGGGTGCCGGCGCGTGTCGGCGGCAACCTCCGCAGTTCGATCGCGAAGGACGCCGAGGGCTTCCAATGGAACGGCCCGAAAACGCGCGGCCCGTCGCCCACCACCGTCCAATCGTATCCGGTCGCGAGCTCCTCGACGAACGTCGCGCCTGCTCGCAGGTTGAACGTACGGCCCAGGCACTGATGATCACCGAAGCCGAACGGCGCATATTCGTTGACCGTATAGGTCCGCTCGAGAAACCGCTCGGGCCGGTAGCGCTCCGGCTCCGGGAAATGCGCCGGATCGCGATGCGACTCGCGCAGCAGCGCGCAGACCCAGCTGCCCTCCGGAACGTGGTAACCGTCGAGCATGAACGGCGCGGTCGCCTTTCGCAACAGAAGCTCGGCCTGCTCGAGGCGCAGCGTCTCTTGCACGCAGGCCTCGGACAGCCGCCGGTCGGCACCAGGCCGCGCGCAAATGGCACGAACCTCGGCGACGACGGCCGGGTGGTCGCTCAAGTGCTTCACGACCCAGCGCAGCAGATCGCGCAGGTCGTGGCGGCCGCGCTCCACCATGTAGATCGCGTTGCCGAGGATCGTGTCGTCGATCTCCTGCGCGGGATTCCGCGCAAGCCGAGCGAGGACGCTGTCGCAGTAACCCGCGTTGCCGCCATTCCGCATTGCCGCGGCCACACGGAGCACGACGGCAGCAATTGCGGCATAGGCGTCCCGCTGCTGCGGGCCGACGGCCGCGACGTAACCGTCGGGCCCCAGACGGTGATAGTCGGACTCGAGCGTCGGAAACTCCGGCGCGTCCGGCGCGATGCCGAGCACGGTCAGCGAAAGCAGCCTGATGCTGATCCGATCGAGTGCCGCACGAAGGCGTTCGGCAAGCGCTTCACGGCCGCTGCCCGCGGCTGCCACTGCATCCAGTTCTTTTCGGATGATCCGCCGGAATTCCGCCTCGTGCCCTGCCACGAGATCGTTCCGAAGCGCGCCCGCGAAAGCGCTGCGATAGCGGGGGTGGATCGCGGAAGGCATGACGCGCAGGTAGTCGCCCGGCACGAGCGACGTCAGGTCGCCCGACACCACGCGCAGGGAGGCGCGGTGCCGGTTCAGCAGTTCGCGGGCGTATTGCAGTCCTACGATGCAGACCTTTGGGTCGCCGGAAGTCCAGAAGAACTTGAAGATCGGACCATGCCGTGCAAACAGCTTCAGCTGCAGGCGGTCGTCACGAAAGAACTGCCGCGTCGTCGCAATCGCGAGCGAACCGGGCGGCAGCCGCCCTCTGAACGGCAACGCCTCGTACGCCAGCATCCGTAGCCGCGCCGCATGCCAGGCAACGCGTGCACCCGCGTCGCGAAGCCGGTCGCGCGTCCACTGGCGAAGCTTGCGCGCATCGGCGGTTCGCAGCTTCCCGGCAAGCGTGCGAGGCGACGGGCGCATGCGATCCGTGTCAGCAGTCGACATAGCTGCGGAGCCGGCCGGGAATGGCCGGGGTCCGGACCCCTTTGACGCTGCACTGCAAGA
>Ga0070661_100003310_pt1 | contig 11125 bp, 10 predicted proteins | sample KBSC43metaG_FD_64663 | JGI IMG/M metagenome (GOLD analysis project Ga0070661, IMG submission 64663) | Corn rhizosphere microbial communities from Kellogg Biological Station, Michigan, USA - KBS C4-3 metaG | ecosystem: Host-associated > Plants > Roots > Rhizosphere > Soil ...
TCAGTGGGCGAGGTGCTGGCGGTGAGCCGGCTGGTGGAGGAAGTCAGTGGCGCATTTGCTGGATATCGGCTGACGATTTCTACCACCACGAGAACGGGACAGGCCTTGGCGCGGGAGCGGTTTGGAGCGGAGAGGGTTTTCTATTGCCCGCTGGATCTGCCGTGGGCGGTCCGGGGATATCTGAAGGCTCTAAAGCCGGAATTGCTGGTCTTGGCGGAGACCGAGTTCTGGCCAAATCTTCTGAAGGCATGCTTTAGGCGAGGGATTCCGGTAGCCGTGGTGAACGCGCGGATTTCAGACCGGTCGTGGCCGCGGTACAGAATGCTGCGACGGCTATGGGAGCCGATGTTGGGGCGATTGACCCGAGTGCTGGCGCAGAGCGAACTGGATGCGGAGAGGTTGCGCGTGCTGGGGTGCCGGGCGGAGCGGGTATCGGTCTCGGGGAATCTGAAATTTGATGTGCGCGTGCCGAAAGAGGCAGAGGCGGTTCGGCTGCTTAGGTCTCTCGGTGGCGGGCTGCGGTTTGTGGTGGCCGGGAGCACGTTGGACGGAGAAGAGGCGGCACTGATCGAGGCCTGGCCGAAATTGCTGGCAGCGGATCCGAGGCTGGTGTTGCTGTTGGCACCTCGGCATCCGGAGCGATTTGGGATGGTCGCCGGTTTGCTGACGGGGTCGGGAATCGGGTGGGCGCGGCGATCGGAGTGGAAGGGGAGGGCGGAGAGTGAAATCGCGGCTATGACGCCGGGTCAGATTGTGCTGCTGGACACGATCGGCGAGCTGGCGTCGGTGTACTCACTTGCGTCGGTCGCATTTGTTGGAGGGAGTATCGCTGAGGCGGGTGGACATAATCCGCTGGAGCCGGCGCAGTTCGGAGTGCCGATTGTGATGGGACCGCACTATGCGAACTTCCGGGCGATCACGGAAGATTTGCGGGCGCACGATGCTCTGCGAATTGCGCAGCGCAGTGAGCTGGCAGCGGTGCTGACGGGATTGTTGACGAATGGCGGTGAGGCTCGGGCGATGGGCGAGCGGGCGCGGAAGGTTTTTGAAGAGCAGGCAGGGGCGACGGCGAGGTCAGTGGAGGCTCTGCTGGAGATTCTGGGAGTGTCTGCGAAAACGCCGTTGGCGGCGGGAGCGCGGCAAGCATGAAACGTCCGCTGCTGCTGCCGCTCGTGCCGCTATATGCGGCCGGGCTCGCATTGCGCAACATGCGGCTGGAACGCGGGTGGGAGAAGGTTCGGATTCTCTGGTATCCCGTCATCAGCGTGGGAAACCTTTCGACAGGGGGCTCGGGGAAGACGCCACTTGTAATTGCTCTGGCGCAGTTGATGAGTGAGGAGGGATTTCGGGTCGATGTTCTGTCGCGCGGTTATGGCCGGAGGAGTCGAGACGCTGCGCAGGTGAAGAGCGATGGCACCGCAGACGAGTTTGGTGATGAGCCGCTGCTGATTGCGAGAAAGGCGGCGGTGCCGGTCTGGGTGGGATCGGAGCGATACGAAGCGGGGCAACTGGCCGATCACGACTTCATCCAGAGTGGAGGGGAGATGTCGGGAGATCCGGTCCCGCTGGTCCACTTGCTCGATGATGGTTTTCAGCACCGTCAACTTCACCGAGACGTCGACGTGGTTCTGATCACTCGAGAGGATTGCGGCGATTATCTGCTGCCCGTCGGAAACCTGCGCGAACCGGTGGAGGCCCTGGAACGGGCCACCGTGCTTGCGATTCCCGCGAACGATCATGAGTTTGAAGAGGAGTTGCGGGAGTGTGGATGGAACGGCCCAGTGTGGCGCGTGCGGCGTCGAATGCGGGTTCCGGAGATTTGCGAGCCGGTGGTGGCGTTCTGCGGGATTGCGAAGCCGGAGCAGTTCTTCGCAGGGTTGGAAGCGCGTGGTTTGCGCGTGGCCTTGAAGAAGGCGTTTACGGATCATCATCGGTACACGAAAAGAGATGTTGAGGGCCTGCTCGAGAGTGGGCGGAGAGCAGGGGCCACCAGGTTCATCACTACAGAAAAGGACCGGGTGAGACTTGGCTCGCTGGCCAGTGCGTTCGTGGGTGGCTTAGAGACAGCCGAGCTGACGATTGAGTTCGATGATGAGCAAAGCGTGGTTGCGTGGTTAAAGAAGAGGCTTGCTGAGACGCACATGGCGCAGGGGCATCGGAAAGCAGCGGGGAAGCATTCTGCAGTGCCTTGATCGGCATTCAGGCCCTCTGATCGTTCTCGCCCGTGTGAGAGAATCTTAGTTTGCAAACGCAGTCCAAGTATCGTTTGCTCGTGGTGCGACTGGGAGCCATGGGCGACATTCTGCATGCCCTACCGGCGGTGACGGCATTGCGGAATGCGCATCCGGAGTGGGTGATCGACTGGGTAGTTGAGCCAATGTGGAGCGCGCTGCTGACCGCTCAGCCCGGAATTGCGCGGGACACATGCGAGGCCCATCCGAGGCAGCCAGTTGTAGATGGCGTCTATTTCGCTGCGGCGCGGAAGTGGAAACGTAACCTGTTTGCTCGCGAGACGCGGAATGAGCTCGGGACGCTTCGGCGGGCCCTGAAGCAGGATCGCTACGACGCGGTCGTGGACTTCCAGGGAGCGGTGCGATCGGCGCTCATTGGCCGGATGGCGCGAAGCCGACGGTACATTGGAGAAGCGAGACCCCGCGAGGCAGCGGCGAAGTTGTTCTTCACGGAACGGACTGCTACACGCGGCATCCACGTGATCGAACAGGATCTGGAAGTAGCTGCTTCGATTGCGGGCGACGAATTGAGGCCGGTACAGCCGATGTTGCCGTTCGATCCAGAGGCAGAGAAGTGGGCGGATCGCGTGATATCGGACGTCGGAGGGGCTCCCGCCGTGCTGATCAATCCAGGGGCGGGATGGGGTGCTAAGCGCTGGCCGGTGGAGCGGTATGCGGATGTGGCTCGCGGATTGTTGAACCGAGGCTGCGGGGTCTTTGTAAATGCGGGGCCCGGCGAAGTGCTGCTTGCGGACGAGGTGGTGAAGCGGACCGGTGGCGGAGCGACGTCATTGTTATGTTCGATTGAACAGCTGATTGCGATTACTCGTCGGGTGAGTCTGGCAATTGCGGGCGATACAGGTCCATTGCATCTTGCATGCGCTTTGGGACGACCGGTGGTGGGAATTTACGGGCCGACGGACCCGGGCCGCAATGGGCCGTTCGGGACGCGATTCAAGGTATTTCGAAGTCCAGAGAGCAAGCGAGATCACGCGCGGCGCGAAGAACCAGAAGCGGGATTGTTGACGATCTCGCCGGAAGAGGTGCTCGAGGCAGCTGAAGAACTGCTCTATTCTGAGGCGGCACGATGACGGAGAAGGCAGTTTCGAACAAATCCGGAGGTATGGAGCGCTGGCAAAAGATCGCGAGGCGAATACGTGTGCCATTGGGGTTTGTGACGGCTGCGCTGTACCTGTTCGAGTTGTGGCGAAGGCCCCCGCAATCGATGGCCATTGTCTGGAGCCTGCTGTTGGTGTTGCCTGGATTGTGGCTGCGGGGATATGCCTCGGGATACGTAAAGAAGAACCGTGAGCTGACCCAAACGGGACCCTATGCGCATACTCGGAATCCGCTCTACCTCGGGTCGATTCTGATTGCGGCAGGTTTTGCTGTGGCGCTGTTGAGCTGGCCTGTGGCCGCGGTGCTGGCAGCCATGTTCCTGATCATCTACGTGCCGGTGATTGCTTCTGAGGAACGGTTTCTGCGGTCAACGTTTCCGGATTTCGATGCCTATTGCGGGAGGGTGCCGCGATTGATTCCGAGACTCACCGCTGCGAAGCCGGCGACCGGACAAACGGAAGTTTCGTCAGGTAAGTTCTCTCTGGAGCTTTACTTAAGGCACCGCGAGTACAATGCAGCTATAGGAGCCGCCCTGCTCTATCTCAGCCTGCTCTTCCTCCGGCCGGCTTTGGGGCTTGTTGTACGCGTGCCGCATTAGAGGTTGACCAAGCCGGGTACGCGGTTTCGTGCTGAACCAGTCAAAGAGTCTAAGGAGCAGAGCCTGATAGTGAGAACGCGCACAGTAATAAAAGCAATTTTTTGTGCGCTCGCTCTCGCCGGTGTGGGGCATTCCCAGCAGCCCGTCCCTGCTGTCCAGCAGCTTCCGCCGCTGCCTCCGCCTCGACCAGGATTCAGCTTTCCAGCAAAGCAGACACTTACCTACACGGTGGACTGGCGTGTTTTTTCGGCCGGCACAGCAGTGATCCGGTTTGAAGAAGCGGGTGATCGGGAGAAGCTGAGCGCTGATGCGAATACCATCGGAGCGATCAACCTTCTGTTTCATGCCAGCGATCACTTTCAATCGAGTTTCGATCGTGCAAAGGGATGCACTTACCAGTTCGATAAGCAGACGGTGGAGGGAAGGCGGCAGATCAACTCCACGCTGAAGATGGACTACGCGCAGGGAAAGTCGATTCTGGACGAGAAGAACCTTGTGAATGGACAGTCGAAGCATGTGGAGTCGCCGATACCAGCGTGCATGACTGACCTGCTGACCGGAGTGTTCTACGCATCCTCGCAACCCCTTGAAATCGGGCACAACTTCGCAATGCCGGTTGTGGACGCGATGCATAACGTGCAGGTGACGATGAAGGTGGAAGCGCGCGAGGTGGTGAAAACTTCGCTCGGGACATTCAAGACCATTCGAGTGCAGCCGACTGCAGATGCTGGTGTGGTGAAAAACCGCGGGAACATCTGGATCTGGTACACGGACGACGACCGCCATCTGCCTGTTCAGATGAGAGCGAGGCTCTTCTGGGGAACGATCACATTCCGCCTGGTGGGGAACGAGAACAAGTAAAAAGCAGTTATCAGCCGCTACGTTTTTTTGCTTGCGACTGCCTTCCCCGATACTCACTGCCCTGCAAGCTCACTGCATTCTGAAGCGTTCGCGCATCATGCGCTGGAGGCGCGGCCAGTAGATCAGGTTGAAGGCGAGCTCCTTGTCGGGAAACATGAGGAGCGCCGCTTTCCGGGTGTCGGCGACCATCTCCGAAGCCTCCTCCACAGTAAGGGACGAGTCCTGAGCGATAACCTGCATAACCATGTTGAACATGATCTGGAGGCGACGGATTTTCCGGCTTTCTTCCTGGAGTTCTTCGGGCGATTGCGCGGGTGGCTGGTGTGCGGGCTCCGCCTCGGATGGGGAAGGTGGGACGGCCTCATTCTGCCGTTCCCAGGGGTTTCGAGATAAACCCATGCAGCAATTCCTCCTGGGTATTGGATGAAATTGTCGTGCTTTCAGTGCATGGTAGCAGCGGAATTGCCAGGCCGCTTTGGCCAGAGGTAAAGCGAGACTCTAGTGAGCTACCCGCAGCGGCACAGATCCGGAGTCCTTCCAACTGGCGACACGGTTGTTCTGGAAATAAATGTGGGAGTCTCCGTAGCCGAACTCATTGTCAGAAAAGAGGGTTGGCGTGCCCTGCAAAGCGATGACATCGCTCTTGGTGGAGCCGACTCCGAATGTACTCAGCCCGGGAACTGAGGGCGACTCGGACCAGAGTTTGACCCGGATGGGAGCAGCGGGATCGATCTTCCATCCAGCGACTTGGCCGTTCTTGAAATCGATCTCGGAGCCGCTATAAAACATCTTCTCGCCGCTGGAAGACGTGGGATTGCCCAGAACCGAGATCACTTCCGTCGGGGTGAGACCCGCCGTGATGTAGGGTTTCGCTCCCAGCGGATGGTGGGCCGCGGGCCGAATGGAAACTGCTTTTTCCGGTGGGGCTACAGCAGCAGGGACCGGTTGTGCCGGCACGGAGGTGGCAGGCGGTTGAGGCGTCGGAGAGGATTGCGGTGGTTGTGAGCTTGAACTGGATCCAAAGTGCACCGCAACATCGTGTTGCACTTCCAGCTTCAGCTGATCCCAGGCGCGAGCTGTGAACTGATTGCTGGAGAGGAAGGAGTCTCCGGCGAGCCAGATGATCGCAATTCCAGCGATAGCACCGAGGCCCAGGCCGACTTTGAGGAGAACCGCGGGTACCTTGGATTTCTGCCGGCGTCGGAGGATACGTCGAATCTCGTCGGTCTCTTCGCCCTCGAAATCGAAGTCGGAAGGGACAAACGGGTGCTCCGGAATCGGCTGTCTTTCGGCTGTCCGGGGCTGTTCCTGTTTCGGGTGCGACAGCAGATAGTCGTGGGCTGCGTTAATCTCTTTCAGCTTTTCTTCAGCATCCTTGCGAAGCCGCTGATCGTGGGCGAAGCGGTCTGGATGCCAGACTTTGACCAGCGTCATGTAAGTGTTTTCGATTTGATCGGACGCGGCCTGCGAGTCGAGGCCCAAGGCTTGGAGCGAAGCACAGCGATCGCAGAGACCGCCGAAAGTTTCGGCGATCATCCCACATGCGCAGAGGGACTTTCCAGCTTTGGTTGGATCGAAAACCATAGTTGAACCGAGATAGTTGTTTTGCTGGAATCGTAGCATTCAGCGGGCCCGGCGGATCAGATGCCCGAACGATGAATTGAACTTCGGTTACCGTTGACGGGACTTACTTCCGGCCCAGGCAGTAACATGCGTTGTCGCGGCGGAGCAGCTTGACTCAGCCGTATGTCGCAGTATGGCGGTAAGTTAAAGAACGCTAGTCGGGTTTGGTTCCGTGATGAAGACCGGACGATCGAGCTGATGGATTTGGAATCCGTAGAATAGGATTGGATGGCTTTCACTGAACAGTACGATATTGCCGTCGTGGGCGCCGGGCACGCTGGATGCGAGGCTGCGATGGCGGCAGCGCGGATGGGCCTTAAAACCGCTCTGATCACGATGAATCTCGACCTGATTGCGCAGATGAGCTGCAATCCCGCGATCGGAGGCGTGGCCAAGGGGCACTTGGTTCGCGAGGTGGATGCGCTGGGTGGGATCATGGGCGAGGTTGCGGACGCGGTTGGAATTCAGTTCCGGCTGCTGAATACTTCGCGGGGGCCCGCGGTGTGGAGTCCGAGAGCGCAGTGCGACAAGCAGCTTTATCGCGTGAAGATGCGCGAGGTGCTGGAAGGACAGCCGGGATTGCATATACGGCAGGCGGAAGTTGTCGATCTCGTCTTCGACGAGATCGAGGGACCAGGGACTAAGGACATAGGGTCTAACGGGACGCTGGACGAGCCGGAGTTACCGAGACCTGTGCGGCCGTTTCGACGGGTGTTGGGGTTGAAGCTGCGGGATGGGCGGCAGTTGATGGCGGGCGCGACCATCATCACGACCGGAACGTTTCTGAATGGATTGATTCACTGCGGGGAGGAGCGCTACCCGGCAGGGCGGAGTGGAGAGCCGGCCTCGGTTCTGCTGGGTGAGGCTCTGCGCAGGTTGGGTTTGCGGACATGCCGGTTGAAGACCGGAACGCCACCGCGGCTGGATGGACGCACGATTAAATGGGAGATGTTCGAAGAGCAGCCCGGAGATGCGGAGCCGACACCATTCAGCTTCAGGACAAAGAAGATTGTGCAGCCTCAAGTAAGCTGCCATATCGCGTTCACGACGCCGAAGACGCTGCGTTTGATCCGCGAGAATGTGCACCGGTCGGCGATGTATTCAGGGCAGATTGAGGGGATCGGGCCGCGCTATTGTCCGTCGATCGAAGACAAGGTGGTCAAGTTCCCCGATAAGACTCAGCATCAGTTCTTCCTCGAGCCGGAGGGGCTGAATACGCATGAAGTCTACGTGAACGGAATGTCGACATCGCTGCCGATGGAGGTGCAGTGGCAGATCGTGCATTCGATTCCGGGACTCCACGAGGCCGAGATGCTGCGCCCGGGATACGCGATCGAGTATGACAGCGTAGATGCGACGGAACTGGACCGCAGCCTGCGGGTGAAGTGCATGGAAGGGCTGTATCTGGCGGGGCAGATCAACGGGACGTCAGGGTACGAAGAGGCGGCATGCCAGGGGATTATGGCGGGGATCAATGCCGCCTTGTATGTGAAGGGCGAGGCGCCGTTCACGATGGATCGGACTGAGGGTTACACGGCGATCTTAATCGATGACTTGATTTCGAAAGGGACCAACGAACCCTACCGGATGTTTACTTCGCGTGCGGAGTTCCGGCTGCATCTCCGGATTGATAACGCGGACCGGCGATTGACTCCGTACGGGCGCAAGCTGGGTCTGATTGATGATGAGGCCTGGGCGGAGTACGAGCAGAAGCAGGCGCGGATGGTTGCATTGGCGAATCTGCTGGCGACGCGTAAGGTGGATGCCGAAAAACTCGCGGCGGCAGGATTTGAAGATCTTGGCCCGGTGAATGGTCAGACGTGGGCCCAGTTGCTGAAACGGCCCGAGGTGACGATCGAGCTTGTCCTCGTTGCGGTGCGTGATGCACTCGCGAGCGATCCACTGTTACGGGAACTGGCGCATGTCGAGCAGGATGCGGCTGTGCGCAGGGCGGTCTTGCATAACGAAGCCCGCGCGGTGGAGACAGAAATCAAGTTTGCTGGGTATCTGGAGCAGCAGAAGAAGGCGATCGAGAAGCTGAAGGCAGCGGAGTCGGTCGCTATTCCCAACTGGCTGGACTATAGCGTGATCAGCGGTTTGTCACGAGAGATGCGCGAGAAGCTGGAACGAGTTCGGCCGGGAACGATCGGGCAGGCGAGCCGAATCCCAGGCGTAACGCCGGCAGCTTTGTCGCTGGTGCACGTGTCAATTCGTTTGCAGGGAGCGGGACGGGCGAGAGCGGCGAGTTAAGTTTTATCTCAGGTCTCAGAATCGAGATCTAAAGACAAGCCTCGTGACAGTCGCCGTCGCATGTGCCCGAATCCGGGGCACCAGACTACTTGTCGGATTTGCCGAAGATCGGAATGTGGAAGGGCAACTCTGCCTCTGACTTCTTCTTGCCTTTTCCGTTGTCCTCTTTCAAGACGGTGCGCTGCGAGTTCACACAGAGCCATCCGTTGTGAGCCCGCTCAAAGACGTGGGTGAATACGCCCTTTTCATTCACTTCGCCCGATGTGCCGCGATGGTGGAGAACGTAGGTGCCGTTGGCTACAGCGGTGTCCCCCAGCATGCGCACCGTGATCACCTTCTGTTCCAGATGAAGCGATTTGTCCTCAGTGGCGATTATGAAGGCGAGCTGCTGGTTACGGGTCGTGATGTCGCCGGAGCCCGATACATCGAGAAACAAAGGCGAGAGCACGTTTTCGAGGCTGTACTGATCGCGCCGGTTCACGGCCTGGTCCCAGGCATCCTCAATCTTCTGGAACTGCGCGACTTCTGGGGTGGAAGTGGATGTAACCGGGGCTTGGGGTGATGCAGCAGAGTTGCTCGGAGCCTGTGCCAGCGCGATGCAGGGAAGAAGAAGAGCAGTGAAGCAGGCGAGAATTCGGTTCATGAGCGTACGGGAAACTCCCAGATACGATGATATCTCTTGGACGGAAAAGGCCGGGAATCGGGACCAGAGCACCAGGGATCTGAGGAGCGGTTAAATGAGGTTCTGAAGCCGGTCGGGCTGATGGAGCGTGATCATCGAGTCTTCAATCGTGATCGAGCCCTCTTTGCGGAATTGGCCCAGTGTACGGGTTACCGTTTCGCGGGTTGTGCACGCCATAGAAGCCATCTCTTCGTGGGTCAGAAGAAGTGGGAAGCGATAGCCGCCGTTCACGTGTTCGCCGATCTGATGGGCAAGTTCGAGAAGCAGCCGTCCTAGACGTCCTGCGACCGTCTCCGCAAGCGCGATGCGGCAGGCATCCTGCAGAGCGAAGCGGTATTCCTGGCAGATGCACTGAACGGCTCGCATCTGGGCTTCGCGGTGATTGCGAAGAAAGGTGAGGAAACGTTCCCGTTCCACAGGGCGAAGTTGAGCCGAAGTCAATGACTCGGCAGAAACTTCATAGACACCATGGGAAAGGGCTGCGTAGAGGCCGAGGACGGAGCCGGGCCCTGCGACACGGACGATCATCTGGCGGTCTTGTGCCCGTCCCGCGGTCAGCTTCAGATAGCCGCTGCAGATCAGGTAGAGGCAACGGGCATCTTCGCCCTGGCTGAAGAGAGCAGCCTGTGCGGGAAGGCTGATGGTGCTGGTAACCAACTCGAGGTCGGCGAGGACTGCGCTTCCGAGGGAACAGAACCAGCCCGGCCGACGACTGGAGCATGCTGCACAGCCGATCGGAGACTGGCGACCGTTGGATTTCTGCCGCCGAGCTGTGGCCGTGTGAATTGCCAAGTCCGCCATGTTCTTGCCTTCTACCCAGTGTGCCGATCCTGCTGTTTCCTGGATGTGATGGGGCTCACGCTCGCACTGCCGCATAAAGTCATTCACGCGTTGGGAATGCGGAGCATGCCTCTGGGGAAAATCTGCCTGCAAATCTTTTCCTGAAGGTGAATAGCCTTCGGCGATTCGATTGTGACGGGGGCATAAGCGTCCAGCTTTTCGAGCCTGAAAGATCCAGACCCCTACTCGGGCAGAAACGATGAAGAGGAGCTCAAATCGAAGCGGCGTCCCGGAAATGTATGTCTCTGAAAGGGAAATGGATAGTGCGGCCGTGTACGCATGTTGGACCCTTGTGGATCGACCCCGGTTTGGGACGACAGCGCTGCGCTGTTTCACTCTGGGACTGTCCAAATCCGGATGTGATGGAGGTCACCGTAAGGTGAGTTCCTGGCGGGTTACGATTTCCGCCATAAGGTGATGCTCCACACAGGGTGAACCGAGTAGCAGCAAGCGAAATTGTTCGACTGGTACTTACCTCAAAAAGGTCGCATCAAGCCGAAGTTTTGCTGAGCTGATTTGCCGGTTGTCCGGGAGCTTCCCAAGGGTGAACTTGATGCATAAAGAACGGCTATCTACACGAAAGCGCCACGTCGATCCTGGCACCGCACTGGGTCTGCTGACCTTTCTATTGCTGCTATTCCCGGTGCTGATGTGCTCGCATTCGGCAATGGCAGCGTCAGCGAAGAGGTCAGCGCCAGCCGCGAAGAACCAGCCCACGGCATCGGCCGCAGACTACGTCGGGCAAGAGACGTGCGCAACGTGCCATGAAGAGGTGTCCAAGGGATTCGCCTCGAACCCACACACGAAGTTGGCCGAGATGCATGGGAAGACCGGCATTACGTGCGAAGGGTGCCACGGACCGGGCAAGGCGCACGTAGATGGTGGTGGTGACGTCGCGAAGATCTTCAATCCGGCGAAGGC
>Ga0070661_100003312_pt1 | contig 11125 bp, 9 predicted proteins | sample KBSC43metaG_FD_64663 | JGI IMG/M metagenome (GOLD analysis project Ga0070661, IMG submission 64663) | Corn rhizosphere microbial communities from Kellogg Biological Station, Michigan, USA - KBS C4-3 metaG | ecosystem: Host-associated > Plants > Roots > Rhizosphere > Soil ...
CACCGCCGAGAAGAGCCGCAAATTCTTCGACGACGCGAACGAATGGGCGCGAAGCGAGGGCTTTGCCGGGCTCGGCTATGCCACCCGCAAGGGGGGCGAGTGGGGCGGCCCGATCGCCAAGAACCACGGCGAGGAAGGCATGAATCGCCTAGCGGACGAGATGGGCCTCGGTCCTGACGACGGCATCTTCTTCGCCGCCGGCAAGGAAGAGGAGGCGGCCCGGCTCGCCGGCCTCGCACGGACTCGCGTGGGTGAGCAGCTCGACCTGATCGAGCAGGGTGCATTCCGCTTCTGCTGGATCGTCGACTTTCCGATGTTCGAGTTCAATGAAGACCAGCGGAAGATCGACTTCAGCCACAATCCCTTCTCGATGCCGCAGGGCGAGATGGAGGCCCTGGAATCCAAGGACCCGCTCGATATCCTCGCCTGGCAGTATGACATCGTCTGCAACGGCGTGGAGCTGAGCTCCGGAGCGATCCGGAACCACCGCCCGGATATCATGTACAAGGCGTTCGAGATCGCTGGCTATACGAAGGAAGAAGTCGACACGAACTTCGCCGGAATGATCAATGCCTTCAAGTTCGGCGCGCCGCCGCACGGAGGATCTGCTCCCGGCATCGACCGAATCGTCATGCTGCTCGCCGACGAGCCGAACATCCGCGAGGTCATCCTCTTCCCGATGAATCAGAAGGCGGAAGATCTCATGATGAACGCGCCCGCCGCGGTCATGCCGAAACAGCTCAAGGAGCTGAGCATCAAGGTCGTTGTCGACAACTGAGCGGTCGGACGTTGTGCGTCTGAATTAATGCGTTAACCTCGGCGCATGGATCCGGCCCTGAATTCCGCGCTTGGTGCGCTTCGCGACCATCTCGCAGAGCTGCAACTGCCTCAGATCGCGCATGGCCGTCGCGCCATCATCCTTTTCGAAGGCCCGGAGGGCGCAGGAAAGAAGCTGGCCCTGAAGCAACTCGCCGCCGCGTTCGATCCTTGTCATTTCTTCGTCTATTCGACTGCCTTCGATCGGCGTGAGGCCAATGAAGGACATTGGCTCGCCCGATTCTGGCGTCAGCTGCCGACGGCAGGGCACACGTCGATCTTCTTTCGAAGCTGGTACCGGCGCGTGCTCGACGATCGCGTGCTCGGGCGGACAGCGGAGGATTCCGTTTCGCGGGTGTTCGACGAGATCAACGAGTTCGAGGTCCAGCAGCGGGATTACGGCACCCTGCTCGTGAAGCTCTATTTCGACGTCAGTGCCGACGTTCAGGAACAGCGCCTGGCGCAGCGGCGGCAGAATCCATGGCGGGGCAGGGTTGCCGTTGAAGATTTCATCCGCGCCGACGATCCTGCCTATCAGCATGCGCTGGACGAGCTCAGGGCGAACACCGACACGCGGTGGTCGCCATGGCGCACGATCGACGGCGACGATGAGCAGCGGGCTACCCTGGCTGCGTTGGAAGCGATTGCCGAAGCCTGGTCGAAGGCGATGCCTGCCGAGCCGCCGCAATTGGTGTCCGCTCCGCGCGTCGCCTAGCCCGGGTATCGGATCGACAGCACTTCGTAGCTTTTCTCGCCGGCGGGCAAGCGGACGATGCGCTCATCGCCAACCCGCGCCCCGATCAGCGCGCGCGCAACCGGAGCGCTCCAGCCGATCCGGCCTGATCCGGCATCGGTCTCGTCATCGCCAACGAGCGTGAGCGTGCGGCGGTTGTCGTCCTCGTCGGCAAGCTCGACGGTCGCGCCGAACCGAACCTGGTCGCGGGCCTGCTGCCTCGATGGGTCGACGACCTTCGCGTCCTTCATGATCCGCGCAAGGTGCGCCAGCCTGCGGTCGATCTCGCGGAGCCGGCGTTTGCCGTAGATGTAGTCGGCATTTTCGGACCGGTCGCCAAGCGACGCGGCCCATGACACCGTCTCGACGATCTTCGGCCGTTCGGTCCCGAAGAGCTCGTCATATTCGGCGCGGATGCGTGCCAGTCCTTCTGGCGTGATGTAACGGTCGGCCACAGCCGCCGACCTATCAGCCCGGGCGGTCCTTCCCAAGATAGCGCGACACGTGGAACGAGGTCTGCTGCGGCTGCGACGTGCGCATCGAATCGTAAACCACTGTGTTTTCGATCACCCGCTGAACGTAAGCGCGCGTCTCCGTATAGGGGATCGCCTCGATCCATTTCAGCACGTCCACCCGGCCGCGCGGATCGCCATATTGCCGCACCCATTTGCCCGCATTGCCTGAGCCAGCATTGTAGCTCGCCACCGCCAGCGGAACATTTCCGCCCCAGATGTTTAGCATCCGCTGAAGGTAGGAAGAGCCGATCGATACGTTGTAGCTGGGATCGCTGATCAATCGGTAGCTGTCGAAGCCGACGCCCATCTTGCCGGCCTGCTCGCGCGCCGTTCCGACCATCAACTGCATCATGCCGCGAGCGCCGGCGTGACTGACGGCATAAGGATCGAAAGAACTCTCCTGGCGGCTGATGCCATGAGCGAGGGACCAGAGGTTTCCGGATACGGATGCTGGGAGGGTCGGGTAGGCTTGGCGCACGTAGAACATCGACCCTTTGATCCGAGCCATGCGCGAGGTCCACACGGCCATGTCCTGTCGGCCAATTTGCTGGCCGAGGTCCACGGCCAGATTGCGGTCGGAGTCGTTGTCGAGGGATTCGGCAAGCGCCTTCACGAACAAGGCCTGCTCGTTCGACCGGCCCTGCTGTCCAAGCAGCCGGATCGCCTGCACCACCCGCCGGCTGTTGAAGGCGGTGCGCTGCAGCTGCGTGGTCGTATATTGGGGGAGCGCTGCAGGAGGTGGCGGCACGGATCGGCCGAGCCTTTCCAGCGCGAGCTGGCCGTAAAAGAGCTCGGGGTAAGCGGCCGCGCGCTGGAAATAGGCGTTGGCGTCCTGGAAGCGGCCGGCCGAAAGCGCTGCTCGCCCTGCCCAATAACTGCCCTTCGTCTGCACCTGCAACGAACGGCCGCCACGAGCGTAGCGGTCGAACATCGCAATGGCGGTGCTGGGCCTGTTCATGCGGTCAAGCGCGACGGTTCCGGCAAGCCAGGCGAGAGTCGTATAATCGTCGCGAATCCCGATCGACTGATCGGCCACGTTCGTGCCCGCCGGAAGGACGTCATCGGCCTGGCTCGCGATATTGTAGGCAGTCTGCCAGTTGCGGTCCTGCACGGCATCGCCGGCAAGCAGGATGAGCATTTCTAGGAACCGATCCGGATCGGTGGGCTTGTAAGCAAACTGATGGTCGCGCGCGGCCAGCTGTTGTGCGGCCTGCGAGTAGTTGTTGGCCCGAAGCCAGCGCGCTCGATCCATCATCAATCCGGCATCGCGCGTGACATTCGCGATCACTGCCGCGTAGCGGCTATCGGCATCGGGGGCGTTCTGCTGCAAGGCGATCCGCGCTCCGAATGCAGCCTGTCGTTCCGGACTGGTCGTCGACCACAAGCGCGCAGCGTCGTCCGCTCTCTTGGCGAACAACAGGGAATCGACGCGATCGTCGGCATCTGTGCGCGTGAAGCTTCCGCCATAGCGGGCCCAAATTGCCTGCTCGTCACTCGGGCTCAGGTCGGCCGACCGCCAGGCCTGCCGTGCGGCATCGAGAGCGAGCGCGTTCTGTCCATTGGCGCTATACGCGTCCGCCAGCCGCGCCCAACCATTGCCGGTCTTTGGCTTGTCGGCAGCGAAGAAGGCGCGGACGGTCGCCGCATTCTCCCCGGGCTGCATCGCTTTCTCCGCCCAGGTCCGCATGCGCGTCTCGTCAGGCCAGTCGGGGTTAGCGATCAGGAACGATGCGTAATTGCCGAATCGATAGCCGTTGCTCTGCCGCAGGCTACGCCACTGATCCAGCGACGCTGCGACGCTCGAGGAGTAAGCAGCTGTGGGGGCATAGTTGCCGGGCGCGGCATATTGAGCCCAGCTCGCTACGGCGGTGGCAAGAAACACCGGGATCATCACAGCGGCACGCCACATGCTGGACATCTTGCCTCCCCCCTCCTTATCAGGCCGTGAACGCCGGCCCCCAATCCACAATATTACCTAGCCAGCCTAACTCTCCTTGGAGGAGGTAAGTTCATGTTTTTCGGCTCGATTCCTGCGCTCGTGACGCCATTTTCCGGCGGTCGTGTCGCGGAAGACACATTCGCCGAATTCGTCGAATGGCAGATTGCCGAAGGATCGAACGCGCTCGTTCCGTGCGGAACGACGGGAGAAAGCGCGACGCTCAGCCGGGACGAGCACCGGGAGGTGATCGCTCACGCCGTCGGGGTCGCCAGGGGCAGGGTCCCGGTGATCGCCGGCTGCGGAAGCTACTCGACGGCCGCGGCGATCGAGATGGTGCGGGCGGCCGCTGACGTCGGCGCCGACGCGGTCCTGGTCGTCGTGCCCTATTACAACAAGCCGAGCCAAGCGGGGCTCGCGGCGCATTTTACGTCGATTGCCGAGGCCTCACCCTTGCCGATCGTGGTCTACAACGTGCCTTCCCGTACGGTCGCCGACATTTCGGTCGAAACGCTTGCCGAGGTCGCCAAGCATCCGAAGATCGTTGCCGTGAAGGATGCCACCGGGAACCTCGCCCGCGTCTCCGGTCAGCGACTCGCTTGTGGCACGGACTTCGTGCAACTGTCGGGCAATGACGACATGGCGCTTGGCTTTAATGCGATGGGCGGTGTCGGCTGCATTTCGGTGACGGCCAACGTCGCCCCGAAGCTCTGCTCAGACTTCCAGCGTGCGATGCGTGAAGGTCGCTGGGAAGATGCGGTCGACCTGCAGGACCGGTTGTACCCTCTTCACGCGGCGCTTTTCTCTGACGCGTCGCCTGGGCCCACCAAATATGCCCTGACACGCGTTCGGCCGGGATTCCCTGCCGAACTGCGCTTGCCCTTGGTGGAAGCCTCCGACGCTGCGAAGCGTGCCGTCGACGCGGCACTCGAACATGCGGGGCTGGCCTGACAGCCCATGGCCAAGCCGCTTCCGCAGTCCTTCGACAAGCAAAAGGTCGTGGCCGAGAACCGCCGCGCGCGCTTCGACTATTTTGTCGAGGAGCGGTTCGAGGCAGGAATCCAGCTGACCGGCACCGAGGTGAAGTCCCTGCGCCACGGCGAGGGGTCGATCGCGGAAAGCTATGCGACGGTCGAGGGGGAGGAAGTCTGGCTGATCAACAGCCATGTTCCGGAATATAGCCACGGCAACCGCCAGAACCATGAGCCAAAGCGCCCACGCAAATTACTGCTCAAGAACCGCGAAATCGCGAAATTGCACGGCGCCATCACGCGCCAGGGGCTGACGCTCGTACCGCTGTCCATCTATTTCAACAGCAGTGGCAGGGCCAAGGTCGAGGTAGCGCTGGCGCGCGGCAAGAAAGTGCACGACAAGCGCGAGACAATGAAGGAACGGGACTGGAAGCGCGAGCAGCAGCGCCTGCTGAAATCCAATGGCTGACGCACCGCCGCCCGCCGGCCGCTTCGATTGGCTGACGCGGCATATCCCGACGCGTGAGAACGTCCACCGGCACCCGATCCTTCGGCCGTTTGCGCCGCATCTTTCCCATTCCTCCCTGTGGAGGATGACAAGGCGTTCGGTTCCTCGCGGCGTGGCGGTCGGCCTGTTCGTGGGCGTCATGATCCCGATCATGCACACGGCCATCGCAGCCATCATCGCGATCCCGCTGCGTGCCAATGTTGCCATTGCGGCGGCCTTCACGCTGCTGGTGAACCCGCTGACGATCCCGCCGCTCTATTACGCAGCCTATCGCATCGGCTCCTGGGAGCTCCACAATGACGGAAGGCTGGTGAACCCCGCCGCGGCCGAAAGATTTTCGGGCGAGCTCAGTCGCCTGCTCTTCTGGATCCATCAGGCATCGGGGCCGATCGCGGTCGGAGTACTGACGATTGCCGTTGCTGCCGCGGTGCTGGGTTATCTGGGGGCGGCGCTATCGTGGCGCTTCTGGTCGCATAGCCGATGGCAGCAGCGCCGGGAGACGAGAGGCTGACCGCTTCGACCGTTCGCAGCCGCGCGGCGCGCGATCGTCGATTGGGATTCGCGTGGGGAGGCGCTAGCCTGTCCAACGCGCGGAACTGGGATGGAGGGTTAGAAATGTTTCGAGTGATTGCGTTCGCTCTTGCGACGACGAGCCTGGCTGCGTGCGCGACGCAGGCGCCGCCACCGCCGGCAGCGGTGGACACTCCGGCCGTAGCCGAGGCTCCGGCGCCTGCTGCGCCAAAGCCGCAATATGGGACGTTCGGGTTCGACCTTGCCGGCATGGATCGCGGCGTCCAGCCCGGCGACAATTTCTACCAGTTCGCGAATGGTACCTGGGCGAAGAACACGCCAATCCCGGCGGACAAGCCGAACTACGGCGCCTTCAGCTTCCTCGACGATTTGTCGCACACCCGCACGCAGGAACTTCTGGAGCAGGCGAAGGCGGACCCGAATTCCAAGATCGGCGCGGCTTACGCGACCTATCTCGACACCGCCGCGATCGAGGCCAAGGGCCTTGCGCCGATCGAGCCCTGGCTCAAGGAGATCCGTGGCCTCAAGTCGAAGGCGGGCTATGCTGCGCTCGCGGCAGCCGCGACGCAGAACGGCGTCGGAACGCCATTCGCCGCGCTGGTCACGCAGGATCGCAAGGACCCCGATGTCTATGCGATGAACCTGTTCCAGTCGGGCCTCGGCCTGCCGGACCGCGACTATTATCTGTCGGCCGATCCCAAGCTCGCGGAAGCCAAAGCGGCCTATGAGAAGCATCTCGCCACGATGCTGACCCTCGCGGGCGAGCAAAATGCGGCCGCCCGCGCGAAGGCGATCATGGATTTCGAGACGGGCATCGCCAAGGCCAGCTGGACCCGCGTCCAGAGCCGCGACGCCAACAAGACGTACAACAAGATGAGCCTGGCTGCGCTTCAGAAGTCGGCGCCGGGCTTCGACTTCGGCGCCTATTTCAAGGCGCGCGGCGTCTCGATCAACGACGTGATCGTCGGCCAGCCCTCGGCGATCTCCGGAATCGCGAAGGCCGTCCGTCAGGCGCCGCTTGGAGTCCTGAAGGACCAGTTGCTGGTTCGGTCGCTCGACGGCTTCTCCGACGTGCTCCCAAGCGCGTTCGACAAGGAAAGCTTCGCTTTCTTCGGCACGGTACTCTCCGGAACGCCCGAACAGCAGGAGCGCTGGAAGCGGGCAGTCGATTATACGGTCGGCAGCCTGACCGATGAGGTCAGCAAGATCTACGTCGCCAAATATTTCCCGCCGGAAACCAAGGCGGCTGCCGACGAGATGGTGCGCAACATCATCTCCGCCATGAACCGGCGTATCGATGCGCTGGACTGGATGACGCCCGAGACCAAAGCCAAGGCGCACCAGAAGCTCGCCGCCTTCACTCCGCGCATCGGCTATCCGGATCAATGGCACGATTACTCGGCAATGAAGGTCGTGCCCGGCGACGCGTTCGGCAACGAGCTGCGGTCGAACCAGTGGGCTACGGCCGACAATATTGCGAAGCTCGGCCAGCAGGTTCGGCGCTGGGAGTGGGGCATGACCCCCATGACGGTGAACGCGCAGGCCAATCCGACCCTCGTCGCAATCACTTTCCCCGCGGCGATCCTCCAGCCACCTTTCTTCGATCCGAAGGCCGACCCGGCGGTCAATTACGGCGGGATCGGCGCCGTGATCGGCCACGAGATGAGCCACCATTTCGACGATCAGGGGTCGAAATACGACATCGCCGGCAAGCTCACCGACTGGTGGACCGCGGCGGACGTCCAGGCCTTCAACTCACGGCTCGACAAGCTCGAGGCCGAATATAATGCCTATGAACCGCTGCCAGGGTTCCACGTCATCGGGAAGCTTACGATGGGCGAGAATGTCGCGGACCTTGCCGGTCTTACGACAGCGCACGATGCCTATATCGCCTCGCTCGGCGGGAAGGCGCCTCCGGTCATTGACGGATTCACCGCCGACCAGCGTTTCTATCTGGGTTGGGCGCAGGTCTGGCGCCGCAACTACCGTGAGGCGGATCTCCGCCGCCGGTTGCTGACGGACCCGCATTCGCCGTCGGAGCAGAGAGCGAACATCGTCCGCAACATGGACCCCTGGTACAACGCCTTCGGCGTCCAGCCGGGGCAAAAACTCTATCTGTCGCCGGCCGAACGCGTGCGCATCTGGTAGGACCGCATACAGCTGCTAACATGCGGGGCAGCTAGATGCTGTACCAGGAGCTGCCTCGCATCGAATCGACGCCCCTCGACGGGTGGGGCCGCTGGCTTGCTCCTGCACTGATCTTCGCGGCCGCGCTCACCGCGGCCGTGATGCTTCTTCTGGCAGGTCAGGCCTGGATTGCCGGATTAGCGCTGTTGATCGGGCTCACGGGTGCGGCTTTCGGCCTACGCAAGACCGCTGCCCCTGACATCTCGCCGGGGCAGCTAGGCGATGGCCCTGATTATTCCCTCGTCGGGTCAGCGCTCGGTCTCGGCAACGACCCTGTCGCGCTCACCGACAGCGACGGCTCCCTGCTGGTGGTCAACAGTGCCTATCGAGACCGGTTTGGCGCAAAGCCGCCGCTCCACCTCGGTGCCGGCACCGAAGCCGAGCAAGGGCTGAAGCTTGCTCAATCCATGGCGTGGCGGGACGGCGGAGGCTGTGTCGCGGGAATCGAAACCGCGGCGGGGCCAAGCCCCGTCGAGGTCGAGCGCGTGGGCGCGCGGGCGGACCTCCTGCTGTGGCGATTTCCTTCGGCTGCAGCGCCGGATCCGCTGTCGATGGCGGTTCGGCGGACAGAGGGCGTCACCGGCGATCGCCTGGCATCAGCAGGAGTGGCCGTCGCCGTCGTCAGCGCCAACGGCGCAGTGCTTGCTGCGAACAGCCTTTTTGCGGAGCGTGCGCTCGGTCCCGACCGGCATCTCCAGGATGCTCGCTTCGCGGATCTCGTCGAAATCGGCGAGGATGAGCAGGTTCGGCTCGTTGCCGAAGGGGAAGGCGCCCAGCCTGTTCGGGTGGTGCATGTGCCGGTCGATCCGACGGGTGAAGGCAGTGCCGGGACGGTCCTCCTGTTCGATCGGAACGAACAGGGCTCTGCTGGTCAGTCTACCAACCTTCAGGCCCTGCTCGACGTCATGCCGATCGGCCTGGCGCTCGTCGACAGGGACGGGCGCTTCCTGACCATGAATGGAGCGTTCCGCCAGGCCGCAGCGATCAAGGGCTCGACAATGCCGGTCTATCCGGGCGACCTGGTCGTCAAGGAAGACAAGGCCGCGGTCGCGGACGGCGTTCGTCGCAATGCGAGGGGCCCCGCAATGTCGGGAGACCTTGCGGTCCGGTTGGCTAATCAATCGTCGGAGCCTGTGGCCCTGACGATCGCCGGTCTGCGTGGGTTGGGCGACGCGGCAGTCTTGCTCCTCCTCAAGGACAATAGCGAAGAGGCCAAGCTCAAGCGGCAGGTGGCCCAGGCGACGAAGATGCAGGTTGTCGGACAATTGGCCGGCGGTGTCGCGCACGACTTCAACAATATCCTGACGGCGATCATCGGTCATTGTGACCTGATGCTGATGCGGCACACGCCGGGGGACAGCGACTATGACGATATCCAGCAGATCAAATCGAACTCGAACCGCGCTGCGGGCCTTACTCGACAGCTTCTTGCCTTCTCGCGCCAACAAACCCTGCGCCCGCAGGTGCTCCAGCTTCCCGATGTTGTGTCGGAGGTGTCCCATCTGCTGAAGCGCCTGCTGGGCGAAACGGTCGAACTGGTGGTGAAGCACGGCCGAAGCCTGGGTCCCATCCGCGCGGATCCGGGCCAGCTTGAGCAGGTCATCATCAATCTTGCCGTAAACGCCCGCGACGCAATGGCCGGGAAGGGACGCGGCACGCTCACCATCCAGACCTATTCGGTGAAATCGGACCAGGTCGCCGAGCTCGGTTCCGATATCCTTCCGATCGCGGATTACAGTGCATTGTCTGTGACCGACACGGGTACGGGGATTGCGCCAAGCGTGCTCGGCAAGATTTTCGAGCCGTTCTTCACCACCAAGGAAGTCGGCAAGGGTACGGGGCTGGGTCTCTCGACGGTCTACGGCATCGTCAAGCAGTCCGGCGGCTTCATCTTCGCGGATTCGAAGGTGGGCGAGGGGACGCGTTTCGTCATCTATCTCCCTGTTCACCGAGAGGAAGCTAAGGCGACAAGGTCCCGAAAGACCGAGAAAACCAAGAAGGATGAATTGTGGGGCAGCGGGACGGTTCTTCTCGTCGAGGACGAACCCATGGTGCGCAGCGTCGCCGAGCGCGCGCTGACGCGGCATGGCTACACGGTCATAACCGCGGACAATGGCGAGGATGCGCTCGAAATCCTCGCGAAGAACGAACCCATCGACCTGCTCATCAGCGACGTGGTGATGCCAGGCATGGATGGACCGACCATGGTTCGCGAAGCGCGGCAGAGCCGGCCGGAGCTCAAGATCCTGTTCATGTCCGGATATGCGGAAGAGCAGCTGCGCAAGTCGATCGACATCGAGAACGTCAATTTCCTGCCAAAGCCGTTTTCGGTGACCGACCTTGCGGAGGCGGCCAGGCGGGCCGTCATGACAAAATAAGATATTTGCGCTTTTGAGACTCGGCCTTATTCCACCGGTCTAAATGTCGGGTCAGCGTTCCATCCTCATCGTCGAAGACGAGCCGCTCATTGCTATGATGCTTGAGGATTTTCTCGATTCGCTTGGCCACAAGGTCTGGGGAACCTGCGATACGGTCCAGTGTGCCCTCGATGAGGTGGAAAAGGGCGGCTTCGACCTCGCCATCCTCGACGTGAACCTCAAGGGCGAGAATGTCTGGCCAGTCGCGAGCCTACTTCGCGAACGCAAGGTGCCGTTCGTGATCGCTACCGGTGGCCACGTCGACCCACCGCCGGCCGAGTTCAACGATGCGCCCGTGATCGAGAAACCCTATACCGTCGACAGGGTAACGCCGGCGATCGAGGCGGCGTTCGCAGCATAATCGCGACAATGGGTGCGGCGCTTGCCCTCACCGCCGCGGCCGCGACTTTCCCATCATGATCGATTTCCAGAGCCATCTGATCTTCCCAATCCACGCGGTCCCAAAGGCAGGTCCGTGGCCGCCCTCGGCAGAGCGGCTGTCGGTAGACAC
>Ga0070661_100003314_pt1 | contig 11121 bp, 9 predicted proteins | sample KBSC43metaG_FD_64663 | JGI IMG/M metagenome (GOLD analysis project Ga0070661, IMG submission 64663) | Corn rhizosphere microbial communities from Kellogg Biological Station, Michigan, USA - KBS C4-3 metaG | ecosystem: Host-associated > Plants > Roots > Rhizosphere > Soil ...
CGCCGATCGGCATGAGGGAATAAAGCGGTCTCCCATCGAGTCACCTTTGGTGATCAGGGCGTCGGAGCCCGCATCACGCATAAGTTAGCGAATGAGGTGGCGGACCGGGGTCGCCTGGCCAACCACATCTCGCAAGAAAAGGAGAGATATCAATGAGAACGATTGTAGCCAACGTGATGACTGCCTTTGCGGGCAGCCTGCTCTTAGCCCCTTTGATGTTGGGGCTAGCTCAGGCGGGAAGCGCGTCTGACCTCAAGGATGCTGCCATCGCCACTCATGATGGCGCCGTTATGCTTGTCCACGGTGGCGGCGGAGGCGGTGGCGGCGGAGGGCATGGCGGAGGCGGCGGCGGATTCGCCGGCGGCCACGGCGGAGGCGGCGGTGGATTCGCCGGCAGCGGTGGCTTCCACGCCTATGCCGGCCGCGGCTTCGATCGGGGGGGCCGGTTCGATCGTGATAGCCGGTTCGACCACGACTTCCGTCACCGTCGTGTTTTCGACAATGATGCCTTCATCGGTGATGGCTTCTATGGTTACGGCTATGGTGACTGCTATTGGCTGCGGCGCCATTTCTGGGCCCGCTATGAAGCCTGCCTGGAAAACTACTACTGACCTCGCGTAGCTAGAGAGACGCAATATCTCTCAAAGCTAATAAGCAGGGGCCCCGCTCGTGCGGGGCGCCTCGCCCCAGCCTTGTGAAAGGATCCCACCGATCGTCGACTGTGCAATCGACGCTGGGTATCACCATGCGATCGAGAAGTTCGAGTACTTGGACAAATCATGGTGCTTAAGTGCATAAAGTTCGGTTGCAATCAGTCGAACAAACGAATGCACCACGAATAAAACGAGATCGTAGAGTTCGTCTGTGACCGGCACCCCCACGCACTGTGATTGAAGAGCGATGCTCTCGCACAATTGTTAAGGTCGAAGCAGATGCCCACCAATGAAGCACAGCTGGTTGATTTCTTGCTGCTTGGCGGCGGATTGGCGAGCGCCACGGCCGCAGAAACCCTGCGCGCGGCCGGGGTCGAGGGCAGTATTGCAATCCTGTGCGCGGAAACCATGCTCCCCTATTACCGACCACCGCTATCAAAAGAGTTTCTTCTCAAGGGTCCTGACCAGACTAAAGTTTTGATCCATGACCACTCGTTTTACCGAGACCGCGCAATCGACGTGCACTTAGGGACGCGAGTGTGCGGGGTCGATGCCGATAGGCGTACAATCGAAACCGATTGTGGTGTTCATTTCCGCTTTGACAAATTGCTGATCGCGACCGGAGCGAGCGTGCATAAGCTGTCTATACCGGGCGCAAACTTGGAGGGTGTTCATTATCTGCGCACGGTTAATGATGCGCTTTCGTTATATCAAGCTATCGCGCATGCGCAGCGAGCGATCGTCATAGGAGCGAGCTTCCTCGGGATGGAGATCGCGGCCTCTTTCGCGACAAGGGGAGTCGCGACGACCTTGATCGCGAAAGAGGACCTCGTCTACGAGAAGCTATGCTCGCCGGAGGTCTCCGATTTCTTCGCCGGATATTTCAGGGCGCGCGGCGTGGATTTCATTTTTGGAGAAGAGGTCAAAGAGTTTTGGGGGACAGCGAAGGTCGAAGGCATTGTGACAAGCAGCGGCAAAAGGATGCCCTGCGATATTGTTGCGGTCGGAATTGGGGTTCGGCCTGAAGTCGATTTTCTCGGCAACAGCGGCATCGACGTGGATGGGGGCATCCTCGTCAATCAGCAGCTAGAAACCAACAAACCAGGAATCTACGCGGCGGGGGATGTCGCAAATTTCTATAATCCGATCTCGCGCACCAGGTACCGCGCGGAGCACTGGGATAATGCCGTAAAGCAGGGCCGACTCGCCGCCTGGAACATGCTCGCCAGGCGGCAATCCTGGCGAACGGTGTCGTACTTCTTCTCTGATGTGTTCGATTTAACTTTCAATGTAGTGGGATCGACCGAAGAAGCAGACGAACGGGTAGTAAGGGGATCGGTCAAAGATAAATCGTTCTCTGTCCTCTACCTCGATAAGGAAAGGCTGCGCGGAGCCTTTCTCCTTGACCAATCTCTGGTGGAAGCCAAAGCGGCCGGCGCGTTGATCGCTAATCGGAGCGATATCTCGGCAACAAAAGCCAAACTTTCGGACACCGGTTTCCCGCTAAACCGAGCAGCAGTGCAAACGGTATTCGTCCTTCAGGGTGGCGGAGCCCTCGGAGCCTTCGAATGCGGCGTGGTAAAGGCACTAGAGGAACAGGACATTCATGCGGACCTTGTCGCCGGGGTATCGATCGGCGCGCTCAATGCTGCAATCATCGCTGCCAATCCCGGTAAGGCCACGCACGCGCTTGAAGCCTTTTGGCGCGACTTGAGCCTCGACACCCCCGACATTCCCAATGAAGAGTTGCGACGAGCTGTTTCGTCCTTGCAATCACTGGCGTTTGGCTCGCCCAATTTCTTCCGCCCGCGTTGGTTCGAGCCAATGCTTTCCCCTGCTCAGCTTCCAACAAGCTGGACCAGCTTTTATGACCCGTTTCCACTCAAAGCCACTCTAAGCAAGTATGTTGCTTTCGAGAAACTGAGGGACAGTCCGGTCCGTCTCCTGCTCACCGCGGTGGATGTCGAGACGGGACAGCTGACAATTTTCGATAGTTATGTCGAGGAGATCACGCCTGAGCACGTTCTGGCGAGCGGGAGCTTGCCGCCAGGGTTTTCGTGGACCACGATCGCGGGAAGGCACTATTGGGACGGCGGACTAGTGAGCAACTCACCGCTCGATCAGGTGGTCGAAGTCGGGGGACTGACCGGCAAGAATGTCTTTGTCGTGAACCTATGGGCGGACAAAAGGGCTTTGCCACGTTCGATCCCGGAAGTGTTAGCCAGGCGCGATGAGATCGTGTTTGCTGAAAAGATCAGGCGGAACATTCGCACTTGGGAATATATCGACAACTGCCGCAAGCTCGTCGAGGAGATTATGGCGAGCCTAGACCCAAAAACGGCCGATCAGATTAGCAAACGGCCGCGCTACATTGAGACTGTTGGTGAGGCCTGCCCGCTGTCGGTCACACGCATAACCCGCGAACCTGTCGAGGGGGAATCCGCGGCTCGAGATTACGAATTCTCTCGCAAGTCCATCGACCAGCACATCGCGCAGGGCTATGCCCTAGCTGCGAAAACATTGAAAACCGCTGGGCATGTGACTGCTCAGATGTGAGACCGCTTGGCCGACACGACGAAGCAAGGCCGACTGCTCTCCGACATATACGGTTGGTTCGCCGAAGGCTTCGATACCCCAGACCTTAAGTCCGCCAAGGGGCTGGCCGTTAAGATGATGGCGTTGGAGACGAGATAGGTCGTCACCACCCAAGACGCCTCATCCTCACCGACCCCCATGCCGCCGGCGATGTAGGGCAGTGCCACGTTGGCAACGGTGCTGTCGAGCACCTCCATGAAGGTGAAGGCGAAGGTTGTCCCTGCTAAAGTGCTTTTAATCAATTGCCCAGTCTGCGCCAGCATGCGACAGCCGGTCGGGTATCCTATAGGCTCACACCGTGGGTTCCGAACAACCAAAACGCCGAAGTGAGCCACAACACCATAAGAATGGCGAACAGCACCCCTCCCGCCATGGGCAGCGCCCAGCCGGGGTAGCCGCTTGTGCGGACTATGAGGACTTTGGCGGAAAAGGCACCGTAGAAAGAGGCGCCCAACAACGAGTGAATAAAGGCGCGGGCATCGTTTGTCCCGAAACCGAGCTTGAAGATGCAATGGTAAGCGGCCGGCACAGTGAGCAGAATGGCCGCCCGCCCGGACCAGCGATGCAGCAGGGGATAGAGGCGGCCTTCTGGCGGGAAACGCAGTTTTCCATAAATGCGTGCCGCCGTCAGCAGCTGACCCAATCCCAGCAGCAATGCGGCCGTCGTCAGCCAAGCCTTCATATGCACTGTGTTACTGAAGAAGAGGCGAAAAAACGGTGTTTTGTAGGGCTCCACATCCGTCCGGACCGCCACAAATCCTATAACAAGCGCGACGCTAGCGAAAAGCAGGAGGGGACGCACGAGCAGCCTCGGACCGGGAGAGCGGCGTTCCGCGCCATCGATATTTTCGCTCATAGCTGAACTCCGATTCGCGGTTTCCTTGCGCCCGTCACTTCGGCTGGGAGTCGTTCGAAGGCCATCAACTAAAGGAGAGATCAAGCATCATCATCTCCTTCACTCGCCATGGGGATCACGAGGAGGAAACAGCTGCCTGGAATTATTTATTCCCCAGCAGCCAATTTGTCGCAGCGGGCACAAAGACATCCCCCAAAGAGCATGGAGTGACCGCGCCCGCGCCGGCCCGCGCAGGAACGCTATGAACAATATCCAAATCATTTCTCGCCGTTCTCACGGCGAAGTGAACAGGCGCGCTCGAGCTACCAGCGGAATATGGATGACGTCGATTGAGTCTCCGAATGACTGGGACCGATGGGCCCGATCAACAAGGCAGTTCGCAATTGCTTCGCTCTTGTATTTCGCAATTCAGCATCGGTCGGTAAAGAGCCGGCCGAGGTGCGAGTGCACGGCGGGAGGTCGGCAACGGCCCACCTATCAAAATTGAGGAAGACGCAAGCACGGATTCAGAAGGACGACCCCTATTGGCAGCCTTGCGACTATTTTTCTAATTACGGTGAAAATAGTTGCGGCGATTCTGCCTTTCGTCAGCGTGCGTCGGCGAGGTAATGCCGCTAACGACGACCGATGCTGCGAGCACAGCGATCATAAAGGCGTAGCTTTCTAGTTTTTTCTTCATGAGGACCAAGCCTGACCGGCACGCCCAACAACGGCTGACGTTGATGGTTTTTGCATTCAGCTTCGGTCCCCTAGTGCTTGATGGAAATCGGGCAGTTGATGAACAGCACCTTCGCAGCAACCTTATTTGCTTGAAGGGCAGTTTCTAAGTTGTGTACTGAGGTGCAAGCGGCACTGTCGTAGACGACCCGCAGCCATAGCGGCGAGTAGGCTTTATCGCCTGGAACGGTACCGACTACGTTGTGAGTTTGCGTCGTGCCAGGGTCAGTACAGAACTCCTTTTTCGGTGCCTAACACGCGACAACGATAAACTTCGAGGCGGAGCCGATCCCAAGATTACAGGGACCGGCTCGCCTTGATCTGCCTTCAATTCGTGACTTCGATGTCCATGCCGTCGAAATAGTAGCGCGGCAATCTCGACACCTTTTCGGACGCGCGACAGCCCTTCACCAAACGCCGCAGCTGCATCGCTCGCCTTCTTTCGCATCTCCTCGGTCCAGCCCTCCGACTTGCCTCGCGCGTCAAGAACTGCGTCGGACCAGCTCCGACAGGGTTGCCCATGCCCTCCCAAAGCCATTACCGCGACCGCGCGAAGGGACAGCCGAATGTCCTCGAGCCGTCCTAATGCCGTTGGCCGCCTTCTTTGCCACAAAAGGCTTCACTGTCCGAGCCGACGCCCGCCGAGCTTTCCTCCTGTATCGGCTGACCAGACTCGGAGTCAGCCCCGAGGGGGCGAAACGTTGCCAACTGAACTTTCGGAGCAACGCCATAGGCGTCCCCCCGCCAAACCTTAGTCAACGAGACTCGCTCATCGGCACGGAGTGAGATGGGGCAACTCGCACAAGCCGCCGCCCAGATAGAGATGATGCCAGATCTGGGTGGCAACGACGCCGCCAAGCCCTAGGCTTGTGAACCTACCAAGTTTCTCGCCCTCACCTTGCGCAACAAGCGCGCAGTCACGGGCTACGGCGTCCGCATCGAAATAACCAGTCCGCGCGAGACTCTCGGGGCTTAAGAGATCGCGCACGAAGGCGGGAGGGTGGACAAGGAAGGTCTCGGCCAGGGGAGCGCGGAACATGCGCTTCGCACGCTGCGCCACCGTTTTGGGCAACACCCGCGCCGCGGCCTGCCGCAGCAGGTACTTGTCCTTGAGGCCCCGGCGAAGCTTCCATCTTGGATGCATACGCGAGGCGAACGCAATCACCTCCTCGTCAAGGAACGGGTACCGCGTCTCAACGCTGTTCGCCATGGCCACGCGGTCGCCCTTTTGGCTCAACAGTAATCCCGGAAGGTGGACTTTGTAGCCGAGATAGAGCGATCGATTGAGCGGATGCCAACGCGCCATGCGCTCGACGTCGAGAAGAAGATCTTCATAGGCTACATAGGAGCCCAGATCTTCCTTCAGCCCGGCGCTGTAGTAGCGGCCGCGCGACCGCGCCACGAGATTGTAGATAAGGGACTGGGCGTGGGGTCCGCCGATCAGAGCATCAATGTGGGCGAGCTCGGCGAAGGCAAGATTCGGTGCTGCCCATTTGCGCGCAACCCGGCTCATCGCCGTGCTAGGACGAAATCTGTCGCCAACGTCCAGCGCGCGCGCAAGCTCTCTGATCTTAAACCAGGGATAGCCGGCGAAGCCCTCGTCGCTGCCCTCGCCGGTGAGCACCACTTTGTAGCCTTGCGCCCGCACCTCGTGCGACAGCGCGAGCAGCGCGGCGCTGGAAGTGTCGAGCACTGGGCTTTCCGCCGCAGTAATGAGGGAGGCGTAGGTGTCGGCAATGAGATCGGGCCCGGCTTCGATCATGGTCGGTCGACCGCCAATGGCGCCCGCAGCCTCTGCGGCTTCCTTCCCCTCGTCGAGTGTGGGATCGGGGATACGTATGGTAAAACTTGGTAGCGCACGACCTGCGACTCGTGCGGCAGTCGCAAGCACATAGGCCGAATCCACCCCACCGCTGAGATAGCCGACCACCGGGACGTCGGCGCGAAGCCTCACCTCGACCGCGCGTGCGAAGGTCTGCTCGAACTCAGCTATGGCTGAAGCAGGGCCGGGATCATCCTCTTCGCCCCAGTCGGGAAAATCGAAATCCCAATATTTGCTCTCGACCGGCGTCGCGGCCTTGTCGTCGTCTCGCCAGGCGATCTTCAGATAGTGCCCAGGTGCGAGCGCCTGCACACCTTGAAACATGGTGCGGCGCGTCCCAAGCGCGAAGAAGGTGAAGAGATGGTCGAGCCCGCGCGGATCGGCGGCTGCTGGCACCGCGCCAGAGGCGAAAAGCGCCTTGATCTCTGACCCGAAATAGAGCGCATCCCCTTGCTTGGACCAGTAAAGAGGGCAAATGCCAACGCGGTCACGCGCCAAAAATACGATCCGACGCTTGAGGTCGACTAGGACGAAGGCAAACTGGCCCTTCAGGTGTTGAAACAACCCCTCGCCATGCTCCTCATAGAGATGAACAATGATCTCGACGTCGCTGTGAGTGCGGAATACATGGCCCTTGGCCTTAAGCTCGGCGCGCCGTTCGACGAAATCGAACAGCTCGCCATTACAGATGACGGCGACACTTCGATCCTCGTTGAAGATCGGCTGCCGCCCATCGGTCAGACCGACAATGCTGAGACGCCGGTGGGCAAAGCCTATACCGGCCGCGACGAGGAAGCCGTCATCGTCGGGTCCTCGGTGCCGTAGGGTATCGGCCACGCGGCGCAGCATGGCTTGGTCTGGCCAACGCCGCCCTTTGAGATCGAGCACACCTGCCAAGCCGCACATTCGGCATCCCAATCCGATTGAAGATTAGGCCTTTCCAGGGCAAACTTTCCTGAGTTTTGCCCTGTGTAAGAGCCGTGAAGCCAACCCCTTACGACATCGAGGCCGCAATAGCCAACATGATAGGACCTGAGCCACTCGGCCTCGGTGAGCCCGACGAGCCCTTGTGTGTGCCTCTCTGGTACGTCACCGCCTATGACTCAGAAGGCAAGGAGCGCGGCATGGGCGCGGCCGTTACCTTGGCCGCCGCTGCCGCTGCCGCGTGGGTTTTGTCCCACAGCGAAATAGCGGATCACTTTGGCCGTATCCCGCTGAGTCTGAGCGATTTCGATTGCGTACCTCGGCACGTTCCCGATGGGTGGACGTTCGAGGTCGACAAGCGGAGCGCTTAGCCGCTCGGTAGCTGCGTTTTGGTCACCGCGCGGACTGATAGGCTGCGCGGCCGCGAGAAACTGATCGGCCTCTTGGACTACGGCATCACACCGGAAAGGAAACCGGATCTGCGAATGAGGCGAGAATCTTCCGCGGACCTTCGACATTCATCCGGCCGTGGCCGGTCAGGATGTTGTCGAGCACGAGCACATCGCCCTTCTTCCACCGGAACAGTACCGAGTGATCCCAGGTGGCCCGCCGGATTTCGGCCATCTCGTCGGCGGGAATAGGCGTGCGGTCGCCATATAAGATTTGCACCGGCATGACGTCGAGGGCGTACAGGATCCTAAGGCCCATTTTCAGCGAGGCGTTGTGGAGACGACTCTGGCGCGGTCTGACTTCGTCGAGATCTTGAAGGATACTGGTCCGGTGAAAGGCCTGAAGGTTGAGGCACTGGTCTCCGGTGTCGGGATGGCGGGGCAACGGATTGACCACGTTTTCAGTGTGCAGGACGCGGCCGTTTGGATGCCAATGGCAAGTCATTCCCTGCGCCGTCACCATGGCCTCGATCTCATCGCGGTCGCGGGTTCCGAAAGCCTCCTCCCAGTCCCGGTTCATCACCGGCGCCCAGCCCGGGCGCTTCTTCGGAAGGCGTCGCCGATAGCAGACCTTCTTTTCCTCCAATTTCGCCCGGACACCTGGGTCGAGGGCTATGGCGGCCGCTCGCGAGTCGAACAGCGGCGTTTCTCCATAGCGGCGGGGTTCGACCAGGCAGAAGAACGAAATCATGCGGGGTCGTTCATTTAGGAAGCTGTTCTCGTTGTGGGCGAGAATGGGGTAAGCATCGGGGGTGTCGGTCGAGGTGTATACGTTTTCGGCGACCTTGCTGCGCGGGCTGGTGTCGAACGGGTTCTCCTCCTCGGGTCGGTAGCCGAGCGCACCGATGATTTCAGCGAAGCCTGCCGGTTCGTTCACCTCGAACCCGCGGAGGAGAATGCCGCCGCGCTTCAACATTTCATCCCGAAGCCGGTTACGTTCGGCGGTGACGAAAGCGCAGAGCTCCACCAGCGATCGCGCCCCATCCGCCTCCACGACTTGCGGGAGACACTCGCAAGTGGTCGGGCGGGTTAATTCCGAGGGTTCGAGATTTCGCCAGAGGGGCATTGTTCGCCGGAGCTAGGAGTTCATGAAAAAGTCGGCGTTGCAGCGCGCCACATTCAAGGGCAACGACGCCCTCTCATCAAGTTCTTACCGAGGCGTTGGGTTCCGGTCGGTAATGTAGAAATCGCCGAGCACCAGCACATCCATTTGCGTACGCAAGAAGCACGAGATCGCATTCTCGGGGCTTTGCACGATCGGCTCCTGCAAATTGAAGCTCGTGTTGAGAACGACAGGAACCCCCGTGAGCTCGGCAAACTTCTCGATGACACCATAGAAACGCGGGTTCGAGACGCGATCCACGGTCTGGATGCGAGCCGTTCCATCGACATGGATCCCCGCCGGAATGAGCGTAGCCTTGTCGGGACGCACTCGCGGCGCCATCGTCATGAAGGGATCGAACTGCTCGATCTCGAAAAACTCCGCCACGCGCTCCTGCAGAATGGCGGGAGCGAAGGGGCGAAAGGGCTCGCGATGCTTCACGCGGGCATTGATGCGATCCTTCATTGCCGCGTCCCTGGGATCGGCCAGGATGGAGCGATTTCCCAGTGCGCGCGGGCCAAGCTCGGATCGCCCCTGGAACCAGCCGACGATCTTGCCGGCGGCGATGTCTCCGGCCACCGTCGTCAGCAGCTCCTCTTCTCCCATCCGCCGATAGGACAACCCGGCAGCTTGGAGAGCGCGCGTGATCTCGGCGTCGGTATATCCGCGGCCGTGGAAGGAGTGATTGAGCTCGAAGCCGCGCGGATGACCGAGCGTTTGATGATAATGCCAGAGCGCGCTCCCGAGCGGAGCGCCCGAGTCCGAGGCGCAAGGCGGCACCCAGACCGACTCGTAGTCCGTGTCGCGCAAGATACGCGCGTTGGCCACGCAATTGAGCGCCACGCCGCCGGTCAGGCAGAGATTGCGGGAAGGGTGACGCTTGGAGAGGGCGCGAGCGATATGCACCACGGCCGCTTCGATCGTGGACTGCAACGCGAAGGCAAGATCGCGATGACGGTCGCTGATGGGCTCGTCCGGTTGGCGCCGCGGACCGAACGCCTCCGTGAACCATTGCTTGAACGGCTTCTTGACGCCGTGGGTGTCGTAGCTGATCAAGTCCCGATTGATCGAAAATCGTCCCTCGGGCTCAAGGCGCACCAGCTCGCGGAACTTATTTGCGTAGGTCGGCCTGCCGGTGCCGGCGAGCGCCATCACGGTTCCTTCCGCGAACGGCTTGAACCCCAGATAGGCCGTGGTCACCGTATAGAGAAAGCCGAGGGAGTCGAAGACCTCGCTGTGCCACAGGCGCTGGAGACGATTGCCGGAGCCGATAAAGGCGGACTGGGCGGTCTCGTCGCCGTGGCCGTCCATCACCAGCACCGCGGCCTCCTCGAAGGGCGATGCGAAGAAGATCGCCGCATGCGCGTCGTGATGCTTGACCTGCACGATCTTCAGCAGCTTCTTGTGCATGCCGAAGTGAGCCATCAGTCCCCATCTGATCCCGTTCGGGATCACGACGATCATGGTGGAGATATGCGGGCGCGCGCTTGGCGGAATCATATTTAGGCTCGCCGGAAGCCCCTCTGCCACCGCCCAGAACATGTTGCGCCGGAGCGACTTCATCTCCCAGGGCGTGGTGATGACGTCGATATCGTCGACGCCGAGGCCTTGATCGTCGAATGCCGCCTTCAGCGAGTGGAACGGGAACTTTCGCGTATGCTTTTCGCGGTTGAACCGTTCTTCCTCCAAGACGATCGTCGGCACGCCGTCGTCGAGCAACGCGAGGCCCGAGTCATGAGTCCTGGTTACGATCCCGAGAATCTTCACGACGATGCCCGTGGAATCGACTGGGTCCTCCGCTTTTTACCGGTGCGCCTCAGGGCTGCGCTTCCTTGGCACTTGGCTTCGAGGTGGAAACAGTTGACCTCACCTGTCACCTTGCTGGGGAAGTCGGTGTACCACTGGAACCGCAAGCCTGGCCTTCGCAAACGCTGCCTCTTTCGCGCGAGTGGCAGCCTCGAACTGCATCGTTGTTAATTTCAGTTGATCGAGGACTTATGAGT
>Ga0070661_100003315_pt1 | contig 11119 bp, 14 predicted proteins | sample KBSC43metaG_FD_64663 | JGI IMG/M metagenome (GOLD analysis project Ga0070661, IMG submission 64663) | Corn rhizosphere microbial communities from Kellogg Biological Station, Michigan, USA - KBS C4-3 metaG | ecosystem: Host-associated > Plants > Roots > Rhizosphere > Soil ...
GTCAACGGCTGCAACCTGCAGCCGGGCGACCTGCTGGGCTCGGGCACCCTGTCAGGGCCACGCCCGGACCAGGCCGGCTCGCTGCTCGAACTGACCGAAGGCGGCAAGCGCCCCATCACGCTGCCGAACGGAGAAACACGTACGTTCCTCGAAGACGGCGACACGCTGATCCTGCGCGGCTGGTGCGAGCGGCCCGGCGCCAGGCGGATCGGGCTCGGCGAAGTGCGGGGTACCGTGGTCGGTTGAACCGGGAAAGCTCGCCTGCATTACGGACCCAGCGTTGCTGGGTTGGGCGGCGGCGTGGCGGCCGCTCATCTGCATGCCGCGCGCAGTGAGCCGAGGGACCGGCGAGGGTCACTCTGCGAGTGGCAGTGAACTGGTGCACTTGATCTCGTCGAGGCACACGCTGGAACGCGCACCGCTGACGCCCGGCAGCCGCATCAGCTTTTGCATCAGGAAGTTCGACAAGGCCTTGAGGTCGCTCGCGATCACCTTGACCACGTAGTCGAAGTCGCCGGTCACCGAATAGCACTCCAGGATTTCCGGCAGGCCAACGACCACGTCAGTGAACTTGGAAAGGTCGCGGATGTGGCCCTTTTCCATGGTGACGTGAATGAATGCCACGACGTTCAGGCCCACTCGGTACGAGTTCAGGCGCGTCTCGTAACGTGCGATGAACCCCTCTTCCTCCAGTCGCCGGTGGCGCCGATGGCATTGCGCCGGCGACAGGCCAACCGCTTCTGCCAGTTCCAGGTTGGACACGCGTCCATGTTCCTGTAGGAAAGCCAGGATTTTTCGGTCGATCCGATCCAAATCGCTGTGAAACAAGATTCTCTCCAATTGCGCCGGTTCGGCGCAATTATGTTTCCTTTACGAGGGTTCATCCGGACGCGCAGTGAAAGCAGATTTTCCGTGTCCAACCGCACACTTCTTCCTGAGAAAGGCGGCTCATGCGAGGAATCCGGCACTTCCTGTTTTGCCTCCGGCCTTTCGGCGACACACCAACGGCTTTCATCTGAAGTGGACCCAAACGTGCAACATTCTTTCCTTCGCTTTTCGCTCGCCGTGCTCACCCTTGCGCTGGCTGCGGCAGCACCTGCGCATGCCATCGACAAGTCGGTGGCAGTCACGGCCATCGTCGAACACAAGGCCCTCGATGCGGTGCGAGACGGCATCAAGGACGAACTCAAGTCCTCCGGGTTCGAAGAGGGCAAGAACCTGAAGTACCAGTTCCAGAGTGCCCAGGGCAACCCTGGCACGGCGGCGCAGATCGCCCGCAAGTACGCCGGAGAGCGACCGGATGTCATCGTCGCGATTGCCACGCCTTCGGCTCAGGCAGTGGTGGCAGCAACCAAGGATGTTCCGGTGGTCTACAGCGCGGTGACCGACCCCGTGGCGGCCAAGCTCGTCAAGACCTGGGATGCGGCCGGTGGCAACGTCACCGGCGTGTCCGACATGTCGCCCCTGGAAAAGCACCTGGCGCTGATCAAGCGAGTGGTTCCCGGTGCCAAGCGCGTCGGCGTGATCTACAGCCCGGGCGAAGCCAACTCGGTGTCGATCGTGGATGGGCTCAAGAAGGCCATGCCCGCTGGCATGACGTTGGTGGAGGGTGCCGCTGCGCGCACCGTGGACGTGGCCAGCGCCGCACAAAGCCTGGTCGGCAAGGTCGATGTGTTCTACGCGCCGACCGACAACAACGTCATATCGGCATTCGAGGGCATCGTCAAAGTGGCCCAGCAGGCCAAGATCCCCGTTGTTGCGGGCGACACCGACGCCGTCACCCGCGGAGCCGTCGCCGCGCTCGGCCTGAACTACTACGACATCGGCCGCCAGACCGGCAAGATCGTGGTGCGCGTCCTCCAGGGTGAAGCGGCCGGCCGAATCGCTTCGCAGACCAGCACGAACCTCGATTTGCACGTCAACCCGGGCGCTGCGCTGAAGCAAGGTGTGACGCTGTCGGACGAGCTGGTGAAGTCAGCCAAGGTCGTGATCAAGTAGCCCCGCGCGATGCAGCAGCGTCCCGCGCCGGCATCGCTGCCTGGTCGCTGCGGCCCCCACCACCGCGTTCCGTTGCCTCGGCCTGCTACCGGCCGCGGTGGCCCTTTTCATCTCGAGGTTGCTTGTCATGTCTCTCATTGCATCGCTGGGTGCCATCGAGATCGGTCTGATATTCGGACTGGTCGCGCTGGGTGTCTTCCTGTCGTTTCGCATCATCAACTTCCCCGACCTCACAGTCGACGGCAGCTTCCCACTTGGCGGCGCCGTCTCCGCGGCCCTGATCGTTGCCGGCTGGAACCCGTTCGCCGCCACGGCGGCGGCCATCGTCGCCGGAGGCCTGTCCGGGTACCTCACCGCCTGGTTGAACGTTCGCCTGCGCATCATGCAGCTGCTGGCAAGCATTCTCGTGATGATCGCGCTGTACTCCGTGAACCTGCGCATCATGGGCAAGCCCAACGTCGCGCTGATCAATGACGCCACGGTGTTCAGCATGCTCGAATTCGGCGGCATGCCCGACTACTGGCTCAAGCCGCTGGTGCTGCTGGGAGTCGTCATGGCCGTGAAGGTCCTGATTGACCTGTTCTTCGCTTCGGAGGCCGGTCTGGCGATGCGCGCTACCGGCAGCAACCCCCGCATGGCACGTGCGCAGGGCATCTCGACCGATCGCCTGACGGTATGGGGCATCGCGCTGTCGAACGCGCTGGTGGCGCTGGCCGGCGCATTGTTCGCGCAGAGCCAGGGCGGCGCCGACATCTCGATGGGCATCGGCACCATCGTGATCGGCCTGGCGGCGGTCATCATCGGCGAGACCATCTTGCCGGCGCGCAGCCTGGTCGTCACGACGCTGGCCTGCATCCTGGGCGCGGTGCTCTACCGTTTCTTCATCGCGGTGGCACTCAATGGCGACTTCATCGGCCTGCAAGCCTACGACCTGAACCTCGTCACTGCCGTGTTGGTCGGGCTGGCGCTGCTCGTTCCCAGCTACAAGCGCAAGCTGGCCTCCCTTTGGTCCGGCTGGCGCGTCCATGCGGCCAGCACTGCCAAGGGAGCCCGCTGATGTTGTGCGCCAAAGGTCTCGAAATCACCTTCAACCCCGGAACCCCCATCGAGAATCGGGTGCTGCGTGGGCTGGACCTGACCATTCCTACCGGTGAGTTCGTCACCGTGATCGGCTCCAACGGTGCCGGGAAATCGACCTTCCTGAATGCCGTCAGCGGCGACCTGTTGGTCGACTGCGGCAGCATCCGGATCGACGACACCGACGTCACCCGCCGGCCCGCCTGGCAGCGCTCGGGCCTGGTCGCGCGGGTCTTCCAGGACCCCATGGCCGGCACCTGCGAGGCCTTGACGATCGAGGAGAACATGGCGCTGGCCTGGAAGCGAGGTGCACCACGCCGCCTGGGCTTCTCGCTGAACCGCACGCTGAGAGAACTGTTCCGGGACAAGCTCAGCATCCTCAAGCTGGGCCTCGAAAACCGCCTGGGCGACCGCATTGGCTTGCTCTCTGGCGGGCAACGCCAGGCCGTCAGCCTGCTGATGGCATCGCTGCAGCCGTCCCGCATTTTGCTGCTCGACGAGCACACGGCCGCGCTCGACCCGAAGACGGCCGCTTTCGTCCTCGAACTCACGGCGAAGATCGTCGAGGCCGGCAAGCTGAGCACCATGATGGTCACCCACAGCATGCGCCAGGCGCTCGACTACGGCAGCCGGACGGTGATGCTTCACGAGGGCCGCGTGATCCTCGATGTCTCCGGACCACAGCGCAGGAACATGAGCGTCGAAGACCTGCTGCACATGTTCGAGAAGACACGCGGCGAGAAGCTCGACGATGACAAGCTGCTGCTCGCCTGACAGGCCTCACCGATTCCACAGAGATCAGGTACCGCCCGCAAGTACCTGGTTCACACCTGAGATTCACCGAAAGGAACCTCACCATGTCTGATCTGTTCGAGAACCCGATGGGCCTCATGGGCTTCGAATTCGTCGAGTTCGCCTCGCCCACCCCGAACGTACTCCAGCCGGTGTTCGAGATGATGGGGTTCACCAAGGTGGCCACACACCGGTCGAAGGATGTCGTGCTCTACCGCCAGGGCGACATCAACTTCATCGTGAACAACGAGCCACGCAGCGCGGCCTCGTATTTCGCTGCCGAGCATGGACCGTCGGCCTGCGGCATGGCGTTTCGCGTGAAGAATGCGCAGATGGCCTATGCCCGCGCGCTGGAGCTGGGCGCGCAGCCCATCGAAATCCCGGCCGGTCCCATGGAGCTGCGGCTGCCGGCGATCAAGGGCATCGGCGACGCGCCGCTGTACTTGATCGACCGCTACGGCGACGGTCAGTCGATCTATGACATCGACTTCGACTTCATCGAAGGCGTCGATCGCCATCCCCGGGGCGCAGGCCTCAAGTCGATCGACCACCTGACTCACAACGTCTACCGCGGCCGGATGGCGCACTGGGCGGCGTTCTACGAGCGCTTGTTCAACTTCCGGGAAATCCGGTTCTTCGACATCAAGGGTGAATACACCGGCTTGACATCGAAGGCCATGACGGCGCCGGACGGCAGGATCCGCATCCCATTGAACGAGGAGTCTTCGCGCGGCGCGGGCCAGATCGAAGAGTTCCTGATGAAGTTCAACGGGGAGGGCATCCAGCACATCGCCTTGCTCAGCGACGACCTGCCGGCGACGCTGGACGCCTTGCGCAAGTCCGGCGTTCCGTTCATGGCTGCGCCGCCGGCCACGTATTACGAGATGCTCGGTGACCGGCTCCCGGGGCACGGCGAGCCGGTGGATGATCTCCAATCGCGCGGCATCCTGCTCGACGGCAGCACCAACGGGGGCAAGCAACGCCTGCTGCTGCAAATCTTCACCCAGACCCAACTGGGCCCGGTGTTCTTCGAGTTCATCCAGCGCAAGGGCGATGAGGGCTTCGGCGAGGGCAACTTCAAGGCGCTGTTCGAATCGATCGAGCGCGACCAGGTGCGTCGCGGTGTGCTGCAAACCGACTGAACCGGAGGCCAGGATGAACAGGCTGTCCCCCGAACTTGCTCGTGAACTTCTCGCGCCGCTGAAACAGTGGCATCACGACGAACATCTCGGCGCCATCTCGCGAGAGTTCGTCTTCGCCGATTTCGCCCAGGCTTTTTCCTTCATGACGCAGCTCGCCCTGATGGCGGAAAAGAACAACCACCATCCTGAATGGTGCAACGTCTACAACCGCGTGGGCATCACGCTGACCACGCACGATGTCGACGGGCTGTCCCGGCGTGACATCGAACTCGCGCACCACGCCGACGCTGCGTTCGAGCGCTTCATGGTCCCTGGCAAAACGGAGGCAATCGATCATGCAACGTCACTTGAGTGAGACCGAAAACCACGGCGCCACCCCGCGGGAAACCGCGCAGCCGGAACGGGCAGACTGGACCATCGAGCAGGGATGGGAGAACTACACCCCCGAAGAACATGCCACCTGGCGAACGCTCTTCGAACGCCAGACCAAGCTGCTGCCGGGCAGGGCCTGCGACGAGTTCGTGCAGGGCATGCGGGACTTGCCCATAGGTGCGGAGCAGATCCCCGACTTCCGTCGCTTGAGCGATGTCTTGATGAAGCGTACCGGATGGCAGGTCGTCGCGGTGCCCGGCCTGGTGCCGGACGATGTGTTCTTCGAGCACCTCGCCAACCGGCGCTTTCCATCCGGCCACTTCATCCGCAAGCCCGAAGAACTCGATTACCTGCAGGAGCCCGATGTCTTCCACGACGTCTTCGGCCATGTGCCGATGCTGATGAACCCGACCATGGCCGACTACATTCAGGCCTACGGTGAAGGCGGCTTGCGAGCGCAACGGCTGGGCCAGCTCGACAGCCTGGCACGGGTCTACTGGTACACCGTCGAATTCGGATTGCTGCAGCAGTCGGACGGACTGCGCATCTACGGTGCCGGCATCGCATCGTCGTATTCGGAAAGTGTGTTTGCGATCGACGATCCCTCGCCCAACCGCATCCAATTCGAACTCGAGCGCGTCATGCGAACGCACTACCGGATCGACGACTTTCAAGAGAGCTATTTCGTCATCCGCGACATCGACGAGCTGCTGGCGCTCGCCCAGATCGACTTCGGGCCGCTCTACCAACGCTTGCAAGGGCAATCGGAATGCGAGCCGGGCCAATTGCTGGCCGAAGACACGCTGATCACGCGCGGTACCGGCCGCTATCACACGGCCAAGCGGGGGAGGAAAGTGAATTGAATGCACGTACCCGAACCGTGATGATCACCGGTGCAGCCGGCAACCTCGGCCGTGCCGTGGCCGGTTCGTTCCTTGCTGAAGGTGCCAAGCTCGTGCTCGTCGACCTTCATCGAGCGAGTCTGGAGGAGGCATTCGGAGCCGAGAACGAACGGCGCCTGTTCGCACCGGCGAATCTCCTGAAGCAAGAGCAGGTCAACCTCGCGGTGCAGGCCGCGCTCGCGCGCTTCCGACACATCGACGTCCTGTGCAACCTGGCGGGTGGCTTTCGCATGGGCGAGCCTGTGCATGAGATCGCCGATGAGAACTGGGACTTCCTGTTCGAAGTGAACGGGCGCACCCTGCTGCATGCGGTGCGCGCTGTCGTGCCGGGCATGATTGAAATCGGCGGCGGCAAGATCGTCAACGTCGGCGCCTTCTCGGCCCAGAAGGGCCTCGCGCTGATGGGGGCGTACAGCGCTGCAAAGGATTCGGTGATTCGCCTCACGGAAGCGATGGCCGCCGAACTGCGCGACAAGAACATCAACGTGAACTGCGTGCTGCCAACCATCATCGACACCCCGGAGAATCGCGCGGCCATGCCCGGTGCGGATCCTTCGCGCTGGGTGGCGCCCGAAGACCTTGCCAGCGCCATCGCCTTCCTGGCATCGAACGGCGCGCGCGCCATCCACGGGGCCGCACTGCCTGTGACGGCGCTCAGTTGAAGAACTTCATTCTCTGAACCGAATGGGTCTGCGACTCCGGGGCCCGTGACTATCACAGATCGATGGCGTCTCCGGCACACGGCCAAGCGGTGCATTGGGGGCATTGAATGGCAACACGCCAAAGTGAGATTTTTCTCATCAATATCCCGGCCGTTCAGCCTTGGGTGCATCTCGTTCCGCGACAATAAAAGCAAAAGCCACTTTGAGTTGGAAACCCTGGCATGGAATGTCGTCGACCTTGGAATTTCTCGTTTTCAGGCAGGTTCGTGGTGTGCGCTGCGGCCATGTTGGCCCTTCACTCTGGCGTTGCTGCCGGCCCGGCGCTCGACCGCATCAAGGCGAGCGGCAAGATCGTCATCGCCTACCTGTCCAGTGCCCCGTTCGCCTACGCCGACGGCGACGGCAAGCCGATGGGCTATTCCATCGATCTGTGCGCCAAGGTGGCCCAGGCGGTGCGCAAGTCCCTTGAGATGGAAAGCATCAACATCGTCTACCTTCCCGTCCAATCCGCCCAGCGCATTCCAACGATCGTGGAAGGCAAGGCCGATCTCGAATGTGGTTCGACGACCAACAACGAAACACGCCGCAAGAGCGTTGCGTTCACCATCCCTCACTACATCACGGGAGCCCGCGTTGCGGTGCGCAGTGACGCCCGCATCGACAAGCTCTCGGATTTCCGAGGCAAGAAGCTGATCTCCACGGAAGGCGGCACGGCATTGGCCGCCATCAAGAGTGCCAACGATGAACGGCTGCTCGGCATCCAGATCGGGTCCGCTGCAACAGGGCCGGAGGCGATGGCAAGCGTGGAGAGCGGGCGAGCCGACGGCTTCGCGATGGACGATGTGTTGCTCTATGCCCTGATTGCCGATCGTCCGGATCCCTCGAAGTTGAAGGTGGTTGGAAACTTCCTGACCGTCGAACCGCTGGCCATCATGCTTCCGAAAGACGACCCCGAGCTGAAGAAAATCGTGGACGCCGAAATGAAGCGCCTGATCAACAGCAAGGAAGCCCACGCCATCTACTCGCGCTGGTTCGAAAAACCGATTCCCCCCAAAGGCAAGTCCTTGAACATGCCGATGAACTACCTGCTCAAGGACTTCTGGAAGTATCCGAACGACTGGGTTCCGGGCTGATACCGCTTCGTCGTTTCAGGGGCCGTATCCGATCGAACCGGCGCCCCCCTTGACCAAGGCAATCACCACAGGAATCATCACGGGAATCAGCACGATGCCGACCGCGACGGCCCCGAGCACCATGGCGCCATCGGCTGTCACGGTGATCGGCGTCAGCAGTGCTCGCCCATACTTTTCTGCGGGAGACAGCTCCGCATTCACCGAAATCTCATAGGTTCGGTTGAGCCGCAGCGGTGACTGTGCTGGGGGCTGGACACCGCCGGATTCATAGCGGGTTCCATGAAGCTCGCCGCGCAGGGACAAGTTGTCTGATGCCTTGGCGCGAGCCTGGAACCCTGCAGCCAACGCCTGCTCCCGTTCCTGTGGGGTCGCGGCATCCTTGAGCAACAGCTCATAACGGATCGAGGCCGCCCCGGAACCTGCGATGAACAGCGTGCCGAGAGAACCTTCGAGGGACCGATGAAACGGTGCCTTCAGTGCAGCCACCATGTCCGGTGGTGCATCGAAGATGTAGTGGTACTTCTCCGTGATGACCACGATGTTCTTGTCATCGCTCGAGATCAACAGGGAAGACACGCTTTCGACGTAGCGGTGATTCGCGAACAGATTCTGGGTGATGAATTTGTTGGGGTCCGCGCAGGCGGACAGCCCGCCCAGGGCGGCCACGGTGCCGAACGTCATGAAGTTTCGACGGTCCCTGTTCATTGGCATCCAGTGAGTGATTTGGGGCCGGAATGTATCCCAAGTCGCACTCAATTTGTCGCGGTCCGAGCATCGACAGAGTGGATTGGGCGGCCATGCGACTTGCGCATGCCGACGCACAGTCACCCGCCTTGTCACTTCGCTTTCATCCGTGTCAGGTCGAATGCCCATACACCAACACGCAACTGGGCCACATGAGGAAAAACACCTGCTTCAACACCGGCATTTCCTCTGCTGCCGGATCGATGCCGAGCCCGGTGCGTGCCCCATGGGGACTGCTGACCCCACAGACAATCGGCTGCGACGACACAGGTGCCGCAGGGCCGCTGCGAACGGCATCACTGGCACCGGCGAGCGTCCCCGGTATGCAGTAGGCGGGCATATGAGCGACCCGGATCGAATCGCGTTGGCCGAACGGTTGTTGGTGAATGCTGCGCTCAAGGCGGGCATCAGCTTGTCAGGTGACATGCGGGTGAGCGAGGCCGACGCTGCCGTGCTGCTGGGGCTGCACCCCGGCTCTCTGAAGAATCTCCGGCATGAGGGGACCGGTCCACGTGCGTACCGCCTCGGCTTCAATGGCGGACGCTGGTCCTATCGCATCGCTGACCTGGCGGAGTGGCTGGAGGTGCGGAGCGTGGAGTGAAGTCGGGGGGGCGCTCATGCTTTCGTTTGCGAGTGCTTGAGGGCGGCGAGCGGAATCGTTCGCGACGATCGATCGGATCCGTGCTTCGGCACCCGCTGTTCCCTTGGCCGGGCGAACGTCATCGATCGACATCCAGCGGCATGGATTCGGACGCCTCGCGGTAGCACCATGTGAGCCCTTTCGCAAGGAATCGCATGGAACACGTCATCATTCCCCGCTCCAGCGCCATCGACTTCGCCTTGTTCGCGGCGTCTGGCGCTGGGATCTGACGCATGAGCGATCAGGATCGAGTCGGGTTCGCTACACGGCTGTTGGTCGATGCTGCGCTCAAGGCCGGCATCCCTTTGTCAGGTGACATGCGCGTCAGCGAGGTCGATGCAGCCGCGCTGTTGGGGCTGCATCCCGGGTCTTTGAAGAATCTCCGGCTCGAAGGCTCGGGCCCACGTGCGTACCGAGTCGGCATCAAAGGTGGACGCCTGTCGTATCGCATCGCCGACCTGGCGGAGTGGCTGGAGGCTCGCAGCCTCGAGTGAAGCCCAGCGGACAGCGATTTGTCGATCGATGGGCTGAGGCTTGTTGCGATCAGCTTGGGCGAACGTCATCGATCGATATTCAGCGGCATGGATTCCATCGTTCAGCCGTTGCACCATGTGAGCACTGTTGAGGTGGAGGTCACATGGAACACGAACGGATGTCACACCGCAGCGCCAGCTGCTTCATCGGTGCGGGGCGGCTCGCCGGATGGGGCATGGCGAGCGTCGGGCTGACTGCACAATGACAGTCGCCATCGCTGCCGCTACTTCATCGAGGTTGAACAAAGAGATGTCTACCGCAGTGCCATCGTTGCCTTGGAATGGAACCGTGCCACGCACCCGCGTGTTTGATGCGTTGTCCTTGTTGTTGCCGTCCGGTGAACGCTTTGTCATTGCGACGCTGGAAGCATGGCGAAGCTCGGAAAAGGCGCGCATCCCTGCGTCTTTGCAAGCAGAGGTTGATCGCTTCATCCGCGAAGAGCAGGCGCATCAGCGGGCACACGAGCGCTACAACGCCTCGGTCCTTGCTGAGGCACCCGGGGGCGCGAGGGCGGCGCATCGTACGGCCGCAGCCGTTGATGAACTGGCGAACTTTTCGCTGCCGACTCGCCTTGCGTTGTGCGCTGCATTTGAGCTCCTGACTGCCGTGGTTTCCCGTGAACTCGTGGAGCGGCCGTTCCTGCTGCGAGCCGCGGCGGGCACGCTGCAGGAGCGGCTGTGGCGTTGGCACGCGCGCGAGGAGCTGGACCACTGTCATGTGGCGCTGCAGGCGGCCAAGTGGGGCGGCGCAGGCCGCGTGCGGCGCGCGCTGGCGCTGTGCCTGGCCACCGGGTATCTCGTGTTCGATGTGGCGATCTGTTCCTTGCATCTGGCCCGTTGCGACTTGGCGAACGGCACTCCACTGCGCCGCGTGCTCAAGGACAGCCTGGCCATGGTGGTCACCGGCCTTCCGTCGCTTGCCCGGATGTCGCTCGGTTGGCTGCGTTGCGTCTGGGCATGAGGCGAGGGCGGTGAGATGGAACTCAATGGGAGGACGAAGCCATGGAGAACCTCCGGGAGCCCACCGTCTGGATCACGAAATGGAAATGGACGATGACGCCGTTCAAGGCATTCGATTTCGCCAGGCGTTGGTTCAGGCTCGTGCGTGGGTTTCCTGCATTTCA